>Ga0208887_100150_pt1 | contig 44076 bp, 36 predicted proteins | sample LakWasM106_HOW12_2_FD_183924 | JGI IMG/M metagenome (GOLD analysis project Ga0208887, IMG submission 183924) | Freshwater sediment methanotrophic microbial communities from Lake Washington under simulated oxygen tension - Sediment Metagenome... | ecosystem: Environmental > Aquatic > Freshwater >...
TTGCCGGGCATCTTGTCGATGGCCAGTCCCAGCCAGTCCTTGAGCTGCGACAGCGCAATCAGCACCGCGATGCCGTTGGTGAAGCCGATGACGATGCTCACCGGCACGAAGCGCACCAGGCTGCCCATCTTGAACATCCCGAGCAGGAACAGCAGCACGCCCGCGCAGGCCGTGGAGATCAGCAGGTTGGCCACGCCGTAACGCTCGACGATGCCATAGACGATGACGATGAAGGCACCAGCCGGCCCGCCGATCTGCACGTTGGTGCCGCCCAGCAGCGCAATCAGAAAGCCGCCAATGATGGCCGTCCACAGCCCGGCTTCGGGCTTGAGCCCGCTGGCGATCGCAAACGCCATGGCCAGCGGCAGTGCCACGATGCCCACGGTAACGCCCGCACCCAGGTCGGCCAGCCAGCGGCTGCGGCTGTAACCGCGCAGGGCATCGAGCAGGCGGGGGCGAAAGGCGGGCGAGAAACGCATGGATGGACAGGGCGCGGGTGGCCAGCGAAGGCAAAAGCCGGTGGCCCAGTGTAGTGAGCCGGTAACAAAGCACAACCGCTGCGGTCGTACCCTGCTGGCGCGTGTTTTTTGTTGATGCTATTTAATTAATAGCACAATACGCTCTTTGCATAAGCGATACAGGCATTTTTTCCAAGATGCCATGGCGGGCTTTGCCGGCGCCGCGGTCAGCCGCTCCATGGCCTGGCGCGTTGCTTGCCTGCACTCCTCTCGTGAACTCTTCCATGCCTGACAACTCCCCTTCGCCTTCCTCCCTGCGCCACGGCACGTTCGAAGACGTGCAGGCACTGTTTGCCGGCACGCTGTTCGTGGCCATGGCGCTCATGCTGTTCAACCAGGCAGGCCTGCTGGTGGGCGGCACGGCGGGGGTGGCGTTCTTGCTGCACTACGTCACGGGCATCTCGTTCGGCAAACTTTTCTTTGTGGTGAACCTGCCGTTTTACTGGTTCGCCTGGACGCGCATGGGGCGCGAATTCACGATCAAGACCTTTGTCTGCGTGGCCCTGCTGTCGCTGCTGACCGAGCTGTTCCCGCATGTGATGCATGTGGACTACCTGAGTCCGTTGTTCGCATCGTTGTTGGGCGGGCTGCTGCTGGGCACGGGCTGCCTGTTTCTGGCGCGCCACCGCTCCAGCCTGGGTGGGGCCACGGTGGTCTCGCTGTACCTGCAAAGCCGCTACGGCATGCGCGCCGGCAAGGTGCAGATGATGATCGACGGCACCGTGGTGCTGCTGGCGCTGTTCGTCGTGCCGGTGGAGCGGGTGGCGTATTCGGTGCTGGCGGTGCTGGTGATGAGCGGTTTTTTGTGGATCAGCCACCGGCCGGGGCGCTATACCGGGGAGTGAGCGGGGGCGGATTTGACGGGGACAGTGTGTCCGGCAGAGCGGGCGGTGCGGATTGCGCTCCGGGCGCCGGGCGGATGGATTCCCTGATCTGGATGCCGCTGTTGTCTGCCGCTGCCTCGTCACTGGATATGGCATCGACGGCCATTCCCACGCCCTTGCCCACCACCTTGGCCGTGCCCACGGCAGCATCCGCTGCCAAGCCCACGGCGGTGGCCGTGACGCCGACGGCCGTGGTGGTCACCGCCACCACCGTGCAGCCGGTCAGCAACTGTGGCAGCAGCAAGGTGCCCACCAAGGCACAGGCCAGACTGCGCACAAGTCGGGCCGCATTCAGCGCACGCGCTGCCGGGCTTTGTACCCGGCCAATGGAGCGTGTAGATGCCGAAGGAATGGCTGTGCTCTGGATGGTGCTCATGGCCGCTTCTTCATGACCAGAGCATACAGCGCTTGCGCCGCTACCGACAGGCTTTCGTCCCGCCGCCGCACCAGATAGATCTGCCGCGTGAGGCCTGGCAACGACAGCGGCCGCGTTACCAGCCCCGGCTGCTCGAAATGAAACAGTGTGAGCGCAGGCACCACGCTGATGCCCAGTCCCGCGCGCACCATGCCCATCACGGTGGCCAGCTGCTCGACCTCCATCAACGTGTGCATGGCTTGCGGGTGCAGCGCGGCCTCCAGGTACTGGCGCACGCTGCTGGTGCGCGCGAGGTGGATGAACGGCCAGGCCGCCAGGTCCTGTGCGGTGACGGCCTTGCGCTGGCGGGACAGCGGGTGGTCGGTGGGGCACACCAGGTAGAAGTCGTCACTGCAAAAGGGGTCGGCCTGCAGCGCCGGGGTGTCGGCGCGGATGGCGGCGAGCGCGAAGTCGGCATGGCCGCTGGCTACGCGGTCGATGCAGGGTTCTGACAGCACATCGGCGATGTCGATCTCGATGCCCGGGTGCGCAGCGCTGTACTGCGCAAGCACGCCCGGCAGCCAGCCCGCCGCCAGAGAAGGCAGCAACGCCACGGCCACGCGGCCGCGCTGCAGGGTGGCTGCATCGCGCACGGCAGATAGCGCGTTGGTTATCTCGGTGCGGATGCGGCGGGCCGATTCCAGAAAGTTCTGCCCTTCGGGCGTCAGGTCCACATGCCGCGTGCTGCGGTCGAACAGGCGCAGGCCCAGGTCATCTTCCAGTGCGCGGATGAGGGCGCTGAACGCAGGCTGCGACAAATGACACAGCGTGGCGGCGCGCGTGAAGCTGCGCTGCGCGGCCAGCGCAATGAAGGCGTCGAGCTGGCGGCTGGAGAGGTGGGCGGTGCTCATGGCTGGTGCTGTGGATGGTAAATCGGCGGCTCATTAATTTATCTGAAATTCAGATAGATTCATCGTAACAATCGATTTAACAGAATACCGCACACTATTTACAGTGGCCCCAGGAGACAACAAACCCATGGCGAACAACACCACTCTGCTGGTCGGCTGCGCCGCCGGCTTTTCGGGCGACCGCACCGACGCTGCTGCACCCGTGGTGCAGGCGCTCATTGCCAGCGGCCAGCCCTCGGTGCTCATCTTCGAGACCCTGGCCGAGCGCACGCTGGCCCTGGCCCAGCTGGCCCGTCGCACCGATCCCGATGCCGGCTACGAACCCCTGCTGGTGGACCTGCTGCGCCCCGTGCTGGCGCAGTGCCTGGCGCACGGCGTGCGCATTGTCAGCAACTTTGGCGCGGCCAACCCGCACGGCGCTGCGCGCCGCATCCACGCGCTGGCGGCCGAGCTGGGCCTTGCCCGCCCGCGCATTGCCGTGCTGCAGGGCGACGACCTGAGCGGCCCTGAGCACCGCGCGCTGCTGCAGGGTGCCCTGGGCACCGCGATGCCCACCGAGCCCATCGTCAGCGCCAACGCCTATATCGGCGCGCAGGCCATTGCCGATGCGCTGCGCGCGGGCGCCGACATCGTGGTCTGCGGCCGCGTGGCCGACCCATCGCTGGTGCTGGGCCCCGCGCTGGCGCACTACGGCTGGGCGCTGGACGACTGGGACCGGCTGGCCCGCGCCACCATGGCAGGCCACCTGCTGGAATGCGGCGCGCAGGTCACGGGCGGCTACTTTGCCGACCCCGGTTACAAGGACGTGCCGGGTCTGGCCCAGCTGGGTTACCCCATCGCCGAGATCGATGCCGACGGCCACTGCACTATCACCAAACCCCCCGGTACCGGCGGCCGCATCGACGAGCGCACGGTGAAGGAGCAACTGCTGTACGAGCTGCACGACCCGGCGGCGTACCTCACGCCCGATGTGGTGGCCGACATCACCGCCGCCCGCGTGGCCACCGTGGGCTCCGACGCCGTGAGGCTGGAAGGTGTGCAGGGCCACGCCCGGCCCGCCACGCTCAAGGTCAATGTGTGTTTTGAATCCGGCTGGTTTGCCGAGGGCGAAATCTCCTACGCCGGCCCGCGCGCCGAGGCCCGTGCGCGGCTGGCGGGCGAGGTGCTGCGCCAGCGCCTGCAGGGCCTGGGCCCGCTGCGCATCGACCTGATCGGCGTGACCAGCATCTTTGGCGACGACACCAGCCGCTGGCTGGACGCAGCCGCCCACGGCAACGACGAAGCCCGAGACGTGCGCCTGCGCGTCGCCCTGCAGCACCGCGACCGCGCCAGCGCCCAGCGCCTGCTGCGCGAGATGACCGCGCTCTACACCTGCGGTCCCGCAGGCGGCGGCGGCGTGCGCACTGCCATGCGGCCGCGCCTGGGCACCGTGTCGTGCCTGGTGCCGCGCGATGCGGTGGCCGTGCGTTTCGAGATGGTGAGTTGAGGATTCAAGGTATGACCACAACAGACCACCCCATCACCGTTCCCCTCTACCGCCTGGCCCACAGCCGCACCGGCGACAAAGGCAACCGTTCCAACATCAGCGTCATCGCCTGGCACCCCGCGCTGTGGGATGTGCTGGTCGATCAGGTCACCGAGGCCGCCGTGGCGCGCCAGTTCGCGCAGCGCCGCCCGCGCCAGGTCACGCGCTACCTGCTGCCCCAGTTGCAGGCCATGAACATCGTGCTGGACGACGTGCTCGACGGCGGCGTGAACGATTCGCTCAACCTCGACAGCCACGGCAAGGCACTGAGCTACCTGCTGCTGGACATGCCCGTCACCGTGCCAACGCACCTGGCGCCGTACTTCGGTGGCCCCGCCGTGTAAGTCCTCTGGTTTCTTTCCCTTCCTTTCCCATCCATACCAACACAAGGAGACAACATGACCCATCCATCCCCCCGCGCAGGCTGCTGCCGCGCTCTGCTCGCCACAGCCGCCGTGCTGGCGCTCGGCACATTGCACGCCCCCGCAGCCGTCGCCCAGGCTGCTGGCGCCTACCCCTCGAAGGCCATCACTTTCGTCGTGCCCTTTGCCGCAGGCAGCGCCACTGACCAGCTGGCCCGTGCGCTGGGCCAGTCCATCACCAACGACACCAAGCAGCCCGTGGTCATCGACAACAAGGCCGGTGCCAGCGGCATGATTGCTGCGTCTGCCGTGGCCAAGGCGGCGGCAGATGGCTACAGCGTGCTCATCACCACCAACACCACGCACGCGGCCAACGAGCACCTGTACAAGAAGCTCTCGTATGACCCGGTGAAGGACTTCGCACCCGTCACCGGGCTGGGCAAGGGCGGGCAGGTGCTGGTGGTCAACGCCAGCGCGCCGTACAAGAACGTGGGCGAGCTGCTGGCCTTTGCCAGGAAGAACCCCGGCAAGCTCAGCTTTGGCAGCGGCAGCTCATCGAGCCGCATGGCGGGCGAAATGCTCAAGCAACTGGCTAGCGTGGACATCCTGCATGTGCCCTACAAGAGCAACCCGCTGGCCATCACCGACCTGCTGGGCGGGCAGATCGATCTGATGATCACCGACACCTCCACCGGCGTGCCGCAGGTCAAGGCGGGCAAACTGCGTGCGCTGGGTTATTCCACGCAAAAGCGCAGCGCGCAATTGCCCGACGTGCCCACGCTCGACGAGGCGGGCGTGAAGGGCTACGACATGGGCTACTGGTTTGCGGCCTACGTGCCGGCCAACACTCCCGCGCCAGTGGTGGCGCGCCTGAACGAGCTGCTGACCGCCGCCACCAAGAGCGCTGCGGCCAAGAGCTTCTACGACAACGCAGGCTCCGAAGCCTGGACCACAACGCCCGATGAACTCGCCAAGTTCCAGGCTGCCGAAACCCAGAAGTGGGGCAAGGTGATCAAGGCCGCAGGTATCGAGGCCGAATAAGCCACCGACCCACCCACCGGGCCGTTTCATTCCCGTTTTGCTTCTCGCAGCCTGCCTTTACCGGCAGGTCTGGGCGAAGCCTTGCCCGCGCGCAGCGCAACAGACGCTGCCGTTTTGTTCCAGAGCCGCCCAAGCGGCCCGCACCACCATCCATCCAAGGAGACAGACACCATGAAACCGCTTCATGCATTCACCAAACTCGCGCTGACAGCCGCCGCCGCAGCCGCCATCACCGCCTGCGGGGGCTCCAGCAACGACGCGCCCAAGGGCCCGGCTCTCAAGCTGGCCATCACCGCCACCGAAGCCTTCCCCGGCACCTATGGCGACGTGGGCGAATACGAGCGCCTGACCGGCACGCTCAGCGGCGAGGTGGATCCGAAGGACCCCAAGAACGCCACCATCCAGGACCTGGCGCTGGCGCCCACCAATGCCAACGGCATGGTCGAGTACAAGGCCGACTTCGTCATGCTCAAGCCCAAGAACATGGCCAAGGCCAGCGGCGTGCTGCGCTACGACGCGCCCAACCGCGGCAACATCCTCACGCTGCTCAACCCCACGGCCTCGCCCAGCGATGCGGTCTACCTGGAGCGGGGGTACGTGATGCTGTACTCGGCCTGGCAGGGCGACGTGCCCAAGAGCACACCTGCGCGCCTCACGGTGAGCGTGCCCGTGGCCAAGAACAAGGACGGCAGCAGCATCACCGGTCCCTACCGCGCCGAGCTGGTGCCTGCTGCGGCCAGCCCCGCGATGACGCTGCCCGGCGGCGTGTTCAATGGCACCATGATTCCGTACGAGCCCGCCAGCCTGGACAACACGCAGCCCGGCTACTCGCTCACCCGCCGCGCCAACGAGACGGATGCGCGCATCCCTGTGCCCGCGAGCGACTGGAAGTTCGCCACTTGCGACACGGGCACCAACGCCTTCCCCGGCACGGCCAGTCCCACCAGCGTGTGCCTGAAGGGCGGGTTCGACCCCGCCTACCTGTATGAACTGGTCTACGTCGCCAAGGACCCCAAAGTGATGGGCGTGGGCCTGGCTGCGCTGCGCGACACCGTGAGCTTCTTCCGCAGCAAGGCGGCGGACTCGGCGGGCACCCCCAACCCGCTCGCAGGCCGCATCCAGTACACGCTGGGGCAGGGCACTTCGCAGTCGGGCAACGCGATGAAGACCTTTTTGCACCTGGGCTTCAACCAGGCGCTGGATGGGGGCAAGGTGTTCGACGGCATGTACGCCCACGTGGCCGCGCGGCAGACCCACATCAACACCCGCTTTGCCGTGCCCGGCGGTGGTGGTGGCCTGCGCACCGACCACACGGCCTTTGGCCAGACCGCGCCGCGTGGGCTGGACAAGGACTACATGGACGACATCAGTGGCCGCCAGGGTGGCGTGATGAAGCGCTGCGCCGCCACCAACACCTGCCCCAAGTTCTTCCTGGGCCTGTCGGGCACGGAGTTCTGGCAACTGCAGGGCTCGCCCGTGCTGACCGACGCCAACGGCACCAAGGACCTGCCGCAGCCCGACAACGCCCGCATCTACTACTACGCCAGCACCCAGCACGGCGGGGCAGGGGGCACGGCCAGCATTGCCTATGCGCCCACGCGCGCCACGTACCCCACGGGCACGGTGGTGCAGTTCAACGACACCTTCCGCGCGCTGTTCCTGAACCTGGAAGACTGGGTGGTGCGCGGCACGCAGCCGCCCGCCAGCCAGGTGCCCAAGCTGGCTGACGGCACGCTGGTGCGGCCCGAGGCGCTGAGCTTCCCGGCCATGAAGGGGCTGACCTGGGCGGTGGGCGGCGTGCAGACGCCTATCCCGGACTTCAGCTATCGCGGTCTGTATAACAACTTCCCGCTGTTCGACTTTGGCCCGCAGTACATCCCGCAGGACGAGGCGGGCATCGCCACCGTGCTGCCTCCGCGCAACCTGGGCCGCGACTACGCCATCCTTGTTCCGCAGGTCGATGCCTCCACGGGCCTCACCCGCGCCGGCATCCGCAGCGTGGAGGCGCGTGCGCCGCTGGGCACCAGCATCGAGTTCAACTACGTGGCCACACCCGGCATCACCGATCTGGCCAACCTCACGGGCAGCTTCATCCCCTTCCACAAGACGCGCGCCGCGCGGCTGGCGGCGGGCGATGCGCGGCCCTCGCTGGAGGAACTGTATGGAACGCAAGAGGGCTACGTGGCGGCCGTGACCGAAGCGGCCAACGCGCTGGTGGCGCAGCGCCTGCTGCTGCAGCGCGATGCGAATTTGCAGATCGCCCGAGCCAAGGCCCAGGTCGTATTGCCCTGAACGCCGGGTGTGCACGCTGGGGCAGGCAGGAGGCCGCGGGCATGTTCCGCTGAGGCTTGTGCTCCGGCCGCACCACCTGGGCAGAAGCCGCTGCGTTTGTGCGGGGTTGAACCTGCATGAAGGGCGCGGGCGAAATGTTGCCACCCGTGCGCGCCCCAAGGAGGCGTGTCCGGGATCGCCGTGTCCGGTTCTGGGGTGACCGTGTCAGCGCACGCGCATGCCGGGCGTGGCGCCGGGCCAGGGATTGAGCACGTAGATGCCGGGGTTGGCCTTTTCGTCGCCATGGCTGGCGGCCAGCACCATGCCTTCCGACGCGCCAAACTTCATCTTGCGCGGCGCCAGGTTGGCCACCATCACGGTGTGCTTGCCGATCAGGTCGGCGGGCTGGTAGGCGCTGGCAATGCCGCTGAAGACATTGCGCGTGACGGGATTGCCCTGCGGGTCAGTGCCTTCGCCCACGTCCAGCGTCAGGCGCAGCAGCTTGGTCGAGCCCTCCACGGCCTCGCAGTTCACGATCAGCGCAATGCGCAGGTCGATCTTCGTGAAATCGTCGATGGTGATGGTGGGGGCCAGCTCCTCGCCGCCGGGGGCTGCGGTTTCAATCGTTGCCTGTGCTGGAGGCTCAAACAATGCTTCCAGCTGCTTGGCATCCACGCGCTGCATCAGGTGCTTGTACTCGCCGATCGCATGGCCCTTGCCCAGCATGGTGGTGGCGTCGGCAAAGGAGAAGGGCGGCACCTTGAGGAAGGCCTCGACCTGCGCGGCCAGCGCGGGCAGCACGGGCTTGAGCAGGATGGTGAGCAGGCGGAAGGCCTCGATGCAGGTGGTGCACACGTCCTGCAGGCGGCCTTCCATGCCGTCCTGCTTGGCCAGCTCCCAGGGCTTGTTCTGGTCCACGTAGGCATTGACGCGATCGGTCAGCAGCATGGTCTCGCGCAGGGCCTTGCCGTATTCGCGCTCGGCCAGCAGCTCGATGATGGACGGGGCCAAGGTGCGCAGGTGGTCCAGCAGCGCATCGCCGTCGGCCGACACTTCGCCGAGCTGGCCGCCAAAGCGCTTGGCGATGAAGCCGGCCGCCCGGCTGGCGATGTTGATGTACTTGCCGATCAGGTCGCTGTTGACGCGGGCCATGAAGTCGTCGGCGTTGAAGTCGATGTCTTCGTTGCGGCTGCTCAGCTTGGTGGCCAGGTAGTAGCGCAGCCATTCGGCGTTCATGCCCAGGCCCAGGTACTTGAGCGGGTCCAGGCCGGTGCCGCGGCTCTTGCTCATCTTCTCGCCGTTGTTCACCGTGAGGAAGCCGTGCACGAACACCGAGTCGGGCACCTTGCGGCCGCTGAACTTCAGCGTGGCGGGCCAGAACAGGGTGTGGAAGGTGACGATGTCCTTGCCGATGAAGTGGTACTGCTCCAGCGCCGGGTCGGCCATGTAGGCCTCGTAGTCCTGGCCGCGCTTATCGAGCAGGTTCTTCAGCGAGGCCAGATAGCCGATGGGGGCGTCGAGCCATACGTAGAAGTATTTGCCCGGTGCATCGGGGATCTCGATGCCGAAGTAGGGCGCATCGCGCGAGATGTCCCAGTCGCCCAGGCCCTCGCTGGTCGTGCCGTCGGGGTTGGTGCGCACGGTGAACCATTCGCGCACCTTGTTGGCCACTTCGGGTTGCAGGCGGCCGTTTTGCGTCCAGTCTTCCAGAAAGGCCACGCAGCGCGGGTCGGATAGCTTGAAGAAGAAATGCTCCGAGCTTTTGAGCACCGGCTTGGCGCCCGACAGTGCCGAGTAGGGGTTGATCAGATCGGTGGGCGCATACACGGCGCCGCAGACCTCGCAGTTGTCGCCGTACTGGTCCTTGGCGTGGCACTTGGGGCATTCGCCCTTGATGAAGCGGTCGGGCAGGAACATGTTCTTCTCGGGGTCGAAGAACTGCTCGATGGTGCGCGTCTCGATCAGGCCGTTGGACTTGAGGTCGCGGTAGATGTCTTGCGCGAGCTGGTGGTTTTCGGGTGCGTCCGTGCTGTGCCAGTTGTCGAATTCGATGTGAAAACCGTCCAGGTACTGCTGGCGCCCGGCGGCGATGTCGGCCACGAATTGCTGCGGCGACTTGCCGGCCTTCTCGGCGGCGATCATGATGGGCGCGCCGTGGGTGTCGTCGGCGCCGACGAAGTTGACCGCGTTGCCCAGCAGCCGCTGCGTGCGCACCCAGATGTCGGCCTGGATGTATTCCATGATGTGGCCGATGTGGAAGTTGCCGTTGGCATACGGCAGGGCGGTGGTGACGAAGAGTTTGCGTGCGGAGGACGTCATGGAAGCGGCTTTCTCGGGCGGAACCCGCAATTTTAGGCGCTCTGCGGTGGGGGTGCAGACCCGGCGTCAGGTGTATGGCCGGGTGCGCAGTTCGGCGCCCGTGTCCTTCCAGCCAAAGAAGTGGCACACCTCGGCCCGCCGGGCCAGGGTGTCCTTGCGGCCCAGGGCCATCAGTTCCTGGGTGTAGCCCCGTTCGAACAGCAGGTAGCTGGCCAGCGCCGCGCCGCGCACATCGGCCATGTTCGATGTCACGCCCAGGGCGCCCAGCATGGCGCGCACGGGGCCGGGCAGGTCGCCCACATGGCGGGCCGCTATGGCGTCGAGCCGCTGCGAGGGGGCGATCACCAGCAGCTCGATGGGCCGCAGCGCACTGTGGGAGCGTTTGTCCTCGGAGATGAGCGACAGCGTCTGGTTGATGCGTTTGACCCGCTCCACATCGACCGACAGCGCATCCAGAAAGATGTTGGACAGCGCATGCCCGGCAATCTGCGCCAGCGATGGGTACCCGGGCGAGGGCGTGGCGGCGCTGTCGCCTTGGGGCTCGTGCATGCGGCCCGCGCCGATGACCAGCACGCGCTCGGCCCCCAGGTGGATCGCTGCGGCGATGGGGGCCGACTGGCGCATGGAGCCGTCGCCAAAGTATTCGGTGTGGCCATCGATGGCGAGCCCCTTGGCCGGAAAGACGAAGGGAATGGCCGAAGACGCCAGCAGGTGCTCGTGCGTGATGCGGGCGCGCACCGCCTTGCGCTGCGAGCGCACCCAGGGCTGTTCACCGTCGGCCACCTCGAAAAAAGTGACATGCTCGCCCGAGCTGTAGCTCGATGCCGTGACCGCCAGTGCCGTGAGGTGGCCTTTGTGCATCAGCCGGGGCAGGCGCATGAGCGGCACCATCTTGCCCAGCAGTTTTTCGAGCGGTGCATTGTCCAGCAGCGAGCGCGGGCGCATGCGGCGCCAGCGGGCCAGCGCCCAGCCCAGCGACACCAGGGTGAGCCAGCGGGCACCGCTGCGCATCACGCTGAACGGATCCGCGCCGTATACCTGGCCAGCGTGGAACTGGCGCCACACGCGGGCGATGCGGCGCACGGTGCGGTCGAAATCGTCGGCGCCGCAGGCCAGTGCGGCGGCGTTGATGGCCCCCGCCGAGGTGCCCGTGATGATGGGAAACGGATTGGGCTGGCGGCTGGCGCCGCAGGCGTGGCGCAGGTCGGCAATGGCTTCGAGCACGCCCATCTGGTAAGCGGCCCGGGCGCCGCCCCCGGTGAGGAGCAGGCCTGTGCGGGGCGATGGGGTGGCGGTCGGCACGGTGCGGCGGGCCGGCTTGTGCGGGGCGCTGGATCAGGCCTTGGCGAGCAGCAGCGCGGCCAGGGCGGCGTCCTGCACGATGGTGATGCCGTTGTCGCGCGCATACAGCCGGGCGTTGTCGCTCAGGCCGCCCTGTGCCAGCACATACAGGCCCGTGGGAGCGCCGCGCTGGTCCATGGCGGCGCGCAGTTCGCGCAGCGGCTCCACGCCATGGGTGGCGGCTTTCCAGCGGCGGGCGCTGGCCAGCGTGGTGCTGCCGTTCTTCGCCAGGCAGAAATCGGCAGCACCGTTGCCCGGCAGGCGCTCCACGGTGTAGCCCGCGCGCGTCCAGGCGGCCACGAGCGCATTGGCAAAGTCACGCCAGGGCATGCGGGCCGCTGCGTCGAGCATTCCGGACAGGTGGGCGGGGCTGGGTGCGCGCAGCTGCTTCCAGGCGGCAATGCAGCCCACCACGAAGATGGGAAATCCGGCCAGCGCACCCACCACGAAATACTCCCTGGGCAGCAGCGCACCTGCCGCCAGGACGATGACGCCCACCACCACGAAGCTGACCCACCACGGCGAGCGCAGCAGCATGGCAAACAGGGATTTCTCGGCCATCTTGAATTTCACGGAGGTCCTTTTCATTCGGTTTCACGGGGTGCCGCCTGCGGCGAGGCGTGCGCATTGTCCTTCAGACAACGGGGGAACAGCGCTTGGATAGACTACCGGCCTCTTCTGGAGTTTATTGAATGGCAGTCACCGAACAGGGCCTCTTGGCCGCACTTTCCAGCGTGCTGGACCCCCACACAGCCCAGGATTTCGTCAGCACCCGCGCCCTGCGCAATGTGCAGATCACTGGCGGCGATGTGGCCTTTGATGTGGAGCTGGGTTACCCAGCCAAGAGCCTGGTGCCCGAGTTGCGCCGCAGCCTGGTGGCCGCCGCCAAGGGCGTGGCCGGGGTCGAAAACGTGTCGGTCAACATCACCACCAAAGTGGTGGCCCATGCGGTGCAGCGCGGTGTGCAGCTGCTGCCGCAGGTCAAGAACATCATTGCCGTGGCTTCGGGCAAGGGCGGCGTGGGCAAGAGCACCACGGCCGCCAACCTGGCCCTGGCCCTGGCCGCCGAGGGCGCCAGCGTGGGCGTGCTCGACGCCGACATCTACGGCCCCAGCCAGCCCATGATGCTGGGCATCAACCGCCGCCCCGAAAGCGACGATGGCAAGACCATGGAGCCGCTGGAGAACTACGGCGTGCAGGTCATGTCCATCGGCTTCCTGGTGGACCAGGATGAGGCCATGATCTGGCGCGGCCCCATGGCCACGCAGGCGCTGGAGCAGCTGCTGCGGCAGACCAACTGGAAAGACCTCGACTACCTCATCATCGACATGCCCCCCGGCACCGGCGACATCCAGCTCACGCTCTCCCAGCGCGTGCCCATGACAGGCGCCGTGATCGTGACCACGCCGCAGGACATCGCGCTGCTCGATGCCAAGAAGGGCATCAAGATGTTCGAGAAGGTGGGTGTGCCCATCCTGGGCATCGTCGAGAACATGGCCGTGCATGTGTGCAGCAACTGCGGCCAGGTCGAGCACATCTTTGGCGCCGACGGCGGCAAGAAGATGGCGGCCGAGTACGGCATGGATTACCTGGGCGCGCTGCCGCTCGACATGAGCATCCGCCTGCAGGCCGACAGTGGCAAGCCCACGGTGGTGGCCGATCCCGATGGCGACGTGGCCAGGATCTACAAGAAGGTGGCGCGCGATGTGGCGGTGAAGATCGCCCGGCAGGCGAAAGACTTCTCCAGCAAGTTCCCAACGATCTCGATCAGCAAGAACACCTGATCGCCATGGTGCATCAGTAGGGGTTGGCCGGCAGCAATGTGCCGTTCATCACGCCCACCGACTGGTAGATGGGGAAGCCCGACCAGTCGGTCAGGTTGATTGACGCAGCGGAATTGGCGAGTTTGCGAATCACCACCGATGACGTGGGCACTTCCAGGGGCTTGCCCGCAGCGCACACGGTCGGCCCCAGCGTTACGTTGATGAAGTACACCGCGCTTTCCGTGGTGGTGGAGATATTGGTCACCCGACTGCCGCTGTAGGTGAGGTCAGGGTTGCGCTGCACCAGCAGGGCGGCTTCCACGCCAATGCCGATGCCCCGGGCGGTGTTGTTGCCCAGCACGCCGCCAGGGCAGCCGAACTCTTGCTGGCCCGCGCCGGAATAGGTGCCGATCAGGCGGGACACAAAGGTGATCAGTCGGCCCATGCGATCGCGTGAATCCAGGTGCGAATCGGTGATGGTATTGGCCAGCGCCGGCGGTGCGATGAAGCCGCCCACCGTGCTCAAGGGGTTGGGGTCCAGCGTCACGTAGCTGTTGTAGGGATTGCTTAGCGCTTGCGTGGAGGTGACGGTGCCATTGAGCGCGGCAAAGTCAAACCCGCCCAGCACGGCCAGCCCCGCACTGGTGCCGCCAATAGGCACGTTCTTTTGCATCAGGCCGTTCAAGGTCGCCTCCAGCGCCTGGCCCTTCCAGTAGCGGATGTAGTTGGCCTGGTCACCACCGGCAATCCACACCGCATTGGCCCGGGCCAGCACGGTGTTGACAAAAGGGTCGTTGGCGGCCGCGGTGCTGGGAATCACCAGCGTTTCGACCGAACTCAAGCCCAGCGAAGCCCCGCCAACCCAGCCGTCCCGGACCACGGAGTCCATGGCCGACTTGCGGCCGCTGTAGTAGATGTAAGGGTTGTAGCCGTCATCGCCCGAGGCACGGATCACCACAAGGCGGCCACCAGTGCCCGGCGCCACCCCGGCGCGCTGGATCATCCACCGAAAGGCATCGTCCACATCGGGCCCACCGCCCATCAGTACATACGACGGGTGGGGTTGTGACTGGCTGACCGTGGGCACCACATCGGGGTTGCCCTCGGCGTAGTACTCATAAGCCGTTTTGACTGGCTTGGCCTGCGCGGCGCCGAAGCTTGCGCCGAACACCAGGGTCAGCAGGGTGAGGGCGAGCTTGCACCAGGACGCACTGCGCCGCGAAGCGGCCTTTTGCAACGGGAATCGAGCCATGGCATCTTCCTGTCATAAGTGTGAGAAACCCACTCTACGGTGCCGGGGCATGTTTATTGTTAATTGATGTCAGTATGGTGACAGTATGTTACCGATGGATATGATCTGTGGTCTGTCCCGGTACCCTGCCATCCATTTTGAAATTCTGAAAGATGGGGCCCCTTTGCCGAGGCCTGCTCAACCGAGACAACACTCATGCAGCCATCACCTGTCCCGCCTGCCGCAGCCTCGGTCGCAACGCTCGCCACCCCCGATGACCTGCGCGCCAGCCTTCGCCGCGCCAGCCAGCTCAAGGGCCGCCAGCCTGAAGGCGCCGCGATGGTCGAGGTGGCCGCTTTGCTGGGTTCTCGACCGGCCGAGGGCTTTCGGCGCGACCTGCTGATCGAATACCTGCACCGCCTCAACGACCACTTTGGCGTGCTGCACGGCCGGCACCTGGTGGCCTTGGCCCGGCAGATGAACTTGCCCATGGCCGAGGTGTACGAGGTGGCCAGCTTCTACCACCACTTCGAGATCGTTCGCGGCGACCAGGCCCAGGCACCGCGCCTGGTGCTGCGCGTGTGCGACAGTCTGAGCTGCAGCATGGCCGGCGCGCGCGCGCTGCTGGCCGCGCTGCCCGAGCGCCTGCGTGCGGCCGGGCAGGGCGATGTGCAGGTGCAGGCCGTGCCCTGCGTGGGCCGCTGCGAACAGGCGCCCGTGGCCGTGGTGCACCAGTGCCCGGTGCCACACGCCACGGTCGATGGGGTGTTGGAAACCATCGATTTGAAGCCCTATCGGTCGGTAGCGCTACATCCCTATGCACAGGGGGCTGCCAATTTTGATGTTGCAGCGCTGGCCGGGCGCAGCGTGCCTGCGCCGCCAGAAGGCGTCAGCCCCGCCCATACCGACCTCGCCACCTACCGCGCGCACGGCGGTTACCAGACGGCCGCTGCACTGGTGAATGGCGAAATGGACGCCGAGGCCGTGCTTTCAGCCATGGAAGACTCGGGCCTGCGTGGCCTGGGCGGCGCGGGTTTTCCGGCGGGCCGCAAGTGGCGCATCGTGCGCGAGCAAGCTGCTCCTCGCCTGATGGCGGTGAACATCGACGAAGGTGAGCCCGGCACCTTCAAGGACCGCACCTACCTGGAGCGCGACCCGCACCGCTTTCTGGAAGGCGTGCTCATCGCCGCTCAGGTGGTGGGCACCGAGTCCGTCTACATCTACCTGCGCGACGAATACCACGGCTGCCGCGCGCTGCTGCAGGCCGCGCTGGACGACCTGCGCGCGCAGCCCCCATGCCCGCTGCCGCACATCGAGCTGCGCCGGGGCGCGGGTGCCTACATCTGCGGCGAAGAGTCCGCGATGATCGAGAGCATCGAAGGCAAACGCGGCGAACCCCGCATGCGCCCGCCCTACATCGCGCAGGTGGGCCTGTTCGGCCGGCCCACGCTGGAGCACAACTTTGAAACCCTGTACTGGGTGCGTGACATCGTGGAGCGCGGCCCGCAGTGGTTTGCCAGCTTTGGCCGCCACGGCCGCAAGGGCCTGCGCAGTTTCAGCGTGAGCGGCCGCGTGAAGCACCCCGGCGTCAAGCTCGCGCCGGCGGGCATCACCGTGCAGGAACTCATCGACGAATACTGCGGCGGCATGTTGGATGGCCACCAGCTCTACGCCTATTTGCCGGGCGGCGCCTCGGGCGGCATCCTGCCCGCCCGCCTGAACCAGATACCGCTGGACTTCGACACGCTGCAGCCCTATGGCTGCTTCATCGGCTCGGCCGCCGTCATCGTGCTCAGCCAGCACGACAGCGCGCGCGAGGCGGCGCTGAACGTGATGCGCTTTTTTGAACACGAGAGCTGCGGCCAGTGCACGCCCTGCCGCGTAGGCACGGCCAAGGCGGCCACGCTGATGGAAGCGCCGCAGTGGGATGAAGAATTGCTGGACGACCTGGCGCAGGTCATGGCCGATGCGTCCATCTGCGGCCTGGGCCAGGCGGCGCCCAATCCCATCCGCTGCATCCACAAATACTTTGCGCACGAAGTGGGCGAGGGGCCGTGGCCGGGTGACCTGCCCAAGCCGCGCAACAGCCCGCTGGCCGAGCAACTGCCCGCAGGGGTGAAGCCATGAGCGCCGTGTTCACCTCTGCCGCTGCGCTGCCCGGCGTGGCGTTCGAGCTGGACGGCCGGCCCGTCACCGCCCAGCCCGGTGACACCATCCTCAAAGCCGCGCAGCGCCACGGCGTGGAGATCCCGCACCTCTGCTACACCGACGGCCTCCGCCCCGACGGCAACTGCCGCGCTTGCGTGGTGGAGATCGCGGGCGAGCGCACGCTGGCCCCCAGCTGTTGCCGAGCGCCGACCGAAGGGATGAAAGTGCAGGCCGCCAGCCCGCGCGCGCGCAAGAGCCAGCAGATGGTGGTGGAGATGCTGCTGTCCGACATGCCGGACGTGGGCTACCAATGGAATGATGACCAACCAGATACTCCTGAATTGATAGCTGGTAGCGCATGCGCATCTGGCGCTACAGGCGAATTGGATTCAAAAACTGCCCCAGCAGCAGGCCAGCACGGCGAACTGAGCGCCTGGGCCGACCGCCTGGGTGTGGCCGTGCGCCCCGCGCTCAAGGCGCTGCACCGCGAGCAGCCTGCGCCCGACTTGAGCCACCCGGCCATGGCCGTCCACCTCGACGCCTGCATCCAGTGCAACCGCTGCGTGCGCGCCTGCCGCGAGGAACAGGTCAACGACGTGATCGGCTACGCCCTGCGCGGAGCCCACAGCAAGATCATCTTCGACCTTGACGACCCCATGGCCGAGAGCACCTGCGTGGCCTGCGGCGAATGTGTGCAGGCCTGCCCCACGGGTGCGCTCAGCCCCAAGACGCACATCGGCTCGCAAAAAGTGGACCGCAAGGTCGATTCGGTCTGCCCGTTCTGCGGCGTGGGCTGCCTCATCACCTACAACGTGCGCAATGAAAAGATCATCAGCGTCGAAGGCCGCGACGGCCCCGCCAACCACGGCCGCCTGTGTGTGAAGGGACGCTTCGGCTTTGACTACGCCCACCACCCCGACCGCCTGACGGTGCCGTTGATCCGCAAGCCCGGCGTGCCCAAGGAGGTGCGGCCCTACGGTGCTGACTGGCGCGATACCTTCCGCGAAGCGACCTGGGACGAGGCGCTGGACCTCGCAGCAGGCCAGCTCAAGAGCCTGCGCGACACGCACGGCACCAAGGCCCTGGCGGGCTTTGGCTCGGCCAAGGGCAGCAACGAAGAGGCCTACCTGTTCCAGAAGCTGGTGCGCACCGGCTTTGGCAGCAATAACGTGGACCACTGCACGCGGCTGTGCCACGCCTCCAGCGTGGCCGCGCTGCTCGAAGGCGTGGGCTCGGGGGCGGTGAGCAACCCGGTGAACGACGTGGAGCATGCCGGGCTGATCTTCGTGATCGGCTCCAACCCCACGGCCAACCACCCGGTGGCGGCGACCTGGATGAAGAATGCGGCCAAGCGTGGCGCCAAGATTGTATTGGCCGACCCGCGCGTGACCGACATCGGCCGCCACGCGTGGCGCACGCTGCAGTTCAAGGCCGACACCGACGTGGCCATGCTCAACGCATTGATCCACACCGTGATCGACGAAGGTCTGGTGGATGAGGCCTTTGTCCACGACCGCACCACCGATTTCGAGGCGCTCAAGGCCAACGTGATGGGCTGCAGCCCCGAGGCCATGGCACCCGTGTGCGGCATCCCGGCCGAGACGCTGCGCGAGGTGGCGCGTGCCTTCGCGCGGGCCAAGGCCGCGATGATTCTGTGGGGCATGGGCGTGAGCCAGCATGTGCACGGCACCGACAACGCGCGTTGCCTGATTGCGCTGTGCGCCGTCACCGGCCAGATCGGCAAGCCAGGCTCGGGTCTGCATCCGCTGCGCGGCCAGAACAACGTGCAGGGTGCGAGCGACGCGGGGCTGATCCCCATGATGTTCCCCAACTACCAACGCGTGGACAACGCCGAAGCGCACGCGTGGTTCGAGAATTTCTGGGGCACCCCGCTGGACGAGGCGCCGGGATACACCGTTGTCGAGATCATGCACAAGGCCCTGGCGCCTGACACCGACCCGCACAAGGTGCGCGGCATGTACATCATGGGCGAGAACCCCGCCATGAGCGATCCCGACCTGAACCACGCGCGCCACGCGCTGGCCAGCCTGCAGCACCTGGTGGTGCAGGACATCTTCCTGACCGAAACCGCCTGGCTGGCCGACGTGGTGCTGCCCGCCAGCGCCTGGCCAGAGAAGACCGGCACGGCCAGCAACACCGATCGCATGGTGCAGATGGGCCGCCGCGCGCTCAACCCGCCGGGCGATGCGCGGCCCGATCTCTGGATCATTCAGCAGATCGCCAAAAGGGTGGGCCTCGGCTGGAATTACGAAGGCGACGAATCCGGCGTGGCCGCCGTGTACGACGAAATGCGCCAGGCCATGCACGCGAGCATCGAGGGCATCACCTGGGGTCGGCTGGAGCGTGACTCCAGCGTGACCTACCCCTGCCTCACGCCGGATGACCCCGGCCAGCCCATTGTTTTCAAAGACCAGTTCCCCACGCCCACGGGGCGCCTCCAACTCGTGCCCGCCAGCTTGATCCCGGCGGCCGAAACGCCCAACGCCGACTATCCCCTGGTGCTTATCACCGGCCGCCAGCTGGAGCATTGGCACACGGGCAGCATGACGCGGCGCAGCACCGTGCTCGATGCCATCGAGCCCATGGCCACCGCGTCGCTGCATGGCGACGAACTGGCGCGGCTGGGCGTGGCGCCGGGTGCGCTGGTGGGCATCCGATCGCGGCGCGGCATGGTACAGGTGCGCGTGCGCCGCGACGACGGCACGCCGCGCGGCACGGTGTTCATGCCGTTCGCGTATGTGGAGGCGGCGGCCAATCTGCTGACCAACGCGGCGCTGGACCCGTTCGGCAAGATTCCGGAGTTCAAGTACTGCGCGGTGGCCGTGGAGCGGCTGGAAGGGGCTGCAAGCTGAGAAGGTGTGAACGAACCCGCCATACCCGCTCATCCCGCCAAAACACACCCGCTCGTCGTTACAAATGCTCGCCATAGCCCGAGCTATGGCTGCGCTTTGCGTCTAGATCGGGCGCGTTTTGGCGGCCTGCTCGGGCACGCCGGATTCATTCACACCCTCTGAGGCCACTCAAGGGGCTTTGCAGGCCGTGCTGACCCAGGCCGCGCGCCGGGGTAAAGTCTGCGCCCATGACTGAGCGCCCCTACACCGATGTTGCCGTGATCATGCGCTGCGAGCACATCGCCAACCGCTGGCAGCCCTGGCGGTGGTCGCTGGCCGAGGTGGTGATCCACGAGCCCGCCTTTGGCACCGAGCCGCGCCAGATCCTTCAGGACGAGCGCGAGCAGCGCTGGCTGTTCCCGGGCTTTCGCGTGGAGCTGTTCCGTGATGATGCCGAGGGCTACCACCTGAATCTCACTTCGCCAGCCCCCTGCTGGTTTGTGATGTGGCGCCGCGATGAAGACCCCGGCACCGGCGAGATCCCGCTGGCCCGCCCGGTCGAAGTGAGCCTGAGTTACCACGATGCGGGCCGCTGGCTGGACGCGCAGGAAACCGTGGAACAGGTGCCTGCGGCGCCCGAGGTGGTGGAGGCACTGCGCGCCTTCGTGGCCGAGCACTACCAGCCCGAGCCCAAGCGCCGCAAGCGCCCCGACAGCTTCCGTTCCTTGCAGGACCGGTTTGGTAATCCGGCCTCCGTGACCACCGAAAAGCAGCGCGGCGGCGGTGGAGGAGGAGGCCATGGCTGACGGATTTCTCGGACGCTGGTCGCGCCGCAAGCAGGATGTGCTGGCGGGCAAGCCCGTGCAGGACCCGCCGCCGCCCGCGCCAGCCTCGCAGGTGGCCAATCCCGCACCCGTGCCCGCTCCGGCTGCTGCTGGAGCAGCCACCGCCGTACCCGCAGCCCCCACCCCGGATGCGCCACCACCGCCCACCTTGTCGGATGCCGAGGCCCTCACCCCCGCCTCTGACTTCAAGCCCTTTGTGGACCGTGCCGTCTCGCCCGAAGTGCGCAACCTGGCCATGAAGAAGTTGTTTGCCGATCCGCACTTCAATGTGATGGATGGCCTCGATATTTACGTTGGCGATTACACCCAGCCCGATCCGCTGCCTGCCGGGATGCTGCGCAAGTTGACCAGTGCCCATGCGATGGGCTTCTTTGACCATGAGAAGAAGGCCAACGCCGAGGCATCGCCCGATGCGTTGGTGGACGGTGCCACCGCAGAGGCAATCGCAGACACGCAAGCAGATGCAATAGCCCCTGCCATTGCTCAGCCTCGGGATGATGCGGAGGGGCAAACATCCCCAGACGTGGCACAGTCCGGGGTCTGCAACGCCATTCCTAGCGACCCCTCCAGCGAGCTTGCGCTTGCCACCGACTCCGCACAGGATGCGGTGGCCATGCCAGCCAGCCACACAGAACATGACCACGACGCTCCTCTGCGACTGCAACCAGACGATGCCCCTCAACGCAAAGGCGTTGGGCGCGGCGCTGCATGAAGACCTGACCCTTCACTCCACCCTGTGCCGCCGCGATGCGGGGGCGTTCCAAAAGGCCATCCAGTCGGGTGACGATGTGGTGGTGGCCTGCACGCAAGAGCAGCGCCTGTTTGGCGACCTGGGCCAGCAGACCGAGGGGGCGGTGTCCCCCATCCGGTTTGTGAACATCCGCGAAACCGGTGGCTGGAGCCGCGATGCCGCCAAGGCCAGTCCCAAGATCGCAGCGCTGCTGGCGGCGGCCCGGTTGCCTGATCCACCGCCCGTGCCCACGGTCACCTACAAGAGCACGGGCCGCCTGCTCATCATCGGACCGCTCGACCAGGCCGAGCAGGCTGCAGCCCTGGTGTCGGACGTGCTGGATGTGACCCTGTTCACGCAGGGCCCTGGCAACGCCGGGGGCGCACAGGCACGGCGCTTTCCGGTGCTGGGCGGGCGCATCACGGGCCTTGCCGGCTGGCTGGGCGCGTTCGAATTGCAGTGGAAGGCCGACAACCCCATCGACCTCGACCTGTGCACGCGCTGCAATGCCTGCGTGGCGGCCTGTCCCGAGAACGCCATTGGCCTCGATTACCAGATCGACCTGGCCGCCTGCCAGTCGCACCGCGCCTGCGTGAAGGTGTGCCAGGTGGCCGGTGCCATCGACTTCACGCGCGACGCTGCCGTGCAGACCGAGCGTTTTGACCTGGTGCTGGACCTGCGCTCGGCCACTGCCACGCCCACCTTCCTGCAGCACGCGCTGCCGCAGGGCTATTTCCGTTGGGATGGGCGCGACCTGTCGGCCCTGCTCCAACTGCGCGAACTGGTGGGGGAATTCGAGAAGCCCCGATTCTTTGCCTACAAACAAAAGCTCTGCGCCCACAGCCGCAACGAAACCGTGGGCTGCAACGCCTGTGTGGACATCTGCTCGGCCGAGGCCATCAGCAGTGACAAGGGCCGCCAGCAAATCAAGGTGAACCCCAACCTGTGCGTGGGCTGCGGCGCCTGCACCACCGTCTGCCCCACGGGTGCGCTGACCTATGCCTACCCCAGTGCCACGGAGCAGGGCACCAAGCTCAAGACGCTGCTGTCCACCTACACCGCCGCAGGCGGCAAGGACGCCGTGCTGCTGCTGCACAGCCAGGAGCGCGGCCAGGCGCTGGTGGAAGAACTGGGCCGTGCGGCGCAACTGAAACTGGCGCAGGGCGTGCCCGTCCACGTGATCCCGGTGGCGCTGTGGCACACGGCCAGCACCGGCGTGGACCTGTGGCTCAGCGCCATTGCCTACGGTGCCTCGCAGGTGGTGGTGCTGACGACGCAGGAGGAGGCGCCGCAGTACCTCGATGGCCTGCAGGCACAGATGGATGTGGCGCAAGCCATTCTGCGTGGGCTGGGCTACACAGGCACGCACGTGCAGCTGCTGCGCGCCACGCACCCCACCGAGCTGGACGCCGCATTGCAGGCCCTGGGCCAGACGCGCCAGAAGATCCCGGCCGTGGCTGCACGTTTTGCGGTGGCGCAGGAAAAGCGCAGCACGCTGGAGATGGCGCTCGACCACCTCATCGAGCAGGCTCCGATGCCCGTGGCAGAGCGCCCAGAGGCCATCGCCTTGCCGGCCGTGGGATCGCTGCTGGGCACCATCGAAGTCAACAAGGGCCGCTGCACCTTGTGCCTGAGCTGCGTGAGCGCCTGCCCGGCGAGTGCGCTGCAGGACAACCCGCAGCTGCCGCAGCTGCGCTTCATTGAAAAGAACTGCGTGCAGTGTGGCCTGTGCGCCACCACCTGCCCCGAAAACGCCATCACCCTGCAGCCGCGCCTGCTGCTCACGCCCGAGCGCGCGCAGCTGCGCGTGCTCAACGAAGCCAAGCCCTGGGCCTGCGTGCGCTGCGGCAAGCCCTTTGGCACCGTCAAGGCCATCGAGGCCATGCTGGGCAAGCTGTCGGGCCACCCCATGTTCCAGGGCGAGGCGCTGGAGCGGCTGAAGATGTGCAGCGACTGCCGCGTGATCGATCTGTATTCCTCCCAAAGCGAAACGAAAGTGACCGATCTGTGAGCGATTCCCTTTCCCTGAACGCGGCCGGCAGCTCGGCGCTGGACGAAGAAACCGCGCGCGCCGAGGTGTATGGGCTGCTGGCGCAGCTCTACTACGCCAGGCCCACGCCGGAAACCCTGGCCGCGCTGCGCGTGGCCGTCACCGAAGCCCCCATGGAGGGCGGCTTTCTGCAGGAGCCCTGGCAGCAGCTGGTGGGTGCCGCGCGGGCCCACAGCGATGCGGACATTGCCGCAGAGTTCGATCGCCTGTTCGGCGGTGTGGGCAAGCCCGAGGTGTTCTTGTATGGTTCGCTCTACCTGAGCGGATTCTTGAACGAAAAGCCGCTGGTGCGCTTGCGCAGCGACCTGGCGGCGCTGGGCCTGGCGCGCACAGAAGCGATGCCGGAAACCGAAGACCATGTGGCCTACCTGTGCGAGGTGATGCGCTACCTGATCGCGGGCGACGACATGGCTGTCTGCAACCTGACGGCGCAACGTGATTTTTTTGCGACACATCTGCAACCCTGGATCCTGCAGTTGTGCGATGCCCTGCAGGGGCAGCCTGCGGCCCGGTTTTATGCCGCACTGGCCCAGTTCACGCGGGCTTTCGTGGCGGTGGAGGCCCAGGGCTTCGATATGCTGGAGTGAGTCTTGGAGTCCGCAGAAACCCTGATGCGGACGCTATAAAAGATGAGCGCATTAGTGGGGGGTGGAAAGCGCGATTGCAGGGTTTTACACACTGACATAGACTCGTATGAATTCCGTTTCATAGCTGCCAGCCATTCTGGAGACAAGCATGCAGAACCGCCAGCCCCATTCCTCACGCCGGAGTTTCTTTTCCGGTGCCGCCACCGTAGGGGCTGCAGCAGCAGCCGTCGTGGCGCTTCCCCAGGTGATTCCCTCTGACGCCACGGTGTCCGAGCCTGCCCGCGTGGCCCCTGAAAAGGGCGGTGGCTACCACCTGTCTGCCCACGTCAAGCAGTACTACAAAACCACCCAACTCTGACAGCGGGGCGCACCATGTTGCTTACCAAGAAGTCTTCCCACGCCGCGCAGGTCGCATCGTCCTCGGCGTCTCCTTTTGTGCACAGCCTGCGCCGTGGCCTGTCGCAGGCGCTGCCCACCATGGACCGCCGCTCGTTCCTGCGCCGCTCCGGTCTGGGGGTGGGCGTCGGCATTGCCGCGTCGCAGCTCACGCTGGTCAAGAAATCCAACGCCGCCGAAGGTGCCAAGGTCGGCATCGGCGACAGCAAGATCGAAGTGCGCCGCACTGTCTGCTCCCACTGTTCGGTGGGCTGTGCGGTCGACGCCGTGGTGGAAAACGGCGTGTGGGTACGCCAGGAGCCGGTGTTCGACTCGCCCATCAACCTGGGTGCGCACTGTGCCAAGGGTGCGGCCCTGCGCGAACACGGCCACGGCGAGTACCGCCTGCGTTACCCCATGAAGCTGGTCAACGGCAAGTACGAGCGCATCAGCTGGGACACGGCCCTGAACGAAATCACCGCCAAGATGCAGGAACTGCGCAAGGCCAGCGGCCCTGACAGCGTGTACTTCATCGGCTCGTCCAAGCACAACAACGAGCAGGCCTATCTGCTGCGCAAGTTCGTGAGCTTCTGGGGCACCAACAATTGCGACCACCAGGCCCGCATTTGCCACTCCACCACCGTGGCGGGCGTGGCCAACACATGGGGCTATGGCGCCATGACCAACTCGTACAACGACATGCAGAACAGCAAGGTCGCTCTGTACATCGGCTCCAACGCCGCCGAAGCCCACCCGGTGAGCATGCTGCACATGCTGCACGCCAAGGAAACCGGCTGCAAGATGATCGTGGTGGACCCGCGCTTCACCCGCACCGCGGCCAAGGCCGACGAGTATGTGCGCATCCGCTCGGGCACCGACATCCCCTTCCTGTTCGGCCTGCTGTACCACATCTTCAAGAACGGCTGGGAAGACAAGAAGTACATCAACGACCGTGTCTACGGCATGGACAAGGTGCGCGAGGATGTGCTGGCCAAGTGGTCGCCCGACAAGGTGGAAGAGGCCTGCGGCGTCAAGGAAGACCAGATGTTCAAGGTCGCCAAGATGCTGCACGACAACAACCCTGGCACCATCGTCTGGTGCATGGGCCAGACACAGCACAGCATCGGCAATGCCATGGTGCGCGCCTCGTGCATCCTGCAGCTGGCACTGGGCAACGTGGGCAAGAGCGGTGGTGGCACCAACATCTTCCGCGGCCACGACAACGTACAGGGCGCCACCGACGTGGGCCCCAACCCCGACTCACTGCCCGGCTACTACGGCCTGGCCGAAGGCTCGTGGAAGCACTTCGCGGCCGTGTGGGGTGTGGATTTCGAATGGATCAAGAAGCAGTACGCCTCGCCCGCGATGATGTCCAAGAACGGCATCACCGTGTCGCGCTGGATCGACGGCGTGCTGGAGAAAAATGAACTGATCGACCAGGACTCCAACCTGCGCGGCGTGTTCTATTGGGGCCATGCTCCCAATTCGCAGACCCGTGGTCTGGAGATGAAGCGGGCCATGGACAAGCTGGATCTGCTGGTGGTGGTGGACCCTTACCCATCGGCCACCGCTGCCATGGCGGCCATGCCCGGCAAAACCGAAGACCTCAACCCCAACCGCGCGGTGTACCTTCTGCCGGCGGCTACGCAGTTCGAGACGAGTGGCTCCTGCACGGCATCCAACCGCTCGTTGCAGTGGCGCGAGAAAGTGATCGAGCCGCTGTGGGAGAGTCGCAGCGACCACATGATCATGCACCAGTTCGCTGAAAAGCTCGGTTTTGCCAACGAGCTGTCCAAGAACTACAAGATGCAGAAGGTCAAGGGCATGGACGAGCCCATGCCCGAGGACATCCTGCGGGAGATCAACCGCAGTGTCTGGACCATTGGCTACACCGGCCAGAGCCCCGAGCGCCTGAAGGCCCACATGAAGAACATGCATGTGTTCGATGTGAAAACCCTCAAGGCCAAGGGCGGCAAGGACAAGGAGACCGGCTACGACTTCACCGGTGACTACTTTGGTTTGCCCTGGCCCTGTTATGGCACGCCCGAACTCAAGCACCCAGGCTCGTCCAATCTGTACGACACTTCCAAGCATGTGATGGATGGTGGCGGCAACTTCCGCGCCAATTTCGGTGTCGAAAAGGACGGCCAGAACCTGTTGGCCGAAGACGGATCGCATTCGCTGGGTGCGGAAATCACCACGGGCTACCCCGAGTTCGACCATGTGCTGCTCAAGAAGCTGGGTTGGTGGGACGACCTGTCTGACGCCGAGAAGGCCAAGGCCGAAGGCAAGAACTGGAAGACCGACCCTACGGGCGCCATCATCCGCGTGGCCATGAAGCATGGTTGCCATCCGTTTGGCAACGCCAAGGCCCGGGCCGTGGTGTGGAATTTCCCCGATGCGATTCCGCAGCACCGCGAGCCCATTTACGGCACGCGTCCCGACCTGGTGGCCAAGTACCCCACGCACGACGACAAGAAGGCTTTCTGGCGTCTGCCCACGCTCTACAAGTCCCTGCAGGACAAGAACGTGGCCGACAAGGTCTACGAGAAATTCCCGCTCATCCTGACTTCCGGCCGCCTGGTCGAATACGAAGGCGGCGGCGAGGAAACCCGCTCCAACCCCTGGCTGGCCGAGTTGCAGCAAGAGGCGTTTGTGGAAATCAACCCCAAGACGGCTGCCGACCGGGGTATCCGCAATGGTGAGCGCGTGTGGCTGAGTTCCCCTACGGGTGCGCGCCTGAATGTGCAGGCGCTGGTCACCGAGCGCGTTGCGCCCGACACGGTCTGGATGCCCTTTCACTTCTCTGGCCGGTGGCAAGGTGTCGACATGCTGGCGCACTACCCGAAGGGGGCCGCACCCGTCGTGCGGGGCGAGGCAGTGAACACGGCCACCACCTATGGCTATGACAGCGTGACCATGATGCAGGAAACCAAGACCACGATCTGCAACGTGGAACGGGCGTGAGCGCGCGGCACTGATCAGGAGACAGAACAATGGCACGAATGAAATTCATCTGCGATGCAGAGCGCTGCATCGAATGCAATGGCTGCGTCACCGCCTGCAAGAACGAGCATGAGGTACCGTGGGGCGTGAACCGCCGTCGCGTGGTCACGCTCAACGACGGCGTCCCCGGCGAAAAATCCATCTCGGTGGCCTGCATGCACTGCAGCGATGCACCCTGCATGGCTGTCTGCCCCGTGAACTGCTTCTACCGCACCGACGAAGGTGTGGTGCTGCACGACAAGGATGTCTGCATCGGTTGCGGTTACTGCAGCTATGCCTGCCCGTTTGGCGCCCCCCAGTTTCCGTCGCAAGGCACGTTCGGCGTGCGCGGCAAGATGGACAAATGCACTTTCTGCGCCGGCGGCCCCGAGGCCAATGGCAGCCAGGCAGAGTTCGAGAAATATGGGCGCAACCGCCTGGCAGAAGGCAAGCTGCCCGCCTGTGCCGAAATGTGCTCGACCAAGGCGCTGCTGGCCGGCGATGGCGATGTGGTGGCAGACATCTTCCGCAACCGCGTGGTGCAGCGCGGCAAGGGGGCCGAAGTGTGGGGCTGGGGCACAGCCTACGGCACGCAAAAGGGTGCACAGCCACCCGCAGGAGCCAAGTCATGAAGCGCATTTCCATCACTATGACGGCGGTGCTGGCCCTTGCCGGCCTGGCCGCCTGCACCGAAAAACCGCAGACCGGTGGCGGCATCAAGAGCGACGCTGTACCGTACGCCGGCACAGGCAGCAACTTCACCCAGCCGGGCTGGAAGGTGGGCGACAAGACCAGCTGGGAGCAGCAGCTGAAGGCGCGCCAGCAGTACGGCCAGAACGAATACACCCGCACCCCATCCAAGTGAGGCCCACCATGAAACACATCATGTGGTCCCTGGCCTTGGCGGTGGGCTTGGCATGGGTGCCTGCCCATGCGCAGGCACCGGCTGCCGCCACGGATGCGTCCGCGGCTCCAGCTGCGGTGGCGCCCGCGCCTGCTGCAGCGCCCGGTGGCATTCAGAGCCAGAACATTTTTGAAATCAAGCCCGACGCCAGCGCCGACCCCCAATACGCCGATCAGACCAACGGCGAGCGCGCCAAGGTACAGCCTGGCAACAACGCCCCCATGTGGCGCCAGGTGGGGCAGGGTGTGACGGGCTACAGCAGCCTGCCCCGGACCCAGGCGCCCGAGGCCGGCAACCTGATCCAGCCGATGGTGGCATACCCCGGGGCCCGGGTGACCAACGCGGGTGAGGGCTGGCGCCAGGTGCGCAACCAGTGGATCATTCCCTACGGTGCTGCCTTGCTGGGTCTGGTGTTGCTGGCCTTGGCGATTTTCTATTTCACCAAGGGCCCCATGGGGCACGAGCACCCCGAATCAGACCGCCGGATCGAGCGTTTCACGCCTTTTGAGCGGGCAGCGCACTGGGCCAATGCCGGTGCCTTCATCGCGCTGGCGATTTCGGGCATCGTCATGGCGTTTGGCAAGTTCTTTCTGCTGCCGGTCATCGGCAGCACGCTGTTTGGCTGGCTGGCCTATGCGCTCAAGAATGTGCACAACTTCATGGGCCCGCTGTTTGCGGTTTCGCTGCTGGTCATCATCCTCACCTTCGTGAAGGACAACATCGCCAACCGCGCTGATTTCATCTGGCTCAGCAAGGGCGGCGGCCTGCTCGGTGGCGGTGACCACCAGGTGCCTTCACACCGCTTCAACGCGGGTGAAAAGGGCTTGTTCTGGTGGGGTATCACCATCCCCGGCATCTTCGTGGTGGCCACGGGGCTGGTGCTGGACAAGCTGATCCCCGGCTTTGGCGACGTGCGCAGTGACATGCAGATCGCCCACATGGTCCATGCCGTGCTGGCGATCTGGATGATGGCCTTGATCTGCGGTCACATCTACATGGGAACCGTCGGCATGCGGGGCGCCTACAAGGCCATGAAAACCGGCTATGTCAGCGAGGGCTGGGCCCGCGAGCACCACGAGCTCTGGGCCGATGATGTCCGTGCCGGCAAGATTCCAGCGCAGCGCAGCGGCGTTGCCGTACTTACCGAAAGTGCCGCCCGTGCGGCGCAGGCAGCGAGGCCTACATGAAAATGAGCATGCACCATTCCCTGCTGGCCTTCCTGGTGGCCGGCGCATCTTCCATGGCACTTGCCAAGCTGCCAGCGCCCACGCCTGAAGCACAGGCCAAGGCCGCCGAGACTGCTGCCAAGGCCGCCTGGAGCGGCAAGGTGGACAGCTACAAGCTCTGCCAGTCGCAGGACAAGGTGGCTGCGCACTACCGGCGCACGGCCAAGGATGCCAAGCCCGCCGTGGCCACCAGCGGGTGCACCGATCCGGGTCCTTTTGCCTACACCCCGCCGGCCGCCAAACCGCTCGAAGCTTCGGGTGCCCATTCGCCACCCGGTACCGCCAGCAGCCCGCCCAGCACGCTCATGCCTGCAGCGTCGGCGCCCAAGCCCTGAGTTCGTGTCGATATTCCCCCAGTCCTGCGACGGACTGGCGAGGAATGCGTGCACGCTGATCGCATGACTGACGTACCCGATCTTGCGGCCCCCGCCTTGCCGCGCCTGACCCAGGCACAAGCCCCCCTGACCCACGCCGTGGAGGTGGTGAACGAGCGCGGTGAACGCGAGCAGGTGCATATTCCCGCCGAACGCCCGTTGACCGTGTATGTGGACAAGCGCGAGCTCGTCACGCTGATGACACTGGGTGCGCTGCCCGAGCTGCTGGTGCTGGGCTACCTGCGCAACCAGCGGCTGGTGCAATCGGTGCACGACATCGAATCCATCACCGTCGACTGGGAGGTCAACGCTGCAGCCGTCAAGACCCGCAGCGGCATCGAGCGCATCGAAGAACGCACGGCGGCCAGGGTGATCACCACCGGCTGTGGGCAGGGCAGCGTGTTCGGTGGGCTGATGGACGAGGTGGACCGTATCGCGCTGCCGGCAGCGCAGCTCACGCAGGCGCAGCTTTACGGCATCGTCAACGCGATTCGCCTCAAGGAAAGCACCTACAAGTCCGCCGGCTCGGTGCATGGCTGCGCGCTGTTTCGCGGCGAGGAACTGCTCACGTTCGTGGAAGACGTGGGCCGGCACAACGCCATCGACACCATCGCCGGCTGGATGTGGATGCAGGCAGGCGACATGGCGGGCGGCGACAAGGTCTTCTACACCACGGGCCGGCTGACCAGCGAGATGGTCATCAAGTCGGCGCAGATGGGCGTGCCCATCGTGGTCTCGCGCAGCGGCATGACGCAGATGGGCCATGCCGTGGCGCAGCAGCTCGGCCTGTGCACCATTGGCCGCGCAACCAACCGGCGCTTCGTCTGCTACAGCGGTGCCGACCGCCTGCTGCTGCAAACCGAACTGGCTGCGGCAAATCCCTAAAGCCGCTTCGGCAGCGCAATTGCGCTAAGGTTCATCCCCATGAATCTGTCTTTTTTCCGCCTGGGGCTGCGTACCCTGGCACGTGATCTGCGCGCCGGAGAGTTGCGCCTGCTCATGGTGGCCGTCACGCTGGCGGTGGCGGCGCTGACGTCGGTGGGTTTTTTTGCCGACCGGCTGCAGGGGGGGCTGGAGCGCGACGCCCTGCAGTTGCTGGGTGGCGATGCCGTGGTGGCCAGCGACAACCCCACGCCCCCCGCCTTTGCCGAGCGCGCCCGGGCGCTGGGCCTGCAGGCCGTGACGACCATGGGCTTTCCCACCATGGGCCGGGCCAGCGATCTGCAGGGCGGTGCCACCAAGCTGGTGGCCCTCAAGAGCGTGGAGCCGGGCTATCCCTTGCGCGGCAATCTGCAGGTGGCCGACTCGCTCGATGCCCTGGGTGAGGTCACCCGCGATATTCCTGCGCCGGGCGAGGTCTGGGTCGATGCGCCCTTGCTGGAAGCGCTGAACCTCGCCATGGGCGACATGCTGCTGCTGGGCGATGCGCAACTGCGCATTGCGCGCATCATCGTGGTGGAGCCCGACCGGGGTGCCGGCTTCATGAGCTTTGCGCCGCGCGCCATGATCAACCAGGCCGACGTGCCGGCCACCGGCCTGGTGCAGCCGGCCAGCCGCCTCACCTACCGTTTTGCCGTGGCCGGTTCGCCCGCTGCCGTCAAGGCCTTCGCCGAATGGGCTGCCGCCGAGGCAAAGAAACCCGAGGTGCACGGCGTGCGCGTGGAGTCGCTCGAAAGCGGCCGCCCCGAGATGCGCCAGACGCTGGACCGCGCCCAGAAATTCCTCAACCTGGTGGCCCTGCTGGCGGCCCTGCTGTCGGCCGTGGCCGTGGCGCTGGCGGCCAGGGGCTTTGCGGCCGACCATCTCGATGCGTCGGCCATGCTGCGCGTGCTGGGCCAGAGCCAGCGCACCATCGCTGGCGCCTACACCACCGAGTTCGCGCTGATCGGGCTGTTTGCCAGCGCCCTGGGCGTGGCGCTCGGTTATCTGGTCCACAACGTTTTCGTGCTGCTGCTGGCAGGGCTGGTGGAGTCGGCTTTGCCCGCGCCCAGCCTGTGGCCCGTGGCATTTGGCCTGGGCATGGGCCTGATGCTGCTGCTGGCTTTCGGGCTGCCGCCGGTGCTGCAACTGGCCCAGGTGCCGCCGCTGCGCGTGATCCGGCGCGACATGGGCGGGCTCAAGCCTGTATCGCTGGCGGTGCTGGCGGTGGGCGTGGCAGGTTTTGCGGCATTGCTGCTGGCCGTCAGCAGCGATCTGGTGCTGGGCCTGATTGCCGTGGGCGGCTTTGCCGGCGCCGTGGCGCTGTTTGCGCTGCTGAGCTGGGTGGCGGTGAAGCTGCTGCGCAAGAGCGTCAATGAATCCACCGCGCCGCGCTGGCTGGTGCTGGCCACGCGTCAGATCTCGGCCCGCCCGGGCTACGCGGTGGTGCAGGTCAGCAGCCTGGCCGTGGGGCTGCTGGCGCTGGTGCTGCTGGTGCTGCTGCGCACCGACCTGATTGCCAGCTGGCGCAAGGCCACGCCGCCCGATGCGCCCAACCGTTTCGTCATCAACGTCATGCCCGATCAGGCCGAAGCCTTCCAGCAGGTGCTGAAAGATGCGGGTGTGGCCCGCTACGACTGGTACCCCATGATTCGCGGCCGCCTGCTGGCCGTGAACGGCCAGTCCGTGGGCCCCGACAGCTACACCGAAGACCGCGCCAAGCGCCTGGTGGACCGTGAGTTCAACCTTTCCACCGCGGTGGACCAGCCCAGCCACAACCAGGTGGTGGCCGGCCAGTGGACGCCTGGCGAAGAGGGTGCGATCAGCGTGGAAGAAGGCATTGCACAAACCCTGGGTCTGAAGCTGGGCGACCGCCTGCGGTTCGACATGGGCGGCGTGCAGAACGAAGCCCGTATCACCAGCCTGCGCAAGGTGGACTGGGGTTCCATGCGCGCCAATTTCTTCGTGATGTATCCCGTGGCCAGCCTCCAGGATGTGCCGGTGACCTATCTTGCCGCCTACCGAGCGCCCGGCAAGGCGGGCTTCGACAACGCGCTGGTGCGGCAGTTTCCCAACATCACCAACGTAGACATGGGCGCCACCATTGCCCAGGTGCAGCGCGTGCTGGAACAGGTGATCCAGGCGGTGGAGTTTTTGTTCGCCTTCACGCTGGCGGCCGGTCTGGTGGTGCTGTTTGCCGCCGTCACGGCCACGCGCGAGGAGCGGGCGCGCGAGTTCGCCATCATGCGCGCCGTGGGGGCCCGCGCCAGCCTGCTGCGCCAGGTGCAGCGCGCCGAGCTGATGGGCGTGGGCCTGCTGGCTGGCTTTCTTGCCAGCTGCGTGGCCGTGGCCGTGGGCTGGGCCCTGGCGCGCTATGTATTCGATTTCGCCTGGACCGCCGCGCCGTGGGTGCCACTGGCGGGGGCCTTGGTCGGCGCCTTGCTGGCGCTGGCGGCTGGCTGGTGGGGGCTGCGCGATGTGCTCAACCGCCCTGTGGTGGATACGCTGCGGCGCGCAGCGGAATAGGCGATGCGGGCCACTGCCGCGAGATGGTTTTATTTTGATATGGATTTGACAGTTGTCAGCGCATGGTTCCATTGCGCCAGAGCCGGTTTTATATGAATTCTTCAACCCCTGATGCGCACCGGAACAGCTCCGAACCCGCAGTCACCCAGACGCCCTTTGAATGGATCGGTGGCGAAAGCCGTGTGCACGCGCTCACCGAGCGCTTTTACGACCTGATGGACCTGGAGCCAGGCTACGCCGAACTGCGCGCTGCCCACGGCAGTGACCTGGCCGATGCCCGGCAAAAGCTCTTCATGTTCCTGTGCGGCTGGCTGGGCGGGCCGTCGTACTACACCGACCAGTTTGGCCACCCCCGCCTGCGTGCGCGCCACATGCCGTTTGCCATCGGCATCAAGGAGCGCGACCAGTGGGTGGCCTGCATGGACCAGGCCATGGGCGAAACCGGTGTGCCGCAGGATCTGCGTGCCCGGCTGAAAGAGAGCTTCATGGGGACGGCCGACTGGATGCGCAACAAGGGCGTTTGAGGGTTCCGCCAAGCCATCTTCGGCCGTTAAGATGCCCCCATTCAAGCAAACGGAGGGTGGGACATGTCGGCAACTGCATGGATTGTTGTGGCGTTGGTCGCTGCGTTGGTGGTGTGGGCCATTGCTGTTTACAACCGGCTGGTGCAGTTGCGCAACCGCATTGCCAATGCCTTCGCGCAGATCGACGTGCAGCTCAAGCGCCGCTACGATCTGGTGCCCAACCTGGTAGAAGTGGCGCGCGGTTACCTGGCCCACGAAGCGGCCACGCTGGAGGCCGTGACCAAGGCGCGCGGCCAGGCGCAGGGTGCGGCGGCCGCTGCGCGGGCGGCCCCCGCCAGTGCCAGCGCCATGGGTGCGCTGGCAGTGGCCGAGCAGGCCCTGGGCGGCAGCCTGGGGCGCCTGATGGTGGTGGCCGAAAACTACCCCGAACTCAAGGCGGATGCCACCATGCAGTCGCTCAGCGAAGAGCTCACCAGCACCGAGAACCGCCTGGGTTTTGCGCGCCAGGCCTACAACGACCAGGTGCTGGACTTCAATGACCAGGCGGTGCAGTTTCCGGCCATCGTGGTGGCACGGCTGCTGGGCTTTCCCACGGCACCCATGCTTGACGCCACGCGCAGCGAGGAAGAGCGTGCCGCGCCCCGCGTGCAGTTCTGACGGACTGCCTGCCTGAGTTGTCCCCATGAGGTTCTGGGAACACCAGCACAGCGCCCGCAGCGAAACGCGCCGGCTGCTGCTGGCCTTTGCGCTGGCCGTGGCCGTGCTGGTGGCAGCCGTGCATGGCGCGCTGGTGGTGGCCTGGCTGCTGATGGTGGCGGTGCTGCCAGTGCATCTGCCGTTCCCGGAGGGTTTTCTGGCGGTGAACGTGGGGGTGTCGCTGATGCTGGTGCTCGGTGGCTGGTGGGTGGAAACCTCCAACCTGCGCGCCGGCGGCGTGAAGCTGGCGCAGCGCATCGGCGCGCGCGAGGCCCGACCCTCCGTGTCGCATGCCGAGCAGCGCCTGTGCAACATCGTTGCTGAGCTGTGCATTGCGGCCCACATGCCGCAGCCGCAGATGATGGTGCTGCCGCGCAGCGATGCCATCAACGCCTTTGCCGCCGGCTGGGACGCGAGCGATGCCGTGGTGGCCGTCACCCAGGGCGCGCTCGACCATCTCACGCGCGAAGAACTGCAGGGCATGGTGGCCCACGAACTGAGCCATCTGCACGAGGGCGACACGCGCCTGAAGATGCGCCTGGCGGGCATGGTGTACGGGCTGGAGCTGGTCTACAACTTTGGCGACGAAGTGCGCGAGCGCCGTGGCCTGGCGTGGCTGTTCGGCTCGGCCATCATGCTGGCGGGCTTTGCCGGCTGGCTGGCGGGCCGCATGCTCAAGGCCGCCGTGTCACGCCAGCGCGAGTACCTGGCCGATGCCCGCGCCGTGCAATGGACGCGCAGCCGCGATGGCCTGGGCGGCGTGCTGCGCAAGGTGATGGCGCAGCGGCGCGCCACCCCCGCAGGCTACGGGCACACCACCCACCAGGGCCTGGCGCACCCCGCGGTGCAGCACATGCTGCTGGTGGACCTGGAGGGCGCTGGCACCATGGAGCGCTGGCTCGACGCGCACCCCACGCTGACAGAACGTGTGCAGCGCATCTACGGCCGCAGCATGCAGCCGCTGCCGCTCACACCGGTCAACGAACCTCCCGAGACCGCCCGCCGCACGGGCACCGTGGCGCCTGGCGCCGTCACGCTGGCCTCGCTGGTCGATCCGTTCGCTCGCCTGTGAATCCATGGGCATGACAGCGTCCCTTTGGATGACCTGGTCCCTGTGTCACTGGGTTCCTGATGCTCAGGCACCATGACATCTTTGCTGGCAGCGCATGTGTGATGCGTTGCAGCAGTACCGGTCTCCTGCCACCCGGCAAACGTGCGGGGGCTTTACGCTGCAGGCTCCAGGACGCGCCTCACAGCCAGGGCTTGAGCCAGCCCAGGCCGTCCGACGTGGCGTGGGGCGCTGCACCGCGCGCAGGGCGGTACTCGCAGCCAATCCAGCCGTCGTAGCCCAGGCTGTCCAGCAGCTGGAACAGGTAGGTGTAGTTCACCTCGCCCACATCAGGCTCGTGGCGCTCCGGCACGCCCGCGATCTGCAGGTGGCCCACATGGCCGGTGGGCAGGTACTGGCGGATCTTCATGGCCAGGTCGCCTTCCACGATCTGGGCGTGGTACAGGTCCATCTGCACCTTGACGTTGGCGGCGTCGATCTCGGCAATCAGCGCGTGGGCCTGGTCCTGGCGGCTCAGAAAGAAGCCGGGCATGTCGCGGCCGTTGATGGGTTCCAGCAGGATCTGGATGCCGTGGGGTGCGGCCTGTTCGGCGGCGTGGCGCACATTGGCGATGTAGGTGGCGCGCACGGTGGCCGCGTCGGCTCCGGCGGGCACCAGGCCAGCCATCACGTGGATGCGCGGGCACTGCAACGCCTTGGCGTACTCAATGGCCTTGGCCATGCCGTCGCGGAACTCGGCCTCGCGCCCGGGCAGGCAGGCCAGGCCGCGCTCGCCCGCGTCCCAGTCGCCGGGCGGGGCGTTGAACAGCACCTGCTGCAAACCGTTGGCCTGCAGGCGCGCAGCCAACTCCGGGGCCGGGTAGGCGTAGGGAAAGAGGTATTCCACGGCCTTGAAACCATCGCGGGCGGCGGCGGCAAAGCGGTCGAGGAAGTCCACGTCGTTGTAGAGCATGGACAGATTGGCGGCAAAACGGGGCATGGGTTTCTTTCAGTCTGGGGTGAAGGCTTGGCCTTACCACTGCGCGCCAAAGGTCTGGCGCAGTTCTTCGATCTGGGGTTCGGTCAGCGGCGTGGGGCGGGGCTGGCACAACAGCCACAGACGGGCAGTCTCTTCCAGCTCTTCGAGCACGGCCATGGCGGCAGCCGGCGTGTCGTGCCACACATTGGGTCCCAGCCGCGCCAGCATCACGGCGCGCACGGGGCTGCCCTGGGCGGCGTAGCGGGTGATGGCTTGCGCCACCAGGGTTGCCGCCGCAGCGTCGCCGGGGCGGTGGTAGGGGATGTGCGGCACGCGGCCCACCTTCATCACAAAGTAGGGCGTGATGGGGGGCAGCAATGACGCATCGGGCGCCAGCTGGCCGCCTGCAGCGGTATCGGTCTGCAGCGAGCACGCCACCAGGTGCGTGCTGTGGGTGTGGATCACGCAGCGCGCGGGTGCGGCTGTGGATGCCGAGGCCTCGTAGATCTGCCGGTGCAGCGCAATGGTCTTGCTGGCCCGGTCGCCCGCCACCTGCTGGCCCTGTGCGTCCAGCCGCGCCAGCCGCTCGGGCTGCAGTGTGCCCAGGCAGGCATCGGTGGGTGTGATGAGGTAGCCATCGGCCAGGCGCACGCTGATGTTGCCAGCGGTGGCGTGCACGTAGCCCCGCTCAAACAGGCTGCGGCCCACGCGGCAGATCTCGGCGCGGGCTTGGGGCTCATCCATGAAGGCGGGGGTAGAGGTCATGCCTGTAATTGTGCAAAAGCCTTGGTGAAAAAGTCGGTGCTGCCGAAGTTGCCCGACTTCAGCGTGATGTGCAGCCCGTCCTTGGCATCAGGCGCCACCGCATGGCACCACGGCACGCCGGGGTCAATCTGCGCGCCGATGCGCATTTGCGTAATGCCCAGGGCCTGCACGCAGGCACCGGATGTTTCACCACCCGCCACGATGAGCTGGCGCACACCGCGCTGCACCAGGCCGCGGGCAATGGCGGCAATGGTCTCTTCCACCATGGCCCCGGCTTTCTCGGAACCGAGCTTGCCCTGGATGGCGCGCACGGCCGAGGGCTCGGCGGTGGAATACACCAGCACCGGGCCTTGGCCTATGTGGCCTTCGGCCCAGGCCAGCGCTTCGGCGGCCACGTCCACGCCTGCGGCGATGCGCAGCGGGTCGATGGCGAGGGCGGGTTGGCCCGCCTTGATGAAATCCATCACCTGCTGGTTGGTGGCCACCGAGCAGCTGCCCGACACGATGGCCTGCAGGCCTTGCGCGGCGGGCAGGCGGGCTGCCTCGTTGCTGGGGGCCACGCCAAAGTTGCCCGGCAGGCCAATCGCTACGCCCGAGCCCGCTGTGACCAACGGCATGCCCTTGAGGGCAGGGCCCAGGCGCAGCAGGTCGGCGTTGGACACCGCATCCACCACGGCCATGCGCACGCCCTCGGCCTTCAGTTGGTCGATGCGCGCGCGGATGGCGGCCTCGCCCTGTGCGACCACGCTGTGGTCGATCAGGCCCACGCGGCTGGGTGTTTGCGCCTGTAGCACGCGCACCAGGTTGGGGTCGGTCATGGGCGTGAGCGGGTGGTTCTGCATGCCGCTCTCGTTCAGCAGCACATCGCCCACAAACAGGTAGCCCTTGAACACCGTGCGCTTGTTGTCGGGGAAGGCGGGCGTGGCGATGGTGAAGTCGGTGCCCAGGGCCTGCATCAGTGCATCGGTCACGGGGCCGATGTTGCCTTCGGCCGTGCTGTCAAAGGTGGAGCAGTATTTGAAATAGATTTGCTCGGCGCCCTGCGCCTTGAGCCACTGCAGTGCGGCCAGCGACTGGGCGATGGCTTCGTCCTTGGGGATGGTGCGCGACTTGAGCGCCACCACGATGGCATCGGCCTCGGTATCCAAAGGTGCTGTGGGCACACCCATGGCCTGCACCACGCGCATGCCTGCGCGCACCAGGTTGTTGGCGAGGTCGGTGGCGCCGGTGAAGTCGTCGGCAATGCAGCCCAGCAGTGCACGTGCGCGCGTCATGCCTTGTCCTTCCCTGGACCTTCACTATTTGGCAGCGTGATGCCGGGGAAGATCTTGATCACAGCACTGTCATCTTCCTTGGCAAAGCCTGCAGTGGATGCCTGCATGAACATCTGGTGCGCCGTGGCGGCCAGCGGCAGGGGGAATTTGCTGGCGCGTGCGGTGTCCAGCACCAGGCCCAGGTCTTTCACGAAGATATCGACGGCCGACAGCGGCGTGTAATCGCCCGCCAGCACATGGGCCATGCGGTTCTCGAACATCCAGCTGTTGCCCGCGCTGTGGGTGATGACCTCGTACAGCGCTGCGGCGTCCACGCCTTCGCGCAGGCCCAGGGCCATGGCTTCGGCCGCCACCGCAATGTGCACGCCGGCCAGCAACTGGTTGATGATCTTGACCTTGCTGCCCGCGCCCGCCTTGTCACCCAGGCGGTACACCTTGCCTGCCATGCCGTCGAGCACTGCATTGGCGGCCGCATAGGCCTCGGGTTTGGCGGAGGTCATCATGGTCATCTGGCCCGACGCGGCCTTGGCGGCGCCGCCGGAGATGGGGGCGTCCACGTAGTGGAGACCCAGGGCGTTCAGGCGCGCTTCGAGCGCCACGGACCAGTTGGGGTCCACCGTGGAGCACATCACAAAGGTGCTGCCGGGGCGCATCGCTGCGGCGGCACCGTTCTCGCCAAAGAGCACGCTTTCGGTCTGTGCGGCGTTCACCACCACCGACACCACCACATCGCTCACCGCCGCCAGGGCGGCTGTCGTGGCGTGGGCGGTGCCACCGTCGGCCACAAAGGCCTCGGCCACACCGGGGCGCACGTCGCACACATGGATGGCAAAGCCGTTGTTGCGCAGGGTTTTGGCAATGCCGGCGCCCATGGCGCCCAGGCCGATGATGCCTACGATGGGTTGGGTCATGTTGTCAGTCCTTCAGAAAATCGATCAATGCGGCTCAGGCCACCAGGGCCCACAGCAGGGCGGTCAGTGCAAAGCCCGCCAGGCCCAGCACGGTGGTCAGCACCGTCCAGGTGCGCAGGCCATCGCCCACGCTCAGGCCCAGGTAGCGGGTCACGATCCAGAAGCCTGAATCGTTGACGTGCGACAGCCCCAGGCTGCCAAAGCCAATGGCCACGGTGAGCAGTGCCACTTGCAAGGGCGAATACCCGCCACCCGCCATCGCATCGGCCAGCAGGCCGCAGGTGGTGATGATGGCCACGGTGGCCGAGCCCTGGGCGGCGCGTAGCGCCAGCGCGATGATGAACGCCAGCAGGATCAGCGGCAGGTGCGTGGCCGTGAGGCTTTGCGACAGCGCCGCGCCAATGCCGCTGGCGGTGAGCACCTTGGCAAACACGCCACCCGCGCCCGTCACCAGGATCACGGTGGCGGCGGGGGGCAGGGCGGACTCCATGATGGCGTTGGTGCGTTCGCGGTTCCAGCCCTGGCTGCGGCCCAGCAGAAACATGGCCAGGCCCACGGCCACCATCAGCGCAAAGATGGGCGAGCCGATGAAGCCCAGCACATTGCGCAGGCTGTCGCCCTTGGGCAGCAGCGTGGCGCCGGTGGTGCCGGCCATGATGAGGGCCAGCGGGATCAGGATCAGCGCCAGGATGGTGCCCACGCCCGGGGCACTGCGGGCTTTGGATGCAGCGGTTTCGTCGCTGTTGCCAAAGGCGGCAAACTGTTCTGCCGTGGTGGGCAGCAGGGGGTAGCCCTTGCGATTGAGCCAGCCCGCCACGTACTGCGACAGCGCCGCCAGCGGAATGCAGATGGACAGGCCGATGATGGTGATCCAGCCGATGTCGCCCTTGACGATGGCCGCACCGCCCACGATGCCGGGGTGCGGCGGCACCACCACGTGTGCGGCCAGCATGATGCCCGCCACGGGCAGCCCGAACTTGATGGGGTTGACGCCTGCGGCTTTGCAAAAGCCATAGACGATGGGCACCAGGATGATGAAGCCCACGTCAAAAAACACGGGGATGGCCAGCACCAGCGCCGCCGCCGTGAGGGCCATGGGCACGCGCGTGGGGCCCAGCAGCTGTGTGAAGCGGTTGGCCAGGCTGGCCGCGCCGCCCGAGACCTCGATCATGCGGCCCAGCATGGAGCCCAGTGCCACCAGGATGGCCACTGAACCCAGGGTGCCGCCCATGCCCGCTATCAGCGTGCTGATGATGTCGCCAATGGGCATGCCGGTGGCAAATGCCACCAGAAAGCTCACCAGCATCATGGCCACGAAGGCGTGGACCTGCCAGCGGATGATGAGCAAAAGAAGCAGGGCGATGCTGCCGGCGCCAATGCCGAGGAGTGCGAGGGTGGACATGCGAGGGTTCTCTGAATGGAGGGGCGAGCGCGATGCGTCGCACCTCTGTTGGTGTGTTTATATGGTTATCATACAAATTTATCGGAACGACCCTGTTCCGGGTTAACCCTGATGTGGGTTGGCGTACTGCCGCGAAGGTTAAAACAGCAGCGGCGGCGAGGCCTGTACCAGCGGCTGGGCCAGCCGCTCGCCGTCCTGCGCCCAGAAGGCGGGATCGGCCTGCGCGATGCGTGACAGGGCGTTGCGCATGTGCTCGGCAGCGGCATGCCGGGCTGCGGGGGCGTCACCCGCCTCTATGGCCTGCACGATGCGCTCATGCTCCTGCGTCACGGCCTGGGCAAAGTCGGCGCGCCGCGCTTCGTTGGCGCGGGTCACGCGCGTGGCGCCCTTGAGGAACTGGGCCAGGTAGTCCAGCGTGCTGATCATGAAGGGATTGCCCGCGGCCCGGGCGATGGCGCGGTGAAACAGCACATCTTCTTCCACGCCGTCGCGCCCGGTCTGCACGGCCTGGGCAATCTGCCGCATGGCGTGGCGGATGGCGGCCACGTCGCCGGGGTTGCGGCGCTGCGCGGCCAGTTCGGCCACTTCGGATTCGAGGGCCTTGCGCACTTCCACGATCTGCATCACGGCCTCGCGCGATGCCGAGTGCGGCAGGTCAAAGTGGAGCGGTTCGATGCCCGGGGCCTGCACATACACGCCACTGCCCTGGCGCGAATCCACCAGTCCCAGTGATTTCAGGCGCGAAACGGCTTCGCGCACCACCGTGCGGCTGACCTGGAACTGCTGGGCCAGCGCGGCCTCGGTGGGCAGCTTCTGCGCCGCCTGGATGCGGCCTGCGCGGATTTCCGCCTCCAGCGCGCTGGCGACCTGATCGGACAGCTTGATGCCGGGTTTGATGGCGGAAAAAGGTGACGACATGGGTAAAGCGGGCTCAGGGATGACGGCGGCAGCGCGGGAGAGGCAAGCCCGGCTGAATGTACCCCAAGCGTCTGCGCGCACACCGGCGCAGCGAAGGGGCCATGGCGGGAGCACAAGGGCGCATGGCCCGGCGTGCCACCCGCCGCCCGGCTACTTTGGCGCGGTGCAGGAATCGTCCAGCCGTGCCAGGTCCGCAATTTTTTGCAGGCGGGAACGGCTGTTCATGCAGGTCTGGTAATGCGCCTCGGCGGCTTTCTGCTGGGCCAGCTGCGCAGCGTTGGCGCGTTCGGCCTGCAGCTGGGCCATTCGCTCGCGGATCTGCGGCATGGCGGCCAGGGCCGCTTTTTCGCCTTCCACGATGGCATTGGCGCGCTGGCTGAAGTCCGTCGAACCGATGTCCAGCACCTGGGGGCGGATGATCACGTCGGCACGCGCCAGTTCGGCCTGGCCCAGTTTCTGGCCCATGATGGCAATCGACTGGCCCAGCGTGCCCAGCATGTCGCCGGGCGATTTGCCCCGGGCCTTGCTGGAGATGTCCACGGCGATCACGATGTCCGCGCCCAGCTGGCGCGCAGCATCCACCGGCACGGGGCTCACGACGCCGCCATCCACAAAATGGTATTTGCCGATGGTCACGGGCTGGAACACGCCCGGCACGCTGCTGGAGGCGCGCACGGCCTGGCCCGTGTTGCCGCGCGCGAACACGGTGCGCTCGCCGTCTTCGAGCCTTGTGGCCACGGCCACGAAGGGCTTGGCCATCTGCTCCATGGGCTTGCGGCGCACCTGCTCGTTCACATAGTCTTCGAGCTTCTGGCCCAGCACCAGACCGCCCGAAGACAGCTGCAGGTCGCGGATCCGGGTTTCGTCGAGTGCCACGGCTTTCTCCTGCATCTCGAAGGCATTCATGCCGCTGGCATACAGCGCTCCGACCACGCTGCCCGCGCTGGTGCCGGAGATGACAGCGGGCGCCAGGCCATTGGCCTCCAGCATCTTGATCACGCCAATGTGCGCAAAGCCCTTGGCCGCGCCGCCGCCCAGGGCAATGCCCACACGGATGGGACTGGTGGAGGACGCAAGAGGGGGCTGCGCCGACGTTTCGGGCCGGGTGGGGCTGGTGCCACCACAGGCCGCCAGTGCCAGGGTTGCCAGAACGGTCACTGCACCGCGGGTGGCCAGTGGGTGGAAAAAAGCGGTCAAGCGCATGCCAGGCAATCCTGCAGTCCAACGGGGCGGGCAGTATAGCGGTGGCATTCCCCTGGCACCGTGGGTGGTGTATTCGCTCCTGGAAAAGGAGCTTTTGGCGCTTGGCCTGATTGCACTGGAAGGCTTTTGGGCTGAATTTCACCGGACTGCACGCCCGCGCACCGTTACGCCCTCTGCGGGCCTCGGGCGGCAGAGCGCCTTGCCCTTACCTGGGCCTTGCCGCCGCGCTGGCCACGGCCAGTGCCGTCATGTTGAACACCCGGCGCACGGTGGATGCAGGCGTCAGGATGCAGGCCGTGGCCGCAACGCCCATCAGGATGGGGCCCACGGTCACACCACCGCTGGTGGTGGTTTTCAGCACGTTGTAGAGGATGTTGGCGGCATCCAGGTTGGGGCAGATCAGCAGGTTGGCCGCATCAGTGAGCGTGGAGTCCGCCATGTAGGCGTTGCGGATGTTCGGCTCCAGCGCGGCGTCGCCGTGCAGCTCGCCGTCGCACTCGATCTCGGGGTGGGCCGCCACAAACAGGTCGCGCGCCTCGCGCATCTTGCGGGCCGAGGCGCGTTTGGACGAGCCGTAGCTCGAATGCGACAGGAAGGCCACCTTGGGCGGCAGGCCAAAGCGCTGCACCTCCTGCACCGACATCCAGGCGATGTCGGCGAGCTGCTGCGCCGTGGGGTCTTCGTTCACATAGGTGTCGGCGATGAAGAGCGTGCCGCGGTTGGTCATCAGGGCGTTGAGCGCGGCGTAGTCGTTCACACCGGCCTGCCGGCCCAGGATGCTGTGGATGCGCTCCAGGTGTGTTTCGTAGGTGCCCACGAGGCCGCAGATCATGGCGTCGGCGTCGCCCAGCGACACCATCAGCGAAGCAATGATGGTGTTGGAGCGGCGCACGGCGGCCTTGGCCACTTCGGGCGTGGCGCCGTTGCGCTTCATGAGCTGGTGGTAGTGCTCCCAGTACTGGCGGAAGCGCGGGTCGTCCGAGGGGTCGCAGATTTCCACGTCCTTGCCCGGCACCATGCGCAGGCCGGCCTTGGCGATGCGCGCCGCGATCACGGCGGGGCGGCCGATCAGGATGGGCTGGGCGATGTGGTCGTCGATGGCCAGTTGCGCCGCGCGCAGGGCGCGCTCGTCCTCGCCGTCGGCATAGGCCACGCGTTTTTGCACATCGGGCAGGGCCTTTGCCGCGTTGATCACGGGGCGCATCAGCATGCCGGTCTGGTACACAAAGCGCGACAGCGTTTCCTTGTAGGCCTCCATGTCGGTGATGGGGCGCGTGGCCACACCGGATTCCGCCGCGGCCTTGGCCACGGCGGG
>Ga0208887_100151_pt1 | contig 43989 bp, 44 predicted proteins | sample LakWasM106_HOW12_2_FD_183924 | JGI IMG/M metagenome (GOLD analysis project Ga0208887, IMG submission 183924) | Freshwater sediment methanotrophic microbial communities from Lake Washington under simulated oxygen tension - Sediment Metagenome... | ecosystem: Environmental > Aquatic > Freshwater >...
ACAGGATGCCCTTGCCTGCGTGTACGGCTTCTGCCGCGGCCAGCATCTGATCCGGGGTCGGGGAGGTGAACACATGGCCGGGGCAGGCCGCATCGAGCATGCCATAACCGATGTAGCCTGCGTGCAGTGGCTCATGCCCGGAGCCGCCCCCTGAAATAATCGCCACTTTGCCGGGGGCTTTCTGTTTGCGTGTGAGGTAGTTGGGGTCGAGGTTGAGGTGCACCAGGTCATGGTGGGCAAGGGCAAAGCCGCTCAGGCTCTCGACTAGAATGTCGTCGGTTTTATTGATGAATTTTTTCATGGAAAATTCCTGAAATCTGAATAAATGGTGAAGTTGGTATTTTTAGTCTGTTTCATTAAGTTGGTCATTGCGAGCGTAGCGTGGCAATCCAGAAAAATGATGCATATCACTGTGTTGCTTCGCCTATCGGCTCGCAATGATTTAATTAGTTCATTTATATCAAGTTACATACCGCTTCTATCATGAGCTGGCAGCTTTTGGCACCCGGGTCGATATGCCCGATAGCGCGTTCACCCAAGCCAGCGGCGCGGCCTTTGGTGGCGATCAGATTTTTAGTGGCAAGCATGCCTTGCTCGGCAGTGATTGGTAGTGCAGTGCAGATTTCTTTGCTGGCGGCGTTTTGTAAGGCCATTGCGGTAAATTGGCCAGCAACCGGAATCAGCACGTCGAGCATGGTTTTTTCACCGATATCGGCCTTGCCGCGCTGGCGGATTGAATCAACGCCTGCGGCAAATGCACCGGCCACGGTTGATGTGGAAGTATCTTCTTTTTCTTTGATGACTTTGGCCATGGCCATGAAGAAGCTCGCAAACAATGGGCCGGAGGCTCCGCCAACCGTGCTTAGTAACTTCATGCCGATTTTATTGAGTGCGGCATCCGGCGGTAGTGCTGCCAGTTCCAACGCCATCTCGGCAATCACCTGTGCTCCGCGTTTCATGTTGATATAGTGGTCACCGTCGCCGATTGCACGGTCTAACGATTCGAGCTCTGATTCGTGCTGCAGGATAGTATTGTGGATGGCGATTGCGGCGCTTGGGATAAATGACGAATTCATATCATGAATAACACTATATTGATTATTGGGTAAAGTTGTTAAACTCTACACACATCACATTTTGATTTCAACTTATGAGTACTTCTATAAACTACATTCTTTGGGCGCATTGCTTCGTTGCGGCTATATTTCAAATGGACTCGCAACCTCGCTGTATACTGCATACTATCTCGGATTTTCCGTTCCGTGCGCCTGGCACTGCATCCCAATAACGCATTTATAGAAGCGCCCTTATGAGCTTACGTTTTCGCTTAAATCTGCTGATTACATTGCTTTCACTGGCTTTTATACTGGTGGTCGGCACCATTCTGGTCAATGATACCCGCGTATCGATCCGCGAGCGGGTGGAGGCTGCCAGCCGCGTAACGGTGCAGCTGCTTGATACCGTGATCGTGAGTTCGGCATTAAACCCGGAAATGGGGCCTACGCATATTGTGCTGCGGAGTTTTCTCGGCTCGCTGGGTTATGTGCGCAGCAGCCATATCGAGCTTTATGATTATTACGGCCGCGAGATTTACAGCTCGCCGGAATCAACTTTTAAAAGCGATGTCGTGCCGCCGGAGTGGTTTATCAAGCTGGTGCAGCCCAAGGTGGAAATCGTAGAGCGTAAGATACGCTACGGTACGCTGGTGATCAGTTCCAGTTCAGCCGGATCCATTCGTGAAGCCTGGTCAGGTTTTCGTCAGTTGATATGGGTGGGGCTGGCGTTTTTCCTGTTAATCAATATGATGGTATACCTGCTGCTCAGTCATTCGCTGAGGCCGATCAACCGGATCCTGGCTGCGATCAGCAGTATTGAACGGGGTGACCTGAGTACACGCCTGCCCAGGCTTGCGCTGCCGGAGTTCGACCGCATCGGTAACAGCCTCAATCGCATGGCGGATTCGCTTAAAGCCGAGCGCGAACTGGAAGAAAACCGCCAGCTGACTTTCCTGATCCAGAAACATATCGAAGAAGAACGCAGAAGCCTGGCGCGTGAGCTGCATGATGAGCTTGGCCAGTATGTGACCGCCATTAAAACTTTTGCCGTGGGTATTGCCAATAAGGCAAAAGCAAACAGCACAACTGCCGGCATGCCCGAAATCGCATCGAGCGCGCAGGTGATCGTATCAGCGGCGAACCAGATATATGACGGTATGCATAATATTGTCCGCCAGCTGCGCCCCGGCTCACTCGATAACCTTGGCCTGGCAGAGACATTGAAAGATGCCGTGTCTAATTACCAGGCGCAGCATCCTGACATTAAAATTCAGCTGTACCTGTCTGAAAACCTGGAATCAGGAAATCTGCGCAGCCTGGGTGAAACGGTGAGCATTAATCTCTACCGGATTGTGCAGGAATCGCTGAATAATGCATTCAAGTATGCACAGGCTACAAAAATAGACATCCGGCTGACTAAATCAGAAACGGGTGAGCTGCAGCTGAGTGTAGAGGATGATGGTGTCGGCATGAATGTGGAAGCGGTGGATCAGGTGACCCACTTTGGCCTGCTTGGCATGCGGGAACGTGTGCAGGCGCTGAACGGAACTTTTAATATCATCGCTTCACCTAATCATGGCACCAGGATCAATATCACGGTGCCGGACAGTCACCCGAACCAATAACGCATTACCGAGTAACACATTAAAGTTAACAAAGAAGAAAAGAGCAGGTAAACATGAGCCAGATTAACGTGATGCTAGTGGATGACCATGCCGTGGTGCGCATGGGCTTCAAGATGCTGCTGGAGTCTGACGCCGACATGAAAGTGATTGCAGAGGCGGAAAGCGGCGAGCTGGCGATACAGCGCTATATGGAGCATAAGCCGGATGTAGTGGTGATGGATATTACGATGCCCGGTATTGGCGGTTTGGAAGCCATTGAGCGCATTCTCGCCAAGGATGGTGCAGCCAAAATACTGGTATTGTCTGCACATGAAGATTCCGTACACCCGAAACGGGTTTTAAATGCGGGGGCAATGGGTTATTTAACCAAGCGCAGCGCAGCCGAAGAACTCATCAAGGCGATTCGCACCGTAGCTTCAGGTAAAAAATACCTGGAAGCCAGCGTTGCGCAGCAGATGGCGATTCAGCAGCTTTCCGGTGACCAGAACCCTGTTGATGTACTGTCGCCGCGCGAGTTCGAAGTATTCATGGCGCTGGCAAAAGGTAAAACTACCAATGAGATTGCCGAAACGCTGTTTCTGAGCCCGCGTACAGTCGGAACGCATTTATATAATATCAAGCAGAAATTGAATGCCAACAATTCAGCTGAAATTGCGCTGATCGCCATGCGCAGCGGCCTGCTGGATGCCTGAGCCTTGTATGTGCCGCCTTTAATGCCAGGTGTTTAATCTCTGCGTCTGATATTGGCAGGGATTAAACGCTTCATCTGGTCACCTGCAATCCTTCTGAAAGCCGGGCTGTGCAGGCAGATACCGCCGACAAGGCCGGTCAGGCAGCCGAGTACCGTGTCAAAGAACCTGGCCTGGATCAGCAGTGACACGCTGCCGTGCGCCATGGTAGCGGCTTCTGCCAGCAATATCGTCAGCGGCGTGATAAGGATTGCGGCTAATGCATAGTGCCTGACCACGATGATCTCGATCATGAAAGTCAGCAGCATGATGGTCAGGCAGATCATCCATTTGTCCATGGTCAGTGACAGCAGTCCCCAGGAAACAAGCAGGCCAATGCTGGTGCCGACAATGCGATGCAGTTGTTTATTCCAGATCGCACGTACCGATACCCCCTGGATCACCGCCAGGCAGCTGACCGGCACCCAGTAGGCTTTTTCCAGATGCAGTGATTGTGCCAGCAGCAGTGAAATGCCTACAAATATGCCGATAATCACGGAGTCGAATACGACAAAGTCAAAAGTAGGGGCGGCCAGGGGCGGTACGGCTTTTGCCGCATGTCGACGCAAGCGGTGCAGGCTGTAAAAGAAAGCGAGCAGGCACGCCAGCAGCGCCCCCATGCTGACCAGACCTACCATAAGCGGCACCTGCAATGGATCAAGCGGTGTGTAAGCGCCGATGGCGGCGGCCATGATAAAGAACAGGCTGCCGGGCATGCCCAGTGTATAGAATCGGCATAGCATGGTAATCAGGATAGAGATGAATGTCAGTACCGGCACCATCAGTACCGATGAAAAGTGGCTCATTACACCCAGGGCATAGCACGAAGTGATTGCAAATGCGCAGGCCATGATTGTCACCATGCGGTGATGCATGGGCGTGTTTGGCAGGTAGAGAAACACCAGTCCGCCCAGTGAAGAAACCAGTCCGTAATTAAGGTGGTTGAAGTATGCACCTACTATCAGCGGCAAACCTATCGCCAGCGCTGCCGTGAACGGCATCTGCCATGGGCGGTCACTCGGCGTTATTTTCGTTAAGTGATCAAGCTCTGCGTGGATCAGTTTTTTTAATTGGGCCAGCCTGCTTTGCGTCATGGATGTCATGTTCCCTGTTGTAGGCAATCGCGGTATGGATCAGGATTTTTTGCCGATATGCAATCATCTGTTGATTTCATGTCATCAGTAAAGTGAAATCACTTGCTGATTTCATACTATCAATAAAGCGAAATCACCTGTTGATTTCATAACATCATCAAGCCTGATGTTGCGCGCAGGCAGTCTGGCAGGTTAAGGCAGGCGCTAGTTCAGCGTATAGCGGGCAATGCTTAATTCACCGTTGAGCGGCAGTTCCACCAGGGCTCTGGTGCCGCTGTGCATTTTTCCTAAATCAGGCGGAATCAGGAATGTGATGGATGCCTGCCGGTTGCCGGTTTTCATCTCGTCTGCGGCGCCGATGGCGACATGCCATGTCGGCCATTCTTCCCTGGGCGGAATGAGTGGCGAGCCCTGTAAACTTGCTTTTTCAAGCAGTTTTTGTTTCTCGTCGCCGATCAGCAGGCTCCAAACTTCTACGCTCACCAGCTTACTTGCCTGTAATTCCTGCACTACCGGCTCTGGCTGTGCGGCAGCCTGCGGCAGTGTTTCTACCTGGGGCTGGATAACCGTAAAGCCCGAGCGTAAGAAAGCGAGCTGATACCCATCTAACTCTTTGCTTTTAAGCACCATGTATTGGGATGCAAGTTTTTCCTTGCGTTCATGTTCATCAATGACAGCCGCGGTCGCTTTGTCGGCACCGTGCATGAATATTGAGCGTGCCAGCTGTTGCGCAACCGTGCCGCCAAAGCAACCGCTGAGCAGTAATGCTGTAAGCGCCGGTAAAGCCAGGCGTTTCGGTAAATGGCGCAATCGTACCGGATTCATCATGTCAGTTTTATGATGTCAGTTTCATGGTTTTAGTTTTAGGGTTTCAGTCTTGTTGTATCAAACCTTGTTGTATCAGGATTCAACTTCATTTTATTGAGAGGGCGTTTTTAACGCGGGAGGGTTAGATTACTGCTGAATAAAACAATTGTCCAGATCTTGTGCAGTTAAGTCATTGAACCGCATCATACTTTATTCGCTGAGGCTGATGGCTATCTACTATCTGCCTGTGCCGGCTGGGCACTGCGGATACTGATCATGCCGCTCAGGATGATCAGGCCGATTGCGAGCCAGGCATCGGCGCTCAGGTGTTCACCCCACAAGAATATTCCCAGCAGGCTGGCTAACAGGATGGTTACATAGGCCAGGCTTGCCACGACCAGCGTATCGCCGGTGCGGTATGCGCGTGTCATCGCCAGTTGGGCAATCGTGGCCGATAGCCCCAGCCCGCATAGAATCAGCAGATCCTGCCAGGTGATTTTCTGGAAAGAATCAAACAGCATCCATAAACCGGCACCAATGGTGGAAACCAGCGTAAAGTAAAACACCGTGCGCCAGTCCGGTTCATTGACTTGCCCCAGCTGTTTTACATGTACATAAGCCAATGCTGCGCCGATGCCGGAGAGCAGCCCCATCAGCCCGGCAAACCAGCTATCCTGGTCTATGGTGGGTTTCAGCAGCAGGCTGACGCCGATGAACCCGATCGCCAGTGCTATCAGCAGGATTTTGCGGGGTTTTTCATGCAGGAAAAGCGGCATGAGTACGGCTAAAAATAGCGGCGATGTGTAGTTAAGCGTAATGGCGGTAGCCAGCGGCAAGTGTGCAATTGCGTAAAAAAACAATACCAGTGCGGCAAACCCCATCAGCGCGCGTGTCATGTGTTTGCCCAGGTATGGCGTTGCCAGCGGCAGTTTTTGCAGATAGATGAACAGCCAGATGCTGACCAGCCCGAACAGGGAGCGGTAAAACACCAGTTCGGCCGCACTGAATTTCTGGGCGCCGATTTTAACGAGCGCGCCCATGATGGCAAAACCGAGCGCCGCTACCAGCATCCACAAACTGCCAAGATTAGGCAGCCTGGATTGGGAGCGTTTGGAGGAGGATTTCACTTGGTTTTGTGGTCGACAGCAGGCGTTAGCGCTGGCAGATGTGCTGCTGCATCTGGGTGCGGTACCATTTGTGGAAGTGTTCCATGCCGGTTTCCATCGGATGCTGGTAAGGCCCGCGCTCGTCGATGTTCTGCGCGTGCAGGGCGCGGCGGCCATCATGCATGCGCTGGCAGATGTCGTTGTCCTCTACGGCTGTTTCATCGTAGGCTGCCTGCTGCGCGCGTACATATTCGCGTTCGAACAGGGTGATGTCTTCCGGGTAGTAGAATTCAACCACGTTGGCGCAGGCATCGACGCCGCGCGGAATAATGTGTGAAACCACCAATACATTCGGGTACCACTCAATCATCAGGAACGGGTAATACACCATCCAGATTGCACCGTATTTCGGCAGTTGGCCATTCTGGTATTTTGCCACCTGTTCCTGCCATTGCTGGTAGACCGGGGAGCCGGCGCGGGTCAGTGACTGCTTGAAGCCGACAGTCTGCACGCTGTAATCTGCGCCGAACTCCCAGTTAAGCGCCTCACAGTTTACAAACTGGTTAAGCCCCGGGTGATACGGGCCTACGTGGTAGTCTTCCAGGTACACTTCTATGAAAGTTTTCCAGTTGAAGTTGTATTCTTCCACGGCAACACGATCCAGCATGTAGCCGGTAAAATCAAAGTCCTGTTTGCAGCCCAGGTTGGCCAGGGTTTCCGCAATATCGCGCTTGTTATCGAATAACAGGCCCTGCCAGTTCTGCAGCGGTTTTTTATCAAGATGCAGGCATGGGTTCTGTTCAAAATGCGGAGCGCCCAGCAGCTTGCCTTGCAGGTCATACGTCCAGCGATGCAGCGGGCATACGATATTTTTAGCCTGGCCGTGGCCTTTCAGCATGACGGCCTGGCGGTGGCGGCAGATATTGCTGATGGCGTTAATGCCATCCTGCCCGTGTACCAGCGCTTTTGCCTCGCCGGACCAGTCAAGCACGCGGTAGTCGCCCGCATTGGGTACCATCAGCTCATGGCCAAGGTAATGAGGGGCTTGGGCAAACATGTGCTGCTGTTCAAGTGCATAAATATCTGCATCAACATACCAGGCTACCGGCAGTTGTGTTTGCGTGTCTTGTTGGGGGATCAAATTCAAAGATGCCATAAATAAAATGATTGGCAGTTAAAATTACAAGGATGGCGATTTTTGCCTAAATTGCTATTTTTATCAAGTGATTATTAAATAATATTCAGGCTGAATCCTGCTGTAAAACTTGCCAAGATTGAGGTTTTAAGCTACTCTCACGAGAGTTTCCATGACCTTCAAATTATAACCACCAATTAGAATAATTCAATCATTAATAAGTCGTGATTGTTTAATCATTCGGCCGCGTTGAGTTTAAAGGCTGTCTTGTAAGCATTATCAAAAAATAACTGAGTATCGAGTAAAAAATGTCTGATCATTTGATGAATACCTATATGCGTCAACCGGTTACCTTTGCTAAAGGTGAGGGTGTGTGGCTATGGGATGATAAAGGTGAAAAATATCTGGATGCATTAGCCGGTGTAGCCGTTAATGGCTTGGGGCATGCACATCCGAAGCTGGTGAAAGCCATCAGTGAGCAAGCCGCCAGACTGATTCACGTTTCCAATATTTACCAGGTTGCCGAGCAGGCAGCCCTTGCGGATAAGCTCTGTGAAATAGCAGACATGGACAAGGTGTTTTTCTGCAATTCCGGCTGTGAGGCGAATGAGGCTGCAATCAAGCTGGCACGTCTTTACGGGCATAACAAAGGCATTGAAAACCCTGAAATTATCGTGATGGAACAATCGTTCCACGGCCGTACGCTGGCAACACTGTCAGCGACCGGTAATTACAAGGTGCAGGCAGGTTTCGAGCCATTGGTGAGCGGTTTTATCCGCGTACCTTACGACGATATCGAAGCGGTCAGGCATGTGGCTGAACATCATCCCAATATCGTGGCGATCCTTGTGGAGCCTGTGCAGGGTGAAGGCGGCATTAATATCCCGAAAGAAGCGAGTGCATACCTTGAGGCCTTGCGCCAGATATGTGATACCCATGACTGGCTGCTGATGCTGGATGAAGTGCAGACCGGCATCGGCCGTACCGGCACCTGGTTTGCCTTTCAGCATACCGGCATCAAGCCTGATGTCATGAGCCTGGCAAAAGGGCTGGGTTCTGGCGTGCCTATCGGCGCGTGTGTAGCCAGCGGCAAAGCTGCCGACGTATTTACCTACGGCAAGCATGGGTCAACCTTTGGCGGCAACCCCCTGGCAACCGCTGCCGGCTTGGCGACACTGAATATTATCGAAGAAGAAGGTATCCGTGAGAATGCCGATAAAATCGGTAATCTGATTCGCGAGGGATTTATCGCAGAATTCAAGGATACCGCCGGTGTTGTGACTGTGCGTAACGCAGGCTTGATGGTAGGCATAGAGCTGGATCGCCCATGCGGTGACCTGGTGAAGATGGCATTGGCTGACAAGTTGCTGATTAACGTGACCGCCGACAAAGTCGTACGTTTGCTGCCGCCACTGGTCATGAATGAAGCTGAGGCTAATGAGCTGGTGAAGCGTCTGTCTGCTTTGGTGAAAGTTTTTCTGGCAAAATAAGCACTTAAAATAATATAAACAATTTAAAACAAGTTAACTAACTGAAGAAGCCCGTTTCAATAAAACTCTGGCTTCCAAACCATTATGGCAATAAAACATTTTCTGCAATTCAATGATTTAAATCGAGACGAGTTCGAGCACGTGTTTCAGCGTGCGCACTGGATTAAAAATCAATTCAAGGCCTATCAGCAATACTGGCCGTTACAGGACCGTACCCTGGTCATGATTTTTGAAAAGGCCAGCACACGTACACGACTTTCATTTGAAGCAGGCATGCAGCAGCTGGGTGGTTCAGCGATTTATCTCAATACGCGTGATTCACAGCTGGGGCGCGGTGAGCCGGTGGAAGATGCGGCACAGGTGATTTCGCGCATGAGCGACATCGTGATGATCCGTACTTTTGAGCAGGAAATCATCGAGCGTTTTGCAGCGAACTCACGCGTTCCGGTCATTAACGGGTTGACCAATGAATATCACCCTTGCCAGATCATGGCCGATATTTTTACTTATATCGAGCATCGCGGTTCTATCAAGGGCAAAACCGTGGCCTGGATCGGCGATAGCAACAATGTATGCAATACCTGGCTGCAGGCGGCTGAGGTACTGGATTTCAACGTGCATGTATCAACGCCTCCCGGCTACGAGGTAGAACCTGAGCGCGCTAATCTGTATGGTACCGATCACTTTGAAGTGTTTGCAGATCCGATGGATGCTGCCAAAGGTGCCGACTTGGTCACCACTGATGTTTGGACCAGCATGGGCTTTGAGGCGGAAAATGAAGAACGTATGCGTGACTTTGCCGACTGGCAGGTAGATGCAGACATGATGCGCGTTGCCGCCGAAGATGCATTGTTCATGCATTGCCTGCCGGCACATCGCGGTGAAGAAGTTTCTGCGGATGTAATTGATGGTAAGCAAAGCGTAGTGTGGGATGAAGCAGAAAATCGCCTTCATACACAAAAAGCATTGATGGAATATTTGTTATTAGGAAAGGTTTAGATTTTAGCCACAGATAGAACTGTAAAAGTCATCTGTGGCTGATATAAAAAGGAAATTATGAGCAAGATTAATAAAGTAGTTTTAGCCTATTCAGGCGGCCTGGATACTTCAGTGATCCTGAAATGGCTGCAGGATGAGTATAAATGTGAAGTGGTAACTTTTACCGCTGACCTGGGCCAGGGTGAAGAGCTTGAGCCTGCACGTGCAAAAGCACAGGCCGCCGGCGTTAAAGAGATTTTCATTGATGACGTGCGTGAAGAGTTCGTACGTGATTTCGTGTTCCCGATGTTCCGTGCCAACACGGTGTATGAAGGCGAATACCTGCTGGGCACCTCTATTGCACGTCCACTGATCGCAAAACGCCTGATTGAAGTGGCACGCCAGACCAATGCCGATGCAATCTCGCACGGTGCGACCGGCAAGGGTAACGACCAGGTGCGTTTCGAGTTGGGCGCTTATGCCTTGAACCCGAATATTCAAATCATCGCCCCGTGGCGCGAGTGGGATCTGTTGAGCCGTGAAAAATTGATGGCTTATGCAGAAAAACATGGCATTCCGGTTGATATGAAGCACAAGCAAGGCGGCAGCCCATACAGTATGGATGCTAATTTGCTGCATATTTCCTACGAAGGCCGCCACCTTGAAAACCCGGCTGCAGAAGCTGAAGAATCCATGTGGCGCTGGAGCGTGAGCCCGGAAAAAGCACCGGATGCTGCTGAATACCTGGATATCGAATATGTGAACGGTGACCCGGTCAGCCTGAACGGCGTGGCAATGAAGCCGCATGAGCTGCTGGCAAACCTGAACGCGATTGGCGGCAAGCATGGTATCGGACGTCTGGATCTGGTAGAGAACCGCTACGTGGGTATGAAGTCACGCGGCTGTTACGAAACCCCTGGTGGCACCATTATGCTCAAAGCGCACCGTGCCATTGAATCCATTACGCTGGACCGTGAAGTCGCACACCTCAAAGATGATTTGATGCCGCGCTATGCAAGCATGATCTATAACGGTTACTGGTGGAGTCCTGAGCGTATTGCCTTGCAAACCCTGATTGACCATACGCAGTCTACAGTGAATGGCTGGGTGCGCGTGAAGCTGTATAAAGGCAACGTGATTGTCACCGGACGCGACAGCAAAACCAATTCGCTGTTTGATCCTAACATTGCTACTTTTGAAGATGATAAAGGCGCGTATGACCACAGAGACGCAGGCGGGTTTATTAAACTCAATGCCCTCAGGATGCGTATTGCCGCAAATCAGAGAAATAAGAAATAAGTGTTGATGGTCAAACGATCATATTCACTGACGTGATTGACAGAAATGCATCTGGTATCCAGGTGCATTTTTTTTGTGTGCTAGCTGCTGAACGTCGCTGCCTGTCGCTTATCCGTACGACAAAGCCTTAAATTGGTAGCTGAACGGTTTATAATCGGGACATTCAAAGAGAACAAATAGAGAGACCTGATCATTGATGACAAAAACAGATTCTACCCGGCAGCGTACCGTCGAGATTTATGCGGATGGCGCCTGCAAAGGTAACCCTGGCCCCGGCGGCTGGGGCGCATGGATACACTATGACGGCCATGAGAAAGAGCTGTTTGGGGGCGAGATGGGTACGACCAATAACCGTATGGAGCTTACTGCGGTGATCCGTGCGCTGGAAGCATTGAAAAGGTCGTGCCATGCCCGTGTATTTACCGACTCGGTGTATGTGCAGAAGGGCATGACCGAATGGATCAGCGGCTGGAAAGCCCGCAACTGGCGCACTGCAGACAAAAAGCCGGTAAAGAATGACGATCTGTGGCGTTTGCTGGATACGCTGGCGCAGCAGCATACCGTTGAATGGGTGTGGGTTAAGGGGCATGCAGGCAATGTCGGCAATGAACGTGCCGATATGCTGGCAAACAAAGGTGTGGAACAGCTTATGCAAGGAGGGGCAGCCTCATGAGGCAGATTTTTCTGGATACTGAAACTACCGGTTTGTACCCGGCACAGGGGCATCGTGTGATCGAGGTCGCTGCGGTTGAGGTCGTTAACCGTCGCCTGACCAAGAACCACTTTCACTTTTACCTGAATCCTGATCGCGAGATCGATCAGGGCGCACAGGAAGTGCATGGTATATCCCTGGAATTTTTACAGGACAAACCGCGTTTTGCCGATATTGCCGATGACCTGATCGCGTTTATTGCCGATTCCGAACTCATTATGCACAATGCGCCGTTTGACGTGGGTTTCCTGAATAGCGAGTTTGGCTTGCTGGGGCTTAAGACCGTAGAGGAAATTACGGCAAAAGTGACCGACACATTAAAGATTGCCAAAGAGATGCGCCCCGGACAGCGTAACAACCTGGATGCATTGTGCCGGCATTTCGGCATTGATAACTCCAGGCGTACCCTGCACGGCGCATTGCTGGATGCGGAACTGCTGGCCGATGTGTATATGGCGATGACGCGTGGCCAGGAAAGCCTGATGATGGCACTGGATAAGCCGGAGCAGGCTGGCGTGGATGTGGTGCCGGGCAGTAATGCGCCTCTTCTGGTTAAGCCTGCAAATGCAGAGGAGCTGTCAGCCCATGAAGAATATCTGGCATCGCTTGCCAAGTCGGGTAACTGTATCTGGAATGGCTAGGTTCGGAAAACCTGGCGTATTTTAAAGTTTAAGAAAGAGGAAAATGAACAAGACAATACTAGTGACTGGCGGCGCCGGTTTCATCGGTTCCAATTTTGTGCTGGCCTGGGTAAAACAGGGTTTGGGAAATGTGATCAACCTCGATAAACTGACCTATGCCGGCAACCTCGATAACCTGGTGTCTTTAGGCCGTGATGCGCGCCATGTATTTGTGCATGGCGACATCGGTGACCGCCATCTGCTTGATAAGCTACTGGCAGAACATCAGCCATGTGCTGTCGTGAATTTCGCCGCAGAAAGCCATGTGGACCGTTCGATTCACGGCCCTGAAGATTTTATCCAGACCAACGTCGTCGGTACCTTTCACCTGCTTGAAGCGGTACGTGGGTATTGGGGTGGACTTGATACGGAACATAAGAAAAACTTCCGTTTCCTGCATGTGTCAACGGATGAAGTCTATGGGTCATTGGCAAAAGACGATCCTGCGTTCACTGAAACGACCCAGTATGCGCCCAACAGCCCGTATTCGGCTTCCAAGGCGGCATCTGACCATTTGGTACGCGCCTATCACCACACCTATGGCCTGCCGACATTGACCACTAATTGCTCCAACAATTACGGGCCGCACCATTTCCCGGAAAAACTGATTCCACTGGTCATTCACCATGCATTGAACGGCAAGCCATTGCCGATTTACGGTAACGGCCAGCAGATCCGTGATTGGCTGTATGTTGAAGATCACTGTGCCGCGATCCGCCGTGTGCTGGAAGCCGGCAAGGTGGGCGAGGTCTACAACATCGGCGGCTGGAACGAAAAACCGAATATCGAAGTGGTACGCACGCTTTGCAGAATGCTGGATAAGAAAAAACCACGTGCAGATGGCCACTCTTACGCAGAACAGATCACGTTTGTTGAAGACCGCTTAGGGCATGACCAGCGCTATGCGATTGATGCAACCAAAATATCCAGGGAACTGGGTTGGAAACCCGTTGAGACTTTTGAAACCGGCATTGAAAAAACCGTGGATTGGTTCCTGCACAACCAGGACTGGGTGAACAATGTCACCAGCGGCGAGTACCGTAACTGGGTGCAGACGCATTATGCAGAGCGTGGGGAGGAGATGGCATGAAAGGCATTATCCTGGCCGGCGGTTCCGGCACCAGGCTGCATCCCGTTACGCAGGTGGTTTCCAAGCAGCTGCTGCCGGTTTATGATAAACCCATGATTTATTACCCGCTGACGACTTTGATGCTGGCGGGTATTCGTGAAATCCTGGTGATTTCAACACCTGAGGACACGCCGCGTTTCCAGCAGCTGCTGGGTGATGGTAGCCAATGGGGAGTGTCCATACAGTATGCGGTGCAGCCTTCACCGGATGGCCTCGCACAGGCATTTATTATCGGCAAGGATTTTATCGGTCAGGATAGCTGTGCGCTGGTACTGGGCGACAATATCTTTTATGGCCACGAGCTGGCGGTCATGACACAGCAGGCCGCTGAATTAACGCAAGGCGCCACCGTGTTTGCTTACCCGGTCAGTGACCCTGAGCGCTATGGCGTGGTTGAGTTCAATGCACAAGGCCAGGCCGTGAGCCTGGAAGAAAAACCTAAAGTCCCTAAATCCAGGTACGCGGTGACCGGCCTGTATTTTTACGATAACCGGGTAGTGGATATTGCGGCACAGCTAAAACCTTCACCGCGCGGTGAGCTGGAAATTACGGATGTGAACCGGATTTACCTGCAAAGCGGTGATTTGCAGGTAAAAGTGATGGGGCGCGGTATTGCCTGGCTGGATACCGGTACGCATGATTCCCTGCTGGATGCCTCGATGTTCATTCAAACCATAGAGAAGCGGCAGGGGCTCAAGATTGCGTGCCCCGAAGAGGTTGCGTACCGTATGCATTACATTGATGCCGATGCCTTGGATGCACTGGCGAATAAATATATTAAAAATGGTTATGGCCAGTACCTGAAACTGGTATTAAGTGAGCAGGTGTATTGATGCAAGTTGTCCAGACAGCAATTCCGGAAGTATTGATTATTGAACCCCAGGTTTACGGTGATGAACGCGGTTTCTTTTTCGAGAGTTTCAATCAGCACCAATTCGAGGCGCTGACAGGGGTAAAAGCTGATTTTGTGCAGGATAACCATTCCCGCTCCGCCGCAAACGTATTACGCGGCCTGCATTACCAGATTCAGCAGCCGCAGGGCAAACTGGTGCGGGTAGTGGCCGGCGAGGTGTTTGATGTGGCCGTTGACCTGCGCCGCCAGTCTGCAACTTTCGGGCAATGGGTAGGTGTGGTGCTTTCCGCTGAGAATAAGCGGCAGCTCTGGGTTCCGCCCGGGTTTGCACACGGTTTCTTGGTGCTGAAAGAAGGCACCGAATTTTTATATAAAACCACGGATTACTATGCACCGCAGCATGAGCGCTGCATTCGCTGGAATGACCCGCAGATCGGCATTGCATGGCCGCTGGCCGATGCCCCGGTTTTGTCCGCCAAGGACCAGGCAGGTGTCGATCTTTCCGTAGCCGATGTTTTTGAAGCGTGATTCCAGTGTATAAAAAAATCTTGCTTACCGGCGTCAACGGGCAGGTTGGCCATGCCTTGCAGCAAACGCTGCTGAACCAGGGCGCTTTATCAGCTGCCGTTGTCAGCTTAGACCGTAGCCAGCTGGACCTGACGGATAGCGATGCCATCCGCAGAGCAGTTCAGGCAATCAAGCCGGATCTGATCATTAACCCCGCAGCTTATACCGCGGTTGATAAGGCAGAGTCAGAACCTGAGCTGGCTTTTGCGGTGAATGCGACAGCGCCGCAGACTTTTGCTGAAGAGGCTGCAAGAACAGGTGCCAGGCTGATTCATTTTTCTACGGATTATGTCTATGCCGGCAGCAAAACCGGCGCTTACGTTGAAGATGACGCTACGCAGCCGCTGAGTGTGTACGGCAAAAGTAAACTTGCGGGCGAAGATGCCATCCGGGCAATCGGTATACCACACCTGATCTTCCGCACCTCATGGGTATACGGCGCTTACGGCAAGAACTTCCTGAAAACGATCCTGCGCCTGGCGGCAGAGCGTGATGAGCTGCGTATCGTCGCTGACCAGGTTGGGGCGCCTACCAGCAGCCATAGCATTGCAGATACGCTATTTGCCGTTGTGCAGCAATGGCAGGGTGATCTTTCCGGTACTTATCATTTGGTCAACGCCGGGCAGACTTCATGGCATGGTTTTGCCACGGCGATTGTAGAAGAATATAACCGGCTTCAGGGCTTGCGCGGTTTACCGTTACTGAAAGCCAGCCCGGGTAACATTCATGCGATCAGTACACAGGAATACCCGACGCCTGCAGTGCGGCCTGCAAACTCATGCCTGGCTTGCAGCAAGCTGGCCAGGGATTTTTCAGTGGTATTGCCAGGTTGGCGAGATGCCCTGATCTCGGAATTAAAGGCTCTGCGCCAGTAAAAGTCCCGGCCAGTCCAGTTTCATTACTTACTTGGTTTGTCTGCCTGAACCCGGTGGATCAGCCCAGTGCGTCCGCCCAGCTGTTTGGCGTTTCGTACAAACGTACTTTTTCCAGTTTCAGGTGATTGCCATAAGTATCATGGTATTTTGATTTCAGAATCCTGAATGCTTCCAAAGCCATATTCTCAGCGGTGGGTACGGTGGGGAATACGACAGTTTTGTGATCCGGCAGCGAGTTGAGGAAGTTCAGCACCTCCGTATCGTTTTTGTATACCAGGAATGCGTGATCCCAGACATTGACTACAGACTCTTTGGCAATCGCTTTCACATCGGAAAAGTCCATCACCATACCGTTTTCGGAGGCGTTTTCCTGCTTGATAATGTCGCCGGATAGCGTGATTTCCAGCACATAACGGTGCCCATGCAGGTTTCTGCATTGGCTTTTATGGTTGGGAATACGGTGTCCGGAATCAAACTCAAGGCGGGTGGTAATTTGCATGCGTGCAGTCGCTTCAGAAACTAAAATTGGAATGTGTGCATTATACGCTGAGTAGGCTGATTATTTTAGTTCACTTATTTTTGAGAGTTTTGTTTCCTTGCGAGTTTCGATTGCCGTAATCCTCCGTGAATCTTGTGCTACTCAGCGTGGCTGAAAGGGATGAGGGCGCGTGTCGATCATTTTCTTTGCCGTCATTCCGGCGCAGGCCGGAATCCAGTCAGGATGGCGTAGAAGTGAATAAATTTGATGCACCAACATAAAGTTTTCTGATGATCGTAGATATTTTGCATCAAAGATAGGGCGGTGAGTCACACCGCATTAACAAATGCGTCGGCCGGGTCGTCAGCGTTTAATGCTTATCCAAGCAATGTTTGCACATGGCTGCAAACCGCATCACCCAGCGTGCCAAGGTTATAACCACCTTCCAGCGATGAGATGACGCGGCCTTGTGCATGCTGTCCGGCAATGTTCAGGGCGAACTGCGTCATCCAGGCATAGTCGGCATCTGTCAGTCTCATATCTGCCAGCGGGTCGTCGGCATGTGCGTCAAAACCGGCTGAAATATAAATGATTTCAGGTTTGAACGCATTCAAAGCCGGCAGAAACTCCTGCTCAAACGCCAGCTGAAACTCTTTGCGGCCTGCTTTTGCAGGAAGCGGGATATTCAGCATCCTGTCACTGCGCGTTTCTGCGCCGCGTTGCGGGTAGAACGGGTGTTGAAAAGTAGAGCACAGCATTACGCGCGGATCGTTCCTGAAAATATCTTCAGTGCCGTCACCGTGGTGCACATCAAAATCAATGATGGCGGCACGCCGGATGCCGTATTTCTCAAACGCATGTGCCACACCTACTGCAACGTGGTTGAAAATACAGAAGCCGGCGCTGTTGGCGCGGCCGGCGTGGTGCCCGGGCGGCCTGATGCAGCAAAAGGCATTATCCGCCATATTGCGCATGACCAGGTCGGTCGCAAAAATGACGGCGCCGCTTGCGTGTGCTGCTGCCGACAGGCTCATTGGCCCCATTGCGGTGTCCGGATCCAGCCTTACCAGGCCAGCTTTGGGTGACAAGGCGCGTATCTTCTGAATGTAGGCGCGGCTGTGCACGCGCTGCAACTCCCTGTCCGTGGCGAGGGGGGCTTCGTAAATATCGAGTTTCTGGTAAATGCCTTTCCTGATCAAGGCATTTTTGATGACGTTAATCCTGGCAGGTGACTCAGGGTGGCTGCCATCCATCACATGCAGCAAGGTATCCGGATGTGAGATGAATGCAGTTTTCATGAGGGGCTAGTGGGAGATTTCTGTACGCAGCATTTTGTAAATTGCCAGCCTCTCCGGTGAAATGCTGCCGGCAGCTGTGGCTGCGGTCACTGCGCAATCCGGCTCCTGCAGATGTTTGCAGTTATTAAACCGGCATTGACCTAGAAATGGCCTGAATTCGATAAAGGCATGTTCGAGTTCGCCAGTGCTTAAATGATGCAGGCCAAACTCCTGCAGGCCGGGTGAATCAATCAGGATGCTTTCTGCATCAAGGCGGTACAGGTGGGCGGCTGTCGTCGTGTGTTTGCCACTATCGAGTACCGTGCTGACTTCCTGCGTGCGTACCGACTCATGCGGCAGCAGCGCGTTGATCATGGTGGACTTGCCCATGCCGGACTGGCCTACCAGAATGCTGATCTCACCCTGCAGGTAAGGCCTGAGTGCGGAAATATCCTGTTTAGCCGATAGCGGCAACACCTGATAGCCCAGGTTGGCGTAGAGTGCCAGTTTTTGTTTTGCGTTATCGTTATCGGCTAAATCACATTTGTTCAGCACGACCAACGCCTTGATCCCGGCTGCCTCAGCTGCAATCAGGCAGCGGTTCAGCAGCGCTTCGTAAAAGCTGGGCTGCGTAGCGAGCACGATGATGATTTGCGTTACATTGGCCGCCAGCGTCTTGCTTTTAAAAGCGTTGCTGCGGTACAGCAGGGTCGTGCGCGGCACGATGTTTTCGATGACGCCTTCACGCTTGTCAGTCAGCTTTACCGTGACCTGGTCGCCGCAGGCCACATCGGTTTTTTTACCGCGGGTTACACAGCTGATGCGCTGGCTGGTTTCTGTGAGTTCAACTTGATAGCGTTTGCCGTAAGCTGCCACTACCGTGCCTTGCAAGTCGCTCTGCGCTTGCGTATTGTCTGGAGATTGCACTGGTTAACTATTCGGTAAATTTGTAATAGGACTGGTTGAGGTATTTGGCAACGTTGAGTTCTTCGTCCTCAAACCATTTCAAACCCAGCATGGTGTTGCAGTTGCGGATCTGCGCTACCAGCCTTTTGGCAGACTGCACTTTGCGGTAATCGCGCGTGTAGATTGCCGAGCCATCGCCGCCATAGCTTGAAGCATGGCAGCTGATACAGTTTTTTTCAACCAGCGCTTTACCTGCGTTCGCATCGGCAGCCTTGAAAGGTTCTGCCTGTGCGTAGCCATTTATGAGCAGCAAGCCAGCGATTAAGCATAGTGATTTCATATACAACGCCTTTTAAGCAGTAGTTCAGCTAGTATACGCCGCTAATTTCGAAATTCTAATACTAGCTGGCGGATGCGAGTCATAAAATGCAGAATGCAGCGGATCCGGTGTCAATGTTGAGGCGTTATCGCGGTAGAGTTTCACCAGCGCCGCTACCAGGCTTCTGGCGCTTGCATGTTTTGCGGCATAGTCGTCAGCCTCGAACTCGTTTTTGCGCGAGTAGCTCGCCATGAGCGGGCGCAGCAGGAACAGGAATACCGGTGACACGAGCAGAAACAGCAATAAAGCCATATAGTTGCTGGCCTGTTCAATGCCTAAGCCGGCATAGAACCAATCCTGATTCATGAGCCAGCCTAACAGGGCCAGGCCGATAAAACTGATAAAAAACATCAGCGCAATACGTTTGATGACGTGATGATGGCGGAAGTGTCCAAGCTCGTGTGCGAGTACGGATTCGATTTCGTCAGCATTGAGCCTTTCCAGCAGCGTGTCAAAAAACACCACGCGCTTGGAAGCGCCAAACCCGGTGAAGTAAGCGTTGCCATGGCTGCTGCGTGCGGAGCCATCCATCACAAACAGGCCCTGTGATTTAAAGCCGCATTTTGTGAGCAGGGCTTCAATTCTCTGCTTCAGGGCTACATCTGCCAGCGGTGTGAACTTGTTGAAGAACGGGGCAATGAATGTCGGGTACACCGCGAGCATCAGGAGGTTGAATACGCTCCATACCACCCACAGGTACAGCCACCAGTAACTGCCTGCTCCCTGCATCAGCCACAAGGCGGCAAACAGGATAGGTGCGCCAAGCAGTACACCTACGATGGTATGTTTGACCAGGTCGCTGTAGAACATGCGGCGTGTCATTTTGTTAAAGCCGAATTTTTCATCCACGGTGAACGTTTTGTAGTAATCGAAAGGGATGTCGATCAGGCTGCTGACGATCATTGCAGTGCAGATCACCAGCGCACCGCGTGCAATCTCGTTAAACGGCAGCAGGCTGCGCCAGGTATCATCAATCAGCTGCAGGCCGCCACCTACGGTAAGCAGCGCCAGTAATGCTGCCTGGACCGTGGCTTCGATAATGACGAGTTTTGTTTTTGCATTGGAGTAATCAGCGGCTTTCTGGTGTGCTTCGAGCGAGATGCTGCCGCTGAACGCCGCGGGCACTTCGCTGCGGTGCGAACGTATATGTGCCATGTGGCGATTGCCCAGCCATACGCGAATGCCAGTTGTAAGCAGCAGCAGGGTGATAAAAGTGAAGGTAAGTGTGTAAGCCATTGTCAATCTGGTTCTTTAAAATTCAATTTGAGAAACCCTGGCATGGGCAGGCTGCGCAGCATTCGTAAGCGCAGAGGTTCATGTAAAGGTTTCTTTTAAGTTAATATTATGTATTGTGAAGCATTTTGTAGATAATGGTTCACGCAGTTTGCTTTATAACGCTAATTTTAATGGAAATCATGATGACAGCATCAAACAACGGAACGAATCAGAATAATTTAATTTGGCTTGATATGGAAATGAGTGGTTTGCTACCTGATTCTGACCGTATTCTGGAGCTGGCGGCAGTGGTGACTGATGCTGAACTCAATGTGCTGGGCGAGTCGCCGGTTTTTGTCGTGCATCAGAGCGATGCTGTGCTTGACGGCATGGATGCCTGGAACAAAGGAGCGCATGGCCGCTCCGGCCTGATCGAGAAAGTGAAGGCTTCCACATTGACCGAAGACGATGCCTCCGCGCAGATGATTGAGTTTCTGAAGCAGTACGTGCCAGCCAGCAAGTCACCGATGTGCGGCAATTCGATCTGCCAGGACAGGCGATTCATGGCGCGTTATATGCCGCAGCTGGAAAGTTATTTCCACTACCGGAACCTGGATGTGAGCGTGTTTAAAGAGCTGGCGCGCCGCTGGAAACCTGAAATCTACTCCGGGTTCAAAAAAGCCAGTAAACATGAAGCGCTGGCCGATATCTATGAATCAATCGATGAGCTTAAATATTACCGCGAACACTTTATCGTTAAATAGATCGTTAAATAGTGAATGCTGTTAGCGCCATTTTGAAGTCAGCATCAACAATCAGCGTCCAGACAAAAAAGAGGGCGTCCATGTCAGTAGACGCCCTTAGGGAGAAAAGCAATAAATTGGAGAAGCACGAGGCTCAAGTTTATTAAAGCATTAACTATGCCAAGCTAACTTTTCCGGATATTGCATATCTCCCGATTTTTTAATGATGAATCCTGTAATGTCAACTCAGCTTAACTCACGGTACACGGCGAGGTATTCCTGAGCGCTTTTATCCCAGCTTAAATTCTGTGTCATGCCGGTTTTTTGAATCTGCAGCCAGGTGTCCTTGTCATGCCGGTACATCTCTACGGCACGCCTGATGCAAGCGATCAGGCCATCCGCGCTTGCCTCTACCATCACGAAGCCATTTGCGGTCTTGTTGGCAATATGGGCATGGCTGCTGTCGATGATCGAATCCGCCAAGCCGCCGGTTGCGTTGACGATAGGCGGCGTGCCGTAAGCCAGGCCATAAAGCTGGTTCAGGCCACATGGTTCAAAGCGCGAAGGCATGATGAACATATCGCAGCCTGCCATGATCTGGTGTGACAGCGGCTCGTTGTAGCCTATGGTGACGCTGGCGCGCCCCGGGTTGTGCGCAGCGATGTTGCTGAACGATGCTTCCAGACCCATTTCACCGCCGCCGAGCAGGGCGAATTGGCAGCCCTGGTCTATGAGTGACTGTAAATGCGGCACCAGCATGTCCAGGCCTTTCTGATGCGTCAGGCGGCTGACCACGCCCAGCAATGGTGCATGTGCATCGGCATCGAGCCCAAGGCTGTTCTGCAGCGCGGCCTTGACGTCCTGCTTGCCTGCCAAGTCGCTGCTGCTGTAATTCCTGACCAGGTATTTATCATGTTCGGGATTCCATTCTTCGGTTTCAATCCCGTTGAGTATGCCTCTGATCTCGTCGCTGCGTTTTGACAGCAGGCCTTCCAGGCCAAAGCCAAATGCCGCGGTCTGTATCTCTTTTGCATAGCGGGGGCTGACTGTGGTGATGGCATCAGCATAAAAAATGCCCGCCTTCAGGAATGACAGCTGTCCATGATATTCAAATCCTTCGATCGAGAACCCGGCACTGGGCAAGCCCAGCGATGTTACCCAGTTTGGCGCATAGCAGCCCTGAAAAGCCATATTATGCAGGCTGATAATAGATTTTGCCGTGCTATGCTCCGTCAGTTTCATATAGGCTGGCGCCAGGCCTGTCTGCCAGTCGTTGCAATGCACAATATCGGGTTGCCAGTTCGGCATTGGGGAATGTCCGCTGGCCAGTATTGACGCGACTTTGGACAGCACGCCGAAACGCACCGGGTTATCCTGCCATTCCAGCCCATTCTGGTCTGCGTATGGCCCGCCATTGCGTTCGTACAGTGCCTGTGACTTGATGACGATGACTTTTACGCCGCTATCCTGAATGGTGCCGAGCAGCAGTTCCACATGGTCAACGTGAGGTAAATGATGCAGCGTGCCAACGGCTTGCAGGTCAACCAGCTGATTCAGGACAGATGGATAACCGGGCATCAGTATGCGGATATCAACACCTAATCCTTGCAGTGCATTCGGTAATGAACCGCTGACATCAGCCAGCCCTCCGGTTTTAATCAGAGGAAAAACTTCTGAGCTGACAAATAATACTTTCATTGGCATGATTTTCTCGCTAAAGTTCTGTGAATGCTTGAGTTCTATGAATATTTAAGTTCTGTAAGTACTAGAGTTCTGTAAGTGCTTGAGTTCTGCGAATACTTGTGTTCTGTGAATGTTTGCAACGCCTGATGGCGTCTGTAATTCTACTATATGAAACATAACGGTGCGGCTACAAGATGAATCCAGTGATAAGTTTTACGAATATGTTGGCGATCGGTACCGGTGCTGCACTCGGTGCCTGGTCAAGATGGGGGCTCGGGCTCGCCTTGAATAATATATGGCCTGACTTACCGCTGGGTACGCTGGTTGCCAACTTAACCGGCGGCCTGCTGATGGGCGTGGCGATGGGCTTGATCGGTGTCGGCAGCCTGGATAGCGCCAGTATGCGGCTGTTTGTTACGACCGGGTTTCTGGGCGGGCTGACTACGTTTTCAGCATTTACCGGTGAAAGCCTGGCGCTGCTGCACAAGCAGGAATACGCGCTGGCGCTGCTGCATACCTGCGGCCATGTATTTGGTGCGCTGCTGATGGCTGCGGCAGGGGTTGCCTTTATTCAGTATTTAAAACATTAGGGGCTATCCCCGGAATTTTATTGCGTATTTTCAGTCTAGTAGCTGTATGCAATAAAACTTTAGCGAGTCAATATGAAGCGATTTCAACATGTATTAAAGCACGGTCAGAAGATCGTGTTGTCCACGATCTTATTAACGGTGACGCATATGGCAAATGCAGCGTGTACAGAACTTTATAACCATCAGTTTACAACCTTGCAGGGTGACAGAATTAACCTGTGTGATTATCAGGATAAACCGATCCTGGTCGTGAATACGGCGAGCAAGTGCGGCTTTACGCCGCAGTTTGAATCACTGGAAGGGTTGTATAGCAAGTACAAGGATAAGGGCTTGCTGGTGGTGGGCTTTCCGTCGAATGATTTCAGGCAGGAACTGAGTGATGACAAGCAGATCGGCGATTTCTGCAAACAGACCTATGCGGTTAAATTCCCCATGATCACTAAAACGGTTGTGAGTGGAGCCAATGCCAATCCTTTTTACAAGCAGCTCAAGGCGCGAACAGGCCAGGCACCCAGCTGGAATTTCTTTAAGTATGTGATTCTGCCCGGCGGCAAGGAAGTCTATGCATACAGCAGCGACGTAAAGCCCGATGCCCCTGAGATTGTAGGTAAAATCAAACCTGCCTTGAAGTAGGGGTGGTTTGCCTGGTTTGTATGCATGAAGTTTTAACCGTAAAATTTTAACCATAAAAAAAAGGAACTTGAATTCAAGTTCCTTTTTTATTTGCATAATCTGCGTATTGCTGCGTCAGGTTTTGTTAGCCTGCGGCTTTTAACTTTTTCTCAGGGCGCCGGATTTTTTCGATAATGATTGCGAAAGCTCCTCAACCGAGCGGCTGGTGGAATCTGCCCATGTGATGCCGGCATTGCGCATGAGGGTTTCTGCCGTGGCGATCTCTTTGCGGCAGTTATCGAGTGAGGCGTAAAAGCTGCCTGACCTGCGTTCATTGCGAACCGCATGCAGGCGTTCCGGCTTGATGGTCAAGCCGAATATTTTGTCTACGTGCTTGTTGAGGACTTCCGGTAGATGGCCACGCTCAAAATCTTCAGGTATCAGTGGATAGTTGGCTGCCTTGACGCCGAATTGCATGGCCAGGTAAACGCTGGTCGGGGTTTTGCCGCAGCGTGAAACGCCTATCAGTATAACCTCGGCCTGCTCCAGCCCGTTGTTGGTCATGCCGTCATCGTGGTTCAGCGTGAAATTCACGGCTTCCATACGGTCGTTATAACTGCTGCCCATGACGCTGTGCGCAATGCCGGCGCCGGTCAGTGGCGGCTGTTCGAGTTCTACGCCGAGCGGGTCGATGAAAGTGGTAAACAGGTCGATAAAGTAGGCATTGGACTGCTTGATCATGTTGCGAAGGTTCAGGTCACCTAATGACATAATCACTACCGGGCGACCGCCGTCCGTCTGTTCAGCGCGTAATATCGCATCCTGCGCCAGCTTGATTCTTTCCGGCGTATTGGTGAACGGCAGGCGCTCCTGGGTAAAGTGCGTATTCGGAAAGTGTTCCAGCAACTTACCCAAAGAGCCTGCCGTAATACCGGTACCATCAGAAATAAAGAACGCAGTGCGGTTTATCATGGTTTCTAATCCAGTTTGTCATTCCGAGGTAAGTCGGAATCTAGAGTTTTAAGCCGCTGTCACGCCGCCCCGTATCTGACTACGGGGTATGCTTTAGTCGCATCGGTGTGACAGCTTCTTTATTGAGGGCTTACTTCTTGGTCAGTCTCTGCCATGTGGCAACTACTGTGTCAGGGTTCAATGATACGGATTGAATGCCTTCAGCCACCAGCCATTCTGCAAAGTCTTCATGGTCTGATGGGCCTTGGCCGCAGATACCGACATATTTGCCTAAACGGTTACAGGTGCTGATTGCCATTTTCAGCAATACTTTCACCGCATCGTTACGCTCATCAAAGCCATCCGCCAGAATACCTGAGTCACGGTCCATACCCAATGTCAGCTGTGTCAGGTCGTTGGAGCCGATAGAGAAGCCATCGAAATATTCCAGGAACTGTTCAGCCAGCAATGCGTTAGATGGAATCTCACACATCATGATCAGGCGCAAGCCATTTTCGCCGCGTTTGAGGCCGTTGGCAGCCATGATTTCGGTCACGGCTTTAGCTTCGTCCAGTGTACGTACGAAAGGCAGCATTAATTCAACGTTAACCAGACCCATTTCATCGCGTACTTTTTTCATGGCTGCACATTCCATCGCGAAGCACTCTTTAAAGTCTTCTGCCATGTAGCGCGCCGCACCGCGGAAACCGATCATCGGGTTTTCTTCATCTGGTTCGTAGATCTCGCCGCCAACCAGTTTTTTGTACTCGTTGGACTTGAAGTCTGAAGTACGCACGATCACCGGTTTCGGATAGAACGCCGCTGCAATGGTTGCAACGCCTTCAGCCACTTTGTCGATATAGAACTGTTTAGGCGAAGCATAGCCGCGCGCACGATTTTTAACGATGGTCTGAACGGCAGCCGGCATAGCGTCTACATTCAGAATCGCTTTCGGGTGAATGCCGACCATGTTGTTGATCACGAATTCCAGGCGGGCAAGGCCAACACCGTCATTCGGGGTCTGTGCAAAGCTGAACGCCATGTCCGGGTTGCCGACGTTCATCATGATCTTGCAGGGAGGTTTAGTCAGTGCTGCGGTTGCCTGTGTCGATACATCGTATTCGATCGCACCGTGGTAGACAAAGCCGGATTCACCTTCCGCGCAGGATACGGTAACGATTTCACCTTCGCGCAGTACATCGGTTGCGTTGACTGCGCCTACAATCGCCGGGATACCCAGTTCACGCGCGATAATCGCTGCATGGCAGGTACGGCCGCCGCGGTTGGTGACCAGGGCGCTGGCACGTTTCATCACCGGTTCCCAGTTCGGGTCGGTCATGTCTGCCACGAGAACATCACCTGGCTGCACCAGGTGCATTTCAGCCGGATCCAGCACGATACGCACCGGTCCCACGCCTACTTTCTGGGTGACCGCGCGACCAACGGCTAATGGTTTCTCGCTGTGTTTGTTGAGCTTGAATGTTTCAGTAACGTTGTTTGCCGCCTGTTGTGACTTAACGGTTTCCGGACGCGCCTGCAGGATGTAGAGTTTGTTGTCGATACCGTTCTTGCCCCATTCGATATCCATTGGACAGCCGTAATGAGCTTCGATCTGCGTGGCGTAACGCGCCAGTTCCAGTACGTCTTCGTCTGACAGGGAGTAGCGGTCGCTCTCGGCCGGATCAACATCAACGGTATGTGTACTTTTACCCGCACGTGTGGCATCACTGAAAATCATTTTAATGAGTTTGGAACCCATGGTGCGGCGCACGATTGAAGGTTTGCCTTGCGCCAGAGTTGGTTTGTGAACGTAGAATTCATCCGGGTTTACCGCACCTTGCACCACGGTTTCACCTAAACCGTATGATGAGGTGATGAACACCACGTCTTTAAAGCCTGATTCGGTATCGATCGTGAACATTACGCCGGCACAGCCGATGTCGCTGCGCACCATTTGCTGTACACCGGCTGAAAGCGCCACATCCGCGTGTACAAAGCCCTTGTGTACACGGTATGAAATTGCGCGGTCATTATAGAGTGAAGCGAACACTTCCTTGATGGCATGCAGGATGTTATCTAAACCGTGAATATTCAGGAAAGACTCTTGCTGGCCGGCAAATGAGGCGTCCGGCAGATCTTCAGCGGTTGCGGATGAACGTACTGCGAATGTAGCGTCTTTGCCTGATTTCTCGATCAGGATCTCGTAGTTTTCTTTGATTGCTTTTTCAAGTGCAGCCGGAAACGGTGCGTCCATAATCCATTCGCGAACCTTTTTACCGCAGATAGCCAATGCCTGCGTGTCATCTATGTTCAGGTTATCCAGTTCAGCGTTGATTTTGTCATCAAGGTTATTCTGAGCCAGAAATTCACGATATGCGTCTGCTGTAGTTGCGAAGCCGGTAGGGACGCGCACACCTTTTGCAGATAATTGTGAAATCATTTCGCCTAAGGAAGCATTTTTACCTCCAACAGAAGGTACATCTATATTGCGTAGATTTTCAAATGGAATAACGTGGGCTGACATGATAGTTCCTTAGATGTTCAAACGAGTAATTGGTTAATTCTTTTAGTCCGCTTTTAAAACAAATCTCAGAAAATCTGTGAAATTGACGTTTGAAAAGGGTGATTAAATAGTAGTTTTTGTTGTATAGGTCTTATTTTGCCTAATTATGCCGATGTTGTCACCTGATAATGCTCAGATTGAATAAATCTTTTGCAATGCAAGCGGCTGATATGGCTGAATCTGGTTCATTTTGCGTTGGCGGTTTGCGATATATGAAAATAAATCACTGTCAGCTAAAATGCAGGTGCATAACATGAAATAATACTAAATATAATGCAACATTTTAAATTACATAACATGCCTGTCTGGCATCGGTGGCAATTGGAAAAACAATGGCTGTGAGAATGGAGAAGCAGTTGACTGCACCAATGGGTGAACAGGTGGGTGAGCAGTCAACTGCGCAAATGAGGATAAAGTGCAGCGGACGTCTGCACATGGGGTTTTTTGACCTGCATGGCGGCATAGGCCGCAAGTTCGGTAGCATAGGCTTGAGCCTGGATGAGCCGTCTTTGGCCATTGAAGCCAGTGCGGCTGAACGCCTCAATGTAACCGGCGCGGCGACAGTGCCGGGCACCGTGCTTGCAAAAGCATCGGCAGTTGCACAGCAGCTGATCAACCGGCTTGACCTGGCCGGCAGCATTGATCTGCATATCAGCCAGCATATACCTGAACACGCGGGCCTGGGTTCAGGCACGCAGATCGCGCTTGCAGTGGGGGCTGCGATCAGCCATTTATACCGGCTTGATTTAAGTGCCAGGCAAGTGGCTGCGCTTGCCGGGCGCGGCAGGCGCTCCGGTATCGGCATCGCCGCTTTTGATCATGGCGGATTGCTGATCGATGGCGGGCGTAGTGTTGCCTCTGATACCAACCCTGTGCCGCCTTTGCTGGCGAGATACCCGTTCCCTGAAGACTGGACGATATTGCTGGTGTTTGATGCGACCCAGCCCGGTATTCACGGAGAGCAGGAAAAACTGGGCTTCAACCAGCTGCCGGTTTTCCCCGAGAACCTGGCAGCTTATTTATGCCGTCATGTGCTGATGCAGGCAATGCCGGCGATCGTCGAGCGCGACCTGGCAGCATTCGGCCATGCCATACAAGTATTGCAGCAGCATGTGGGGGATTATTTTGCCCCGGTGCAGGGCGGCCGTTACGCCAGCAAGCTGGTGGGCAATGTGCTGCATGATCTGCAGCAAGCCGGTGTGGCCTGTTTTGGCCAGAGCTCATGGGGGCCAACCGGTTTTGCCGTGTTTGAAAACAGTGCGACCGCTGAAGTGTTCGCGCAGCAGCTGCAGGCGAAATTTACTCACCAGGCCTTGTCCTGGAAGCTCTGTAAAGCCAATAACCACGGAGCGGATTTAACGTTCCAGATTTAAACGTTCCAGATTTAAACGTTACAAAGTTTTAAACGTTCCAAAGTTAAAGAGATTGGCTTCAATGGCCGGGTTTAATGTTTAAGCGTTAAGCCGGGCAGGTGTTTAATTAACTAAATTTTAAGGTTGTTACCATGGAAAAACCCAGCATTTTGCATTTGTTCACGGCAGCTAAAAATGCCAGCCCATTTGATGTCAATATGGCCTTTGACGCTGGTTTCGACAAAATCATGCCGTATACCGGTGTTGAGCTGACTGAAGTCGCCGGTCTGACGCAGGATGCGATTTTCTCGCGCAGCCCATCCGGCGTGAAGCGTGAAGGCATTTTTATCGGCGGGCGTGACATCGATCTTGCCATGCAGATGCTGAAAGCGGCTAAAAACGCTATGTTTGCCCCGTTTGCCTGCTCGGTGTTTGCTGACCCATCCGGCGCATTCACAACTGCCGCAGCGATGATCGCCAAAGTTGAGACACACCTGAAAGCCAGGTTTGGTGAGGACTTAAGCGGTAAAACACTGAGCGTGTTCGGTGCTACCGGCCCGGTAGGCGGCTGTGCCGCCATTATTGCGGCTAAACAGGGAGCTAATGTGCAGCTGGTTGCGCATAACTCAGTCGCCAGGGTGGAAGCAAAAGCCCAGGCCTGGAACAGCGAATACCAGATCAGCCTGCAAGTGGTTGATGGCAGCAGCGATGAAAAGAAAACCGCTATTGTAGCGCAGGCAGATATTGTCATCAGCGCGGCGGCGGCTGGAGTGCAGGTACTCAGCCAACAGCAGTTAACACAGTCCAGGCGCCTTAAAATCGCGGCGGATGTGAACGCGGTACCGCCTAGCGGGGTGCAGGGTGTCGATGTGAGCCATGATGGGGTTCAGATTGCCGATACCGGTATTTACGGCATTGGCGCGCTGGCGATCGGCCAGCTTAAATACGCAACACAGCATGCCTTATTAAAACAAATGCTGCCGCAGGATCAAGCGCAGGGGAAAATCCAGTACCTTGAGTTCATGGCGGCATTCAGTCTGGCGCAAGCATTATCAAAAAGTCAGTCCTGATCATAGCGCTGTCAGCACGACCGTTCGTAGAGGCTGCTGCCAGGGCGGGTTACGCCGTTACCGCAATCGACGCTTTTGCCGATGTGCAGACAGCTGCCCTGGCTGAAAAGTCGGTAGTGGTTGCCTATGGTCGCGATGGTTTTGATGCCGAAGCGCTGATGGCAGCGGTTGATGCCCTGGATTTAAGCCACTATATTGGCTTTGCCTACGGCAGCGGCTTTGAGTGCCAGCCGCAGCTATTGGCCGCATTATCTGAAAAGCTGCCGCTGATCGGTAACTCCCCTGATGTCGTCGCTGCGGTCAAGCACCCGGCGACTTTTTTTGCGGCATTAACGCGGCTCGGTATCCGGCACCCTGACGTGTGTCATGCATTGCCTCAACAGCACCCGCATGATTACCTGATCAAGTCCGGTGGCGGCTGCGGCGGCACGCATATACGCACTGCCAGCCAGCTGCATCCTGCGTTGGCCGAAACTGACTACTACCAGCGCAAGATTGACGGGCATTCAATATCGCTATTGTTTTTAGCCAATCCACATGGCGTGGAAGCGATTGGTTTTAACGAGCAGTGGTCTAGCCCGGCAGCCCACGCCCCGTATCGTTACGGCGGCGCTGTCAGTAACCCGGTATTGACACCCGGTGTGCAGGAGCAGTTACTGCATGCAGCGCAGAAGCTGGCTCGTGAATTTGGTTTGACCGGCCTTAACAGTATAGATGCGATTGTGGCAACAGCCGATGCCGATATTGCCGCAGCGACTGATAGCCCGCTGTATGTGCTCGAAATCAACCCACGGTTAAGCGCAACCGTGGGTTTATATACGATGGATTTACACACCGAGGATTTACACCGTGATGCTGCACTTAACCTGTTCGAGCTGCATGTACAGGCATGCCGGAATCCGCATAGCCAGTCTGAGCGCAATTTGCAGCAGCCCGACCGGCAGTGTAATGCACATGCCATTGTGTATGCGGCAGCCGCGCTGGAACTGGCAGCACCGGTGCCATGGCCGGATTGGGTGACGGATATGCCGGCATGCCATGAACAAGCCATGATCATTCCTGCCGGTGAGCCTGTATGTACAGTGCTTGCCAGCTCAGCTGACTCTGAAGTGGCTAAAAAGTTAGCGCAGGGCAGGGTGGAAACAATGCAAAGTTTATTACAATTACTTAATCGAGCTGCCGGTGCGAATGCTTACAGAGGCACTTCAGCGCTAGGCCTTTAATTTAAGCAATGTTTCTAATTCAATATTTTTAAAGCAGTATTTTAAAACCATATTTTTAAACCCGTATTTTTAAACCAAATGTTTGGCAGTAAAAAAGGATAAAACGTGCAGAACACACAGGCATCACCATCATCAATACCACAGGCAAGTGTTAACCAGCTTGCTACACCTTTGATTAAGCAGTTATTGCAGCAGGCTGATAAATTACAGCTTGGTGTCTCCAGGCATGAAACTGGCTGCACCATCATTGATGCAGGTATTCAGCATGCGGGCAGCGCCGAGGCAGGCAGGCTGATCGCTGAAATATGCATGGGCGGCCTGGGCAGTGTCAGCTTGCAGGCAGACCAGCGTTTTGCAGGCTGGAACGAAGCCATCGCGGTAACTTCTGCTGCGCCTGTGCTGGCCTGCCTTGCCAGCCAGTATGCTGGCTGGGCGTTAAGTCATGAGAAATTCTTTTCACTGGGCTCAGGCCCGGCACGTGCCCTGGCGCAGCGCGAAGACCTGTTCAAAGAGCTGGCTTATGTGGATAGCGCCGCCAGCACCTGTATCGTGCTTGAAACCGATAAAGTGCCGCCAGTACAGGTGATTGAGAAAATCATGCGTGACACCAAGGTGGCTGCTGAAAATTTAACCGTGATTTTAACGCCCACCACCAGTATTGCCGGTGTGGTGCAGATTGTCGGCCGCGTGCTGGAAGTAGCGCTGCATAAAGCGCACACCCTGCATTTTCCGCTGGAAAATATAGTCAGCGGCAGCGGGCTGGCCGTGCTGCCACCGGTCGCCCAAGACTTTATGACCGCGATGGGGCGTACCAATGATGCGATCCTGTTCGGCGGGGATGTGCATCTGCAAGTGCGCGGCGATGATGCGTCGGCGGCCAGGCTGGCTGCAGACCTGCCCAGCAGTGCCTCGAAAGATTACGGTAAAACCTTTGCCGAAGTATTCAAGTTTTATGAAATGGATTTTTACAAGATCGACGCGATGCTGTTCAGCCCGGCTAAAGTGACCGTGACCAACGTAGATACCGGTAATGTGTTTGAAGGCGGCTACCTGAATGCCGATCTGATTAACGCCTCATTTCGTTAATCTAAGTTGAAAATCCCGATTTTTACCGATGAGCCCGGCTGGCAAGGCGCGCAGTTGAAGCAGGCGTTTGCCGGGCGCGGCATTGAAGCCGTGTTTGTTTCATTGCAGGACTGCGTTATTGACCTGTCGCAGCCTGCGCCGCAAATAGTGATCCCCGGTTTCGATACGCTGCCCAAGGCCGCTTTTGTGCGCGGCGTGGCAGGCGGCACCATGCAGCAGGTTATCACACGTCTCAATGTGCTGCACATGTTGAGCCGGCTGGGGGTACGCGTATATAACCATCCGCAGGCCATCGAGCGTACCGTGGATAAGGCAATGACCAGTTTCCTGCTACGTATGCATGGCGTGGCAACCCCTGCTACCTGGGCGTGTGAATCCAGGGCGCAGATCGCAGCTATCCGGCAGATGGCAGGACAACAGCCACTGGTGCTTAAACCCTTGTTCGGCTCGCAGGGGCAGGGGGTGCGTCTACTGCTGGCGGATGAACCGCTGCCGGTGCCTATGCAGCAATATGTGGATGGCGTGTATTATCTGCAGCAATTCATAGAAACGACAGACAAGCCGCACGACTATCGTGTATTTGTGGTGGGTGGCAAGGTGGTTGCCGCGATGAAGCGCCTGGGTGAAAGCTGGGTCAATAATGTGGCCTCCGGCGGGCGCTGCGAAGCCGTGCAAGCCACGCCGGAAATGCAGGCCTTGGCTTTAAAAGCGGCACAGGCGCTGGATATTGATTACTGCGGTGTAGATGTCATTCAGGCTGCGAACGGTGAGTATCATGTGCTGGAAGTGAACAGCATCCCCGCCTGGCGCGGCTTGCAGGGGGTGACGGATTTTAATATTGCAGCAGTGCTGGTCGATGATTTTTTACATAAATCCGGCATTACGGCAACTGGATAAGTGTGGCAATAAGGAAAACCCATGGAATCAGGAAAGTTTACCGCGGTACAATTAGCCGCTGCTTACAAAGCCGCCTGCATGGGAGAGTTGCAGGCGCTTAAGCCCGGTAATGTGCATGCGTTTGCCGATGGGCACGGCATGACGATACAGGACTTTATCCTGAGTGCCGATGTGACGGCTGAAATCATTACGCGAGCTGGCTTAACCCTAGGCGAGCGTATATACCATGCGGCAGAAGCCACCAAAAAGGCGGTAGGCCAGAACACCAATCTGGGCGTGCTGCTGCTGTGTGCGCCGATTATCGAGGCGGCGATGCATGTATCAGACAGCCAATCGCTGGCGCAGAGCTTAAAGCGGACATTGTCTGCGCTTACGGTCAGTGATGCAGAATACGTGTCTAAAGCGATCGTGCTGGCCAGCCCGGCAGGGCTGGGTGCGGCTGATCAGCATGATGTGCATGAAAAACCGCATGTCAGCCTGCTGGAAATGATGCGCTCCGCCCAGGAGCGGGACCGTATTTCATGGCAGTATGCCAACAATTTTCAGGATATTATGGAGTTCGGCATTACGCGCTACGCCGATGCACTGATCAAGTGGGGTAATCCTGCATGGTCGACTACGGCTTTGTACCTGTCATTCCTGGCGCATTATCCCGATACGCATGTGGTGCGTAAATACGGTGCTGCTTTTGCGCAAGGTTTGATGCAGGAAGCATCGGCGTTCGAGCAGTTGCATCTTACTGCTGAAAACCCTAAGCTGGTGCAGAAAAAACTGTTGGACTGGGATGCATCGCTCAAACAGCGCGGCATTAATCCGGGTACCAGTGCCGATCTGACGGTCGCGGCGCTGCTGGTAAGCGAGCTGCTTTAGTTATGCTGAATAAACAAGAATAATGATATTCAAAGCCAATAATGGTCTTGAATGATGCGTAGAACCTGAGTTAATAAAAACACAGGGTGTATAAAGCCCAGGGTGTATAAAAATCAGGCTACAGAGATTGTGTGGTAATTCTGTTGTAATTCGCATGCTGTCCTGTGGTGTTATCAGCAGCTTGTGCTTGCCAGCTTAGTTTTTATAGGGGTGTTGAATGCGTGTTTCTAACCGAAAAAGAGTGATGGTCACCGGAGGGGCCGGGTTTCTGGGCTCGCATCTGTGTGAACGCCTGTTAAAAGAAGGTAACGATGTGCTCTGCGTCGACAACTTTTACAGCGGCACTAAAGATAACATCGTTCATCTGCTCGGCAACCCGCATTTCGAGTTGATGCGCCATGATGTGACATTTCCGCTTTATATCGAAATCGACGAGATCTATAACCTGGCATGCCCGGCTTCACCGGTGCATTACCAGTGGGATCCGGTGCAGACGACAAAAACCAGCGTACTCGGCGCCATCAACATGCTGGGACTGGCTAAAAGAACCAAAGCTAAAATCCTGCAGGCGTCGACCAGTGAGGTTTATGGCGATCCGGAAGTGCATCCGCAGAAAGAAGAATACTGGGGTCATGTGAACCCGATAGGGATTCGTTCCTGCTACGATGAGGGTAAGCGCTGCGCCGAAACGCTTTTTTTCGATTACTACCGGCAGCATAACCTGGACATCAAGGTGGTGCGGATTTTTAATACCTATGGTCCACGCATGCACCCGAATGATGGTCGAGTGGTCAGTAACTTTATCGTACAGGCTTTGCGCGGTGAAGACATTACGATCTACGGCGATGGATCACAGACCCGCAGTTTCTGTTATGTAGATGACCTGATTAATGGTTTTCTGCGCATGATGGCGAGTGATCATGACGTGACCGGGCCGATCAATATCGGCAACCCCAAAGAATTCACGATCAGGCAGCTGGCGGAAACCGTACTGAAAATGGTCGGCGGGCAGTCCAGCCTGATATTGAAGCCATTGCCTCAGGATGACCCGAAACAGCGCCAGCCCGATATCAGCGTTGCCAGGAATACCCTGGACTGGGAGCCGCAGGTTGCGCTTGAAGAAGGCTTGCAGAAAACAATCGCTTATTTCAGGGAATGCCTGACATAATGAAATTGATTCGACATAATCTGATAGTTGTGACGTCTGTGTATGAAGATGCTGAAGCCAGCGGCCGCCTGTTCAGGGAGCTTTCGGGTCAGTTCAGGCGCGATATTTTTGTAGTGGCTGTGGATGATGGTTCGGTGAAACAGCCTTGGGATATTGGCAGCCGTACATGCAGTGCAGATGAGCTTAGTCAGATACTTTTTGGGATAGATTTATTGGCGATTGCTTAGTCGACTGAATAAAATTCCAGCCACGTTTGCAGTGTGCGGGTTTTACCTGTAGCCGTTAACAGTAAATATTTGAGTAGTGCAGAGTTCTTATTTTTAGCTGGGGAAAATTGGAAGTATGAAAATAGCGATAGCAGGAACCGGGTATGTAGGCATGTCTAATGGCGTGTTGTTGTCACAGCACCATGAAGTGGTGGCGCTCGACATCATTGCTGAAAAGGTAGCCATGATCAACCGCAGGCAGTCACCCATTGCCGATCCCGAACTTGAAGATTTCCTTAAAAACAAACCGCTTAATTTCCGCGCCACCCTGGATAAGCAGGATGCCTATGCCGGTGCGGATTACGTGATTATTGCCACGCCAACCGATTACGACCCTGAAACCAATTATTTCAATACCCACAGTATAGAGGCGGTCATCCGTGACGTCATGACGATCAATCCTGATGCCGTGATGGTGATAAAGTCGACGGTTCCGGTTGGGTATACGCTTGCGACTAAACAGGCTCTGGGCTGCGATAAGCTGATTTTTTCACCTGAGTTCCTGCGTGAGGGGCGGGCGCTTTATGATAATCTGCATCCTTCGCGTATCGTGATCGGCGAGCGCTCCAGGCGTGCGGAAATTTTTGCCGAACTGCTCAGGGAAGGCGCAATCAAGCAGGATATAGAGGTTCTGTTCACTGATCCGACCGAAGCCGAAGCGATTAAACTTTTCGCCAATACCTATCTTGCCATGCGGGTATCGTATTTCAATGAGCTGGATAGCTATGCGCTTTCGCACGGGCTTGACACTAAACAGATTATTAACGGTGTCTGCCTCGATCCCCGTATTGGCAGCCATTACAATAATCCGTCTTTCGGGTACGGTGGCTACTGTCTGCCTAAAGATACCAAGCAGCTGCTGGCCAATTACAGCAATGTGCCGCAGAACCTGATCCGTGCGATTGTGAGTTCCAATACCACACGCAAGGATTTTATTGCCGAAGCCATCATCAGTCGCAACCCGCAGGTTGTCGGTATCTACCGGCTTATCATGAAGGCGGGTTCTGATAATTTCCGTGCTTCGAGCATCCAGGGCATCATGAAGCGCATCAAGGCCAAAGGTATAGAAGTCATTATCTATGAGCCTGCGCTTGAGGAAAAAGAGTTCTTCCATTCCAGGGTGATGAATGATCTGCATGAGTTCAAGGCTAAGGCTGACGTCATTGTGACTAACCGCCTGGCGGATGACCTTGCCGATGTGAGCGACAAGGTATTTACGCGTGATTTATTCGGCAGTGATTAGGGCAATATGCGGCTGCATGTATTGGAAGCCAACCGGTAAATCTTTATTGAAAGTCAGACATGCAGTGGTTCAAACTGGCATTCACAGGGATGCTAGTGGCGTAATATGAAAGTCATCCTATCTGTCGACCCGGTAAAGTATCCGCTTACCGGTATCGGCCGCTATACCTACGAACTTGCCAGCAGGCTGCAGGCTCGCGATAAGCTGGAACTGCTGCTTCTGTCCAATGACCGGTTTGTGCCGGAGTTGCCGTCTCACGCCCCCGCTGCGGCCAATACCTCGGCATATCAACTAACGCTGCCGGTGATAAAAGACTGGCTCTATCAGCGCTTGCGCAAGAGTTATCTTGCGGTAGAGGCTGCAAAGACGATTAAAGATGCCATCAGCCGACGTGCGCTGAACAGGCATAAAGATGCGGTATTTCATGGCCCTAATTTCTATTTAACCAGGTTTGATGGCCCCAGCGTAGCTACCTTCCATGATATTTCGGTATTTACTTTTTCTCAGTACCATCCACCGGAGCGCGTCAGATTCATGCAGCGCCAGATGAAGCTGGCGATGGAACGTGCATCGATGCTGATTACCGTATCGGCATCAGCCCGGTCAGAGATCGCGGCCTACTTTGCTTATCCGCTGGATAAGATTCGCGCTATTCCATTAGCCTGTTCGGTGGATTTTCACCCTAGAACCGAGCTCGAAGCCAGCCCGGTATTAAAACGCCATGGCCTGAAATATGGCGGTTATACATTGTTTACTGGCACGGTAGAGCCACGCAAGAATATTGATGGTCTGCTCGATGCTTATTCCGCATTGCCGGAAGCCACGCGGCGGCAATGGCCGCTTGTAATCGCCGGCTTTCATGGATGGCAGAGCGAACAGCTGCATGCGCGCATCAAGGCTGCGGCAGATGCCGGCTGGGCGTATTACCTGGGCTATGTCACGAATGAAGACCTGCCGTATCTGTATGCGGGCGCGCGCTTGTTTGCGTTTCCTTCACATTACGAAGGCTTTGGCCTGCCGGTGCTGGAGTCCATGGCGAGCGGCGTGCCGGTGGTCTGTTCCAATTCATCTTCACTGCCTGAAGTCGTGGGAGACGCAGCGCTCACCTGTGATCACGACGATGTCGTGACACTGCGGCAATGGATAGCCAGAGGCCTGGAAGATGAAAGCTGGCGCGCTGAGGCAATCACCAAAGGTTTGCTGAGAGCGGCCGGATTCAGCTGGGATAAATGCGCCGACCAGACCATACAGGTCTACCGCGAGCTTGCTGTAGGGAATCGGGCTTGATCAAAGTTCTGCATTTTTTCAAGACTTATTATCCTGACACCATGGGCGGTGTCGAGCAGTTCATTTTTCAGCTGGCGCGCGGCGGTCATCGCAACGGCATTGAGAGTACGGTGCTTTCTTTAAGCGAGCATGCCGATGATCAGGTCATGCAGATGGACGGGCACCAGGCCTGTCGCGCCAGAACAGATTTCCAGCTTGCGTCTACGCCGTTCTCGGCTTCCAGCTTCCAGAAATTTGCAGCGCTGGCTACCGAGGCCGACATCATTCACTATCATTTTCCGTGGCCTTTCATGGATCTCGTGCATTTTGCCAGCCGCGTAAAGAAACCCAGCGTGGTTTCATATCACTCGGATATCATCCGCCAGAAAAACCTGCTCAGGCTCTACAGACCGTTGCAGCGCAGGTTTTTATCCAGTGTGGATCGCATCGTCGCTACTTCGCCTAATTACTTTGCGACCAGTGATGTACTGTCTGAATTCAAGCATAAAGTCAGCGTAATCCCGATTGGACTCGATAAAGCCACCTATCCGCAGCCAGCAGCGGAGCGCCTGAGCTATTGGCAGACGCAGTTTACCGGCCGGTTTTACTTGTTTGTCGGTGTATTGCGCTATTACAAAGGGCTGCATATCCTGATGGAAGCGGCACAAGGGAATGATTACCCGGTAGTGATTGTAGGTGCCGGGCCTATCGAAGCCGAGTTAAAAGCGCAGGCCGCTGAATTGGGCTTAAAGAATATGCATTTCCTAGGGCTGCTGCCCGATGAAGACAAGGTTGCCTTGCTTGCGTTGTGCTATGGCGTGCTTTTTCCTTCCCACCTGCGTTCCGAAGCGTTCGGTATTTCATTGCTGGAAGGCGCCATGTACGGTAAGCCTATGATTTCAAGCGAAATCGGTACCGGCACCACCTATATCAATATTGCGGATGAAACCGGCCTGGTTGTACCGCCAAGCGACCCGGCAGCGCTCAGGCAGGCCATGCAGCATTTATGGGAGCATCCGCAGCAGGCGGGGGAGATGGGCAAAAATGCCGAGGAGCGCTATTGGCATTACTTTACGGCTGACAAGATGGTTGATGCTTATGCCGGGCTTTATCAGGAGCTGGTTTGAATGTCATCCGCAGCAAATAGCTGCACAAGTCAGACGCATGGCGGTGATGGCATTTAAAATCAGGCTTTAGTAATCAAGTCTTTTTGCTGAAATACAGCTCGGCAACCTGGGTTGCATCGCCATCCATCAGGATTCTGCCATGTTCCAGCCAGATGATGCGATTGCAGACCTGTAACAGCTGTTCTTTAGAGTGGCTTGCAATCACCAGAATGCTGGTTTTATCCACCAGTTCATGCATGCGTGTCCTGGCTTTTTCCTTGAAGCCCTCATCGCCGACCGATAGCCATTCATCCATAAGCAGGATCTGCGGGTGGACAATGGTTGATACCGCAAATGCCAGGCGTAAATGCATGCCGGAGGAATAGGTACGTACCGGCATATCGGCAAAGCCGCCTAACTCTGAAAACTCGATGATCTCATCAATGTTTTTGTTGATCATGGTTTTGCTCAGGCCAAGCAGGCTGCCGCGGATGTAGATGTTTTCCCTGCCGGTGGCTTCGTGGTCAATGCCGAGCGATATATCGATCAGGGAGCCGATCTCGCCGTTAATCTGCACATTGCCTTCGGATGGAAAGTAAACGCCGGACAGCAGGCGCAGCAGGGTGCTTTTACCTGCGCCGTTGTGGCCGACAATGCCGACACGGTCGCCATCCTGCAATGTGAATGTCAGGTTTTCAAGCGCCCGCACCAGCACACGACCTTGCTGGTCAGTATTGAGCTGGCCGCCGGTCGCCACTTTAATCAGGTGGTTTTTTAATGAACGGCCATTGGCGTTATAGATCGGGAAATCAACACTGACGTTATTAAATTCAATTCTGGCCACTAGGAGTCCTCTGCATCACAGCCAATAAGGGATACGGCGTCTGTAGTTGCCGTAGAAAGCGAGTGCCAGCACTGAGCCGATGATGGCCATGGCAATTGAAACCAGCCAGTTGGTTGCGGTCGGCATGGTTCCCAGCAGCGGCGCACGCATAATCTCAACCAGGTGGAAAACGGGATTCAGGTCCAGCAAATAGCCGCTGACATGGGTGGAGATGGTTTTAGGCATCCAGATGATAGGCGTCAGGTAAAACGTGACCTGAATCAGGCTCGCCACCATCTGCGGCATGTCACGGTAACGGGTACAGATCGTTGCCAGTATCAGCGCGACCCAGGTCAGGTTGATCGTTGCCAGAATAAAACCCGGAATACTCAGCAGCGCAACCAGCCCCAGCGGTTTGCCGACAATGATCAGCACGATCGGAAATATCACGATGTTGTGTGCCAGAATCAGTATATTGCGCCAGACCATACGCAATATATGCACAAACAGCGGGATCGGCAGCTGTTTGATGATGTTTTCCGCAACGATAAAACCGGTGCAGCCTTCAATGATGATATTGGAGATAAACGTCCATAAGATGATGCCGATTGCTATAAACGGCAGGAAATCCTGAGTAGGCGCTTTAAAAACCTGGCTGAACACGAGGCCGATGGCGCCTATCATTACACTCATGCTCAATGTCAGCCAGAACGGGCCTAATGCCGAGCGCCTGTAACGCTGGCGTATATCCTGCCAGGCCAGGAGTGTAATCAGTGCGTGCCGTTTGACTGCCGCGGTCAGATCCAGGCATGCAATGCTGAAAGAGTTGTTTTGCATTCGTTACTGTAAGGTCCGTGAGGATGAAAAATCACTGAAGCACCAGCGATGGAAATGATTGTTTAAGCATAATGCATAAGCTTGGCAGTATCATATTCAGCTATGCCGTGCATGCAAGCCATAAATTATAATGCCTAATCGCAGCGGCTGATATTTGTTAAGCGTTACAATTTCTTAAATATGAAAAAAATCCAGAAATTATTCCAGATTGCGACTGCTGCGGAACCCATTCGTACGGAGGCATGGTCGCCAGGATTCAAAATGAACGTTGAATCCTTTAAAAACAATTATCCGGATGCTGATTATCATCTGTATCAGGATTCAGATTTAAGCCGGAATGGTCGTGTTCCGCAAGCCTGTCAGCACTTAAAGCCTGTACAGTACTTAGAACTTGTTTTCGGGAACTGGTTTCCGGGAGCTGGTTTCCGGTAAGCGGGGGTTTTCAGGCTCAGGCGGCTATTTGCGCTGTTCTTGCATTTTGCGGCGTATCAGCTCGGCAATTTTGGTGTTGCCGGCCATTTCTGCGATAGACAGTGCGTTTTTACCGGTTTTGGTGGCTGCAAGCAGGTCGGCGCCTTTTTCAATCAGCAGCTCGGCAACGCCGGAAACACCGCTGGTGACGGAAAGTATCAGCGGGGTAAAGCCAACCAGGTCGCGCACGTTGACATTGGCACCTTTGTGAATGAGCAGTTCAGCCAGCTCTTTGTAGCCGCTACTCAATTTGCCGCAGGTCAGCAGCAGCGGGGTCATGCCGATACGATCCCTGGCGTTGATGTCGGCACCGGCGTTAATCAGCAGGCGCGCGATGATGGTATAGCCTTTTTTCAGGGCGATGATAACCACGGGTGTTCCCAGGTCATCTTCAGTGTGGATGTTGAAATTGGCACGTACAAACAAGTCAACCAGCTCGACATTGCCTGCATTGATTGCGTCTATAAACCCTTTTTTATCCAGGTTCACGCCGCGGCCTTCCAGTTCGCGTATCGCATCTACCTCGCGTTCTGCATGGCGCAGCCGCTCCAGTTCACGGTATTCACGCAGAAACATGATGTCGCGCATGACACCTTCCGAGAACCCTTTGCGCCCGCCGCGCCGGTCTATGATCAGATCGCTGAAATAGTCATCAATCTCGGGTTTATCCCACAGCGATTCTATCCTGCATAGAATGCGATCAAAGCTCTCTTCAAGCTGGGCAGGATAATGTTCACCTAAGTGTTCAAAAAAAGGATGTTTCATGCGGCGTTTTGAATCTCAAAGTCTTAAAATAAATCTCAAAGAAATGTAATTTGCCCAAACTAGCCAGGCAACTCAGGATGATGATTGGGCAATTATGCTGATTGTCACACAAATCCGTCTGAGTAGCACGGCAGGCGCCTTAAATTTAGATTTTTAAGTCATGCCGGCTGCGGCAGTCGCAGCGAATTATTTCACCCCTGGCTGCTTAATGCATCAAGGCTGATGGAGATTTTCTGCATTTTATTCAGCAGCTCAATCAGCACAATGGCGCGGCTATCTCCCTCCTGCATCTCAAATACTGCCAGCAGGTCACGAAACGGGCCAGCGGTAATCCGCAGTGCCTCACCGCGCTGATACAGCGCCTGTGGCGTGGTTTGCAGTTGCTTCAGCGTCTGTACCAGCGCAGCCGGTACTACGGCCGGCTGGCCGCCGGTACGCACCAGCTCACTGACGCCGAATGTATTGCGTATGGTATGCCAGGGGCTGCGGTGTTCATCAAAGCGCACAAACAGATAACGTTTAAACAATGGTTCTTCTACGACGCGGAGCTTGCCGCGCAGCAAGCGCTCGGTCTGGTGCAGCGGCAGGTAACTTCAAATGCCTGCTGCTGCAGATTTTTCAGGGCGCGGTATTCCTGGCGTGGTTTGGTATAAATCAGGTGCCAGTGAGTATTGTTTATTGCATTTTCAGGTTTTGTTGTGTTGGGAGCAGCGGGTGCAGGTAGATCATTGTTGTTATTGGGCATGGTTGTATTTTAACCTGCATGCCCTGATTTAAGCACGATTTTGGTGCAAAATTAATGTTCATAAACTGAACAGCCTTGCTTGAGCGCAAGTTTCTAATACTGTATAGTCGCTGCCTTGCGTATGCTGAGCGTGGTTACAGTAGGGCGGTAGCGTGCCTGACGCATGAAGTACTGCCCCAGTTTTTCCTGAATTATCGGTGCAGCACACCGGCTATTGAATACCCAATCATTCAATGGTCTGCCGGCAACAACCTGTTATTTATAAAAGGTAAATCTTTATGTCAGTTGAGCAAGCCAAACTAAAGATTCTGCAGCAGCTTGCAGTCAAGCCAGATAGCTCGCAGCGCGACTTGGCGCAAGCGGTCGGCATCAGCCTCGGCAGGGTCAATTACTGCCTGCAGGCTCTTGTAGAAAAAGGCTGCATCAAAATGCATAACTTCCAGAATAAGAAAAACAAGCTGGTGTATGCCTATTTGCTGACACCGGCAGGCATTAAGGAAAAAATGCTGCTCACCAAACATTTTCTTGCACGCAAAATGGGTGAGTATGAAGCGCTGCGTGCCGAGATTGAAGCGCTGCAAACTGAAATAGAGGCAGAAGCCGCCAGCCAGGGTTTGATCGCCGGCGCCAATATGTGATGTGCCTGAGAGCTGTCTGTAGCAGACTGTCTTTTTTCTGAAATCTGAGTCTGGTAGGCTTGAATATTGCTTTTAACTATTGCTTGATAGGTCGCGTATCAGCGCATTGCAACATAAAATAAAAAAAATCATGACACGTACAATTCTTTACTATTTCACCCATGCATAAACCTTCCCATTTGAATGTTGTTCCTGTCATTCTGTGCGGTGGCTCCGGTACTCGCTTGTGGCCTTTATCGCGTTCTGGCTTTCCTAAGCAGTTTTTGGTGCTATCGGGAACGAGCAGCCTGTTTCAGCAGGCTGTGGCACGCGTGAATGCGCTGGCGGCAGACGACATCACTATCGGTGAAACGCTGGTGGTGACTAATGAGGAACATCGTTTTCTGGCGCTGGACCAATTGCGCGAACTGCCGCAGGTAGCCACTACCTTATTGCTGGAACCGGTGGGGCGTAACACAGCCCCGGCACTCACGCTGGCTGCGCTACAGGCAATAGAGCAGGGCGATGATCCGATTCTGGTCGTGACCCCGGCTGACCAGACCGTGCAGAGCAGTGCGGCGTTTACCGCAACACTGCAAGCCAGCATCCGCGATGCGGCAGATGGCGCTATTGTGATCCTCGGCATTACGCCGG
>Ga0208887_100152_pt1 | contig 43151 bp, 40 predicted proteins | sample LakWasM106_HOW12_2_FD_183924 | JGI IMG/M metagenome (GOLD analysis project Ga0208887, IMG submission 183924) | Freshwater sediment methanotrophic microbial communities from Lake Washington under simulated oxygen tension - Sediment Metagenome... | ecosystem: Environmental > Aquatic > Freshwater >...
GCTGAATCAGGAAATGGCCTGGGCATTGGGCGAGTTTATTGCACGCCTGCATCAATCCGGCATTCATTTCCGGTCTTTGCATATGGGTAATATTCTTGTGATGCCTGACGGGCAATATGGCCTGATTGATATTGCGGATATGAGTATTTACCCATGGCCTTTATTCTGCAATACCAGGGTGCGTAATTTCAGGCATTTATGCCGCTCCCCGGATGATATAAGCAGTTTAGGCAAGTTATGCTGGGAAAGCCTGCTGGAAGGTTATTTTTCCGCCGGCAAGCTGGGTGGCGCATGTGAGTCAAGAATCAGACGTGAACTAACGGCTACGGTTTGTTTTGATAATTAAAAGGCAGTGAGTTAAAGGAGACAATTTTTGCAAGTATTACAGATCTGCCATTGCTACTATCCACCTTTTCTTGATTGCGCACGGCAATATTCAATGCTTTTTTCCGGCACCGGATTCAAAGTGGTGACGGTCTACCTGACCGGCGAGCCGAGTGAAGAAGTCGCGCAGGCTACGTGTTCCGATGAAGTGATTTTTCTTGGCTATAAAAGCAGCCAGGTGCGTGGCCTGAAACTTAAAGCGATAGCCCAGGTCAGGGAAATCCTCGCACGCGGAACATTCAAGTTCTGTATCGCGCATCGCTCCAAGCCAACTTATGTCGCGTTGCTTGCCAGCAAGCTGCCGGTGATCAGCATTCATCATAATTATGACGATTTTGGCCGATTTACGCGGCGACTAATGGTTAACCTGTTCCGCAGCCGGCTGCTGTTGCTCGGCGTGTCGGATTCCGTGCGCGACGAGATGCGAGCAAGCCTGCCCAAGTGGCCAGCCAGCCAGATTGAAACTTTATATAACCGCATTGATGTTGCGGCAATACAGTCACAATTCTTGTCCAGGGCGGCCGCAAGGCAATTTCTGGCTCTGCCGCCTGACAGCTGGATTATCGGCAATGTAGGCAGGCTGCACCACGATAAAGACCAGGCAACCTTATTGCGCGGCTTTAAGAAGGCTCTGGGCAGCTTGCCGACCAATAGTCTGCTTGTCATCATGGGGAAGGGCCCGCTGGAGAAAGACCTGAAACAGCTGGCGCTTGATCTGGGTATTGCACAATCTGTCGTATTCACGGGGAACGTTGCGGATGGTAAAAAGTACTTCAAAGCTTTTGATGTGTTTGCGCTGACATCGGATCATGAGCCATTCGGTATGGTATTACTGGAAGCGATGGCGGCCGGGTTGCCTTTGATCTGCAGCGATTGCGGGGGCGGTGCGGAAGTCGTGCGCGGGGTAGGGCGATTATTTCCTTTAGGGGATGACATGGCGCTTTCGGAATGCCTGATTAATGAATTTAACGGTAACAACAGGATTGATCAAGCAGAAACGCATGCTAGGCTAAACGGGTTTTTCTCGGATCAGGCAGCCAGGGAGTATTTCTGGGATTTAAGTTTCGTTAAAAATCTGGTAGGTACCAATTAGTAAAGTTGATGCAGGACTTGCACTGGCAAGTTGTAATTAATCTGCATATCTAGACAAGTCGTGATAACAAGTTGCAGGATAATAAAATGACCAAGGTATTAATACTGGATGGAATCAGTGGCGTTCCTCTTGGAAAAGAGCTGAGTGAGGCCGTGGCGAACCAGGGCATGGAAGTGCGTTATACTGATTTGCGTAAATTCAAATCATTGATGTTGTATGGTTTGAAATCAGCTTTCCGCAAGGCCTGGAACAAGCGTGAAAATACGGATAGCTTTTATCATCTGCCCAAGCTTGATGAGTTAAGTTTTGAAGCATATATCAGACGAGACTTACCATCTGTCATTCTGGTCATAGGCTTTGTCTATAAATTTCTAAGCCCCGGATTTCTTGCCAGAATCGCACAGCAGCACAACATCAAGCTCTTCTTATACGATACCGACAGCTGCAATCTTTATTCGAAGCGGCGTGAGTTTGTTTTCTTTATAGAAGAAGAATTGCCTGTTTATGATGAAATTTTCTCTTTTTCAAAAATAACTACCAGGTTTTTCAGTGATACAAAAAAATTTAAAGCGAGCTTCCTGCCTTTTGGTGCGAAAAAGCTCGAGTTACCTGACTGTGCAAAACAAAATATTGACGTATTGTTTATAGGCAGCTGTGACCTGCGCAGAATATTTACGCTTGAGAATATACGCAGTCATGTCACTGTGTATGGTGATAGATGGTCGAGAAATTATCCGCTAATGTCAGAAGAGTTGCAGGCGCGGGTGACGGATCGATCGATATGGGGAGAACAGTTATATCAGTTGCTGTTCAGTTCGAAAATTGTGCTTAATATTACCCGTTCCCATTTTTACGGTGCTGAAACCGGCATTAACCTTAGGATATTCGAAGCACTGGCAGCGGGAGCGTTCCTTCTGACTGATTATTGCGATGAACTGGCCGAACTTTTTGTTGTTGGCGAAGAAATTGAGGTGTTCAGGAGTTCAGCTGAACTGGCGGGAAAAGTAGATTATTACCTGGCCAACCCTGAAAAACGGCTGGAAATAGCGCGCCGCGGTCATCAGAAGTTTCTTGAGCGTTATACATGGGATGCGATTGCTGGATCATTAGTGCAGAGGTTCCAGGCATGAGGAAAGTTATGGGAAGATGGATTCACAATGTTTCAATGCTGCAATGATGCTCGCCTGATCAAGCCTGCCGTCATTTCGTATTTGACGGGCGGGCGCGAGCTTAGCAAAGTAAGGTAGTTTCAACTCGTTCTGCATATCAGAGCGCGGTATTGAAAATATAAGGGTATAGATACATCGCGATTTACATGAAAGGCTTGGTGTCAGGTTTTACGCAGATTATTTACGGAAAGCTGCCGAAGTTATGTTGTAAATGGCTATGCTGGAAATGCTGACTTAATTAATGGATATGAATAATAAAAAACTGTTGATTCTTGATGGCTTGTCTGAACTGGCGCTAGCCAAGGATTTTTACCAAGGCTGTTTGCAGGCGCAGATTGATGCTGAGTATTGTGACCTGGAGTCACTGCGCAGAAGGAGGTTTTATTTTGTCTCGAAGTTTATCGGTAAATTAAAAGGCATATTTTCAGGTCGTTGTGCCATTAATTTCGCCAAGCTAGCCAGGACTGATCCGAACGCCATTGAAAAAGCGATTATGGACAGTTTACCTACCCATATCCTGGTGTTCCGGTCTGCATATAAATTCATCAAGCCACAGGTGCTGCAAAACTACGCCCGTGCTTTAAACTGCAAGCTATATCTTTACGACACCGATAGCTGCAATCTTTTTCCAGACCAGAATGCGTTTGTTTATTTTATCGAAAATGAACTGGCGATCTATGATGAGATATTTTCGTTCTCAAAAGTCGCAACTGACTTCTTCACAAACACAAGAAACCTGCCCGCGACCTATTTCCCTTACGGTAGCAACCCGGTTGCAAGGGTGCATGTGCAAGCCCCAAAACCAGCCCAAGCCCAGCCTGTCGATGTTCTATTTGTGGGTAGGGCCAGTTTCAGGCGTATATTCCTGCTTGAGCATGTAAAAGACAGGGTTTCCATATATGGTAATCGCTGGCATAAGAACTACCCGGTGATTTCACCGGAATTGCAAGACCAGATTGTTGACAGGACGGTATGGGGCGATGACCTGACGGATCTGATGCTGCAGTCCAAAATCATTCTGAATATCACAAACAGTAATTTTTATTCTGTAGAAACCGGGCTTAACCTGCGGGTGTTCGAAGTGCTTGCCGCTGGCGGTTTTCTGCTTACCGACCATTACGAAGAGATCGCCGGGCTATTTGAAATTGGCAAGGAAATCGAGACTTATGCATCAGCCAGTGAGTTGAAACAGAAAATAGAGTACTACCTGAGCCATGAAGAAGAAAGAATGAAAATTGCGGCAGCCGGCATGAAGAAATTTTATGCGTTATATACCTGGGAGCAGCGTACTAAGGATTTTGCTTTAAAAACAGGGATGATTGCCAAGCCATAATTGGCGGCCGCGGCATTTAAACCTGAAAGTCTTGCAGTCGATAGCCTTATAGCCGGTAGTGTTTCACTCGGTAACCTTGCGGTATATCACGATTGATTTTTTTGCTTTGACTCCATTAAAGCGTTTTACTTCTTTGAACTGCGGAAGCCTGTCAGCAATGACTTTTTCATGCTCCGGATGTTTTACTGAGTGGCTGATCAGCAGGAACTCATAATTTTGGATGCTTTGGTTATCCATTTCATGCTTGACCATTTTCCAGCTCGTGCCGTCACTGCGCATAAAGGTCATTCCCATATAGTATCGAATGCGCGATTCGTCGGAAAATACCGGTTTGTTTTTCGTGTTGCTGGCCTTAACCCAAGCCGCTGCTTCCTGAATGTAGTTGTAGCCTTCCGGCTTGGGAAGGATATTTATAATTAACCCCAGTAGCATGGATACAATCAGCACCAGTGTCAGCCATTTGAAGCGGGATGCTTTTGCCAGGGAATGGGGCTTGTTGATGATGCTGGCAAATTGAAATGAGGCGCATATCATCAGGATGAAGGCAAGCGCTATAGCATAGCGGCTTGATAAAACAAAAACTTTGGTAATGATCAATGCCATATTAGCCAGGCTGATGAGTGCGGCATAGCTGAGTGCGGAAAAAGCTTTTGATTCGAACAGGGCGTTTCTGTTTTTAACCGCGAAAAGCGCCATGACTAGGTTAATAAAGCCTGTTGCAGAGACGGTTTTTGCAACGATCACATACAGGAATGTGAGCAATAGGCCCTGTACGGAAAATTCACCCAAGTATTTGCCCAGTACCTCATTCGACATGATGGCCGCTTTTTTAAAAAGCTTATGCGTCAGTTCGTCATATAGGTTCAGTGTAAATACTTCCTGCAAACGGCCAAAACTCCTGATTGACAGTTCGCCATGCAATGCAATAACCAGAACCAGGGTAAGCGCAAGCAGGATGTTAAGCGCGTGGCCGATCAGAAAGTAGCGGATGCGTTGTTTAATGGTGAAGCTGGGGCTGAGCAGGAATAATGCAGGCAGCAGGATCAGGTAGGTGATCGCCTCTATCCTGAAAAGCGTGGCGATAATCGCGCATAGCTGCCATAGCACGGCATCGCGCAGGCGCAGGTGCTGGTAAAAGCGTATGAAAAATACCAGCCCGCTCAGGTAAAAAGCCCAGAATCCTTCATCGCGCATCAGCATTTCCAGTACATCGCCGACAATATATTGCGCGCTGAATAATATCAGTGCGCCTGCCAGCATTGTGAGTTGGCTGCCGCCTGCAAGACGTATGATCTGGGTAAAGCTGAACGCGCTGATCCCGAAAAACAGCACATTCAGCAATTGCGCCGCGGTTTGTATGCCCAGCCCGCTGACATTATGGATAGTCGCAAGCAAGACCGGGTACAGCGGCCAGCTCCATACTTGCAGCGCTTCTTTCCATTGTCCGGCCGCAAAAAACCGCGCAGACTCAAAATACAGTACGCTATCCGGGTTAATCCAGCCGTGCTGGATGTATTGTATTTGTGCGGCCAGCAGCATCGCCAGCACGACAATCATGGTGTGCAGTTTGCTGATTGGGCTGTTTTCGATTTTATTGATCAAAGATTGCATATGGCTAAAGGTTATGATCTGGGGTTATGACCTGGCTGTTCAATATGCAGGCCAGTATTCATGCCAAGGTTCAGGTGAGATGAGACTGCGGCAGGCGTGATCTGCTTCAGGCAGTTCAGGTGGCCCAGCGGGCATTCACGCTTGAAGCAGGGGCTGCAACTGAGGCCCAGATATTCCACGACTGCATCCGGGTGCATAGGCGGCGTATGGTGAGGGTCTGATGACCCGTAAATCGCAATCAGTTTTTTATCCAGTGCCGCAGCCACATGCATCAGGCCTGAATCATTACTGATGACCGTATCACACAACGACATCAGATCGATGGCTTCACCGAGATTGGTCTTGCCGCCCCAGTCCTGGCAGCGGCCCCGCACTAAATCATTAATCGTTGCAGTGACGGCAATGTCTTTGTCCGAACCGAATAGCCAGACCTGCCAACCTTGATTGAGCGCCTTGTTGGCCACTTCTGCATAATACTCGGCAGGCCAGCGTTTGGCTTCGCCATATTCTGCGCCTGGGCATAAGCCCAGTACTTTTTGGGCAGGCTGGGTTATGCCGTGTTTTTCCAGAACGCGCAGTGCATTAGCATGGTCGGCGGCCAGTTTCGGGTTGGCAATCTGCGGCAATGCCTGCGTGTGATGATCCATGCCCAGCGCGACAAATCTATCAACCGTGCGCGGCAGCCTGGATTTATCCAGTGGCCGGATGTCATTCAGTAAACCATGGCGGCATTCACCCAAAAAACCGGTGCGCTGCGCTATGCCTGCAGCAAATGGCAGGATGGCGGATTTCAATGAATTAACGAGCAGTATTGTCTGTGAATAGCCGTTGCTTTTCAGGCTGCGGCCAAACCTGATACGCTCGAGCAGCGCCAGCTGGCCATGTTTGAACGGCAGGGCTATCGCTCGGTCAACTTCAGGCATGCGTGCCAGTAACGGCAGTGTCCATGCCGGTGCTGCAACATCAATCACGGTGTCCGGGTGTTGTGCTTTCAGCAACTGAAACAGGCTGTGCGCCAGCACCATGTCGCCCACCCAGGAAGGACCGATAATCAGGATTTTTTTAGCTGGCATGCGCGTTAGCTGATTTAACTGTTCATTTTCTTGATGATGTTGCTGGTGCTGCGTCCTGCAACGAGGTCAATCAGTGCAACTTCGCCGCCCCAGGATTCCACCTCGCGGCCGCCCACCACCTGGTCTGCCGTGTAATCGCTGCCTTTGGCAATCACATCCGGTTTCAGCGCATTGATCAGGGCTAACGGCGTGTCTTCATCAAACAGGATCACGGCATCTACGGATTCAAGCGCGGCGATGACGCGGGCGCGGTCGTTTTCACTGACGACGGGGCGGGTCGGGCCTTTCAGCGCACTGACCGAGCGATCCGTGTTCAAGCCTAGGATGAGCCGGTCGCCGCGTTTCCTGGCCGCCTCCAGGTAGGTGACATGGCCTGCGTGCAGCAGGTCAAAACAGCCGTTGGTGAATACGATTTTCTGTTTATTTTTTCTCCAGCTAGCAATTTTTTGCTGGAGCTGAGGCAGGTCGCATACCTTGTATGCCTGCTCTGAAGACTGTTCACTGGTTAAGGCTTCAATCAAGTCATCTCGCGTAATCGGCACCGTGCCGACTTTGCCTACCACGACACCAGCGGCCGCATTGGCGAGCTGCAGGCTTTCCAGCGGGCTCAGGCCGTGCATCAGGCCGGCAGCCAGGGTGGCAATGACGGTATCGCCGGCACCGGACACATCAAACACCTGTTTGGCGGTAGCCGGCAGCAGATGCACATGCTGGTCTATGAGCGAGATGCCTTCATCACCGCGGGTCACGACAAAAAATTGCAGGTCGAGCTTGTCTTTAAGCGCCACGGCTTTATCAATCAGGTCAGGATCATGGATGGTGGTAGCACAGGCTTCTGCGGCCTCTTTCTTATTGGGCGTCAGCGCGGTTGCGTGGCTGTATTTGCTGTAATCATGCCCTTTCGGGTCAACCAGTATCGGAATCTTCAGCGTATTGCATTGCGCAATGACCTGGCGGCATACGTCATTGCCGAGCAAGCCTTTCGCGTAATCTGACAGGATCACGATTGCCGGCTTCAGTGCCAGCTGCTGCCGGATGGTTTCAAGTAACTGTGCGTTTTCAGCGGCGGTAAAATTTGCGCTGCTTTCCTGATCCAGCCGCATCATTTGCTGATGGCCGCTTAAAATGCGGGTTTTTGCAATAGTTGGCCGCAGGCTTGTGTGCATCATGCCCTGATGGTCAATACCGGTTTTTGCGATCAGGTCAATCAGGATGGTGGCTTCGCCATCGTTGCCCACGCAGCCTACGATATGTGTCCTGATGCCCAGCAGCGCGAGATTGGCGGCTACGTTCGCCGCGCCGCCGGCACGGTCATGCTGTGTTTTCAGCAATACAACCGGCACCGGTGCTTCAGGTGAAATACGGCTGACGTCGCCGATAAGGTAGCGATCCAGCATCACATCACCGATTACCAGTACGTGCTGTTCAAGATTTCCGAAATTTTTGGCGGTGTCGAGTAGTTTATGTTGCATAGATGATCAGGATTCTAAAATTTCACAAAGCGAATGCCCGATAAAGATATGCGCTTCCTGAATACGCGCGGTGACGCCGGAAGGCACCACGATGTTGTAATTGCACAGGGCGTTGAGTTTGCCGCCGCTGCCGCCGGTCAGGCCAACGGTGGTTGCGCCTATATCCCTGGCTGCTTCGATTGCGCGCACTACGTTTGCGCTATTGCCGCTGGTGGTAATGCCGATGACCATATCTTCAGGGCGGCACAGGGCTTCTACCTGACGCGCGAAAATATAGTCGTAACCGTAGTCGTTGCCTACCGAGGTCAGGATCGATGTGTCGGTAGTGAGCGCAATGGCCGGCATGCCTTTACGTTCTTTTTTAAAGCGGCCGACAATTTCGGCCGCGATATGCTGGCTATCAGCGGCACTGCCGCCGTTGCCCATGAGCAGAATCTTGCCGCCGTTCCTGATCGTGTCCTGCATGGCAATGCCCACATCACTAATTAACGGGAATAAAGGCTCCAGCGCATTAAACATTGCCATGTGTGCGCTGTGTTCGCCTTTTAAATATTCAACATATTTCATCAGCAGTATTTATCCTCTTTGATCAGGTAGTTTTGCACATAGTCACGCACACCGTCTTCCAGGCTATGGAATGGCTGCCGGTAGCCGATGCCTGCGAGCTTGCTCATGGTGGCTTCTGTAAAGTACTGGTATTTGCCTTGCAGGTCCTGTGGCATATCAATAAACGTAATATGCGGTTCACGCGCCATGCCGGTCATGACTGCGGTTGCCAGGTCTTTGAAGCTGCGTGCTTTGCCGGTGCCGATGTTGTAGATGCCACTTGGTGCCGGCTGGTTGCCGGCCGCTGATTCGAGAAAGAAGCTGACTACGGAAGCCGCATCTTTTACATACACGAAATCACGCATCTGCATGCCGTCTTCCACGTCGGCTCTGGTACCTTTAAACAGCTTCATGGTGCCGGTTTCGCTAAATTGCTTGAAGGTATGGAACGCCACGCTTGCCATGCGCTCTTTATGATATTCATTCGGGCCGTATACATTGAAAAATTTGAAGCCAGCCCAGCTCGGCGGCACGGGCAGGTTGTTGCGCACCTGACGCAGCGCCCACTGGTCAAAAAAGTGTTTGGAGTAGCCATAACCATTGAGCGGGCGCAGGTTGTCGATGCTTGTATCGTCATAACCCAGGCTGCCGTCACCGTATGTAGCGGCCGAACTGGCATAGAAAAACGGCACTTTGTTGGCTGCACACCAGCCCCACAGGTTCTGTGAGTACTGGATATTGGTTGTTACCAGTTTGTTGAAGTCGCGTTCAGTGGTGGCGCTGATTGCGCCCATGTGGATGATGGCTTCAATATCGTTACGCCCTTGCAGCCAGTCCATAAGCTGGTCTTTATCCAGGTAGTGCGCGTAGTGACGGTGAGCAAGGTTCTGCCATTGCTCTTCGTGCGTAATGCGGTCAACGATCACGATATCGTCACGGTTGAGCCTGGTGTTGAGATGCCAGGCGATGATAGAGCCTATCATGCCTGCGCCGCCGGTAATCACTATCATTTAATGCAGCCTAAAAACATTGTTTCATACCGGTAGGCTAATCATACATACCGGCATTGAAACTTGTTGTGGAATTAAGTGTGAAAGTATAACCTTTATTGGCTGGCACCTAAACTCTGTGCCCTCAATTTTGTCATTTCCGCATCCTTCTTAGCCTGTGCGCTATCCCATTCCGTAGCTACCCAGCCTTGCAGGTTTTCGAGTGCGATGGCGGTCATGGCATGAACCCATGCATCATTCTCGTTCAGTGCCGGGATATAGTGATACTCACCGCCGCCATTGTCCTGGAATATATGTTTGCCTTCGATGGCAATCTCCTCCAGCGTTTCCAGGCAGTCACTCGAAAAGCCGGGGCAGATCACATCAATGCGTTTTGTGTTTGCTCTCCCCAGATCTTCCAGCGTGTTGGCCAGATAGGGTTTCAGCCATTCCTGTTTGCCGAAACGCGACTGGAACGCGATGATATATTCATCTTTATTGAGTTCCAGCGCTTCCGCCAGCAGGCGTGCCGTTTTGTGGCACTCGCAATGGTAAGGGTCGCCGTTCATCAGGTGTGCTTTGGGTACGCCATGAAAGCTCATGACCAGTTTGCCGGGCTTGCCGCCATGGGCACGCCAGTGGTCACGCACGCTCTGCTCCAGCGCTGCAATATAAGCAGGGTGGTCGTGGTAATGCCTGATGGTACGTATTGCGGGTACGTTGCGTGTTTTAAGCAGTGCGCGCCAGGCGGCGTCCAAAGCGCTCGCGGTGCTGGATGCCGCATATTGCGGATACAGCGGAAACAGCAGGATACGGTCGCAATGCTGGGCTTTCAGTTTTTCAATCGCAGATGCCATGGATGGATTGCCGTAGCTCATGCCCAGTTCTACCGTAAACGGTGACTTTATTTTCTGGCCGAGAAAGCCGCGCAGCAATGTTGCCTGTTTCTGCGCATGCACCAGCAGCGGGGAGCCCTCTTTTGTCCAGATACTGGCATATTTTTCGGCAGATTTTTTTGGCCTGATCACTAAAATGATGCAGTTCAGGATCAGCCACCAGACCAGGCGCGGGATTTCTACAATGCGGCGGTCACTCAGAAACTGGCGCAGGTAAGGGCGCAATGCCTTGGCAGTCGGCGCGTCTGGCGTGCCCAGGTTGGCAAGCAGAATGCCGACCTTAAGTTGATTGCCATGTTCGTACTTTGGTTCTGAGTTGTAATAAGCCATAACTGCGGGTTTGGTATCCGGTAAATTAATTAGTTGATAATGCGTTTGACAGCAGTTTGGCGGTGATATCAACAATTGGGATCACACGTTCATAGGCCATGCGTGTAGGCCCGATCACCCCCAGTGTGCCGACGACCTGGCCGTCCGCTTCATAAGGGGAGGTCACCATGCTGCATTCATCCAGCGGCAGGTAGTGGCTTTCGCCGCCGATGAATATCTGTATGCCGGTTGCCTTTTTGCTGCTGTCCAGTAACTGCATCAGTTGAGTACGACGCTCGAACAGCTCAAAAAGTTTGCGCAAACTCGCAACATTTGAAGATAAATCATCCGCCTGTAGCAGGTTGCGTTCGCCTGCAATCACAACATTCTCTTTTCCGGCACTGTTTACCTTGTCGCTCATTTCAAGTGCCGCAGCCATCAGGCGGTTGATGTCCGATTGCATTTTGAGCAGTTCTTCGTGCAGTTTCTGGTGAGCTTCGTCGAAAGTGCATCCGGCAAAATGATGATTGAAATAATTGGTAGCCTGTACGAGGTCGGAAGCGCTATACGGTTTATCCGCCATGATGATGCGGTTCTGCACATTGCCGTCGGTCGTGACGATAATCACCAGGATGCGCTTTTCACTCAAAGGCAGGAATTCCAGGTGCTTGAAAGTGGTGGTCTGTCGTTTTGGAATCATCACCACCCCGGCAAATTGGGAAAGCTGCGACAGCATGTCGGCCGCGCTGCTGATGAGTTCCTGCGGGTCGGGCGAGGAAAGCTCATGTTTTATCAGCTGGATTTCCTGGCTTTGCAGCGGCTTGATCGTAAGCAGTGAATCTACAAAAAAGCGGTAGCCTTTTTGTGTGGGGATACGTCCGGCCGAAGTGTGCGGGCTGGCAATGAAACCGATACGCTCCAGGTCGCTCATGACGTTGCGGATAGTCGCCGGGCTCACGTCTAGCCCCGAGTGCTGCAATAGCGTGCGGGAGCCGATTGGCTGACCATCACTGATGTAATGTTCAACCAAGGTTTTAAGTAAAATCTGCGCGCGTTTATCCATAGTTAGCTTTCACGCACAAATTATCGGTCAGTTCCGGCGAATAGGCAATGCTCTATCGTGTATACAGCAGGGGGCGATTTTTTAAGAAACCTGTACAGATCCCTTGCCAGTTGAACGATTTTGATGGGTTTTTTTACGTAAAATAGAATTGCATCCGGTTTCCGATCGTGTTCGATAGTGCCCGGCGACGGCTTTTGTAAACCTGAGGCGCAAACTCGCTTTGCCAAGATTTGCGGACTATGTTTTAATTCATCCGTGCATACTAAATTCAAAAAAATAGCGCTTATTGGCAAATACATGAACAAATCGGCTTTGCAGTTAATGCAGAGTGATTTGTCTGATTTGGCGCAATATCTGACAGCTAAAAACATAGAAGTGTGGGTTGAGGAAAATACAGCTCAGCACACACAGCTTTCCCAATATAAAACACTCTCGATAGAGGAGATCGGCAAAACGGCTGATCTCGCGATTGTCATGGGCGGTGACGGTACCATGCTTACGGTCGCCCGCAGCCTGATTGAAGATGACGTGCCGCTGATAGGCGTCAATCGTGGGCGCTTTGGTTTCCTGACGGACTTGCGTGCCGAAGACATGCTGGCTGAAATCGACCGCATTATTGCGGGCAACTACATCCGGGAGCCGCGTATGCTACTTTCCACGCAGGTGGTGCGGCAGAACCAGGTAATCCACAGCAGCTACGCATTAAATGATGTGGTTATTAAAAGTGGCCTGCGCCTGATCGAGCTTGAAGTCGAAATCGATGGCCAGTTTGTTTACAAGCAGCGCAGTGACGGGCTTATTTTAAGCACCCCTACCGGAACGACAGCCTATGCCCTGTCAGCCGGCGGCCCGATTCTGCACCCCAACCTGGAAGCCATTGCCCTGGTGCCGATCTGTCCGCACACGCTCAGTAACCGGCCGATCGCGGTGAACAGCAACAGCCGCATAGAAGTGACCCTGGTACAGTTCAATGAGGCGCAGCTGAGTATGGATGGCCAGTCTCAGGAAACGCTGGAAGTTGGCGATAAAATCATCGTGCAGCGCTCCGAGCGCAATATCTATTTGCTTCACCCCAGTGATTACTCTTATTTTGACATGTTGCGCAACAAGCTGAATTGGGGCTAGGTTATGCTGCAAAGCCTGTCTATCCGTGATTTTGTCATTGTCAGCAAACTCGACCTGGAGTTTCAGCCCGGGTTTACCGTGCTTACCGGCGAGACCGGTGCCGGCAAGTCTATTTTGATTGATGCCTTGTCACTGGCATTGGGGGCGAGGGGTGAAGGCGGCGTGACACGTGTCGGCTGCGATAAAGCGGAGATCAGTGTGATGTTCGATCTTGTGCAGCACCCTGAAGCCCGCACATGGCTGCAGCAGGCGGAGCTGGAGGGTGACGCCGGCGAGCTTGTGCTGCGCCGCGTGATGTATGCCGATGGGCGTTCACGCGCTTTTATTAACGGTACGCCGGTCACCGTGCAGCAGCTTAAGGATATTGGCGAAATGCTGGTTGATATTTACAGCCAGAATGCCCATCACTCCCTGCTCAAGCTGGCAACGCAGCGCCAGATCTTCGATGCGTTCGGCGGGCTGGCCGCGGTGGCGGCTGAGGTGGCGCTTAAATATAAGCATTGGCACCATCTGCATGAGCTGCGCCTGTCGCTGGAAAAAAATGCGGCAGCCTATGCCGATGAATTGGCCGGTTTGCGCGACGATACCCGTGAGCTGTCGCAGCTTGCGTTTGTTGCTGCCGAGTGGGATGAACTGCAGCAGGAACACGTACGATTATCCAACGGTGCCGAACTCATCAAAAACGGGGAGGCCTGCCTCGAACTGCTAAGCGAAGGCGACCTGTCGGCTTTGAACCAGTTGGCGCACATACAGCATAAACTGCAGACGATGCATGAATATGATGCCAGTCTGGCCGAAGCACTGGAAACCCTGGACTCAGGCATGATTCAACTGCAGGAGGCCAGCCGTTCCATCAGCCGTTATGTTCAGCATGTGGATCTGGATCCATCGCGCCTGAATGAGGTGGAAGCGCGCATTCAGGCGATTCATGCGGCTGCACGTAAATATCGTGTGGCGGTGGAAGACCTGCCGGATTTGCTGCTAACTTTCCAGGCGCGCATGGCGGAGCTGGCTGAAGTGGAAGATAGCAAGGCTCTGGCAGCGCAGGAAGCACAGGCGCTCAGTGAATATACGCAGCTTGCTGAACAGCTGAGTGCGGGCAGAAAGCGTGCCGCAGCGACGCTGCATGAAAAAATCACGGCTGAAATGCAGCGCCTTTCATTGAGTGGCGGTAAATTCGTGGTGGAATTAACGCCGCAGCAGCCTGGAGTTAACGGCTTGGAGCAGGTTGAATTCATGGTGGCTGGCCATGCCGGCGTACTGCCGCGCCCGCTCAATAAAGTGGCGTCAGGCGGCGAGCTGTCGCGTATCAGCCTTGCCATCCGCGTGGTGACAGCGCAGCAGGGCGGCGTGCCGACCATGATATTTGATGAAGTCGATGTGGGGATAGGCGGCGGTGTTGCCGAGGTGGTCGGCAACCTGCTGAAACAGCTCGGTATCGAACGCCAGGTGCTTGTGATTACGCATCTGCCGCAAGTCGCGGCACTCGGTCAGCATCATTTACGTGTCAGCAAGGCATTGGTGAATGAACAGACGCTGAGCAATATTGAGCAGCTGGAGGATGGTCAGCGTATCGAAGAAATTGCCCGTATGCTCGGCGGTCTGGAAATTACGGATACCACACGCAAGCATGCCACGGAGATGCTGGGATTTGCCTGAAGGCTGATTACGCCAGGCTAGGCCTGGTCTGGTGATGTGGCGTGTTCGGTGTTGTGATGGGTAAAGCGCGCGGGGTAGTTTCAGCTAGCTTTTTCTATCGCAAGGGGTTTTTGAGCAGTCTGCGTAAATATAGAGTGAATGCTCACGTATATTAAAGCCTCTTTCTTTGGCAATCGCTTGCTGGCGCTTCTCGATCTGGTCATCACAGAACTCTTCCACATGGCCGCATTGCAGGCACACGATATGGTCGTGATGGCCGCTCTCGTTTAATTCAAATACGGCTTTGCCACTTTCAAAGTGGTGGCGTACCAGCAGGCCTGCCTGTTCAAACTGCGTCAGCACACGGTAAACCGTTGCTAGTCCGACATCTTCATCGGAAGTGATCAGGATTTTATAAACGTCTTCGGCAGACAGGTGGCGTTCTTTGCTGTTTTCAAACAGTTCCAGGATTTTAAGCCTAGGCAACGTGGCCTTGAGTCCGGCGTTTTTTAAGTCTTTTTGGTCATGCATACTTTGGTTGCTCACAGATTTACAATCTTAATCGATTCAAGCGCTTATATAAAAGCATTCTTTGGGCGCATTACTGCGTTGCGCGGTACTCGCAACCTCGCTGTATATTGCATACTATCTCGGTTTCTGTGTTCCGTGCGCCTTGTGCTGCATCCCAAACTCTACTTTTATATAAGCGCTCTTTTAATCTCAATGTTTTGGGTTGGCAGTCAACGTGTTATATTAACGCTAATTCAAACTAAAGTCATAATATGCGTTATATATTCATCTTGCTGTCGTTCTTGTGTGTGTCATGCGGCACAGCGTTGCCTTCCATAAAACCATACAAGCTGGATGTACAGCAGGGTAATGTTGTGACATCTAAAATGCTGCTGCAGTTGCGGCCGGGCATGACTAAATCCCAGGTGCGTTTCATTATGGGTACGCCGCTGATCCAGGATAGCTTCCATGGTAACCGCTGGGATTATGTTTACCAGATGCGTGAAGGCGGCAAGCTCAAAGAGCAGCGCCAGGTGGTCATGATGTTTGAAAATGAATTGCTGAAATCGGTGCGTGGTGACGTTATTCCGGCCGGCAGTGATCAATCCAAAGCAAATGAGGCGGAAGCTCCTACCGGTACGCGTGTTATTACGCCGCTTAAAAAACCGGAAGAAAAAGGGCTGTTAAATAAACTCAAATTCTGGGAAAAAGACGAAGCCGAGCTGGCAAAAGAGGCAGCAGAAAAAGAAGCGGCAGCTAAAGCCAAGCTGGAAGCGGAAGATGCTGCCAAGGCTGCTGCAAAACAACCTCAGCTAGCACCTGCTGCCGTTGAAGAATCCAAATCTTTACTGGCGGTGCCGATAGACGTGCCAGCTGCATCCGATAGTCCGGCTGTTGCTGTTCCGGTGACCGAAATGCCGGCACCTGTGCCTGCCAGCCCTGCGGCACCTGCTCGTCCAGTAGTGGAAACGCAGCCTGCTGCAGCGCCGGTTCAAATGCATGCGGCTGAACCGGCAGCCCCAGCCCCGAGTGCGGTTGTTCCTGAAGCGCCTGCTGCGAAACCATCAGCTTATGATTCGTCATCAGGCATGCGTTTCGATAAGAAATTACAATCGGAAACTGAAGAAGTGGCGCCAGCACCTGCTCCGCAGCCGCGAGCCGGCAATAAAACAATACCGGCACCCAAAGAGCTGCCGGATGAAAGCAGCCCCAGCTACTTTGACCGCATGCTGGAGCAGATCGGCTTCTAATGCTGAACCTGTCAGCCGGACGCTTTTGATAAGACGTGCCGGCTGAGCCTGTGTTGAGCAGGATCTGGTTTTAAAGCTCACAGCTTCATGCAGTTAGTCAATCCGTCAGTGTTTGATTTCATCCGTTTTTAATTTGAAAACGTTTTTAATTTAAAAAGTACAGAAAGTTACAGGTTTCAGGAATATGGTCAGTCCATTAAAAGTCGTTATTGCAGGATGTTCTGGTCGCATGGGTCATGCTTTGCTGGAGACGGTATTTGCGGATGCCGAGCTGGTTCTTCATGGTGCATTGGATCGTGCCGAAAACCCTTGCCTGGGTCGCGATGCCGGCGAGCAATTCGGCAAGCTGTCCAGTGTTAAAGTGACTTCGGATGTTGAAGCGGCGTTAAATGGCGCTGATGTATTGGTTGATTTTACGCGTCCGGAAGCTAGCATGCAGTATATGGAAGCATGCCAGAAGGCCAATGTGGGCATGATCATCGGCACAACAGGTTTTTCTACAGAACAGAAAGCAGCTATCGAAGCGGCTGCGAAGAATATCCCCATCGTTTTTGCCCCGAATATGAGTGTCGGTGTGACCTTGCTGATTAACCTGGTACAGTCAGCCGCTAAAGTATTAAGTGAAGGCTACGATATTGAAATTATCGAGGCGCATCACCGTCATAAAGTGGATGCGCCATCCGGTACGGCACTGCGCCTTGGTGAAGCAGCGGCCAGTACATTGGGGCGTAATCTTGAGCAATGTGCGGTTTATGGCCGTGAAGGGGTCACCGGTGAGCGTGACCCAAGTACGATAGGTTTTGCTACCGTGCGCGGCGGTGACGTAGTGGGCGACCATACCGTGTTGTTTGCGGGTATCGGTGAACGTGTGGAGCTTACCCACAAGGCCAGCAGCCGTGCAACCTTTGCAATAGGTGCGTTACGCGCTGCCAAATTCCTGACCGGAAAAAGCAGCGGCCTTTACGATATGCAGGACGTGTTAAATTTAAGGTAGCCATGTACTGATAGCGTGTCTTTTTCTCAGGCCTCACTGCATTCCTTGTACCGGATGCCGAGGCCTGAATTATTTGGGGCTAAGGAGTGAAAAATTACAGATCGCTTCCGACAGTTTGCAACGCTAGGCGCCGATGAGGTTCTCGGCGAACTGAATGCTTCATCAGAAGGCCTGCTGGAAAGCGAAGCCGGTGAGCGGCTGCGAAAGTATGGTCCCAACGTCATTGCTGGCGTAAAAAGCAAGCCTCCTTTTTTACGTTTTTTAAGTCTTTTCCTGACCCCGCTGCCCTTGCTGCTGCTGAGTCTTTCTGCGGTTGCGCTCGTTACCGGCGAAACCCATGGCGCAGAAGTCATCGTGCTGATGGTATTTCTGTCAACGACGCTGGGCTTTGTCCAGGAGTATCGCACCGGCAAAGCGGCCGAAGGTCTGCGTGCCTTGGTGCGTACGACGGCATCCGTGCAGCGCAGGTGTTCTGCGGCAGTTGCGGCTGAGACCGAAGAAGTGCCTTTGAGCGGTATTGTGCCGGGCGATACCGTACATTTGTCTGCGGGAGACATGGTGCCTGCGGATATGCGCCTGATTTCCGTTAAAGACCTGTTTGTGAATCAGTCCTCACTCACGGGCGAATCCATGCCGGTGGAAAAATATGCCAGTCAGGTGCAGTCAGCAGCAACCGGCATCCCCGATCTGTTCAATCTATGTTTCATGGGTACCCATGTAGTTTCGGGGACGGCTGTCGGCGTTGTCATCGCGACCGGCGGGCGTACCTTTTTCGGGTCGATTGCCTCAACGATTGCTGAGGAAAAAGAACTCACGAGTTTCGACCAGGGGGTGCAGAAATATATCTGGTTAATGATCCGCATCATGTGCTTTATGGTGCCCACGGTATTCCTGATTAACGGGTTTGCCAAGGGTAACTGGATCGAGGCGCTTTTATTTGCATCGGCTGTTGCGGTAGGGCTTGCTCCGGAAATGCTGCCGATGCTGGTGACTGTTAATCTGGCCAAAGGCGGCATTGCCATGTCACGTAAGCAGGTGATCGTCAAGCGCTTGAATGCGATCCAGAATTTTGGTGCGATGGATATACTGTGTGCCGATAAGACCGGAACGCTTACGCAGGATAAGGTGGTGCTGGAGCAGCATGTGGATATTGCAGGTAATGAGGATGAGCGGGTGCTGGAATTTGCCTACCTGAACAGCCACTATCAGTCCGGGCTGAAGAACCTGCTTGATATTGCGGTGCTTGAGCATGCGGAGGTGCATCAGAAGCTGCATGAGGACAATGTTTACCGGAAGATAGATGAGATTCCATTTGATTTTCGGCGGCGGCGCATGTCGGTAATTGTTGAAAAGAATCAGCTGTCGCATTTGCTGATCTGTAAAGGTGCTGCCGAGGAGATCCTCAGTATATGTGACCGTTTTCAGCACGGGCAGCATGTGGAGCCTCTGGCGCCGGCGCAGATGGAAGCGACGCGCAGGGTGGTCAGGACGCTCAATAATGATGGTTTTCGCGTGATTGCGGTAGCTTACCGGGAGGTAAGCCATGAACATGGTACCTATGAGCCGGTTGATGAGTCCAATTTGATATTAAGCGGTTATATTGCATTTCTTGATCCACCTAAGGAGTCGGCAGGCCCTGCGATTGCCGCGCTCCACGAGTATGGCGTCACCGTCAAAATCCTGACCGGGGATAATGAAGGTGTCTCGCGCAAGGTGTGTCACGATGTCGGGCTAGCGGTCGATGCCATTTTGCTTGGCAGCCAGATCGAAACCATGTCCGATGCTGAACTGGCAAGCGCCGTTGGGGCTACTGTAGTTTTTGCCAAGCTGTATCCCCAGCAGAAGGCGCGCATCATTGCTGCGCTACAGAAACAGGGGCATGTGGTCGGGTTCATGGGTGACGGTATCAATGATGGCCCTGCGCTTAAGGCTGCCGATGTGGGGATTTCGGTTGATAATGCGGCTGACATCGCAAAAGAATCGGCGGATATTATCCTGATGGAAAAGAACCTGATGGTCATCAGGGATGGCCTGATCGAGGGGCGGAAAGTATTCGGCAATATCGTTAAATATATCCGCATGAGCGCCAGCTCAAATTTCGGCAATATGTTAAGCGTGCTGGGCGCCAGTGCTTTTCTGCCGTTTCTGCCGATGGCACCGGTGCAGATTCTTTTTAATAACCTGATGTATGATTTTTCGCAGACCGTAGTGGCCACGGACAGTGTGGATGATGAGTATATTTCCAAGCCCCGTAAATGGGAGCTGGGTAATATCGCCCGCTATATCTTTACCATCGGCCCCATCAGCTCGGTTTTTGATTACGTGACTTTTGCCCTGATGTGGTTTGTATTTAAATGTACAACGCCAGCGCATGCCAGCCTGTTCCAGACAGCCTGGTTTGTTGAATCGCTGCTTTCGCAGACACTTATCGTGCATGTGATACGAACCGGTAAAATCCCTTTTCTGCAAAGCAAGCCAAGCACGCCTTTGCTGTTGAGTACGCTGGCAATCTGCGTTTTTGCAGTGTATCTGCCATATTCAGAACTTGCGCTAAAATTGCAGATGAGTCCGCTGCCCGCGGATTACTGGCTCTACCTGTCAGCCATCCTGATTGTTTACCTGGGATTGACGCAGGTGATTAAGACTTACCTGATCCGGCATTTCGGTTTTGATTGACCGGTTTTGATTCACTGGTTTTTATACAGAGTATTTTATTGAGACTTTTTCATAAAGTGGAGCGACAGCATGAGTAACCGCCAGTATTTAAGTGCGCTATGTGCGTTTGTCGGTGTGTTTTTTATCTGGTCAGCAATTGCCCCGCATGATTATTTCACATGGTTTCTTGAAGTTTTTCCGGTGCTGATCGCGCTGCCGCTGTTACTGCTCACGCAGCGCAGATTCCCGCTGACAAACCTGGTGTACGGTTTGATCGCGCTGCACATGGTCATTCTGTTGATAGGCGGCCATTATACTTATGCCGAGATGCCGGTTTTTAACTGGCTGCGTGATTATTACAGCTGGGATCGTAATTACTATGACCGCGTAGGGCATGTTGCGCAGGGCTTTGTACCGGCCATGCTCGCCCGTGAGATTTTACTGCGTACTTCGCCGCTTAAGCCGGGTAAGTGGCTGTTTTTTATAGTAGTTAGCGTGTGTCTGGCAATAAGCGCCTTTTATGAGTTTATTGAGTGGTGGGTGGCGCTGGCGTCCGGCAGTGATGCGGTTGCGTTCCTCGCAACACAGGGTGACATCTGGGATACGCAATGGGATATGTTTCTGGCGTTTACAGGGGCAGTTTCCGCACAGCTGCTGCTGGCAAAGACGCATCTGCGACAGATGCGGCAAATGCATCTCTAACCCAGATTTTTGGGACTTGAAGTGTTAACGCCGCACAGTTTGATGGATTTTTTTGCAAATTTTGGGGTAATAGTTATTCTATTGGCAGAAAATTTGCACAAATAAAGCCGCAAAATGGGCAAGTTGACATTCAAGTGGATGTAAATCACCTAATGGAAAATCTGGGTTAAACATTGATTAGTCGGTTTTTTTTCGCTATAATTCGTTAATTCTGAAACGGGAAGAGTAAACCTACTCCTCCCGTTTTGCATATCTGCCATCTGTTCATGATGGACAAAGACTATAAAATTTTTAATGCCGTAAAAACAAGGAGTTACTGTGTCACAAAACCTGCCCGCCATACTTGTACTTGCAGATGGAACCGTGTTTCGTGGCATGTCGATCGGAGCGTCAGGCCACACCGTGGCCGAGGTTGTATTCAACACTTCGATGACTGGCTACCAAGAGATCCTGACCGATCCGTCATACACCAAACAAATCGTTACATTGACTTATCCGCACATCGGTAATTATGGTGTGAATGCTGAAGACGTAGAGTCCGGCAAAGTTTATGCGAGCGGTTTGATCATTCGCGATTTGCCGCTGGTTCATAGCAATTTCAGAAGCACGCAATCTTTGCCTGACTACCTGGCAGCCAATAATGTGGTAGCAATTTCCGGTATCGATACGCGTAAGCTGACACGTGTGTTGCGTGAAAAAGGTGCGCAAGCCGGTGCGATTATTGCCGGAGAGGCTGATGAGGCGAAAGCGCTGGCTTTGGCAAGCAGCCTGATCGCTGGTTTCCCAGGTATGGCTGGGCTGGATCTGGCTAAGGTTGTGACCTGTGAAAAATCATACCAGTTCACTGAAGGTGAATGGGCGCTGGGTCAAGGCTATACCAAAGCTCCGGAACATAAATTCCATGTGGTTGCCTACGATTACGGCGTGAAACGCAATATTCTGCGCATGCTGGTTTCGCGCGGCTGTAAAGTGACAGTGCTGCCGGCACAGGCTACCGCCGAAGAAGCGCTGGCGCTGAATCCTGATGGCGTATTCCTGTCAAATGGCCCGGGTGATCCTGAACCATGCGATTATGCAATCAAGGCAATCAAGACCATTGTCGACAAAGGCGTACCTACATTCGGTATCTGCCTTGGTCACCAGTTGCTGGCTTTGGCCAGCGGCGCAAAAACCGTCAAAATGAAATTTGGCCACCACGGTGCTAACCACCCGGTGCAGGACATTGAAACCAAGCGCGTGTATATCACCAGCCAGAACCACGGTTTTGCTGCGGATGCCGCCACCCTGCCAGCCAATATCAAGGTAACGCATGTTTCATTGTTCGACGGCAGCCTGCAAGGTATCGCGCGCACCGACAAGCCCGCATTTAGTTTCCAAGGCCACCCAGAGGCAAGTCCGGGTCCTACGGAAATGAGCTATTTGTTTGATCAATTTATCAATTTAATGGAAAAGCAGTCGAGAGTTTAGAGTTGTGAGTCGAGAGTGAAATCGCGCCTCTCGGCTCTCGGCTTGCTACTCGCAACTTAATATTTATGGCAAAACGTACAGACATTAAATCTATCCTTATCATTGGCGCCGGACCTATTGTAATCGGTCAGGCCTGTGAGTTTGACTATTCCGGTGCGCAGGCATGTAAAGCGCTGCGTGAAGAAGGCTACCGCGTGATCCTTGTGAACTCCAATCCGGCTACGATCATGACAGACCCGGAAATGGCCGATGCTACCTATATTGAGCCGGTGACCTGGCAAGTGGTAGAAAAAATCATTGAAAAAGAGCGTCCAGATGCGCTGCTGCCAACCATGGGTGGGCAAACGGCATTGAACTGTGCCTTGGATCTGGATAAGCATGGCGTGCTTGAGAAATTCAACGTTGAGTTGATCGGTGCTTCCAAAGAGGCGATCGACAAAGCCGAAGACCGTCAGAAATTCAAAGACGCCATGACCAAGATCGGTTTGGGCTCTGCCCGTTCTGCGGTTGCGCATAGCATGGAAGAAGCATTGCAGGTGCAAGCCACGATTGGCTACCCGGCGATTATCCGCCCGTCATTCACTATGGGTGGCAGTGGCGGCGGCATTGCTTACAACCGTGAAGAATTCATTACGATCTGTGAGCGCGGCCTTGATGCATCGCCTACCAGCGAACTGCTGATCGAAGAATCCTTGCTGGGCTGGAAAGAGTATGAGATGGAAGTTGTGCGCGACTCTGCCGACAACTGCATTATCATCTGCTCGATCGAAAACCTGGACCCGATGGGTGTGCATACCGGTGACTCGATTACCGTCGCACCTGCGCAGACACTGACCGATAAAGAATACCAGATCATGCGTAACGCCAGCCTGGCTGTGCTTCGCGAGATCGGCGTGGATACCGGCGGTTCCAACGTACAGTTTGCGATCAACCCGGATGATGGCCGCATGATCGTGATTGAGATGAATCCGCGTGTATCACGTTCATCTGCATTAGCTTCAAAAGCAACCGGTTTCCCGATTGCCAAAGTAGCCGCCAAACTGGCGGTGGGCTTCACGCTGGATGAGCTGCGCAATGAAATTACCGGCGGCGCAACGCCTGCGTCTTTCGAGCCTAGCATTGACTATGTAGTCACCAAAGTGCCGCGTTTTGCATTTGAGAAATTCCCGCAGGCAGATAGCCGTTTGACCACGCAGATGAAATCTGTAGGTGAAGTCATGGCCATCGGCCGCACTTTCCAGGAATCATTCCAGAAAGCCATGCGCGGCCTGGAAGTGGGCGTGGATGGTCTGGATGAAAAAACCACAGACATGGATACCATCACCAAGGAAATCGGTGTGCCTGGCCCTGAACGTATCTGGTACGTCGGTGATGCGTTCCGTATGGGTTTGAGCGTTGATGAAGTATTCAATATCTCGAAAATCGACACCTGGTTCCTGGTGCAGCTTAAAGACATTATTGACCGCGAACAGGCGCTGAAAGGTAAGAACCTGGCTGATTTGGACAAGGCAGCTTTGCTGCAGCTGAAACGCCGCGGCTTCTCAGACCGCCGTTTGGCTAAATTGTTAGACACTGACCAGCATGCGGTGCGTGCGTACCGTCAGGCATTGAACGTGCGCCCCGTCTACAAACGCGTTGACACCTGTGCCGCAGAGTTTGCAACCAATACGGCGTATATGTACTCAACCTATGAAGAAGAGTGCGAGTCTAAGCCTAGTGACAAGAAAAAAATCATGGTGTTGGGCGGTGGCCCGAACCGTATCGGCCAGGGTATTGAGTTCGATTACTGCTGTGTGCATGCGGCGTTTGCCATGCGTGAAGACGGCTATGAGACCATCATGGTGAACTGTAACCCTGAAACGGTTTCAACCGATTACGATACGTCAGACCGCCTGTATTTCGAGCCTGTCACATTAGAGGATGTGCTGGAAATCGTGGCACTGGAAAAACCGGTTGGCGTGATTGTGCAGTACGGCGGTCAGACGCCGCTGAAATTGGCGCGTGACCTGGAAAAAGCCGGTGTACCTATTGTCGGTACCACGCCGGATGCGATTGATATGGCAGAAGACCGCGAGCGCTTCCAGAAAATGCTGCAGCAATTAGGCCTCAAACAGCCGCCTAACCGCACCGCGCGTACCGAGCAGGAAGCGCTGCGCCTGGCAGGTGAAATCGGCTACCCATTAGTAGTTCGCCCTTCATACGTTTTAGGTGGCCGTGCGATGGAAATCGTGCAGGAGCAAAGCCAGCTGGAACGCTACATGCGCGAAGCGGTTAAAGTTTCAAACGAATCACCGGTACTGCTGGATCGATTCCTGAATGATGCGCTGGAAGTGGATGTGGATGCATTGTCCGACGGTGAGGAAGTGATCATCGGCGGTATCATGGAGCACGTTGAGCAAGCAGGTGTTCACTCAGGTGACTCGGCATGTTCATTGCCGCCATACAGCCTGTCAGCGAAGCTGCAGGATGAACTGCGCGTGCAGACCAAACAGATGGCGAAAGCCTTAGGCGTAGTTGGCCTGATGAACGTACAGTTCGCGATTCAGGGCGAAACCGTCTATGTGCTGGAAGTCAATCCGCGTGCTTCACGTACCGTGCCGTTTGTTTCCAAAGCCTGCGGTCTGCAGCTGGCTAAAGCCGCAGCGCGCTGCATGGTAGGCCAATCTCTGGCATCGCAGGATATTACGCATGAGGTGATCCCTCCGTTCTATTCAGTGAAAGAAGCCGTGTTCCCGTTCATCAAGTTCCCGGGTGTAGATACTATCCTGGGGCCTGAAATGAAATCGACCGGTGAAGTCATGGGCGTAGGCAGCACCTTTGCCGAAGCGTTCCTGAAGTCACAATTAGGCGCTTCCACCAAGCTGCCGCAGGGTGGTCGTGCATTTATCAGCGTACGTAAGGAAGACTATGCAAAAGTAGTCGAGATTGCACAGCAGCTTGACCGTCTCGGTTTTGAGCTGGTTGCAACCAAAGGTACTGCAGCAGCGCTGGCAGCCAATGGCTTGAAAGTGCAGCCGGTGAATAAAGTGGCTGAAGGTCGTCCGCATATTGTGGACATGATCAAAAACGGTGATATCAGCTTCATTGTGAATGTGACTGAAGACAAGCGTGCTGTTGCGGACTCATACGAAATCCGCCGCAGCGCATTGCAGAATAAAGTGACTTACTACACAACGATCGCAGGTGCTAAGGCCGCATGTATCGGCATGGCACACATGCAGGAGATACAAGTTGAGTCATTACAGAACTTGCATAAACAACTGAGCTAAAATAAACTTAGCCTAATTCGTAAAAGAACTGATTTTTACTTTTGAAAACCACGCTCATGTGAGTGTGGTTTATTTTTTATATGAGGTAGTAGTATGGCATTGAGTCAATTTCCAGTCACAGTCCGTGGCGCAGAGTTACTTAAAGAAGAATTGCAGCGCCTGCGCGGCGTGGACAGGCCGAATATCATTCAGGCAATTGCCGAAGCGCGTGCACAGGGTGACCTGTCAGAAAATGCAGAGTACGAAGCTGCAAAAGAACGTCAAAGTTTTATCGAAGGCCGGATTGCCGAGCTGGAAGCCAAGCTGTCAAATTTACAGGTGATTGACCCGAGAACCCTGAATGCGGAAGGGCGTGTAGTGTTCGGTGCAACGGTTAACATTGAAGACCTGGATTCCGGAGATAACAAAACTTATCAGATCGTTGGTGAAGATGAAGCCGATATTAAAAACGGCAAGATTTCGGTCAGTTCACCGATTGCGCGCGGCTTGATTGGCAAGCTGGCAGGTGATGTTGCCGAGATTTCAGCACCGGGCGGTATTAAAGAGTACGAGGTGCTGGATGTGTTGTATATTTAAGACGTGTTGTATATTTAATCAGGGGTATTAAATATGGCTTACAGGCTATCATTGATCATGGTGACATTATGGGCCGGCGCACTCTGGTCTGCCGGCATCAGTGCTTATGTATTGTTTGATAGTCTGCAGGATAAGCAGCTGGCCGGTATGCTGGCCGGCAAGTTGTTTACGGTCGTGACCTATATCGGTATGGTAAGCGCGTTCTATCTGCTGATTCACCGTCTGGTGCAGGATGGAACCGCTGCATTGAAACAGGCATTTTTCTGGGCGGTGTTCGTGATGCTGCTTCTGGTGCTGGCCGGGCATTTCGGCATTCAGCCTATACTGGAGAGCCTGAAAGCGCAGGCGTTGCCCGCAGACGTGATGCAGAGCGTATTTGCAGACCGTTTCAGGAGCTGGCATGGTGTCGCCAGCGTGGCTTATCTGGTTGAATGCCTGCTGGCTGTGGTTGTAGTGCTTAAGGCGCGCTAAACGTTCTTTCCACGAAATACATTGGTATCTCGTGGAAGAAGGCAGGTTTGCAACGACTATAGTTTTGGAATGACGATTTTCGCACTTTCTTTTATAGTGCTGCTCGGGCGGTAAAATACCAATTGTTTACCGATATGATGTACTGCAATCGCGCCGGTTTGCTTGCAGATGTCATCAAATATGGCTTTGCGTGCGGTGCGGTCATCACCGGCCACCTGCACTTTGATAAGCTCATGCGCGTTCAGGTTGAGCTCGATTTCTTTAATTACATTTTCTGTGAGTCCGTTATTGCCTATCATGACGACAGGATTCAGGCTGTGAGCCAGGCCACGCAGGTGAGCGATTTGTTTGGTGCTTAATTTCATTATTTTCTAACCGTATTTGATAGTCGTTCATTTTAACATGATATTAGTCAGTGCCTAAATCGGCAAAAGTAAACATAACATGAAACCCACAAGAACCAGTAAAGCATGGATGCAGGAGCATCTTAACGACCCTTATGTAAAGCTTGCGCAGAAGGAGGGCTACCGTGCCCGTGCAGCCTACAAGCTGATGGAAATCGATGATAAGGATAAGCTGATCAAGCCCGGTATGACGGTAGTCGATCTGGGTTCCGCCCCCGGCAGCTGGTCGCAGGTTGCGGTGCAGCGTTTAAAAGGGCAGGGTAAGGTCATTGCGCTGGATATTCTAGATATGCAGCCGATAGGCGGTGTGACTTTTATACAGGGCGACTTTCGCGAGGAGTCGGTATTAAGAGTGCTGGAAGAAAAAATAAATAAAACGCCGGTTGACCTTGTAATTGCCGATATGGCCCCCAATATCAGTGGTGTTAAAGATGTTGATCAAGCCGGTGCTGCCTATTTAACGGAGCTGGCGCTGGATTTTAGTAAGGACTGGCTGAAACCCGGCGGCAATTTTCTGGTCAAGGTATTTATAGGCGCCGGATTTGAAGAAATCCTGCAGAATATGCGCCAGATGTTCGATAAAGTTGTAACACGCAAGCCTAAAGCTTCGCGTGATAGAAGTAGCGAAGTTTATTTGCTGGGCTTGGGGCGCAAACCTTAAATTTTGGTATAAGCTACTCATAAATCACAAGTATTGTTGTTGATATAAGGAATGGAATTTTGAACAACGTGTTTAAGAATGTTGCCATCTGGTTGGCAATTGCTATGGTGTTAATGGCCATTTTTAATTTGTCCGGCGTCAAGAATAATGCCGACAACCAGATTGTTTACTCTCAATTCATCCAGGACGTAAAAGACGGTCGCGTTGCCAAAGTGCAGATCGACGGGCGCGTGTTGCGCGTTACCGGCCAGGATGGCAAGAAATTCAATACCTATGCACCTACAGACCCCTGGCTGGTTTCTGATCTGCTTAAATATAATGTAACGGTTGAGTCCAAACCTGAAGAAGAGCAGTCTCTGCTCATGAGCATGTTCGTGTCATGGTTTCCGATGATTTTGCTGATCGGGGTGTGGATATTCTTCATGCGCCAGATGCAGGGCGGTGGCAAGAGTGGCGGTCCGTTCTCGTTCGGCAAGAGCAAGGCACGCCAGCTGGATGAAGCCAATAACCCGACCACGTTTGCCGATGTGGCTGGCTGCGATGAAGCCAAAGAAGAAGTGTTTGAATTAGTTGAGTTCCTGCGTGACCCGACCAAGTTCCAGAAGTTAGGCGGCCGCATCCCGCGTGGCGTGCTGATGGTCGGCCCTCCGGGTACCGGTAAAACCCTGCTGGCGCGTGCGATTGCAGGCGAGGCAAAAGTGCCGTTCTTTACGATTTCAGGTTCTGACTTTGTGGAAATGTTTGTCGGTGTCGGTGCGTCACGTGTACGTGATATGTTCGAAACTGCCAAAAAGAATTCACCGTGCATTATCTTTATTGATGAGATCGATGCGGTTGGCCGCAGCCGCGGCGCAGGCACCGGTGGCGGTAATGATGAACGTGAACAGACGCTGAACCAGTTGCTGGTCGAGATGGATGGTTTTGAGGCCAGCTCAGGCGTTATTGTGATTGCCGCTACCAACCGTGCCGATGTGCTGGATAAAGCACTGTTGCGGCCAGGCCGTTTTGACCGTCAGGTGATGGTTGGTTTGCCGGACATAAAAGGCCGCGAACAGATTCTGATGGTACACATGCGCAAAGTGCCTATCGACCCTGACGTTAAAGCCGATATTCTGGCGCGTGGTACGCCAGGCTTCAGCGGTGCCGATCTGGCTAACCTTGTGAATGAAGCCGCCTTGTTTGCTGCACGACGTAATAAACGTACCGTGGATATGCAGGATTTTGAAGATGCAAAAGATAAGATATTCATGGGTCCTGAGCGTAAATCCATGGTGATGCGTGAAGACGAGCGTCGCAATACGGCATATCATGAATCAGGCCATGCGGTTGTGGCTGAGTTGTTGCCGAAAGCGGATCCGGTACATAAAGTAACCATCATGCCGCGCGGCTGGGCGTTAGGTTTGACCTGGCAGTTGCCGGAGTTCGACCGCATCAGCAATTACAAAGACAAGATGCTCGAAGAAATTTCGATCCTGTTTGGTGGTCGCATTGCGGAAGAAGTGTTCATGCACCAGATGTCTACCGGCGCCTCCAATGACTTTGAGCGTGCAACCAAGCTGGCGCGTGACATGGTAACGCGTTATGGCATGAGTGATGCGCTGGGTACAATGGTATATGCGGGCAATGAGCAGGATTCGTTCTTCGGCAGCATGAGCTCTAAAACAGTGTCTGAAGCTACGCAACAGAAAGTGGATGCAGAGATTCGTCGTATTCTGGATGAGCAATATGCACTTGCGCGCAGGCTGATTGAGGAAAATAGCGATAAGGTAGAAGCGATGGCAGCTGCCTTATTAGAGTTTGAAACGATTGATGCCGACCAGATCGGCGATATTATGGCAGGGTTGCCGGTACGCCAGCCTAAACCACCTCAAAGCAAAATCCCTCCAGCCGCCGGTTCTGCCAGCCCTGGACCAACTGCAACAGCGGCACCGCAGCCAAGCGCAAAAACCTAGTGTAAAAACCGGTGTAAAAAAACCGGTGTAAAAATCTGGTGTAAAAGACCAGCACGAAAAGCGAATAGCTGCCGGATCTGTATTAACACTGATGTAAATATCAAGGGCTAGTTAACTAGCCCTTTTTATTGAGTATAATTAAGTATGAACATCAAACCCCAATTTCTCTGCGGAAGATTCCAGCTTGATCTGACACGCCCCCGGGTGATGGGCATCGTAAACGTCACCCCTGATTCATTTTCCGATGGCGGAAAGTATTCTTCCGTCGACCTGGCAGTCGAGCATGCATTGCAGCTCATTGCCGAAGGTGCGGATATTCTGGATATAGGTGGGGAGTCTACCCGACCCGGTGCTGAACCCGTAAGCCTGGACGAAGAGCTGAGGCGCGTGGTTCCGGTGATTGAAGCCTTGAGCAAAGTTACCACCGTACCGCTTTCTATCGATACCTATAAGCCCGAAGTCATGCGTGCCGCCATTGAAGCCGGTGCTGATATTGTGAATGATATTTGTGCGCTGCGCGAAAACGGGGCGCTTGAAATTGTCGCTGCCAGTAATGCCGGGATTTGCCTGATGCACATGCAGGGCGTGCCGCAGACCATGCAGCTTAACCCTCAATATGAAGACGTAGTGGCTGAAGTAAAACAGTTTCTGGCGGATAGGGTAGCGGCATGCCTCGCACATGGCATCGCCGGCGAGCGCATCACACTTGATCCCGGTTTTGGCTTTGGCAAAACTACTGCCCATAATGTTGCACTGATACAGCATCTGGATCGTTTTTCCGAGTTGGGGTTTCCGCTGCTGGTGGGGCTGTCACGCAAAGCGGTGCTGGGTCGGATAGCCGGTGGCGATGAGCAGCAGCGCCTGCACGCAGGGCTTGCGGCTTCGGTGATTTCGGTGATGAAAGGTGCGAAAATTGTGCGGGTACATGATGTGAAGGCGACGGTGGATGCGCTTAAGGTAGTGGCAGCTGTCATCTAGACAAATGAGGTTTTGTACCAAACCAAATATTTAGTCCAAATTATAATTAAAATATCAAAAAACCGTCATGCCGGCGTACGGGTACTTGGCATCACCGCTCCACTAAAGGGCTAAAGCCCTAAGTGGAAGCGCGAAAGCACATTATTCATGCGCGAAAGGCTGGAATCCAGGCAAGGCGCTATTTAGGCTAGTAGTTTTAGTGAAAATGATGCGAGAGTTATCGTTACATACTTGGCAATAGGGACATTAGTCGGTTTCGCCCGACTGACGAGTTACTTTCTTATGCTTGTCCATAAGAAAGTAACCAAAGAATACGACACCCCCAGCCATTTGTTCCCTGCGTTGCTCATCTTTATGGGCGGCAATCGGAACTCGCTTTGCTCAAACAGCCGCTTGCCGAAGACTCTCATAAAGATTGCGCTACTCGGCATGGCTGCAGGGGATAAAGTTATGCAAGTTAAAGTTGGTGATTAGATATAAGAATCGAGAAAACAAAAATGACAAAAAAATACTTTGGTACAGATGGTATTCGTGGCCGCGTTGGAGACGCGCTGATTACGCCGGAGTTTGTGATGCGCCTGGGGTATGCGGCAGGTCGTGTGCTAACCAGCCTTGATAGCAATCTTGCCAAAGGGGCGCATCCGGCGGTACTGATCGGTAAAGATACCCGTATTTCCGGTTATATGCTGGAGGCGGCCCTGGAGGCGGGGCTGTCCGCAGCCGGTGTTGATGTGCTGCTTACCGGCCCCATGCCCACGCCTGCCGTGGCTTACCTGACACGTGCTTTGCGCGCGCAGGCCGGTATTGTGATTTCGGCCTCACATAACCCTTATTATGATAACGGCATCAAGTTTTTTTCCAGCCAGGGTACCAAGCTGCCGGATGATGTAGAGCATGCGATTGAGGCTGCATTAGAGCAGCCGATGCAGGTGATGGAATCAGACAAGCTGGGTAAAGCGCGCCGGATTGACGATGCTGCCGGGCGTTACGTAGAGTTCTGTAAGAGCACTTTCCCTAACCAGCTGGATCTGCGCGGCCTCAAAATTGTGCTGGATTGCGCGCATGGCGCAACCTATCATGTAGCGCCGCCGGTGTTTCATGAACTGGGCGCCGAGATTGTTACAATCGGCAATAAACCGGATGGCCTCAATATCAATGAGCAGGTTGGCTCCACCCATCCGCAGGCCTTGCAAAAAGCCGTAGTTGAACACGGTGCCGACCTGGGTATCGCGTTTGATGGTGACGGTGACCGCGTGATGATGGTTGCCGCCGACGGGCAGCTGCTGGATGGCGATCAACTGCTGTATATCATCGCAGCTGCACGTCAGCAGGGTGGAACTCTGGTGGGTGGCGTTGCGGGTACGCTGATGACAAACCTGGCGCTTGAGCATAAGCTGGCTGCGATGCATGTGCCTTTTGCGCGTGCCAAGGTCGGTGACCGTTACGTACTGGAACTGCTCAACCAGCATGGCTGGCAGCTTGGTGGAGAAAATTCAGGCCATATCCTGACGCTGGATAAACACAGCAGCGGTGACGGCATTATTGCCGCCCTGCAAGTGCTGCATGCGCTCATGCAAAGCGGTAAAACCCTGAACCAGTTGCTTGCAGAGATTCCGCTATATCCACAAGTGCTGATTAATGTAAAAACCGCCAAAAAGATCGACCTGGCTAATCACGCGGGTATCCAGGCTGCGGTTAAAGCTGCTGAAGGTGAACTGGCCGACAGTGGTCGCGTACTGCTGCGGGCATCAGGTACCGAGCCGAAAATCCGCGTCATGGTAGAAGGTGAAAATCAGCAGCAGGTGCAGGCGCTGGCTGAGAAAATTGCTCAGATCGTTACCGCTGCAGCTTGCTGATTTACCGGGCATCGCTGGGTGTCCTCCGGGTGAATCGCCTTACAGGTGTTGGGCGCGGAAAAGATTCATTTTATCTTCACAAAATTTTCACACTGGCATGACAAGCTAACTCCAATCCCACTTGGATTGGAGCTGAAAATGCCTTTTAAAATAAAAACATATCTGTATCGCATGCACCAGTTTGATAGCAATATGTGCGTGGCATTCAACCATACCAGCCAGTACCGGATGATACGTGACAGCTTCAGGCTGGTGAGCCGGCTTGGCGATGGCGTGTTCTGGTATGGCCTGATGTTTTCAATACTGCTGTTCAAGGGCAGCGACGGCATGCTGCCGGTGCTGCATATGGCCGCTGCCGGCTTGTGCGGTACGCTGCTTTATAAATGGCTGAAAGCTAAAACCCTGCGTCCGCGGCCATACCAGGTACGGCAGGAAATCAATATGGCGGCGATGCCTCTGGATAAATTCAGTTTTCCATCCGGCCATACGCTGCATGCGGTTCTGTTCAGCGTGATTGCGCTGAATTACTATCCGCAGTTGTCGGTGATACTGCTGCCGTTTACATTCATGGTGGGTTTGTCACGCGTGGTGCTTGGCCTGCACTATCCCAGCGATGTGGTCGCCGGCGCTTTGATTGGCTCTACGGTTGCCGGCTTGTCTTTCCTGCTGGTGCCAGCGTTTCTGTAGAAACCGTACTTTCCAATTTTTATAATCCAAGTCTTTGTTCTCGCTGTCATATTCATGAAACCGTCATAAATCTTGCCTATATTGGCTGTGTTAAATGATGAGGCCAGGTTCGAATGAAAATTCTATATATCTCAGATGTTTATTTCCCGCGTATCAATGGTGTTTCCACCTCTATACGTACTTTTGTTAAACAGATGCAAGGCCTGGGGCATGAGGTACATCTGATTGCACCGGATTATGCTGCCGCTACTGAAGACGAGGGCTGGATTAAGCGCATTCCTGCGCACAATATCTATTTTGATCCTGAAGATAAGTTAATGAAGTGGAGTGCGGTGATGCAGAAGCTGCCAGAACTGCGCCGTGAAAACTATGATCTGATCCATGTGCATACGCCTTTTGTTGCGCATTACCTGGGGCTAAGGCTGGCACGCGAGTTGAATGTGCCATGCGTTGAAACCTACCATACATTCTTTGAAGATTACCTGCATCATTATCTGCCTTGGATTCCCAAGCCGATGGCACGCGGCATAGCACGCATGGTTTCAAAGCGGCAGTGTAATGCTGTTGATGCGATCGTTGCGCCATCAGCGCCAATGTTGAGCGTGCTGCGTGCGTATGGCGTGAAAGCGTCTGCTGAAGTGATCGCCACAGGTTTGCAGGAGCACAGCTTCAAAGTGGCGGATGGTGAAGCGTTCAGGATCAAGTATGACATCCCCCTGGATCGGCCGATGCTATTGTTTGTCGGACGCGTAGCTTTTGAAAAGAATATCGGATTTTTGCTTGAAATGACAAAGGTGCTGATTGAACAGCATCCGCAAGCACTGCTGGTTGTAGCCGGGCAGGGGCCTGCCGAAAAAAGCCTGCATCAGCAGGCTGCAGCGCTGGGGCTGCATAACAACATAAAATTTATTGGTTACCTTGATCGCAATACGGAGCTGAATGCATGCTACCAGGCTGCCGATATATTTGTGTTCTCCTCAAAAAGCGAGACACAGGGTTTGGTGTTGCTTGAGGCCATGGCGCAAGGTACACCGGTGGTTGCGATTGCCGAGCTGGGCACGGCTTCAATATTGGTGGAAGGGCAGGGAGCCATGATTGCGCCCGATCATATTGAAGGTTTTGCCGAGAAGGTGCATCAACTGCTGCAATATCCGCAGGATCGCTATGAGCTAGGCAAGGCGGCATTGATTTACGCAAGCGAGAATTGGACTGCAAAATTGCAGGCAGAGCGCATGCTGAATTTTTATCATCATCTTAATAGCGGCCATCAGGAAAATAAGCCGCCGGTGCGGTTCCCTGCGTCGCTGGTCAAGAGTAAACAGGTCAACGTCGAGTTCTAAGCGTTTCTGCTTTTGCAAACCTGCGCCAGCCAGGTTTGCTGATGGCTTAAAACGCGTGCAAATGGCTTTGCTTGTATAGTTGGATCATAGGCGAGTATAGTGGAACGTATAGAAGTTAATCGCTTTGGCACACGGTTAAGGGGGAGTTATGTCTGTCCACGTTCAGGCTATCAAGGCGCTCACGCCTGCTGATTATCTCATTATTGAAAAAGAGCACCGGCTACTGGAGAAGTTCCTGACAGACCTCCGGGATGCCTGCGTTTGTAGCAGGCAGGAACAGCTGCCGGACTGCAATCGGTGTGACTACGAAAAGCAGACCTCGTGCCAGGGGCGTTTGCCATCGTTCCTGTATTATGTGATTGACCTTGCGGCTGACCATTTTGATCATGAAGAAGCCATTATGTTAAGGCGGCCCCATGTTACGGAAGACTATGAGTATTACCGCATGCACAAGCTTGCCCATGCTGAAATCATGCATAAGCTGAATGCGCTGGTTGAAGAATGTTTTGCGCTAGATCGCGAGGCTAATACTGCTGAAATCTATATTCGTTTTTACGAAAAACTTTCGAACATATTTGAAGAACATGACCGGTCTTTTGATGACCCATTCATTTTGTCGACCAAAGCCGGCTAGCAGCCATATCAATGCTGATCAGCCTGCCCTGTGATTTAAGAATCAGGCTGCGCTAATTGAGATTGCTCCAGGACAGCGGATCAAATGGCCGGCTCTGGCGCCTGAGCTCATAATACAAACCGTTAGTTTCATTACCACCGCTATTGCCAACATAAGCAATCGCATCACCGCCGCGTACGCTGTCGCCGGCTTGTTTCAGAATAGCCTGGTTGTTACCGTACAAGCTCATATAGCCGTCACCGTGGTCTACGATAATCAGGTTGCCGAAGCCCCTTAGCCAGTCGGAAAAAACAACACGGCCACCTGCGACAGACCTGACTTCAGCACCTTCATTAGCCCTTATGAACAGGCCTTTCCATGAAATGCCGCTATCTGCACGGTTGGTGCCAAACCTGTTGGTGACGTCGCCGCGTACCGGCAGCCTGAGTTTGCCTTTGAGTGCTGCAAAATTGATGCCGGATAAAGTATCACTGGGCAATGCGTCGTTGCTTGCCACGACTTCATTGGCAGGCGCGCTGGCCTCACTGTTGGCTGCTGCAGGCGATTGGCTATTTTTCTTAGCAGGGTTATTTTTAGCCAGGTTATTCCTGGCCGGTTTAGGTTTGGCCGGAACACTCCTTGCCAGGCGTTCAACCAGCTGAGCCAGCCGCTTTTCGTCGCGGCTCAGCTTTTTAATCTCATCGCGCTGGCTTGCAATCTGCTGTGAGAGTGATTTCACTACTTTAGATTTTGCCGATTTCTGCTGCTGAAGCTCGCGGCGTTCTTCAATCTGTTTGTTTTTAAGTTCAGCGACTTCCTGCAAAGCTGCAGCGGTTTCTTCATTAAGCCTGCTGATTTTTGCCAAGTTACCCTGCATCTGCCGGATGGTTTCGGCACGCGCTTTTGCAATATATGAAAAATAGCGCACGTCGCGTGCGATCTGGCTAGGTTTTTCGCTTTGCAGAATCATGCGCAGGTAGCTCTGCTGGCCATATACATACTGCTGGTAAAGCTGTCCGCTCAGTAATTTCTGGTGCTGTGCAAGTGCCTGGTTGGTAGCGTTTGAATCAGCCTGCAGGGTGTTCAGTAGCTTTTTGTTTTCCTGCTGGCGCTGATTGATTTCATATAACTTTTTATTGGCCGCACTAATGGCTATTTCACTTTCTTTCAACGCGTCGGCAGCGTCTTTGTGTGCCTCCTGCGAGCTGTTCAGTTCTTGTTTGAGTGACTCCAGGCGTTCATGTACATCGCTTAATGCGCGCTTTGTTTGTTCTGGTTTCTTTTCTGCCATCGCCAGCGGCGCATGCAGCAGGGCTGCGGCCATCAAGGCCGCACAGGCTGCAACTGGTAACATACGGTATCGCTTCATTATGATAGATGTCGTGAATTGCCCGGCCTGGAATCAGTTTTTGAGATTCAACAGGTTCTTGCCGGTCATCTCTGCTGGCTGGCTCAACCCCATCATGTACAGCAATGTCGGGGCAAGGTCAGACAGTGCGCCGTTATCGTTCAGGTCAGCGTTCCTGCCGATGTACATGAGCGGAACCAAATTGGTGGTGTGCTGGGTATGCGGCTGGTGGTTAGCCGGGTCATACATCTGCTCTGCATTGCCGTGATCTGCCGTAATCAGCACTTCGCCGCCTATGCTCTGCATTGCATTCACCACGCGGCCGATACAGGTGTCCAGCGCTTCAACCGCGGCGGTAGCTGCCTTCAGGTTGCCGGAGTGTCCAACCATGTCGCAATTGGCATAGTTACAGATGATGGCATTATATTTTTTGCTGAGGATGGCTTCTTCGAGCCTGTCGGTCACCTCAAATGCGCTCATTTCCGGCTGCAGGTCATAAGTCTCGACTTTGGGTGACGGTACCAGAATCCTGTCTTCGCCTGCAAATACGGTTTCTTCGCCGCCGTTAAAGAAAAAAGTGACGTGCGGATATTTTTCGGTTTCCGCAATGCGCAGCTGCGTCAGCCCGGACGCCGATAAATATTCACCGAAGGTGTTGTTCACCTGCTGTGGCGGAAAGATGACAGTGGCCTTGGTTTCTTTTTTATCGTACATGGTCAGTGTGAAGTAACCCGCCAGTTTAGGTACGTGGCGGCGGTGAAATCCGTCAAACTCTTCAGCCAGCAGTGCATGCGTGAGCTGGCGTGCGCGGTCGGAACGGAAATTCATGAATACAACCAGATCGCCGTCTTCCAGCTTTACCGGAGCTTCGCCCGGCTTGCGGATAGCGGTCGTTTTAACAAACTCATCATTCTCGCCGCGTGCGTAAGCATCCTGCAAGCCCTTGGCTGCGGTTTCTGCCGTAAATTCGCCTTCACCTTCCGTAAAAAGTTTGTAGGCAGTTTCTACGCGCGGCCAGCGTTTGTCGCGGTCCATGCCGAAAAAGCGGCCGCTGATCGAGGCGATTTTTGCCGTGCCTGATTTTTTACACTGTTGTTCCAGCGCGTCGATAAACGGTGCCGCGCTGACCGGGGGCGTATCGCGCCCGTCGAGGAAGGCGTGAACGTAGATTTTATCAAGCCCGAGCTTTGCCGCCATCTCTACCATCGCATGGATGTGATCCTGATGGCTATGTACGCCGCCGTCTGACAGCAGGCCGAAAATATGCAAAGCTTTATGATTGTTTTTAATGGCAAGCAGGGCGGCTTTCAGTTCGGGATGCTCAAAGAACTCACCACTTGCAATGCTGTTGTTGATGCGTTCAAAGTCCTGAAACACGATGCGCCCGGCGCCGATATTGAGGTGGCCGACTTCTGAGTTTCCCATCTGCCCATCCGGCAGGCCAACAAAATGTTCTGAGGCGTTAATCAGGGTGTGTGGAAAATTATTCCACAGTGCATCCAGATTAGGCTTTTTGGCCTGCGCAATCGCGTTGTCTTTAATTTCCTCACGGTAGCCGAAGCCATCTAAAATGAGCAGACATACTGGAATAGTATTTGTGGGTGACATAGTGTTCGCCTTGACGTTTCATCATATAATTTATGGTCGTATACCCACTATTTTAGCCTAATTACACGTAGAATCTGACTATAAATTTTAGTGTGACCAAGATCCGGCTTGTGCGTTACATGCGTATGTGATTCAAATTTTGAAAGGTGTTAAGTGGAATTTTTTAAAGAGAATGTTTTATTGATCGGCCTGGCTTTGGGTTCCGGCATCATGCTGTTGCTGCCGTCATTCAAAAAGGGCGCAGGTGGCGCGCTGAACCTGGGCACGACGGAAGCGATCAACCTGATTAACCGTAACCACGCATTGGTATTGGATGTACGCAATGATGCTGAATTTGCAGGTGGGCATATTGTAGATGCCAAGCACATTCCCCTGGATAAACTTGCGGAACGCCTGACCGAGTTAAATAAATATAAAGATAAACCGATACTGGTGAATTGCCAGCGTGGCGCACGTTCAGCCAAAGCCTGCGATATTTTGCGCAAGGCCGGATTTACGCAGGTGAACAACCTGCAAGGCGGCTTGGATGCATGGCTTGCGGCTAAATTACCCGTGGTGAAGGCATAATCATGGCCAATATTTTAATGTATACCTCTGCCGTATGCCCGTATTGCATGAATGCAGAGCGTTTGCTGGCCAGTAAAGGTGTCAGGGAAATCAATAAGGTTCGCGTAGACCTGCAGCCGGAAAAACGCAGCGAAATGATGGAGAAGACCGGGCGCCGTACCGTGCCGCAGATTTTCATTGATGATCGCCATATCGGTGGCTTTGATGATCTGCGTGCGCTGGATCTGGCGGGTGGGCTGGATCCGCTGCTGGCTTAATGCAGCGAAGTCAAGGCCTGGCGGATAAAGTCTGTTAAAATGGCGGCTGATTTTTTTGGTGGTTTATTCATTAACCTATTCAATTAACATTTTTTAAGTAGAAAATCATGGCACAAGAAGATAACAACGCAGCACAGGAACAAGCACAGCAACCGGGTTTCGGTATCGAGAAGATTTACGTTAAGGATGTTTCTTTAGAGATTCCTCATGCGCCACAAATTTTCACGGATCGCACCCAACCTCAGGTAAGTATCGAACTGGGCAATTTCGCACAGCAAATCGAAGAAAATGTATTTGAAGTTGCGATCAAAGTAACTGTAACTTCAAAAATCGCCGATAAAACGGTATTTCTGGTAGAAGTAACACAAGCAGGTATTTTCCAGATCAGCAATGTGCCGGCAGAAAATATTGAATTGATCGTTGGCATTACCTGCCCGAACATCCTGTTCCCGTATGCACGTGAAAGTGTATCTGATCTGATCGTGCGCGCAGGCTTCCAGCCAGTGCTGCTGAACCCGATCAACTTTGAAGCGTTATTTGCTCAGCAGAAACAAGAGCAGGCTGCGCAAGCCTAAGTAGTTCGCCACCTAGCAACATGTTTCATTCAGGCGCAAGAACTATAGCCGCACTCATCGCTCTGATGCTGACGCCCTTGCTGGCGGAGGCATTAGAGTTTAAATCAGTCGCGGTACCCAAAGCCACACTCTACGATGCACCTTCTGCTTCGGCAAAGAAAATTCTGCTGCTAAGCCAGAACTATCCTGTCGAAATCATCGTGAATCTTGGCGAGTGGCTGAAAGTGCGTGATGCGCAGGGCGCTATCAGCTGGGTAGAGGCCAAACAGTTGTCCGACAGGCGAACTGTGATGGTGATTACCGCCAATGCCGAAATAAGGTCGGGTGCTGATGCCACATCCAATTTACTTGCTACCCTGGAAAAAGATGTCGTGCTGGAAATCGCCGATGCGAAATTGACCAATGGCTGGCTTAAAATAAAACACCGTGATGGCATTACCGGTTTTATTTTAATTTCATCAGTATGGGGATTTAACTAGATGGGCACTGCTATAAATACATTCTTTGGGCGCATTACTGCGTTGCGCGGTACTCGCAACCTCGCTGTATACTGCATACTATCTCGGTTCCTGCGTTCCGTGCGCCTTGCACTGCATCCCAAATCATGCATTTATAGCAGTGCCCATTATGTTAAGGTTTTTTAGATGGTAGTTGATTCAGGTGTTAAAACGCATGTGGTTTTAAAAACCACCGATGCAAAAATAGCGGTACTCGGTGCAGGTGCCTGGGGTACGGCGCTTGCAATGAACCTGAGTCAGCGTCATCGTGTGTCGCTATGGGCGCGTAATGCCGGTCATGTGTCAGGTATGCGCAAAGCGCGGGCAAATCCTTTATACCTCGGTGACTTTAAATTCAATGACCAGCTGTCGGTTGAAGATGATTTGCAGACCGCGCTGGATGGTGCGGATCTGATCCTGTCCGTCGTACCTACCGCCGGTTTTCGCGGCATTCTGAAAGACATCACGGCGCTGGGCTCTAGCTTGCCGATCATCTGGGCGCACAAAGGTCTGGAGCCTGGCTCTGCCAAGCTGCCATATGAGGTGGCGCTGGAGGAGTTGGGCAATACGCAGCGCTGGGGCGCGTTATCAGGCCCCAGTTTCGCCGCTGAACTGGTGCGCGGCTTGCCGACAGCAGTCACGCTGGCTGCCAATAATCAGGAATTTTCCAATGAAGCCGCACAGCTTATTCATGGCGCCAATCTGCGCGTTTACAACACGACCGATGTAGTTGGCGTATCGGTCGGCGGTGCCGTGAAAAATGTGATGGCGATTGCCGCGGGTATTTCCGATGGCATGGGCTTCGGCAACAATGCGCGTGCCGCCATGATTACACGGGGCTTGGCTGAAATGACGCGCTTCGGCGTGGCTTTGGGTGCATCTGCCGAAACGTTCATGGGGCTGGCCGGGGTTGGTGACTTGATACTGACCTGTACCGGCCAATATTCAAGAAACCGTGAAGTCGGTTTGCAGCTTGCCAGCGGCAAAAGCCTGACGGATATCCTGCAAGGCCTGGGGCACGTGGCAGAAGGCGTGAACACAGCGCGCGAGGTCATGCGCCGTGCAGAAAGCCTTGGTGTGGATATGCCGATCACTTTCGAGGTAAACCAGGCGTTGACGCACGGCAAGAGTGCGCAGGACGCGGTGATGGATCTGCTGGGGCGTAACCAGAAACCGGAAGGCGTTTAATGCTCCGGGTAATACCTAGTCTGTCATGCTAGGCTGCAATTTTTTGTATAGCCGGTAATGGTTTTTTTTGTGCTTGCGCTAAATCATATTGCGCTTGCAAGCCCATCCATAAGTCGGGCGATGTGCCTAACCATTGTGCAAGACGCAATGCCATTTCAGCGCTGATACCTGCTTTTGCGTTGAGTATTTTGGATAACATCTCGCGTGAAACATGCAATGCATCAGCGGCAGCTGTCACGGTCATCGTCTCCGGAATCCACTCTTTTAACACTTCACCAGCATGTGGCGGGTCAAACATTCTGCTCATTTTAAAAGTACTCCTCAGTATTACTGCTTAGTGATAGTCTTGATAGTCAACCAACTCCGCATCGCAGCCTTCAAATTTGAACGTGATGCGCCAATTGCCATTCACCCAAATTGCAAAGTGCCCGCTAAGGTCGCCTTCCAGGCTATGTAAGCGCCAACTGGCGACATTCATATCGTCAGAAACTTTGGCATTGTCTAATGCGGCAAGTTGCAGCCTCAGTTTTTGCGCATGATGCGGCTGTATGCCGGCTTTACTTCCAGTCTTAAAAAACTGTTCAAGTCCTTTATGGCGGAAGTTTTTAATCATGATCTATTGTAGACTGTGAATTCACAGTTCGCAATGAAAATTGGCATGGCTGTTATACGCCGCCCTCAAATTCAACCTGTCGCCAGGCTTCATACAGTAGAACCGCAGCGGAGTTTGATAGGTTCAGGCTGCGGCTGTCGGGCAGCATAGGCAGCCTGACTCTATGTTCAGGGCTGAATTCTGCACGAATATCTTCTGGCAAGCCGCGCGTTTCCGGACCGAATACAAATACATCCCCCTTTTGAAAAGCAATGCTGGCATGGCAGGTGCTGCCCTTGGTAGTGAGTGCAAACATACGTCTGCCGGCCAAGGCTGCTTTACAGTCTGTCCAGGTTTCGTGTACCTGCAGGCTTGCATACTCGTGATAATCCAGCCCGGCGCGTTTGAGCTGTTTGTCTTCCAGCGAGAACCCCAGTGGTTTCACAAGGTGCAGGCTGGCTCCGGTATTGGCGCACAGGCGAATGATGTTGCCGGTGTTGGGGGGGATTTCGGGTTCGAATAATACGATAGTAAACATATGGATACTTCTATAAATTAAAATTTCGTCATGATACTGCGTTGCTCATAAAAAATGACTCCTTATATATTTGTCATATACCGCGTCCTAATTTTTTATTCGCGCCTTGTCTGATTTATCGCACCAATCTTGCCGCTTCAGCGGCTTTAGATTGGTGGTGATAACCTTTACGGTTAACAATTTGAATTTATAGAAATATCCATAAATTTATCAGTAAGTTCTAGGTAGTGTTCTAGCGATTACCCAGCATTCTACATGGGCGGCTCCGGCTTGTTTTAAAGTTTTCGCCAATTCATTCAGGCTGGCGCCTGTGGTCATTACATCATCTACCAGCGCGATGTTCAGGCCTTGCATATTTTTATTGCATTGAAATACGCCGCGTATGTTTTTGATGCGCTCTTTCAAAGGCAGGCTGGCTTGCGGCGGCGTGAGTTTGGTGCGCCGGCATGCCGTGTAATCCAGCTTGATGTTTGTCTGCCGGCTGATGAGGCGGGCAATTTCCAGCGCCTGGTTAAAGCCGCGCTGTTTCAGGCGCTCGTTATGCATCGGCATCGGCATGATCAGGTCTATGCCGGAACCGGCAAGGCCGGTATCCAGCAGGCGATGGATGAATAAAGAGGAAAATGTATCTGCCAGATGCAGGGATTCTTTGTATTTATAGTGCTGCAGCAGTCGGTCCAGCGGGTAGTCGTAGCTGAATAAGGCACGTGTCGAATCAAAGCTCGGCGGTGCCGCCAGGCAGCTGCCGCAAATTGCGCTATCTGACGGCAGGGCGCATTGTGGGCACGTTGCCGCGTGATGCCATGGCAGGTTTTGCAGGCAGCTGTTGCAGAGACCATATTCGCCGCCGTGGCGGTCAGCGCATAGCAAACAGGGTGGCTGCAGGACGGCGCTG
>Ga0208887_100165_pt1 | contig 39052 bp, 34 predicted proteins | sample LakWasM106_HOW12_2_FD_183924 | JGI IMG/M metagenome (GOLD analysis project Ga0208887, IMG submission 183924) | Freshwater sediment methanotrophic microbial communities from Lake Washington under simulated oxygen tension - Sediment Metagenome... | ecosystem: Environmental > Aquatic > Freshwater >...
AATTCAAAAACTCGAAAATAAGGTCAGCATGAGTATTTTCATTTGACTTTATTTCCAACTCATCAAAAAACACCTTCAATTTTTTAATCACATTAGGTTCACGGCTACATAATAAAAATTGACGATATGTTTCTGCAGAAGAAAAGTCTCGCTTAAAAAAGTAGTTTTTGTAATATTGATCCATCAAAGATATGAGGGGCTTCAGGGCATCAATACGCTCTTTAGCAAAGTGCCCTGATATCAACGCAGTCCACAGCCTGATATCTCCGTGTCTAAGGGTGTGTAGATGATAGCCCCATGACGATACGATCTGAGTTGATACATCAAGATTCGGCAACCCATTTTCTGCATGCTCTGCTATAAGCGTCTGATCCAACTGAGTATTGGGGCCAAATATATATGCCCCCGCACTGTCACGAATTGCCACACCTAACAATAGTTTTGGTAGCGAGAGTTCGCCAACTGAATAGGTAACACTTACCGAAAAAGGCTGAAAAGGAGTCAGGTTAACAGCACTCACACTAACAGAAGATAACATCGCAACTGAGCTGTGATTAGCTGTTAATCTATTTGCAGACTGCCCTGGAACGTTTGATTTACGCAGAGAGGCATCACGAAATTGATCTGTTACGTAATTAGATTCTCCGGTTTGCTTAACCTTTCCGTGATCAATCCAAACTGCAATATCACAAAATCGTTTAACCTGCTCCAGACTGTGAGAAACAAGTAGTACCGTAGTACCAGATAATCTTATTTGCTCCATCTTATCCAGGCATTTCATTTGAAATGCAACGTCTCCAACGGCTAAAGCCTCATCAACAATTAAGATATCCGGATCAACATGAATTGCCACAGAAAATGCCAACCTCACCGCCATGCCGCTTGAGTAGGTTTTGACTGGCTGCTCGATAAAGTCACCAATATCAGCAAAGGCAACAATATCATCATAACGCTGATCTATCTCCTCCTGGCTTAACCCCAGCACGGCGGCATTCATATACACGTTTTCGCGGCCAGTAAATTCTGGGTTAAACCCCGAGCCAAGTTCCAGCAGCGCTGCCACTCTGCCGCGCGTTCTCACGCTGCCACTCGTCGGGGTGAGTGTGCCGCAGATGATTTGCAGCAAGGTGGACTTACCACTGCCGTTGCGCCCTACAATACCAACGGTTTCACCTTTTTTTATTTCAAATGACACATCTTTGAGTGCCCAAAATTCTCGGTAATATTGTTGGCGCGGTTTACCAATAAAACGCTGCATTCGCGGCAACACGAACTGCTTAAGTCTGTCACGCGGGGTTTCGTAAATTTGAAAGCATTTGCTCAGGCTTTTAACGCTGATCACAACATCATCAGAGGACATCAGCAAATCCTTTTCTGGTCTTTTGAAACAACGCAAAGCCAGCCCAGGCTACCGTGATTGCAACAAAGCTATAAATGCTTAATCCAGTCAGATTTGGCAAATGTCCAAAAATCAGCACTTCTCTTGCCTGCTCAATAATAAAGGTAAGCGGATTTGCCATAATCAACGGACGAATATTTTCCGGCACTGCCGATACCGGATAAAACACTGGCGCTAAAAACAGCATTACCGCTGTAACCATACCGATTACCTGACCGACATCACGTAAGAAAACGCCTATAGATGCCAGCATCCAGGCAAAGCCAAGTGTGAGAATAACAAATGGCAGCAATACCAGCGGCATAAGGATTGCTGTCCAGTGCAATTGCCCGTTGAATACAACCATTGCAATCAGCAGCACCCCCAAACTAATCATGCTGTGAAACAGTGCTGCCGCAATACTGATTACAGGCAGAATTTCAAGCGGGAATACTACTTTTTTAACATAGTTAACATTGGAAAGAATCAGAGCCGGTGCCCGATTGAGCGCTTCCGAAAACAAGCCATGGACGATCATGCCGACAAACAGCACAAGTGCAAATAATGTTTTACTATCTTCAGCACTGGCACCCCAGCGTGCTTTGAACACAACCGAGAACACAAAGGTGTACACCGCCAGCATAAGCACCGGGTTGAAAAAAGACCAGGCCAAGCCCATTACAGAGCCTTTATAACGGCCAATAACTTCGCGCCTGGTCATTTGCATAATAAGCCGATGATTACGTCGAAAACTGTGCAGCAAAGCTATCAGCGAAACAGGTTGCGCTGCATGCGGGTTAATTGTTGTAAGTTGGATCATGCAGTTGGTTCCGATACGACTAATGTTCTGGCTTGGCGGCTGCACGCAAAATAATTGCTATCAGACCGCTATTATTCTGCAGGAGCAAAGCTCTTTGCTGTGGTGATGTCTGCAATAGCACATAAAACTGTCAGGTGCATTTAATCTGACATCAACATACTGCAAGCTCAAAACCAATATAGCCTCAGTCATTTAGGTTGAAGTAATTACAGAGCCTCTAATATATCAATAAATGGGAATTTACTCCATTTTTATTGTGTGATTATCACTATTAAAACAGCATCGCCTTCTACAACAATCTCTATTACTGACAGAATATATGATTGATTTGATGTCAACGTACTGCATTAACTCACTCCAATCTGCGCTAGCACCCCGCTTTAATGCCAATTTTGCGCAAAATACTTTCCATCAGGCACCAGTCGGTAATACCGCTCTGCAGAAGGTTGATACCGATAAAAGCCGTGAAGTACAGCCAGTAGCGGCTCACAAACAGCGGGCTTTCCGTCATGCCTAGCGCCAGAGACAGCAATATCAATAAACCGGCAATCACCCGGACAAGTTTCCATGAGGTCATGATGCATTTCTCCTTTAAAAATTCAATCAAGCAAATTTATGACGGTATGCCACAAAATACAGTAACGGGATCACCATCAATGTGAGTAGCGTTGAAACAAGAATACCGAATATCAATGAAATCGCCAGGCCGTTGAATATCGGGTCATCCATGATAAAAAATGCGCCCAGCATTGCAGAAAAAGCCGTAAGCATAATCGGCTGCGCACGTGTGATGGCAGAGATGACAACCGCTTCTTTGAATGGCATACCGGCTACGACTTCGAGGTTGATGAAATCTACCAGCAGGATCGAGTTCCTGACGATAATGCCGGCGAGCGCGATCATGCCGATCATGGATGTGGCGGTAAATTGCGCCCCCAGCAGCGCGTGCCCCGGCATTACGCCAATGATTGTAAGCGGAATCGGCGCCATGATAATCAACGGTGTCAGGTACGAACCGAACTGCGCCACCACCAGCAGGTAAATCAGGATCAGGCCAACCGCATAAGCGGCTCCCATGTCACGGAATGTTTCATAGGTTACCTGCCATTCCCCGTCCCATTTAATGGCATAGCTGCGCTGTGTGGCGTCCGGCTGCCGGATGAAATATTCGCCTAATGTGCTGCCACCGGGCGCAGCAATTTCAGTCACAGCTTTGCGCATACTAAAAAGGCCATACAATGGGCTATCCAGCTTGCCTGCCATATCACCTGTCACATAATTTACCGGCAGCAGGTCTTTATGGTAGATCGGCTGCTCACGCAGCGTATCTTCTATCGTCACCAGTTCACGTATCGCTACCAGCCTGCCGGTGCTGGTGGCTACGGAAAGCTTGAGCAGTTCATCGATATCACCTTGCGCCGCAACAGGCAAACGCAGCCGCGCGGCAGCCGGGTATTTACTGGCATCATGCAGGTAGGTTACATCATCGCCAGCCAGCCCCGCATGCAGCGTCTGCACGATTGCAGATTGCGGCACTCCCAGCAATGCAGATTTTTTACGATCCACAACCAGCTCGATTTTCCTGGCATCGGCAATACCGCTGTCATCTACATCGACAATGCCTTTTGTGGTCTCGAATACCTTGCGCACCTGCCTTGCCAGTTTTAACCGGTCAGCATCGTCAGGGCCATAAACTTCGGCAACGATAGGTGAAATCACCGGCGGCCCCGGCGGCACCTCCACCACTTTCAAATTAGCACCAAAGTCTTTAGCGATTTTCTGCAGATGCGGCCTCAGCCTGCTGGCAATAGCATGGCTTTGCTCGCTGCGGTGATGTTTATCCACCAGGTTCACCTGTATATCACCCGCCTCACCGCCGCTGCGCAAATAGTACTGGCGCACCAGGCCGTTAAAATTAATCGGTGCCGCCAGGCCAACATAAGCCTGGTAATTAGTCACTTCAGGTATAGTAGATAAATAGGCTGTCATGGCATGCAGTGCGCTTGCCGTTTTTTCCGGCGGTGTGCCTGCCGGCATATCCACTACCAGCTGGAATTCCGATTTGTTATCAAACGGCAGCATTTTCATGACCACCAGCTGCCCCAGCAGCAGAGCCAGTGAAATTACAATCAAGCCCAGCACCGCAAACCCCAGTTTCCGGAGATTCTTTTTACCGGACGTATCATCCAGAAACGGATCAAACAAACGTTTGAATACGGGTGCGATACGTTGTGTCAATGCATCTTCATGCGGCGCATGCCGCAGCCATAAGTGAGACAGCCAGGGCGTAACCACAAAAGCCACTGCGAGCGAAATCAGCATGCCCATGCTGGCATTGATCGGAATCGGGCTCATGTACGGCCCCATCAACCCGCTGACAAATGCCATAGGCAGCAAGGCCGCTATGACTGTAAGCGTTGCCAGAATCGTCGGCCCGCCCACTTCATCTACGGCTGCCGGAATAATTTCCGTCATGCTGGCGGCGGGGTTCAGTTTCATGTGGCGGTGAATATTCTCAACTACGACAATCGCATCATCGACAAGAATTCCGATCGAGAAAATCAGCGCAAACAACGACACCCGATTCAGCGTAAAGCCCCACGCCCAGGAGGCAAACAAAGTTGCGGTCAAGGTCAGCACGACTGCCGTGCCTACGATCATCGCCTCACGGCGCCCAAGTGCAACCAACACAAGCAGCACAACAGCAGAGGTTGCGAAGATCAGTTTCTGTATCAGTTTCTGCGCTTTTTCATTGGCAGTCTTACCGTAGTTCCTGGTGATTTTGATTTCAACATCTGCCGGAATCAGCACATTTTTCAAGCCATCAATCTGGCGGATTACGGCATCAGTCACGGCCACTGCATTCTGGCCGGGCTTTTTGGTAACGCCGAGCGTCACGGCCGGATACTCATTTCGGCTGCCGGCCTCACCGTACCACACATAGCGCTCGGCCGGTGGCGGGCCATCGGTCACGGCGGCTACTTCACCCAGGTACACCGGGTGCCCGTCATGCAGGCCGACGATCAGCTCGGCAACATCATTGGCATCTGCCAGATACTTGCCGGCCTCCACTGAAATCGCCTGATTATTGCTGATGACCTCACCCAGCGGGGCACCCAGGTTGGCAGACTGCAATGCGCGGCGCAGTGCATCTACCGTAATATTGGCAGCTGCCATTTTGGATGGATCAAGCGCAATGTTCACGGCACGGCCGGGGCCACCATGCGTGACAACTTCACGCGTACCTTTTACATGCTTGATTTCCGCCTCCAATGCATGCGCAACCCGTTCCAGCTCATAAGCTCCATGCTGCTGGTTTTTTGTATACAGGGTAACGGTAAGAATGGGCACATCGTCGATACCTTTAGGCTTCACCACCGGCTCGCCCACCCCCAGGTTTTTCGGCAGCCAATCCTGATTGGCGTGAATGGTGTCATAAATCCGCACCAGTGCTTCGGTGCGCGGCACGCCCACCTCGAACTGCACGGTAATGACGGCCATGCCGGGACGCGAAACCGAACTGACATGTTCAACATCGGCAATCTGCGACAGCACCTGTTCAGCCGGTATCGCCACCATCTGTTCGACATTCTTTGCAGAGGCGCCGGGGAATGGAATCAGCACATTAGCCATCGTGACATTAATCTGCGGCTCTTCTTCACGCGGCGTGACCAGCACCGCAAACAAACCCAGCAGCATAGCCACCAGTTCGATCAGCGGTGTGATCTGTGCCGTCTGGAAGTATTTTGCAATACGACCTGAGACGCCTAGCTTAATTGGGGTCAGGCCGGATGGGGCTAGGCTATCTGAATCCAAGCTGGCCGAATCTGGGCTGGCTGGATTGTGTCTATTTTTATCGTGCATATTTAGCGGATCTATCCTGTGCTGATACCGTTATTTACTGAGTGGCTGACTGGCTTGGTAATTGGCGGCGGCAATCGGGTCTAACGCAATCTTCTCGCCAGCCTGCAGGCCGGAAGCGATCTGTACTTTATCACCCTGCCTGCGCCCTACCCTTACCTGCCGTAGCTGCGGCTCGCCCTTTACATTCACCACATATACCGCCATTAATTCACTGCGCCTGATTACGGCCTGTGCCGGTACGTAAATCTGATTGCTCAGATTTGCTGAGGCAGATGGCAGCATGGCGCGGACAAACATGCCTGGACTCACACTGCTTAAATTCGCCGGCAATTGCAGCCGCACTTGCATACTGTTGCTCACGACATCGGCTGTGGGCAGCACAGTAAGCTTTGTTGCGCGCATACTGCGCTCCGTTTCTGCTGCTGCCGGAATCATCACCGTGGTAGTACTGCCGGATTTAATATCTGCAACCTGGCTTTGCGGCACACTCACCACCGCGCGCATTTCTGCGGGGTCATAAAGTGTCAGTAATGGCTTGCCTGGCATGGCCATATCACCCTGCTCGGCCATAACGTCAGCGACCACCCCTGCATAAGGTGCAGTCACCGTGTGCAACCCGCTCTGCACGGTGGCTATGCCGGTCTGCGCAAGTTCGGCCTTGGTCTGTGCTTCTGCTGTTTTGTAATCCGATTCAGCACGCTCCAGCGCTGCCTGGCTGATATATTGCCTGTCGTACAGCTTTTTCTTACGCTCATACTCCTGACGGGCAGCACTTAACTGTGCGCGTGCTGCCGCCACCTGCGCCTGATTGGCAATCGCCTGCTGATTGGCGATACGCGTATCAATCCGTGCCAGCACCTGGCCGGCTTTTACATGGTCTCCGGCTTTGACATTAAAAGCAGTGATGTTTCCCGAAACCTGTGGCGCCAGCATGCTGCTCTTTACCGCCTCCACCGTACCTTCTGCGGTAATTACCGGCTCGGCATTCACCTGGGCAACCGTCATGGTTTGCAAAGGTGCAGCCCATGCGCTTACGTTAATGCCGGCAATGCAAAACAAAATCAGCGGTAACTTCAATAAGTGCATCAAAACAATTTTTCCTCTTGGAGAACTTTGTTAATCTTTAACATTTATCTGCACTATATAGCTATATAGTTATATAGTCAATGTGTAATATTCGTGTATAATTAAATGATTAGAGATCAACCATCCATGGAAATAGCAATGAGCGCACTGAATGACCGTTCACTTGAATATGTAGCCAAGTACTTTAAGGCATTGGCTGAACCAACGCGGCTTAAAATATTGAACGCACTGCGGGACGGTGAAAAGAACGTAGGGCAGCTGACGGAAATGTCAGGCTGCACGCAGGCCAACATCTCAAAACATCTGTCTTTACTGAGCCAGTATGAGCTTGTGAAACGTGAATCACGCGGCAACTGCGTGTTTTACAGCATTGCAGATCCTGGTATCTACGAACTTTGCGAACTGGTGTGCGGCCAGATCGCAAAACGCATGATTGCTGAAGATGACATCAAGAAGATGTTTATTGAGGCGGACAGGCTGCAGACACAGTCCCTGCCGTAATAGAAAAAACTTAAGCTTAGTTAGTTAACGCCGCTGTCACAGCAGCGAGACCAGCATTTTGATACTTAACACCAGCAGCAGTACGCCAAAGATCTTCTTCAGGGTCTGCACCGGTAAAGTTTGCGTCAGCCTGGCGCCTATCGGTGCGGTAAAAAAACTGGGGATAGTCACGAGCAGCACCGCAGGCAGGTAAACAAACCCAAGCGTGTATTGCGGGTGGCTGCCCCCGGCTGCAATGCCGTTAATCAGGTAGCCGAGCGTGCCGGTAATCGCAATCGGAAAACCAAGGGCGGCAGAAGTCCCGATCGCTTTACGGATATCAAGATTGCGCCAATTCAGATACGGCACCGTCAGTGAACCACCTCCTATCGACACCAGGGCCGATATTGCACCGATACCGAATGCAACCAGGCCTAATTCGGCCTTGCCTGCATCGCTACCGGAGGTTTGTATTTTTTTACTGCGAAACATCTGCGATGCTACATAAGCCATAAATGCGGAAAAGAATATGGCCAGGCCTTTGGAGCTGATCTGCGCCGCAACGAAAGTCGCCAGGAAAGTACCGGCGACAATCGCCGGCCACATGGCTTTTACCAAGTGCCAGACCACGGCGCCGTTGGCATGATGCGCTCGCAGGCTTGAATATGAAGTAACCATGATACAGGCCATGGAAGTCCCCAGCGCAATATGCACCACATTATCCATAGGAAAGCCCTGATAGATAAAAATAGTCGTCAGTATCGGCACCAGTATGCCGCCGCCGCCAATGCCAAGCAGGCCAGCCATAAAGCCAACGAATGCGCCTAAGGTCAAAAATACAAGAATCAGTTCCAAACTCATTCGGAAACCCTATCATTTAAAATAAAAAACCACGTAAACTTACATCAGGCAGCGTGCATCAGGCAGCGTGCGGTTCGCAACCTACAACACGACTGATACCACGCAAAGCCGTGACAAAATGGGAAAGTCTGGATTGCTTCACTTCATTCGCAATGACGGCGGACTGTCATTGCGAATGACCACCGGGAATGTGGCAATCAAGTTTTTATAATCAATCCTATGGATTGCATTGCTGGCAAAACAATCTTGCAACGACATTCCAGAAAACAGAGAATATCGCCCAAGGTAATTTAAGTGAACAAGGCACCGAATCAATTACAAAGCAATGCCCTGCGCGTCAAACAAGCCCTCAAACAGTATGGAGCTCAAATAACGCTCACCCGAATCAGGCAGAATCACCACAATGGTTTTACCTGCATGCTCCGGCTGTTTGGCATAACGTACAGCAGCGGCCACCGCCGCACCGCAGGATATGCCGGACAGGATGCCCTCTTCTTTTGTCAGGCGCTGCGCATAAAGCACGGCTTCATCATTACTTACCTGGGCAATGTCATCGACCACTGACAGATCCAGCGTATCCGGCACGAAACCTGCGCCTATGCCCTGAATCTTATGCGGTGCGGGTTTCAGTTCTTCACCCGCACGCCTCTGGCTTAACACCGGGCTGGCGGCAGGCTCTACCGCAACCGTCAATACGTTTTTACCTTTGGTATTCTTCAGGTAGCGCGATACGCCGGTGATCGTACCGCCGGTACCTACACCGGCAACAAAGATGTCCAGCTTGCCATCGGTCGCATCCCAGATTTCGGGGCCGGTGGTTTTTTCATGAATCGCCGGGTTGGCCGGATTTTTGAATTGCTGCAGCAGCACATAGCGGCCAGGGTCGGAGGCTGCGATTTCCTCTGCTTTGGCAATCGCACCGCTCATACCTTTGGCGCCTTCAGTCAGCACAAGTTTTGCGCCATAGGCCACCAGCAGCTTGCGCCGCTCGATACTCATGGTTTCCGGCATGGTCAGTGTAAGCGGAATACCGCGTGCAGCGGCGACAAAGGCCAGCGCAATACCGGTGTTGCCGCTGGTAGGCTCGATGAGTTCCTTGCCGGGACCCAACAGGCCACGCTGCTCTGCATCCCAGATCATGGCGGCACCGATGCGGCATTTAACCGAATAAGCCGGATTACGCCCTTCAATTTTTGCCAGCACGGTTGCTGCAGCGCCATCCGTGATGCGATTAAGTTTAATTAACGGCGTATTGCCGATAGATTGGGCGTTATCTTCAAACCAGTTTGACATGATGAATATTCCTTTGAATTCGGCAAATGCCTGATCAGATATTAAAGTGATGAAACCAGGCAAAAACAGTACTCTAACAAAACCCGTTTACTTCAAACAATAGCTATTGCTTATTTAAATAGCACAAAAAGTAATTAAGGCGTTAATCTGCATTCCTGGATTTCCTGGGCGGCAGAATAAACTCACCCGGATGCTGGTTAATGCGTGTAGCCAGGCTCCTGAGCAATTGCCGCCACTGCTTGAACCGCACCTTTCTTGATTTCATCGCCACGTACAACGCCAGGCTGAAACTGACCGCCAGATTGACCAGCCCGATCAGCACCAGGCCAAGCGCCGCATAAGCCGCAGCCTGCCAACTGAGTATGAAATCCAGGCTGAAGCTGGCAAAGCCGACAAACGCAGAAGAAAATGTAATATGGCGGATATCAATCGGCAAGCCCAGCAGGATACCAAGCCCGCTCATACCGCCCAGCAGGCAGCCAAAGTAAAAATTACCCGCCAATGCCCCCAGGTTGTTTTCTATGTACTGGGCAATGCGCTCCAGGCGCGGAACACCCAGCAGCTTTTGCAGCCAGCTCACTGCACGCAAACGCTGCGGGATTCTGTTATAGACAGCCAGATTATCATGGTAACCCGCAATCAAGCCCGACAGGAACAGACAAACGCCGGCCACACCAGCATAAATCAGCGAGCCGCTGTGAACCGGGTCAATAGTCGCCAGCAACTGGTTCGCTTTATCCGGCGTAATGAAATGCTCACCGGTGTAATGCAGCACTCCCCATGCCAGCAGCATGGCAACCGGGATAACGATCACCACATTACCAAAAATCGCAATCAGCTGGCTGCGCATGGTGTTGGCAATCATCGCCACCAGGTTATCCATCTCTTTGGATTTACTGTCAGATGCGTTATCGATCGTTGCGGCAATCGCCGCGGCCGTCATTGCCGGCTGCTTGGTGGCAACGGTAAAGTGCAGGATATGGATCAGGATAAAGCCAAGCCCATAATTCAGGCTGAACACGATGGCTTCCGTCAGCGGCGCCAGATGCTGCTTGGCGAAAAACAGTTTCAGTGTCGCCATGAACGCAATGATCACCCCCGCCCCCATTGCCGAGCGCATCAGGGCGTAATATTCGCTGCGGTTCTCGGTGATATAGTGTTCGCCGGTGCGGCTTGCGTTTTCGGTCACGCGCACCGCCATCACTTCCATGTTTTCACGCCAGTGCTCATGCAGGTCGTTCTTATGGCACTCGCTATAGACCAGCGCCTTGAATAGACCGACGATTTCAATGTCGGCTGACTGCCCATGCTGAAAGTGATGCAGGATGTTCAGCAGCTCCTCCAGGCGCGACACCTGTTGCAGCATGCGCTGCAACAGCTGCGTCAGATTGATACTGGTACCGGTTTGTGCGCTGTTACGCCTGATTTTCGTCACAATCGCCCGGCATTGATCCAGCATGACCAGGATATGCTTGATGTCGATCTGCCCGGCATGGTCAGCCTGGGCGCTGAGTGCATCTGCCAGTTCAGCCTGCTGCATCACAAATGGCGAGCTGTGCTGCTCAAGCTCGGGGTAATTGCGCAGCAGTTCCGGCTCCAGGCCAAGCGCAGCAATCCGGTAAGACAGCACCTGCGAAGCGGCAAATAAATTTTGCTGGCAGGCAGCAGCCACGGCCTCATCGGCCTGGTCAAAGCGCAAGGCATGGATCAGCTGCGCCCACACACTGTCCGGCACCGCGCTGACCCACTGCTCATCAGTGGTTTTACTGAAGAACAGCGCGAACAGATCAATCAGGTAGTCGCTATTAATCGCATCCGGCAACAGCTTATGCGAAATGCGCCTGCGCATTTCAGAAAAAAACCCCGTAAATACCGAATGCCGTGAAACCAAAAACAAAGAAATTGGATTGCGCTCACTCAACAATTGCAACACGGCATCGCGCAGCAGCCGCGCTTTGTGTACATCCGTCGTCAGCAGATAGCAGAGCGCCTGTATCGCCTTTATCGCAAGCTCGGTCTGCTCAGGCTTGGCCGGGCGGATTTCAGCAATAAGTTCGGTAATTAACTGCGGCGCATAATGATGCTGCGTGGCGTACTGCTCAAACACCTGTTCCATGCCATTCAAATTCTGGCTCATGTTTTTTTTCATATTCTTTATGGTTCCGAAGTGTAGTGCTATTTAGTGTAGTGCGGTTTGATAATAATTACTGATCGGCCATTGCAGGTAGCCGGTTCAATCAGATAATCAAACGAGAGAAAAGTTTAAACCAATGCCATGAAAACAGGAATCATCGGCAAAGCAAAGTTAGCAAAAGAAAGGGAATCCAGCTTGCAGGGATAGCATCTGCCGCTGATGGGCAGATGCTGGGTTGAACATTAAGTGACGAATAGCTTATTTCGGGGTTTTAAGGCTATCGGTCAGGTGTGGGTTAAGTGTTTGCAGCATCTGTGCAAACACCTTAGGGTTAGCTGCTACGATATTGCCGGTTTTCAGCCAGCTTTCATTGCCTTCAAAGTCACCCACGATGCCACCGGCTTCCTGCACCAGCAAACCGCCGGCTGCAATATCCCAGGTCGACAGGTTGATTTCAAAGAAACCATCTACCCAGCCGGCCGCCACATAAGCCAGGTCAAGCGCAGCAGATCCCGGGCGGCGAATGCCTGTGGTTTTCTTGATCATGTCTTTGAGCATATCCAGGTAAGTGTCCAGATGCGTGAAATCACGGAACGGGAAACCGGTAGAGATCAATGAATCCTGCAATTTAGCGCGACTGGTCACACGAATGCGCTTGTCATTCAGAAATGCGCCGCGGCCTTTGGTCGCGGTAAACAAATCGTTACGCACCGGGTCATAAATCACGGCCTGCGTCAGCACGCCTTTTTGCTGCAATGCAATTGAAATACAGTATTGCGGGAAGCTGTGCAGGAAATTGGTCGTACCATCCAGCGGGTCAATGATCCAGATATTTTCAGCATCCTGATTGCTTTCACCGCTCTCTTCACCTAAAAAACCATGGTCAGGGTAAGCATCCTTGAGGACATCGATGATCGCCTGCTCGGCAGCACGATCCACATCGCTTACAAAATCGTTATAGGTTTTGGACTGAACCTTGAGTGACCCAACATCCTGGGATGCACGGTTGATAATACGGCCTGCTTCACGGGCGGCTTTAACTGCAATGATTAGCATTGGATGCATGACTAGATTTTCTTAAAGAACTGATAAAATGCTATTTTAACTTTTATTGACCTTAACACCAAATCAAGTGTTAACAATCATCATTCTGCATCAGGCACCCAATTGGATAAACAAAACATTTTCAGCAACATCCGCGTCGTACTATGCCAAACCAGCCATCCGGGCAATATCGGCTCCACCGCCCGCGCGATGAAAACCATGGGCCTGCATCGCCTGTACCTGGTGCGCCCGAAACATTTTCCTGACGGCGAAGCCAAATCACTCGCCGTTAACGCAGCCGATGTATTGGATAGTGCCGTGGTAACGTCAACACTGGAAGAAGCCATCGCCGACTGCCAGTTCGTCATCGGCGTCAGCGGCAAGGAGCGCTCCCTGTCGCAGGAAGTGATGACGGTGCGGGAAGCTGCACACAAGGTACACCATATCGCCAGCCAGCAGCAGGTGGCACTGGTGTTCGGTACGGAAATGAGCGGCCTCACAAACGCCGAGGCCGACCGCTGCCAGGTGCTGGCAACCATTCCGGCAAACCCTGACTATACTTCGCTTAACCTTGCCCAGGCAGTTCAGGTCATGTGCTATGAAATCCGCATGGCGATTACCGAAGGCAAGCTGCACTATGATGAAAAGCAGACAGAATTAGCCAACCAGGATGACCTGGAGCGCTTCTACCAGCACATGCAGGAAGTACTGGCGGAGATCGGCTACATCAACCCGCGCGCGCCCAAAAAACTATTTGAGCGCATCCGCCGCATCTATGCCCGCGCCAAGCTGGAAAAAGAAGAAGTGAACCTGCTCAGGGGCATACTGACTTTATCGATCAACCCTAAAAAACATACCAAATATTAAACCTAGTATTTTAGTCAACTTTATATTTATGGCATAATTACACATTGCAAGCATCTCTAAAATATATTAGTTGGGATGCAGTGCAAGGCGCACGGAGCGCAGAAACTGAGATAGTATGAAATATACAGTGAAGTTGCGAGCACCGCGCAACGCTGCAATGCGCCCAAATAATGTATTTTTGAGATGCTTTGATGTTTAATCATATAAAAGAAGATATATCCATCGTGTTCGAGCGCGACCCTGCCGCACGCACACACTGGGAGATACTGACCACCTACCCTGGCGTGCATGCATTGCTGATGCATCGTTTCAGCCACTGGCTGTGGAAAAAGGATTTCTTCTGGCTGGGCCGACTTTTTTCACACCTCGGCCGCTGGCTGACCGGCATCGAAATCCACCCCGGGGCCACCATAGGCCGCCGCGTATTCATTGACCACGGCATGGGCGTCGTCATCGGCGAAACCGCCGTGATCGGCGATGACTGCACGCTGTATCATGGCGTCACTTTAGGCGGCACCTCATGGAACAAAGGCAAACGCCACCCGACGCTGCAATCCGGGGTTGTAATCGGCGCAGGTGCAAAAGTACTGGGTCCGATTACGATTGGCGAAGGCGCAAAGATCGGCTCCAATGCCGTTGTGGTGAAAGACGTGCCGGCAAATGCAACAGCGGTCGGCATTCCGGCACGCATCCTGGAAGAGGAGAAATCCAAACAACGTGAAGCCACTGCACAAAAAATCGGTTTTGCTGCCTACGCGGTCGGCAATGACGAGAACGACCCGATGATCAAGGCCATACATTCGCTTTTAGACCATGCAGCCAAGCAGGATGCGGCGCTACAGAACCTGCAGGCGCAGCTGGATCGGCTGAACATGGATATTGAAACCGACACCGAAGTGGGCGACGCATTCAAAATGCAGGCTGCAAAGAAAACATCCGCCAGCAATCAGGAATAAACAATTATCCGGCATGAGTGATCCAGCATAGCGAACTGACAAACAGTAAATTGGCAAATAGTGAACTGACAAGCACAATAGTTGACTAAAACTGTAGGGTATTTTACAATCCAGTCTCATCATTGATATTTTATAAAGTCGAAGATTATGCGCTTAACTACCAAAGGTCGATTTGCCGTCACCGCAATGCTGGATCTGGCAATAAATGAAACGCAGGACACATTGGATAACAAACCGGTGACCCTTGCAGCGATCAGTGAAAGACAGGATATTTCGCTTTCTTACCTTGAGCAGCTGTTCAGCAAACTGCGCCGCCAGGGTCTGGTGAAAAGCGTGCGCGGCCCGGGGGGCGGATATAATCTGGCTAAGGCCTATACGGATATTTCAGTCTCTGAAATTATCAATGCGGTAGATGAGCAGATTGATGCCACCCAATGCGGCGGCAATGAGAACTGCAAGGATGAAGGCCGCTGCATGACGCACGACCTGTGGACGGCATTGAATACTAAAATCCTGGAATACCTGGCGGGCGTTACGCTGGCAGATATGGTTGCCTCGCAGAAAGATGGCAAGAAGATCACCATCACACCGCGCAGCAGCGCCCTGACCAGTACCACTGCCTGCAAAAACGAGGTTGCCGCATAAGCTAAAACGCAGCTTGACGATATATGAGCAGCGTATACCTGGATCACAACGCCACAACATCTCTGGATAGCCGTGTGCTGGAAGCGATGCTGCCGTGGATGAAGGCACAGGCCGGCAACCCGACCAGCCGCCATGTTTTCGGCCGCACAGCACGTACCGCGATTGAGCATGCCAGGGCACAGGTCGCCGAGGCGTGCGGCGCTTATACCTCGCAAGTAGTATTTACAGCAAGTGGTACCGAGGCCAATAATTTTGCTGTAAGAGGCATGACAGCCAACCAGGATGCAGCGCAGATTTTATACAGCGCGATTGAACACCCGTGTGTTAGCCGTCCGGCGGCGGCATTAAGGCAGTATGGTTATAAAAACCAGTCGATTGCGGTAAACGGCCAAGGCAAGCTGGAAACAGCGCATCTGGCGTTGTTACTGGAAAAACCGGCTAATCTGGTATCTGTGATGCTGGCCAATAATGAAACCGGTGTGATACAGGATATTGCGCAGATTGCAGAGCAGGTTAAACGCAGCGGCAGCTTTATGCACACCGATGCGGTGCAGGGTCTGGGCAAACTGGCGCTCAGTTTTACCGACCTGAATGTGCATGCCATGACGGTTTCAAGCCATAAGATTCACGGCCCGCAAGGAGCGGCAGCGCTGATACTGGATAAACGTGTAGACATCCAGCCACTGCTGTACGGCGGCGGCCAGGAAAAAGGATTACGCAGCGGCACGGAAAACGTCGCGGCGATTATAGGATTTGGCATGGCATGTGAGTTGGCGGCAGCGAACCAGAGTAATTTCGCCAGCCACACCAAAGCATTGCGCGATGCGTTTGAACAAGGGCTGCAGTCACTGGATGTAACGGTATTCAGCAATCAGGTAGCACGCATACCCAACACCAGTTTTTTTGCGGTCAACGGTATTGAAGGTGAAACCCTGGTCATGGCATTGGATCGCAAAGGCTTTGCGGTTGCGAGCGGCTCGGCATGCTCCAGCGACAGCACCGAACCAAGTCATGTACTGCTGGCCATGGGCGTAGGCCATGACCTGGCGCGAGGCGCGGTGCGTGTAAGTTTCGGCAGCCACAACACGCTAGAGCAGGTATCCGGTTTTCTGGATGCTTTAAAAAGTGAAATTTTAAGATTAAGGCAACTGACGGGCATGACAGCCTGATGCCGGTCAGTTAACGATACGATTACCCAAGATATTATTATTAAATTGCAAGGACTATTAACACGATGTCAGCATCAGTAGAATTACCCGTTTTGAAACAGCACGACGACGCGCATCCAATCTATCTGGATTACTCAGCGACTACGCCGATAGACCCGCGCGTTGCTGCAAAGATGATTCCATACTTAACCGAGGAGTTCGGCAACCCGGCGTCACGCAGCCACCCGTATGGCTGGACAGCCGAGAAAGCCGTTGAGAATGCACGTGAAGAAGTCGCCAAACTGGTAGGCGCAGACCCGCGCGAGATCGTCTGGACTTCAGGCGCGACCGAATCGAACAATCTGGCTATCAAAGGCGCTGCCAACTTTTACTCAGCTAAAGGCAAGCACATCATTACGGTTGCGACCGAGCATAAAGCGGTGATCGACACCGTACGCGAGCTGGAACGCCAGGGTTTTGAAGCGACTTACCTGCAGCCGGAACCAGATGGTTTGCTGGACCTTGAAAAATTCAAGGCAGCCATTCGCCCGGATACCGTACTGGCCTCTGTCATGCTGGTAAATAATGAAATCGGCGTGATTCAGGACATTACCGCCATCGGCAACATCTGCCGCGAGAACGGCGTGATTTTCCACGTGGACGCTGCACAGGCCACCGGCAAAGTGCATATCGACCTGGAAAAACTGCCGGTCGACCTGATGAGCTTCAGCGCACACAAAACCTACGGCCCGAAAGGGATCGGCGCTTTATATGTACGCCGTAAACCGCGCATCCGCATTGAAGCACAGATGCACGGCGGCGGCCATGAGCGTGGCATGCGTTCAGGCACACTGGCCACACACCAGATCGTAGGCATGGGCGAAGCATTCCGCATTGCCCGCGAGGAAATGAACGCTGAAAACGAACGTATCCGCTTCCTGCGTGACAAATTATTACATGGCCTGCAGGCGATTGAAGAAGTCTACGTGAACGGCGACCTCGAACACCGCGTGCCGCACAATTTAAACATCAGCTTCAACTATGTTGAAGGTGAGTCATTGATCATGGCAGTAAAAGGTATCGCAGTATCCAGCGGCTCGGCATGTACTTCAGCCAGCCTTGAGCCTAGTTACGTATTGCGTGCATTAGGCCGTAGCGATGAACTTGCACACAGCTCGATCCGTTTTTCAATCGGCCGTTTCACAACGGAAGAAGATGTTGATTACACTATCGAACTGATGAAGAGCAAGATTGGTAAATTAAGAGAGCTGTCTCCATTATGGGAGATGTTCAAAGATGGGATCGACCTGACCAAAGTAGAATGGGCAGCCCATTAAAAACTCATTCTTTGTCCGCTGGGCGTTGTTAGCTGGCGGCCCATTTAGAAAACTAAATGTCGCCACCATCTGCCTGGCCCAACGAACAAATCACTGAGTTTTAGGTAAAGTTAAATTGTTGGGATGAATTAAAAGGCGAAGCAAAATCAAGGCGGCAAGCCGAAGACAGTACAAATAGTACGGCAAGGCTTGCCAACGCAGAGTTTGCGAGTCGCTTTAATTCACATTAGGAGAAGTAAAATGGCATATTCAGACAAAGTATTAGACCACTACGAAAACCCGCGTAACGTAGGTTCTTTAGATAAAAACGACCCGCAGGTGGGTACCGGCATGGTGGGCGCACCGGCATGCGGCGACGTAATGAAGCTGATGATCAAGGTCAATGACAGCGGCATTATTGAAGATGCAAAATTCAAGACTTATGGCTGCGGTTCAGCCATTGCTTCAAGCTCACTGGTAACAGAATGGCTTAAGGGCAGGACTATTGAAGAAGCGTATGCGATCAAAAATTCCGAGATCGCGGAAGAGCTGGCTTTACCACCGGTAAAAATCCACTGTTCAGTGCTGGCAGAAGATGCCATCAAAGCAGCGGTTGCCGACATCAAAGCCAAGCAGGCAGCGAAAGAAAACACTTAAGCGGGAATCGGATCATGGCAATTACACTGACAGAAACCGCGGCAAACCGCGTAGAGAAGTTCCTCGCCAACCGTGGCAAAGGCATCGGCCTGCGCCTGGGGGTTAAAACTACAGGCTGCTCCGGTATGGCATATACTCTTGAATTCGTTGATGACATGCAGCCTGAAGACATCGCTTTTGACAGCCACGGCGTCAAGGTTATTGTTGACCCGAAAAGCCTGGTTTACATTGACGGCACCGAGCTGGATTTCACGAAAGAAGGCTTGAACGAAGGTTTTAAATTCAACAACCCTAACGTCAAGGATGAATGCGGTTGCGGTGAAAGCTTTACGGTTTAAGCTGTTTCTGTATGTCCAGCGCTCAAAACGATTATTTCCAGCTTTTCGCCCTGCCCGAGCAATTTGATATCGACACCAGACTGCTTGAAGCAAACTTCCGCAAAATACAGTCTACCAGCCACCCGGATCGCTTTGTGACTGCCAGCGCCGCCGAGAAGCTCGCGTCGATGCAGTTGGCTACGCTTTCAAACGAGGCATACGGCACCTTAAAAAACACTGCACGCCGGGCAAAGTACCTGCTTGAAAAACATGGCATCGACGCCGTAGCCGATACCAATACCGCACTGCCCATGGATTTCCTGATGCAGCAGATGGAATGGCGGGAACAGCTGGAAGATGCAAAAACCGCAAAAGACATCCCGGCGCTGGATCAACTGCACCATGAGCTGCGCACGGAAGCCCGCTCACTGGAAAGCGAACTGGCAGATTTATTTGATCATGCAAAAGACTACGCAACGGCAACCGAAGTGACGCGTAAACTGATTTTTATTGATAAAGTATGTGCAGACATACAGCAGGCAATCGAATATTTAGACTAGCATAACGGGTGAAACTGTTTATCATGCTCGTCAAAACGTAAAATAGAACAACGACACCATATGGCATTACTCCAAATCTCCGAACCTGGCATGAGTGCCGCACCCCACCAGCACAAGCTGGCGGCAGGCATAGACCTTGGCACCACCAATTCACTGGTTGCCACGGTACGCAGCGGCATGAGCACAGTATTGCAGGATGACCACGGCCATGCACTACTGCCATCGGTTGTACGCTATACACCGGATGGTACAGTGATTGTCGGGCATGAAGCCCAGGCACAGCAAAGCGCAGACCCGAACAACACCATCGTTTCGGTTAAACGCTTCATGGGTCGCAGCATCAACGACATCACCGACAGGGCGCATATCCCGTACAAGTTCGTATCAGCCAGCGAAGACCTGGCCGCAAAGGTACTGCAGATCGAAACCCGTGCCGGACTGAAAAGCCCGGTTGAAATTTCTGCAGAAATCCTCAAGTCACTCAAACATCGCGCCGAAAAATCATTAGGCGGAGAGCTGGTCGGTGCCGTGATCACCGTGCCTGCCTACTTTGACGATGCCCAGCGCCAGGCCACCAAAGACGCAGCCCGCCTGGCAGGCCTGAATGTACTGCGCCTGCTTAACGAGCCTACCGCTGCTGCGGTGGCTTATGGCCTGGATAACGCCTCCGAAGGCAACTTCGTGATTTACGACCTGGGCGGCGGCACTTTCGACGTATCGATCCTGCACCTGTCTAAAGGCGTATTTGAAGTACTTGCCACCAACGGCGACTCCGCATTGGGCGGTGATGATTTTGACCACCGCATCTATTGCTGGGTGCTGGATAAAGTGCGTGAGGTGACCGCCAATTTTTCCCCACTGACAGAGGGCGACACCCGCTTGCTGCTGACAAAGGCACGCCAGGCGAAAGAATGGCTGACGGATAACTTTGAAGCGCAAGTCCTGTGCAGGCTAAGTAACGGCATCCTTGTCGACGTTACGCTGACGGCAGATCAGCTCGTGGAGATCACGCAGCATCTTGTCATCAAGACCTTATCCCCAACCCGTAAAGCAATGCGTGATGCAAACCTCAGCATCAGCGACATTTCCGGCGTGGTCATGGTGGGCGGCGCAACACGCATGCCTCACATCCGGCAGGCAGTTGAGGCGTATTTTCAGCAGGAACCGCTTACCAATCTGGACCCGGATAAAGTCGTCGCACTCGGTGCCGCCATTCAAGCCAACGTGCTGGCCGGCAATAAAAACGATGATGATTTACTGCTGCTGGACGTTACGCCGCTGTCCCTGGGTTTGGAAACCATGGGCGGCCTGGTTGAAAAAGTGATCCATCGCAACAGCACACTGCCGATTGCACGTGCGCAGGAATTCACCACCTACAAGGATGGGCAGACGGCCATGAGCATTCATGTGGTACAGGGTGAGCGCGAGCTGGTCAGCGATTGCCGCTCCCTGGCACGCTTTGTACTGCGGGGCATTCCGCCTATGGCAGCCGGTGCGGCGCGCATACGCGTGACATTTACCGTAGATGCCGATGGCCTGCTTTCAGTCTCCGCACGCGAACAAAGTACCGGCGTTGAAGCGCATATTGAAGTAAAACCGTCATACGGATTAAGTGAAAACGAAATTACCGACATGCTGAAAGCATCGTTCAGCAGCGCCGAAGACGACAAAAAAGCGCGCATGCTGGCAGAGGCGCGTGTCAGCGCCGGTGCGATCATCAGCTCCGTCACCGCCGCACTTGCTGCAGATGGCAGCTTGATCAGCGAAGCTGAACAGCATGCGATCAAAACGGAAATCGACCGCTTACAGACCATTGCCGCGGCAGATGATGCAACGGCGATCAACCAGGCGGTTGATGCACTCAACCATGCCACGGAGGCGTTTGCGGCAGCTCGCATGAATGCAAGCGTAAGCCAAGCCCTCAGCGGTAAAGCCATTAACTCACTGGAAATGTAATATGCCACAAATTATCGTACTGCCGCATGTGGAGCTATGCCCGGAGGGCACTGCCTTTGAAGTCAATACCGGCGAATCCATCTGCAACGCACTGCTGAACCATGATGTAGATATCGAGCATGCATGCGACCAGGTCTGTGCATGCACAACTTGCCATGTCATTATCCGCGAAGGATTCAAATCACTGAATGCATCGACAGATCAGGAAGACGACCTGCTGGATAAAGCCTGGGGACTGGAGCCGAACTCGCGCCTGTCATGCCAGGCGGTTGTCGGAACTGAGGACATCGTGATTGAAATACCGAAATACAGCATCAACATGGCCAAGGAAGGCCATCGTTAACACAACGCAAAACCAGGGAGGCACTTGCCTCCCTGCTGCTTGCACTTACAAGCCTATGGCATTGTCCATAAAGCGCACTTCACCTGAACCCAGGTCATAAATACCGCCCACGATGGCAATCTGCCTGTTTGCCATCATATCCTGCAATATCTCGCTGCTGTGCATGATTTCATCCATCTGCACCTGTACGCTTAATTCACATACTTTTGTCACGAATTCAGCATTCGATGAATCGCGCTGTTCCAAGATGCTTTTTTCCAGGCGCACCGCCGGTTTGATCAGGTTGGTGATCTCGCCGATATGCCCATCCTTGAAGTTATCACAGGCGGCTTTTACCGCGCCGCATCCGGTATGGCCGAGCACGACAATCAGTTTGCTGCCCAGGTATTTACAGCCGAACTCAAGGCTGCCAATTGCTTTATCTGAAGCGATGTTACCGGCCAGGCGCACGCTGAAAACATCACCCAGCGCCTGGTCAAACACCATCTCTACCGGCGCACGTGAATCACTGCAGCTCAGCATGGAAACAAAAGGGTGCTGCTTGTCTTTTGTCATCATGACCAGGTTATGCAGGTCTTTATTGGCCGTTAGATTATTGGCAAAGCGGTGATTACCGTCTATCAGAATATCAAGCGCCTCTTGCGGCGTCATTTTATCGCGGTCGATTAATGGATGTTTATACATGCAGAATTCCTGAGTTAAGTTTCAGGATGCAATTATACCTGACCACCGGTGTATCAGTAATTCTCAATCACTGACCATCTTAGTCGCCCATAAAAAAAGCCCGCTGAGAAGCGGGCTAAAAGAGGTGCTGGAAGTAATCAGGTGATTAGATTAGAACATCCATTGTGCTCTGAAAATAAGTGCTTTTTCATCATCAACACGTTTATTATTGATAATCACACCACCGGTAGCACCACCAATAACATCGCTGTAATCAGTTGCCACATAGTTCATCATCAAGCGTGTGTTAGCTGTTGGCAGGAATTTCAAACCCAGTGTCCAAGCATCTGCTTTCGCAAAGCCGGCAGCTTTAGTTGTAATCTGCGCATCAGCAGTGCCTACGCCTTGGCCAACGCCTACAGCGTTATAGTCTGAAGCATCGAACTCGCTGTAACGCAAGCCCAGCTCCCACAAACCGCCTGTGAATGTTGTCGGGTCAAAATCTTTGGCTGGTTTCAAGCCGCCGAATGCGCCGCCTTTGTAGCTGTCAGCATATTTTTCACCGGTAATGGTCCACATTGCTTCTGCATACCAGTTTTCAGTATTCAGGTCATAGCTGCGGGTAGGTGTTTTAAATTCGTTGTTCATCTGCATCCATTCAGCCTGCACTTTGAATGGACCATAAGCTACCGCACCTTCAAGGCCAACACGGCTACGGTCAAGACCTTTATATTGCGCTGCCGCATTTGCCAGGGTTGGTGCCCTGAAGAATGTCGCACCCTTGCCTTCTGTAGCGCCGCTCACACCCACTGTACCTTCAGGAGAGTCGCCTTCAGAGAACGAAGCACCTGCATGCAATACCATATCTTTATTGCCCATGATTTCGGCAAAGTTGGCAGTTAAACGACCGTAGATATCTTTGCCGTCTTCACGGATATCAGACTCTGCGCCACCGTCTTTTACGCCGTTTGATGCAGCCAGGGCATACGTGATACCTGTAAATGGCGCACCGTGAACCATAATGCCGGTTTCTTTAGCCGGAGCCAGCTGGTTTACAAATGAACGCTCCATGAAATCGATATTGTTTGAGCTTGTCAATTCTTCCAGGTTCATAGGCATTTTGAACTTACCGAAACGGAACTGAACAGGTTTCCACCAGGCAACGTTTAAATAACCAACGTCAAGTTTGCTGGAACCGCTTGAAAGGTCAGCCACCACTTCAGCTTCGTAATAATCTTTCCATGCAGCTTTGAAACCTAAACGGGCACGGCGGATATCAAAAGTATCTGCTACGCTGTTTGAATTTGAAATGGCATTGCCAGTAGTTAAAGCAGCATTGGTTTTGTTATCGTTATAGTCATAAAAACGGTAGTCAGCATGCACACGGCCGTTGATTTGCGCTTTGAATGAACCGTCGCCGCTTTCAAAAACCAGGCCATCTTTATATTTAGCAGAAACTGAGCTGGCTTTTTTCTTCTCGGCAGCTTCTTTTTCACCGGCACGGCCTTTTTGTAAAAGTGCGCCTTCTTCTTCAGTCAACACACCTTTGGCAATCAATGCATTCACAATATCATCTGTTGAATCAGCGAATGCATTTGCACCGAAACCCAACATCAATGAGCCTGCTACCGCTGCGGCTACTAAGCTACGTAATTTGTAATTCATTTAAAATCCCTCTTGTTTAAGAATTGTTTACTGCGTTTTTTCAACAGGGTGGATTCTGCGGCGATTGTGTGACATTTTGATGACAGATCATGATTTGGTAAAAAAAACGTCACTTATGTTGTATTTATGCAACACGCCATTTATGCGGTTGGCAGCCGTTGATATAAGGTCAGCACAGACATGTCTCCAATAAGACACAGTCACATGCTTGTCACATTATTTAAATATGATGCCGGTAAAGAATTTAAACCTGGTCTGAATAATGAGCGCCAATATTGCTTTTCTGGATTATAAAAAACTGCAGGAAAATACCGCGGATGACATAGAAAACAAACTGCATGACATCATCAGGAACAAGCGGCTAAGTGCGGTGTTCCAACCCATCATTGATATAAAAACCGCCAAAATAATCGGCCACGAAGGCCTCATCCGGGGGCCGGCGGACAGCCCACTGCACTCCCCTATCAAACTATTCAATACTGCGCGCCACTATGGTCTGATTGCCGAGCTTGAATACCTGGCAAGGCACGAGGTGCTGCAATCTTTTTATGACCTTAACGGTGTAGGTAAGGTGTTTCTCAACGTCAGCCCGGATGTATTTTTAAGTAAATATTCCCGGGGCGGAGAAACACTTAAATACATACATGAGATAGGCTTAACACCGCAGCAGGTTGTGATTGAGCTGACAGAAAACACGCCCAGCATCGATTACCAGCTGCTGCGTGAAGCCTCCTGCTATTACCGCGCCATGGGATTTGAGATTGCAATTGACGACCTGGGCGAAGGCTTCTCCAGCCTTCGCATGTGGTCTGAACTGCGTCCTGACTACGTCAAGATCGACCAGCACTTTATCCAGGGCATCAATCACGACCCTCTGAAGCTGCAATTTGTACGTTCCATCCAGGAAATCGCAAACAAATCAGGCGCACGCATCGTGGCAGAAGGCATCGAAACTGAAGAGGAACTCATCGCCATCCGGGACATAGGCATTGCCTTGGGACAGGGTTACCACATCACCCGTCCGCAGCACTATCCGGCCAAGGCAGTTCCTAGCCATATTGAACAAACCCTGGGGGCAAAATACATGATTGGGCAGCAGCAACCGGGGCAACCCTATAGTGTTGAAAGCTTGATGAAACACTCGCCATACGTTGCACCGGAACTATGCAATGATGCCGTGCTGCACCTGTTTGAGCTTCATGCCGAAATCAACTCGATCCCTGTCGTTAAAGATGGCATTCCGGTGGGTATCATCAGCCGCTATCACATCACCAGCCAGTTCTCCAAGCAATACTACAGGGAGCTCTATGGCAAAAGCGCTTGCGAGATCGCGATGGATAGCAAGCCGGTCATTGTAGAAAAATCGGTCAGCCTGCATGACTTGAGTGATCTCATGCTGCAAAGTGACCCGCAATACCTGTCCATCGGTTTTATTATTACCGAAAACGGCACATACGCCGGCATGGGAAGCGGACATGACTTATTGCGCCTGTTTACACAGATGCAGATCAGCGCCGCCCGTTACGCCAACCCATTAACGCTGCTGCCGGGCAACGTACCGATTAATGAACACATTGACCGGCTGTTAGGTTCAAAAGCGGCATTTACCGCCTGCTATTTTGACCTGGATTTCTTTAAGCCATTCAATGATATGCATGGCTATAAAAAAGGCGATGACGTGATTCAGCTCATGGGAACACTGCTCAAAGAAGAATGCGGCAAGGAGCTGGATTTTATCGGCCATATTGGCGGTGATGATTTTATCGTGCTGTTTCAAAGCCACAACTGGCAGGAACGCTGCGACACGATTCTTGCGCGCTTTGCCGAAGTGGCCAAATGGTTCTATAACGCCGAAGAACGGGAACGAGGCGGCATGGATGTTGAAGACCGTTTTGGCAACCGCACGTTTCAACCCCTCATGAGCATTTCGATCGGAGCCGTCGTCGCGGAACCCGGGCAATTTGAATCACCGCATGAGGTTTCGAGTGCGGCCGCCATTGCAAAAAAACAAGCCAAGAAAATAACGGGTAATTCATTATTCATTGAGCGGCGTATTTATTAAAGCAGAATCATCAATATCCATTCTGCACCGGCATTAACAGACAAGCCCTCAAGTTTTCACTTGAGGGCTTGTCTAAGGTTGACCGCTAATTAAACGCTATACGATCAGGCTTCTGCGCGCATATGCGGAAACAGGATCACATCGCGGATACTTGGACTATCAGTGATCATCATCACCAGGCGGTCGATACCGATACCGCAGCCGCCGGTCGGAGGCATGCCATATTCCAGCGCGCGGATAAAGTCAGCGTCGTAATACATGGCTTCCTGGTCGCCCGCTTCTTTCGCCTTCATTTGCGCATGGAAGCGTGCCGCCTGGTCTTCTGCATCATTCAACTCACTGAAGCCATTGGCAATTTCACGTCCAGTCACAAACAGTTCGAAACGCTCGGTAATTTCAGGGTTGGCGTCAGAGGCACGTGCCAAAGGTGAAACCTCTACCGGATAATCAATGATATAGGTCGGGTTCCATAATTGGCTTTCTGCGGTTTCTTCAAACAGCGCCAGCTGCAAAGCACCCAAACCTGCATGGTCAAACGGCTTGGTGCCGAACTTCAGGATTTCCGCACGCAGGAAAGCGGCATCATGCAACTGCTCCAGTGTATATTGCGGTGCGTATTTCTGAATCGCACCAACAATCGTCAGGCGTTCGAACGGTTTGCTCAAATCCAGCTCACGGCCCTGGTATTCCAGCACGGCGGAACCTGTTGCAGCAATCGCGGCAGCACGGATACAGCGCTCGGTGAAATCCATCAGCCACAGGTAATCCGTATAAGCCGCATAGAATTCCATCATGGTGAACTCAGGATTATGGCGCACGCTTAAGCCTTCGTTACGGAAATTGCGGTTCACCTCAAATACACGGTCAAATCCGCCAACTACCAGACGTTTCAAATACAACTCAGGCGCAATACGCATAAACATCTGCATATCCAGCGCATTGTGATGCGTGATAAAAGGCTTGGCCGAAGCACCACCCGGAATCGGGTGCAGCATAGGTGTTTCAACTTCCAGAAACTGATTCTCTATCATGAAACTGCGGATTGCGGAAACCACTTTGCTGCGCGCCACAAAGGTCGCACGCGTTTCTTCAGATACGATCAGGTCTACATAGCGCTGGCGGTATTTCACTTCCTGGTCTTGCAGGCCATGGAATTTTTCCGGCAGCGGGCGCAGTGACTTAGTCAGCAGGCGCAGTGTCGATACTTTTACTGAAAGCTCACCGGTTTTGGTTTTAAACAGCACGCCTTCTGCAGCAACGATATCACCCATATCCCAATGCTTGAATGCATCGTAAATGGCTTCACTGTCAGCCGAGGTCAGGTTATCTTTGGAGATGAATAACTGGATGCGTCCGCTACTGTCCTGCACCGTAGCAAAGCTGGCTTTGCCCATCACACGTTTCAGCATCATGCGGCCGGCAATGCTGACGCGCACTGCTTTAGGATCCAGCACCTCGTTATCAAAGCCGCCAAACTCGGCATGCAGTTCGGCTGCTTTATGTTCAGGTTTGAAGTCATTAGGAAATGCAGCGCCGCCACTGGCTTTTACCGTTTCACGAATCGCCTTTAACTTTTCACGGCGTTCAGCAATGACATGGTTCTCGTCCTGCTGGACAACTTCGCTATTCTGCTGATTATTTTCTGTATTGCTCACACTCATACTCCCTGCTTCAAACTTTCTGTAATAAATGGATCAAGGTCGCCATCCAGCACGCCCTGCGTATTGCCTATTTCCACGCCGGTTCGCAGATCCTTGATTCTTGACTGGTCAAGCACATACGAACGAATCTGATGTCCCCAGCCGATATCGGTTTTGGCGTCTTCCAGCGCCTGCTTTTCCTGATTACGCTTGTTCAGCTCCAGGTTATAAAGCGCGCCGCGCAGCATGCTCATCGCTTCATCCTTGTTGCGATGCTGCGAGCGGTCGTTCTGGCACTGCACGACAACACCGGTAGGAATATGCGTAATACGCACGGCCGAGTCGGTCTTGTTAATATGCTGCCCGCCAGCGCCGCTGGCACGATAGGTGTCGATACGCAGGTCGGCAGGATTGATGTCGATCTGAATCGATTCGTCCACTTCCGGGAAAATCTGCACACTGGCAAAACTGGTATGGCGTTTTGCATTGGAGTCGAACGGTGATTTACGCACCAGTCGATGCACGCCGTTTTCGGTTCTCAAAGTGCCATAGGCATAATCACCGCTTACCTTGATAGATGCGCCCTTGATACCGGCCACATCCCCTTCAGACTCTTCCAGCACTTCGACTTTAAAACCTTTACGCTCACAATAACGCAAATACATGCGCAGCAGCATATTGGCCCAATCCTGCGCTTCAGTACCGCCGCTGCCGGATTGAAACTCAACAAAACAATTTGCGGCATCCAGTTCGCCCGAGAACATGCGCCTGAACTCCATTTCCGCGATCTGTTTTTCCAGCGCTTCAGAATCCGCTGCAATACTTAATAAAGTATCGTCATCATTTTCTTCACGCGCCATTTCAAACAGTTCCTGCGCATCGTTGAGGCCGGTTTCAACACTTAACAGGGTGTTGACGACTGATTCCAGCTCCCGCTTTTCCTTGCCTAGCTTCTGGCTTTTGGCGTTATCGTCCCAAACTTTCGGGTCTTCTAATAATCCGTTAACTTCTTCCAGGCGCTGACTTTTACTTTCAAAGTCAAAGATACCCCCGTAGGGCATCGTTGCGCTCATCCAGGTCGCTTAAGCGATTGGCGATAATATTGAGTTGTTCCGCTTCCATAACTGCTTAACTTGATGACCAAAAACGAGCATTATACAACAAGTACTTAACTGGTTTACCGAGCGCCGAATCTTTACGGCCTCAAGGCTTTACCGCCCCACTGTACTCGTTAACAACCTCACCGTCTTCTTTAACAAAAATTCCAATATCAGGATTCTCCAGAATAGACAGCACCAGCTCAGACGGACGGCACAGTCTGGCGCCCTTGGCTGTCACCACAATCGGGCGGTTGATCAATACCGGATGCTGCATCATGGCGTCGATCAAAGCGTCTTCAGTCAAACTCAAATCATTTAAGCCAAGCTCCTGGTAAGGTGCAGCTTTTTCACGCAGGATGTCGCGCGCCGTGCAACCCATTACTGCGATCAATTCCAGCAAGCGCTCGCGGCTTGGCGGGGTTTTAAGGTATTCAATGATTTCCGGCTCGATGCCGCTGGCACGTATCATGGCCAGCGTGTTGCGTGACGTGCCGCAAGCAGGGTTATGGTGAATCACGGTATTGCTCATATTTTGTCCTTTTCTGATGGCTGGAACAGCAAAATTCTGTACGGATTTTAACCTCAAAAAAACAACACAACTGCAAATAAGTTCAATTAATCAGTAATAATTACTCGCAGATTTACCCATGGACGGTTAAACTTACGAAAATTTTAATTTGCAATAAATCTGTAACAATTAGGGAGATTCCGCATCATGGCAAATGCAACACTGGGCCGATTAATGGCAATGATTTCACCGCGCAATGACAATTACTTTGTGCTATTTAACAGTCTGGCAGACTGTGTCGTAAGAGGCTCAAAAGTGTTAGCCATGATGTCAGCCGTAAAAGACCCTACAAAGTTTGATGAGCATTTTGCCGAACTTCGTAAAATCGAGTCAGAAGCGGATGAATACACACGGGAAATCCTGCTCTCCTTACACAAAACCTTCATCACACCGTTTGACCGTCGAGAGATTCGTGAACTGGCGATGGCGCTGGATGACATCATCGACTACATGGAAGACATTCCGCAAAGTGCAAAAATCTACGGTGAATCTGCATTTACGCCGGAAATGGTTGCTCTCAGCCAGATTCTGTTACGCGCTTCAGAAAAAGTACGTGAAGCCGTCAGCATGCTGTCCGACATGAAAAATTCCGAAAAAATCTTGCGCACCTGCGCCGAGATCAGCGGCATTGAAGGTGAAGCCGACCACGTCATGCGTGCTGGTATGCATCGCTTATTTGCCGAGGAATCCGACGCGCGCACCCTGATCCGCTCTAAAGAGCTTTATGACATTTTCGAAGAGGCTGTCGACAGCTGTGAAGACGTTGCAGACGTCATTCACGGTGTAGTGTTAGAGCGTATTTAAGGGGTAATCATGGATCACGCTATTCTAATTATGGCGTTGCTTGTCATCGTCGCCCTCATATTCGATTTTATGAACGGCTTTCACGATGCAGCCAACTCTATTGCGCTCATGGTTTCAACGCGCTTACTCACCCCGCAAGCCGCGGTAGCCTGGGCAGCGTTCTTTAACTTCATTGCGTTTTTATTCTTCGGCCTGCATGTCGCTGACACCGTGGGCAAAGGCATTATCGACCCGAACATCGTTAACAACGCCGTGATATTCGGCGCACTAAGCGGCGCCATTGCCTGGAACGTGATCACCTGGTGGTTTGGTATTCCGTCATCTTCATCCCATGCGCTTATTGGCGGTTTACTTGGTGCAGGCGTCGCACATGCAGGCACCAAAGGCATCATCATCGGCAGTAAATTAATCACCACCGGGGTCGCAATTGTACTATCCCCCCTATTTGGCATGCTGCTGGCAATGATACTATCCGTCGTCGTGCTATGGCTGTTTCAAAGATCCTCGCCTTACAAAACAGAGAACCGGTTTAATAAGATGCAGTTTATTTCATCTTCCCTGTTCAGCTTAGGCCACGGTGCCAACGATGCGCAGAAGACCATGGGTATCATTACCGTACTGCTGTTTGCAAACGGCTACCTGCAAGGCGATTTCCATGTACCGTTCTGGGTCGTCATTTCATGCCAGCTGGCAATGGGTCTGGGTACGCTGATGGGTGGCTGGCGTATTGTACGTACCATGGGCATGGGCATTACCAAAGTGCGCCCAACCGGTGCGTTCTGTGCCCAGACTTCAGGTTCAATTGCATTATTCCTGGCCACTTCACTCGGTATCCCGGTATCGACCACGCACACCATCACAGGTGCAATTGTGGGCGTAGGCGTATCGCGCCGCGCTTCAGCAGTGCGCTGGGGCCTGGCTTCACGCATTGTATGGGCTTGGGTACTGACGATTCCTTGCGCTGGCCTGATCGCCGCGATGTCCTACCATCTGGGACGTTCTTTCCTGTAAATCACACCCGATATAGACCAGCCTGACCCGAGTCAGGCTCTTGTTTTTAAAGCAGATTCAGACAGGGGCTCTTCATGAGCCCCTTTATTTTTTCCTAATTCAGAATTTGTCATCAATTTGTCATATTCCATTCATAAAATGGCATTCAGTTTTATAACGTACTGAATATCAACAAGGAGCATGGAATGCGGTCTACCCTATTAAAAGCGTTAACAATTGCAGGCGTATTAAGCACTACATTGTCAGTAGCAAATACAGCATTTGCAGCAGAAAAAATCATTAAAATTGACGGTTCAAGCACTGTCTACCCAATTACTGAAGCTGTAGCCGAAGAGTTCCAGAAAGCACAAAAAGTTAAAGTGACCGTTGGCGAATCAGGTACCGGCGGCGGCTTTAAAAAATTCTGCCGCGGCGAGACTGACATCTCCAATGCATCACGCCCAATCGCCCAGAAAGAAATAGACGCATGTAAAGAAGCCGGCATCCAGTTCATCGAACTGCCTATCGCTTTCGACGCGCTGACCGTAGTGGTAAACGCAAAAAATGACTGGGTTAAAAGCCTGACTGTAGATGAACTGAAAAAAATCTGGCAACCTGGTTCAAATGTAAAGAGCTGGAAACAGGTAAACAGCGCCTATCCTGACAAGCCAATGGGTTTATATGGCCCAGGTACGGCATCAGGTACTTTTGACTACTTTACTGAAGCGATCAATGGCAAATCAAAAGCCAGCCGTACAGATTACACGCCATCAGAAGATGACAACGTATTGGTACAAGGCGTTACCGGCAACACCGGCGGCATGGCGTACTTCGGTTTAGCTTACTACGAAGAGAACAAAGATAAATTAAGAGCCGTGCCAGTTGCAGCCAAAGCAGGCGGCCCAGGTGTATTGCCTTCAGCCGCTACGGTAATGGATGGTACTTACCAGCCATTATCACGTCCGATCTTTATTTATGTAAACGCAACAGCTGCTGCTTTCAAACCGGAAGTAAAAGCCTTTGTAAACTATTATCTTGAGCATGCACCAGCGCTGGTAAAAGAAGTGAAATACGTGCCGCTGACATCTGAAGATTACGTTGCGGTTAAAGATCACTTCAAAGCCATGAAGCCAGGTACTGGTTTTGGCGGCAAGAATGAAGTGGGTATTAAAGTAAAAGACTTGATCAACAGAATCAAATAAGTCAAAACAGAGCCAAGGAGCAGCCATTGCTGCTCCTGTTTCTTATTCAACGGCATTAAAGTCCTGAAGCCGTTACAATAAAAAGTCTAAATTATGATGAGTGCAGCAAACAAAGTACCTAAAAATTACAGTGTGGCGACCGCCAAGTCGACTACGGTAAGCCCGCGCCTGGCAAAAAATGTGCAGCGTCACTTCAAGGAACGCATTATTGAATTTGTGCTGATGCTGGCCGCACTGTCTGCGGTTTTCACTACATTTGCGATTGTGGCGATTCTCTTATACGAATCTTTAGGTTTTTTTAAAACAGTTTCGATTGTTGAGTTCTTTACCTCTAAAGAATGGACCCCGCTGTTTGAAGATGCTCACTATGGCATCATGCCACTGGTAGCCGGTACCCTGACTACATCCGCAGTGGCGCTTGCTGTTGCGATACCTATCGGCACGATTGCAGCAATTTACCTTTCAGAGTTTGCTTCCCACCGTGCGCGTGAAATCGTGAAGCCGATTCTGGAATTACTGGTTGGCGTACCAACCATTGTATTCGGTTATTTCGCACTGCTGTTTGTGACACCGATCTTACAGAAACTCTACCCAGAACTGCCGGGCTTCAACATGTTGAGCGCCGGTATTGTAATGGGGATCATGATCATCCCATACATTGCCTCAGTCGCAGAAGATGCCATGCGCGCGGTACCGATGAGCATGCGCGAAGGCTCTTACGCAATGGGTGCAACACGTTTCCAGACCGCTGTTCGCGTAGTAACGCCAGCAGCGGTTTCAGGCATTGTTGCTGCCTATATCCTGGGTATTTCACGTGCCGTAGGTGAAACCATGGTAGTGGCAGTCGCCGCCGGACAGCAGCCTAACCTGACTTTCGACCCGACAGAGGGCGCCGCAACCATTACCGCCTATATCGTACAGGTTGCCATGGGTGACTTGCCGCACGCAAGCATCGGCTACCAGAGTATTTTTGCGGCTGGCCTGGTTTTATTTGCGATGACCTTGGGCTTTAACATCCTCGGCCATATTGTGCGTAAAAAATACCGTGAGCAGTATTAATCCAGCAACACTAAACGGACATCAGATATGAATTCAAATACACCAAAAATAAAAGCCTCCGTGATTGAAAACCTGGATGCTGTACGCGCGATGATCAAGCGCCACAAACGTAATGACATCCTGTTTGCCACGATCGGTTTAGTGGCCATCATGTTTGGATTACTGGCACTGCTCACACTGTTTGTAGACCTGGTGATGGATGGCTACCCGCGCTTCAACCTGCAGTTTCTCAGCGACTTCCCATCACGCCGCGCCGGTAGCGCCGGATTGCTTTCTGCATGGGTAGGTTCACTGCTGGTAATGCTGGTCACCTTCCTGACGGCTGTTCCTGTCGGTGTTGCTGCAGGCCTCTATCTCGAAGAATACGCACCGAAGAACTGGTTTTCAGACCTGATTGAAATCAACGTTTCCAACCTGGCAGGCGTACCATCGATTATTTACGGTTTACTCGCATTAGGTTTGTTTGTTTACGGCCTCAACCTGGGCCAAAGTATCCTGACCGCAGGTTTAACACTGGGCTTGCTGATTCTGCCAATCGTTATCGTCTCGACGCGCGAGGCAATCCGTTCGATTCCGGTAGCGATACGCGAGGCTGCCTATGCAGTAGGTGCAACCAAATGGCAGGTAGTCAAAGACCACGTCGTTAAATACTCACAGGGCGGTATACTGACCGGTGTCATCATCGGCATGTCACGCGCACTGGGTGAAACAGCCCCTATCATTACCATCGGCGCACTTACATTTATTGCATTCCTGCCGCCGTCTCCGGTAACGACTGAAGTGCCTTTCATTAATTTTGAATGGATGAGTTCCAGCTTTACTGTGCTACCGATCCAGATGTTTAACTGGCTGTCACGCCCTGACCACGCCTTCCACATCAATGCTGCGGCAACCGGTGCGATTATTATTGTCGTTACATTGCTTATGAACGGCACAGCGATCTGGCTGCGTTACAAGATACGTAAAAACATTAAATGGTAATCAAAAGCATCGATTCCCGACATTAAACAGCACATATAAAAATCGTAAATTTAGGAAACTACATGATCAACGCGATAACCCCGATTAAAGCTGAATCAAAAGATCTGAACTTTTATTACAGCAACGGCACACAAGCCTTAAAAGGCATCAACATGCCGTTATACGAAAACAAGATTACGGCATTGATTGGCCCATCCGGCTGCGGAAAATCTACATTCTTGCGCTGCTTTAACCGCATGCATGACTTATACCCTGGCAACAAATACGACGGCCAGATCATTATGCACCCGGACAATACCAATATCCTGGAAAAAGGGGTGGACCCGATTGAGGTGCGCATGCGCATCAGCATGGTATTCCAAAAGCCAAACCCATTCCCCAAATCAATCTATGAGAATGTAGCCTACGGCTTGCGTGTCCGCGGTGAAAGCAATAAACGCCTGCTTGATGACAAAGTGGAAGAAGCCCTCAAAGGCGCGGCGCTCTGGAATGAAGTAAAAGACCGCCTGCAGGACCTGGCATTCAATCTATCCGGCGGCCAGCAGCAGCGTTTATGTATCGCCCGCGCACTGGCAACTGACCCTGAAATCATGCTGTTTGATGAGCCGACGTCGGCTTTGGATCCGATTGCTACAGCCAATATTGAAGAATTGATGAGTGAACTGCGCACGAAACTCACGATTCTGGTCGTTACGCACAACATGCAGCAGGCAGCGCGTATTTCTGACTACACAGCTTATATGTATCTGGGCGACCTGATTGAGTACGGCGATACCGATATGATTTTCACGCGCCCAACCCGCAAAGAAACCGAAGATTACATTACCGGTAAATTCGGCTGATTTTCCTGACAAGCCGTTTACAAAGCCAGCAAAAAGCCAACTTAGCGTTGGCTTTTTTATTGGCAAACACTCTGCTATGCCAAGGTATTTTCAAATATAAACCTGGCCTGATTACGAAGATCTTCAATCTGGCCGCGCTCATAAAAAGTAGCTAAGAATACGGAAAAACCTTACTTTTTTCACATCACCTATCATTACTGATAGTAGGATTCCCGATACTTGCTAGAGGGGCCGTTTATAGGAGAAAAGCACTTGTTATGTACAATATCACTTAATTCAGCAATCCAGACTCAGGAAGGAAATTGCCAACATGTATATTGACACCATATCCTCTTCAGCGGTAACCGAAATTGAGCATTACCTCAAACCGATGGCACGGCAATGCATTAATTCCAGGCTGGATTACCGCCAGATCTCGGAAATATTCAAAACGGTACTGGTTTCAATCGCAGAAAGTGAATTTACCATTGCGGGAAAATCCCAAACTGACAGCCGTATTTCCCTGCTCACCGGAGTACACCGCAAAGATGTGCGACGCCTGCTTAGTCAGGTTCAAAACAACCAGATTCAAAACAAAACACTTTCCCGCCAACATGGTTTGATTACCCAAATCATTACAGTGTGGCTCGAAACGCCGGAACTCATCGGCAAAGACGGCACTCCTAAACCGATTCCACGCCACCCGCAAAAGGGGTATCCAACGTCATTTACCGAGCTTGCCGAAACGTTAACCCGTGACATTCATGTACGTGCCTTATGGGATGAATGCATTAATAGCGGCATAGTAAGCCTGACGGATGACGGCATGGTACATTTGCTGGCGACGGATGACTATATGGCAAACCAGAATCTGCTGATCAACCGCAAGGAGGCGGCATAATACTGAAATCTAGCCACATCAAACCTGCCGATGCTGCATTTCCTGTTAACGCAATACCTTAAAATGCATGCGTATACTGCAGACTTAACACATCCACACCGCTATCATAACCGCCGGCAAGGCTTTGGGTGATGGCAGGCTGTGCCGGAACTACCGGATGATTAAGGTTAAGTGACGCATCTTTAAGGAAAACATGTAAATAGCCAATATCCAGGCTATCCGAGGCGCTGGCTTTAAAGTTTGCGCCTACCCCTAACACCCACCGGTTTTGATCAGGAATGCGCGGAGTGCGATACATTTCCGGCACCGGGGATTCATCATAAGCAACACCGAAACGCAGTTTCCAGACATCACTATATAGATAGGTAGCACCTAAAGCATAACGCCTGGTGTTGTGCCAGTGTTCTGCAGTCTGCCCCAGGAGCGTGCCGTCATTGCGTTCAACCCGCAATTCTTCAAACTGGCTCCAGCGTGTCCACAGGACATCGCCCATAATGCTCCAGCGATCATTAAGCTGATGCAGCACACTGATTAAAGCTGTTTCCGGCAAAGTGATGCCAGCTTTAATTGGCCCGTTAGCCAAACCAGGCATACCTGCCAATTCAATCGGCACATTAGAAAATTCCGCGTCACCCTTCAAGTGGTGACTGACCTTAGACCGGTAGGCAAGTCCCAGTCGCGTCCCCGGCACAGGCTCAAGCAGCATACCTAGATTGTAACCCCAGCTCCAGTCTTTGCCCTTCAGTGCAAGATAACCATCACGTGCCTGCGGTGCTGCACAGCTACCGACACCGGCCATGGTGCAAATAGAACCAAAATCGACAGCATTGCTCAATTCGGCACCGATGTACTGTGCATTCAACCCAAAACCAACAGATAGCCTGTCACTTACCCGCAAAGACAAGGCTGGATTGATATTGATGTTTTTCAGGTCGGACTTGATTGCTTCATAGCGCCCTACCCAGCGCTTATCGTATTCCGTTTTAAGGCCAAAAGCAGAATAAACGCCTAGCCCGATCTTTACATCATCATTAACATCGGCCGCCAGGTACAAATTCGGCACAAAAGCCAGGCCACCGGCATCCCCACCGGAACCGCCGGATAGAAGCGTGTCACCGATACCTGCGCCTATCATCGTTCTGGAATCATGATCATGAAAATCAATGGATGAATTGATGGCGTACCCTGCCACCACGAGCTGAGTACCGCGTATCCGTGACAACCCGGCCGGATTGGAAAGTATCGTGCTGGCATCTTCGGCAGCCGTACCTGCACCTGCAAATGCGTTTCCTATGCTGCTGCCGCTTTTTTCCGTCAGCGCAAAACCGGCAGCATGTATGTTAAAAGGAACCGTCAGCAACAGTCCCAGTAACAGCGGAACATAATCATACTTTTTTACGGAATAGCTTTGATTATTCATGATACTACTGGCACAGCTGTCCAATCCATATCACCAGGCTGACAGGAGCATTTGTTGTCATGATCGGTTCCGCAGAAAACTGCATGCCTGTTTCCATATTTTGAAGACGTAATGCATACCCTGCATCATGGAGCCAGATCAGGAATGCCAGCCATGATGCATGCTGTGTAGAGATTTCCGCATCGGATCGCGCTTCCAGAAACTCTGAAAAAATCTGCATATCACTAAAAGTGGCAACACCATTGTCCGAGATATGAACCGTACCTTTTAACACCTCTGCCAACACTCTTACTGCATCTACTGCCTGGCTGCTGGAATAACTCTGTTTAATTTCCTCCAGGCGCTTTCTCACTGCATGGCCAAAGTGTCCGCTGCGAATCGACTCAACACTCACAATGTCTGAATAATCCATTGCATGCCAGTCAGGCTCGGCAGGCAAAGCAATGCCAGCGCTATGGGCGGTCGACAGGTAAGCCTCTACAGGCAACTCCGTTGTTGATGCCGCCAGGCTGGCACAGATCGTATATAGGGTTCCGATGCGATTCGAAACAATGAGTTTTTTCCAGACCATCATTTTTTCGCGCAATAGCTGCGCGTGTTCCTTACGCAAATTTGCCAGATCCAGTGCCTGTTTCAACTCCATGCGGATCGCGGATATCTCCCATGGTTTTTGAATATAACGATGAATCTGCCCCTGGTTAACCGCTTCAACAGTTTGTTCCAGCTCTGAATACGCCGTAGTCAGGATGCGTACGATATGCGGATATTTTGTGCGCGCATAAAGCAACAGTTCATTACCATAGCCGCCTGGCATACGCTGATCGGACACCAGCACCAAAAGTGTCGATGCATGCTCGTCAAGCAAGCGCTTACCTTCTTCTACCGAACTGCCGGTCACCACCGGTGCAAGCGAATTAATGGCTCTTTGAAAATATTTAACGGCAGTCGCTTCGTCATCAACGAATAATATCTGCGGTGCAGTGATGGTTTGATTAGTGATTACTTGCTCCATTTTATTGCTCCATTTTTATTGATTTGAGTGCCATTAACATTCGAGGGCATCAGATAGTCAGCTTAGGTCTGCGCGAATGGCTTTAACCTGCCTTTGGCAGCAGGAAATTCCAGTGTAATCACCGTGTCTGATTCAGGCGCAGATGTAATGGCGATCTTGCCGCCAAAAGAGTGCATTACACGTCGGCAGAAGACCATTCCCCAGCCTTTGCCGCCAGAATCTGCGTGTGTCGTTATCGGAGTTTCCATTAAATTCGCCAGTATCTCCAGCGGTATGCACGGACCATTATTACCAATACGAATCTGCGGGCTGCCATCTACCAGAATACTGAAGATAACTTGCGGCGATGCATGGCCTTTAAGCGCACGTAAGGCATTACTTAAGATGCTGGACAAGACTAGTGCCACACAGTTGGGTAAGGCAGTCACCTTGAAATCCT
>Ga0208887_100170_pt1 | contig 38141 bp, 41 predicted proteins | sample LakWasM106_HOW12_2_FD_183924 | JGI IMG/M metagenome (GOLD analysis project Ga0208887, IMG submission 183924) | Freshwater sediment methanotrophic microbial communities from Lake Washington under simulated oxygen tension - Sediment Metagenome... | ecosystem: Environmental > Aquatic > Freshwater >...
GCCCAGGCCGCCGTCCAATTTCCCATGACACCCCGCCGCCGCGCACCGTCGCGGCGAGCTGCTGTCCCAGCCGCTGCTCGATCACTGGCTTCCACGGCACCAGGCTGAATCCCATGCATGTTGCCGCCGACCGAAAATTGACAGTCTGGGGGTGCGGATAAAAACTTGGACTGGTTTTATGCCGCAAGTCCAAGGCTCTCCCGGTATTCGATGGGGCTAAGAGCGCCAAGGGAGATCTTGATCCGCTTCTCGTTGTACCAGCGGATGTACGAGTCGACCACCTCAATGAACTGCTCAATGGTGACGCTCTTCCAGTCCCGAGGATAGAACAGCTCGTTCTTCAGCCGACCGAAGAATCCTTCGCAGGCTGCGTTGTCAGGAGAGCAGGCCTTGCGAGACATCGAGCGGGTGAGGTTCGCCTCGCTCATTCTCGATAGCCAGCCTGGCCAACGGTAGTGGCCCCCGCGGTCGGAGTGGACTACTGGTCGGTCGCTGGTTTCCGTCACTGTCTCGATGGCTGCATCCAGCATTGTGTTGACCAGCTCAGCGTCCGGGCTCGTGCCAATGGTCCAGCTGACAACCATGCCGTCGAAGCAATCGATGATCGGCGACAGGTAGACCTTGCCCGCCGGGATCTGGAACTCCGTGATATCCGTGAGCCATTTCTCATTGGGGGCCGCGGCCTGGAAGTCGCGGTTGATGATGTTCTCCGGTGCCGGGCTGATCTCGCCAAGGTAAGACGCGTACCTGCGCCGCTTGGGCTTGGCAACCACCAGGCTCTCCTGCTTCATCAGGCGCTGCACCACTTTCTCGGAGATTGTGACGTCTTGCCTGGTCAGCGAGGCCTGCAGCCTGCGGTAGCCGTAGCAGCGGTGGTTCGACTCAAAGATGTCGGTGATCGCTCGCCGCGCTGAGAGGTACTTATCGCCCACCGCAGCGCGAGCCCGATGGTAGAAGTACGAGCTACGCGCGAGACCCAACTGTGCAAGGAGTTCTGGCAAGCCATAGTGCTCCCTGAGAGCGTCAATCAGCAGTGTCTTCTCCCGGTTTGTTGATTCCAAATGAAATCTGGGCCAAAAAAATAGGAATTCCAGTCGGAAACTGAGCCACGTTATCCACAATCCTTGCTTCATTTTTAAGCAGGGGTACATAGGAGTGATAGACGTGGGAACCCTCAGCAAACTCAGGCGCATGGTGTTACGTGAGAACGTATCCGTGCGTGAAGCGGCCAGGCGGCTGCGCATTTCCAGAAACACGGCAGCCAAGTGGTTGAATGAGCCACAGATGGTGGAACCACGCTACCCGCGGCGTGCCCCGGCGCCAAGCCTGCTGGATCCGTACCGGGAGCAATTGGCAAGCTGGCTCAAGACCGACAGTTACCGTGGCAAGCGTGAGCGCCGCAGTGTGCGGGCGTACTTCGAGGCCATCCGGGCCATGGGCTTTACGGGAAGCAAGAATCTGGTCTACGGCTTTTGCAGCAACTGGAAACAGGAGCAGGCGAACGCCCCGCGCAATGCCGGGTTTGTGCCGCTGAGCTTTGAGCTCGGTGAGGCATTCCAGTTTGACTGGAGCTGTGAATACGTGGTGATTGCTGGCTTGCGCCGGCGCCTGGAAGTGGCCCACACCAAGCTGGCGGCCAGTCGGGCATTCGTACTGGTGGCGTACTTCACCCAATCCCACGAAATGCTGTTTGACGCGCACACCAAGGCCTTTGAAGTGTTTGGTGGTGTTCCCAAGCGTGGCATCTACGACAACATGCGCACGGCCGTGGACAAGGTGGGCAAAGGCAAGGAGCGTAGCGTCAATGCCCGGTTTGAATCAATGACGGGGCACTACCTGTTCGAGGCCGAGTTCTGCAACCGCGCAGCGGGTTGGGAGAAGGGGCGTGTGGAGAAGAATGTCCAGGACCGGCGCCGCCACATCTGGCGGGAAGCTGCCGAGAAACGCTGGAATAGTCTTGCAGAACTCAATGCCTGGTTGCTGCGGGCCTGCCAGGACAGTTGGGCAGAACTTAGCCACCCGGACTGGCCGGAACTCACGGTGGCCGACGTCATGCAGGATGAGCGTAGCCGCCTGATGGCTTTGCCCAAAGCATTTGATGGCTACGTGGAGCAGCCCTTACGCGTAACCTCCACGGCACTGATTCACTTCCAGCGCAACCGCTACAGCGTGCCATGCGAATGGGTGAACACTGTCGTGAGTGTGCGGGCCTATCCAGAATTTCTGCGTGTGGTGGACAACCACGGTGAGGTGGTCGATCTAGTGCGCAGCTTCGAGCGTGACCAGACCTTTTATGACTGGCAGCACTACATCAGCCTGATTGAGCGCAAGCCCGGAGCGCTGCGCAACGGCGCCCCCTTCAAGACCATGCCCGAGCCTCTTCAGGAGTTGCAACGGCAGTTGCTCAAGAATGCGGGAGGGGACCGCGTGATGGCGCAGGTGCTCAGTGCCATCCCACTGCATGGCCTGGACACTGTTATGGTGGCCATCGAGATTGCTCTGGAAGGAGGACGTGCGAGCGCCGAACATGTCATCAACACGCTGGCCCGGCTCAAGGATGGCGCACGCCCGTTGGCAGTGCTTCAAATTGATACGCCGCTGACATTGCAGACACCGCCCCTGGCCAACGTCTCGCGTTACGACAGTCTGCGCACCCAGGAGGTCAGCCATGTCCAATGACATCGTTGCCGCTCTGAAGTCCTTAAGCTTGCATGGCATGGCCAGCGCATGGCCGGAGGTGCTGGGTACCGCACGCATCAAGACGCTGGACCATGAAACGGTGCTACACCAGTTGCTCAAGGCGGAATCTGCACAGCGTGAGGTGCGATCTATGGCCTACCAGATGCGGGTGGCGCGCTTCCAGTCGCATCGTGATCTGGCTGGGTTCGACTTCACCCAGGCCCATGTGGATGAGGCCTTGGTACACGAACTGCACCAGATGAAGTTCCTGGAGTCGGCGCACAACGTAGTGTTTATTGGCGGACCCGGTACTGGCAAGACACACCTGGCTACCAGTCTTGGGGTTGCAGCGATACGCAGCCATGGCAAGCGGGTGCGGTTCTTCTCCACGGTCGAGTTGGTCAACGCCCTAGAACTGGAGAAGGCGCAGGGGAAGTCAGGACAACTGGCCTACCGACTGATGTACGTGGACATGGTGATCCTGGATGAAATGGGCTATCTGCCATTCACGCAGTCCGGTGGTGCCCTGCTGTTCCATCTGCTGTCCAAACTCTACGAGCGAACTAGCGTGGTGATCACCACCAACCTGAGCTTCTCGGAATGGGCCAGCGTGTTTGGCGATGCAAAGATGACAACAGCACTACTGGATCGACTGACCCATCACTGCCACATCGTGGAGACTGGCAATGACAGTTGGAGGTTCAAGAATTCCATTGCGCAAGTCAAACCGGCACGCAAGGTTGGCAAGACAAAAACACAGAAAGGAGACGCGCCAGATGTAGACTTATCGTATCCGTCCGGCCAACCCATCTACCCCGAATGAGCAATTGCAAGCACCATCGTGTCCACGTAAACCATCGTGCACACCATGTCTCAAGAGATTCCCCATTCGCGCTCCTGTGTCCCCCGCACGCGCCGGGTCTACAGCGCGCAATTCAAGGCTGAACTGATCGCTGCGTGCCAGCAGCCCGGCGCATCAATTGCCGCCACAGCGCGTGAACATGGCATGAATGCCAACGTGCTGCATCGCTGGCTCAAGGAGCATCGTCTGGGCCAGCACCAGAGCGCCTGCGATACCGCGCATGCTGATGCGTCCGGCATCGCCCCACACTGCGCCGATGCAGCGGCTGAGCCAATGGCCAATGCACAGGCTGTTTGTGCCCCAGCGCATCAGGCTCATCCGGTGCCGTCCAACCCCGTGCCCGCCTTCATCGCGGTGGCGCTGGGCTCGCCGGTGATGGGGCCTCAGGCAGCGGGTGTACAAGCTGCCCCAAGTGCTGCATCGGCAGCTTGCTCATCAGACATCCGCATCGAGTGCTGTCATCACGGCACCCTCGTGACGGTCAATTGGCCGCTGGCCGCTGCTGGCGAGTGTTCCCGCGCATTGCAGGGTTTGTTGCAGGTGCTGCGGCAATGATCCGTATCGACGCTGCCTGGCTTGCCACGGCCCCGCTGGACATGCGCGCCGGCACCGACACGGCGCTGGCCCGCGTAGTCGCCGTCTTCGGCGCCGCCCACCCTCACCATGCCTACCTGTTCGCCAACAGACGCGCCAACCGCATCAAGGTGCTGGTGCACGACGGCATAGGCATCTGGCTGGCCGCTCGCCGCCTGCACCAGGGCAAGTTCGTCTGGCCGGCGCCAGGCGATGAGCAGTGGCAGTTGGAGCCTGTCCAGCTTGACGCCCTGGTGCTGGGCCTACCCTGGCAACGCATGGGAAACGCCGGCATTATCACCATGGTCTGAAGCCGGCGCGCAATCGGTGGATCTGCGCATGGCAGCGCAGTGCCATGCTTGGCACACTGCCTGTCATGTTGATGCAGCCGCAATTCCTGGATGATCTGAGCGCCGAGCAGCTGCGCGAGATGACCACGCGGCTGCTCACAGAACTACGCCACAGCCAGGCGCTCAACGCCAAGCTCACCCACGAGAATGCGCTCTTGAAACGCATGAAGTTCGCCGCACAGTCCGAGCGCTTCAACGCCGAGCAGCGCAGCTTGCTCGAAGACGAGATCGAGGCCGACTTGGCGGCTGTCTGCTTGGAGATCGAGCAGCTGCAGCCTGCGGCCGCTGCCCCGCAAGCCAAACAACAGCCCAAACGCCAGCCGCTGCCGGCCAATCTGCCGCGCCGCGAGATCCGCCACGAGCCCGATTCGACCACCTGCCAGTGCGGCTGTCAGATGAAACGCATCGGCGAAGACGTGGCCGAAAAGCTCGACTATGTGCCCGGCGTGTTCACGGTGGAGCGTCACATCCGTGGCAAGTGGGCCTGCGCCCAATGCGAGACCATCACCCAGGCGCCGGTTGAAGCGCATGTGATCGACAAAGGCATCCCCACCACCGGCCTGCTGGCCCAGGTGCTGGTGGCCAAATACGCGGACCACTTGCCGCTGTACCGTCAGGAAAGCATCTTTGCGCGCGCCGGTCTGGCCATTCCTCGCTCGACTCTGGCGCAGTGGGTAGGCACCTGCGGCGTGCGGCTGCAGCCGCTAGTCGATGCGCTCAAGGCGGAAATACTCGGCCACCGTGTGCTGCACGCCGACGAGACGCCAGTGCAAATGCTCAAACCTGGCAAGGGAGCGACGCATCGCGCCTACCTGTGGGCCTACGCGCCAGGGGCGTTCGAAGACATGAAAGCCGTGGTGTATGACTTCTGCGAGTCCAGGGCTGGCGAGCATGCCCGCAACTTCCTGGGCGACTGGAAGGGGGCACTGGTTTGCGACGACTTCGCCGGCTACAAGGCCCTGATTGCCAGTGGCGTGACCGAGGTGGGCTGCCTGGCGCATGCCCGGCGCAAACTCTTTGACCTCCATGCGGCGAACAAAAGCCAGCTTGCCGGGTTCGCGCTGGAGCAATTCGCCAAGGTCTATGACATCGAGCGCGAGGTCAAGGAACTGAACGCCGATCAACGCAAAGCCATTCGTCAGCAGCACACCAAGCCGATCCTGGATGCGTTGCACCAGTGGATGACATTGCAGCGGCAGAAACTGCCCGATAGCTCAGCAACGGCCAAGGCCCTGGATTACAGCCTCAGGCGCTGGACGGCGTTGACACGCTTCGTCGATGACGGGCAACTGCCCGTGGACAACAACTGGATCGAGAACCAGATCCGGCCCATTGCCATTGGCAGAGCCAATTGGCTGTTCGCCGGCAGCCTGCGCGCGGGCCAGCGGGCGGCGGCGGTGATGAGCCTGGTGCAGTCGGCGCGCATGAACGGGCATGACCCCTATGCCTACCTCCAGGACGTGCTCACAAGGCTGCCCACGCACAAGGCCAGCCGTATCGACGAGCTCTTGCCGCACCGCTGGCAGCCCACTGACATCTGATCGTCAGCAATGGTCGCCATCGGCGGTCAACATGGGTTTGCCGTGCGCTTACCATAGTCCAACCACTCAGCGAAGGTGTCCAGCAAGGCACACGTGAGCAGGTGTGTACGCAACCAAGCATCGACATTTTCATTCCAAAGGGGCGACCCTATGGGCGCCTCACTTGCGAGCCATGCGACCAACCCATAGGCCACCCGTGGCTTTCTTGCATCCAGCATGCTCGGGACTCGGCTGCTTTCCCAACTCATACGCCACCGTAAAAATGCGATTGCTGTGGGACAGAAGACTGGTGTGCGCTCCCCCTCCATGTCCCACCACAGGGTCTTCTTCGCGGCCCTTATTGATCCGGCACGGTTTATTGCAGAGTCCCGATGCCGTTCAACTTGAGCCCGTCGAGGGGCTTCGACACCTCAGCCCGAGCAAGGTTTACGAATAAAGCCTGCCGGATCAATATGCACGACGCATGGCCTCGGCAATATTGTCTGTAGATCTTTCGCTTGAGACTTCGGTACAACGCGGACGCTTCGCGTAAAGCCTCTTCTCCGACGTCCCCTCTCTTTCGCACAGGAGATTCGCCATGTTCGGCCAACGAAGCAACTGGCTCCAGCATAAACAGCTGCGGCGATGACCGAGGCGATGACACGGTCACCAATACATCCGCCACAAAGCGACGAAACGCTCCTGAGCGCCTATAGAAATCTGCCTTGCCTATCTGGATGGGCAGGTTGGGCCGGCCCAATGCTTGCCTACAAGCGTTGAAAAGCGTCGGCAGGGTATCCGAGAAACGTATCAGTTCAATGTGATCTCTCTGTATCAACTGCGCTCTGTCGTTCAGGTAAAGCGCCGACGAAATAGTCCGTAGTTTTCTTGCAAAGTCTGCACCGCAGTTGGCACAAGTGAAAAGTGGCTTGGATTGTCTAGCGTTCAGGGTATAGGGCACCTGCGCCTTGCAGATTGGGCATGCGCGCCTGAGCGCTAAATGGTGCACTGGACAGCTTTGGCAGAAGTTAAGTTGGTAGGCAGCGGAGTGAAAACCTTGTTGGGCGCACACTGGGCACCAGACCAGCGCCTCGCTGGACAAGCTCCAAGCATTAGGAAATAACTTGCTTACGAACGCATACTCCAATTGCTCTGAATTTATGCCAATAAGATTGCTAAGTTGAGCAATACGAAGACCTTCCGTTGAGCGAAGATCGACTTTTGGGAGCCACGATGCTGAACGACCTCGCTCCTGAGGGATGACAAAAATTTCGCACAGATCCCGATTACTAAGCGCGTTGAGTTCTGCGAATTTGGCCAGCAAGGCATATGCGGACTCATTACCTGAGATCCACGAAGAACGATGGCTCCACTTTGTCTCTTCTAAACCGCAAGGATCAAGAAGCAACCTGCCTTGTTGCACCCCCTTCTTCATCAGCGCTCCAGTTCGTCCACGTCAGTAACTATGGTTAGCAGTTCTTCTTCCGACTGCGCAAACCTGGATTCCGCCACGATCTTTTTCCACATCTCTGGAGTGACGCGAAAATCCTCACGGTCGAGGTCTGAACCCATGGTGGTGAGCAGGATCTCGATAGAACGAGCGAAATAAGTCATAGGCACTTCCAGCTTTTCGTGGAAGCCGGCTTCTTCGTGTACAGCCTCGAACTCCGCCCACATCTGAGGCGCGCAAGACTGCAGACGGAATCCGTTACTCCACGCTTTGGGCAGAAAAAAACGTGTGAAGGTCCATTCGGAATCGACTGGGAACTTACCGTTGTCGTAGCTGCGTAGACAACTGGCCGCATCTTCCACAGATGTCACGCCTCGAAACTCAAATTCGTCAATCATGAAGCGGCCCACAATTTGCGTCTGACGCGCCTTTTTGAGTGCTGTTTTTTGATGGCGCAATTGGGGCTGTCCCACCAGAAAGGTGATCATTCGATATCCCTTATCCTCCAATTCATCATGGATTTCTCGCAACCACTCATAATCCTCGATTTCCAACTTTTGCGCCTCATCAGCAAAGACAACAATGAAGTTGTGAGGCGAAACTACCAACTGGTCAATAAGTAAATGCATCAACCGGTTGCGCAATTGCTTGTTATTACCCTTGTCGTGCTTTTCATGGCCGGCCCACCGCAGAAGATTGCTGAAGAACGCCCCTTCGCTAGGCTGTTTTCGTTTCTGACAGCCGAATCTCAATGTAACGATTCCGGGATAGTCTAGCTTTAGCATGCCGCGGATATAACGTGTGGCATAGGTTTTACCATATCGTGTCATCGCGTACACAATACCACCCGGCACTCGCAGTTTTATGCACTTGCGAATCTGTACGTACAGAGCATCTATGGAGGGAGTCGGAATGATGTACTTCTGCGTGTTTAGCGGATGGCTCGCAGCCGGACAGGGAGGATGAAGGGTTAGATCCATAACACCTCCAATTAAAAAAAGATCGTTCGGTTGACGGCAACCGGGGTGGGTTCAACCTCGGTCTTGGCAGGCTTGCGCTTTGACTCGGCCGAAATCGCGTCAGCCTCCTGCGTCGAATGCACTGGTTCGGCATTGGCGCTGCTCGCAAAGGGACTAAGGTTTTCCGCTGCGTCAGCGTTGGCCATAGCTATGTTTGCCTTGGTCTGAGCAATCTTGCTGGCAGCCCGCTTATTGTGCTTCGCCTCGTTTCGTCGCATGAGGATGTATTTTTCAATTGGATCATCTTGCGCTCCCCAGGAAATACGCCCTAACCTCTTTAGGCGCAAAATTTCCTGGCGCTGTCTTATTGAATGAGGCGTGGTGCGCCACTGTTTACTAGGCACCAAAATTCCTAACTCTCCCCCATCTAAGAAAAAGGCGTGAATCTTGCGTATGTCACGCGCGATGTAATAGATGCGTAGTTTGCTTCCGATAAGTTCTGGCTTCCGCGCTAGAGTATCTGATGTATACCGCACTCCCTCAAAATTGATATGTGCAACTGATTTTGCGCCTCGAATTGTTACCTCCACTGATTCGCGAAGGAGAAAAAGCTGGTGGCGTTTGGTATGCGGCAACGTCTGTAGCAAAAAATCTGACTTGCTGGTCAGATAACGCATGGCCTCTAATGCCGATCGCCCACCCACCCCTGACTGAGGTTCTGCATTGCGATTCGCCAGGAGCACATAGATTAATTGCTCAAGCTCATTGAGCTTAATTACCCGATCAAGCTCATTTCCAACGTCCGCCAGCTTACGACGAGGATCTTTAGGATTTGAGCCAAGAGTTCCTGGAATTCTGTGAAATCCGTTCTCTTCTAGAATGCCGAATAGGCGTTCTTCGTATGCACGGTCATTAGGCTCACCGAGACGTCCAGCAATAGTCCAAGTTCCTAAAACCTTGTTGAGGCGATCTAGTGAGTCGTTCGCGAGATGTGCCTTGGCCTCATCGAATTGAAACCAATTCCAGCGGTGATAGGCCAGTTCCGGCTGGAGGTCTATTGGAAAGCCACCGCCCTCCTTGACCTTAAGCCCGGGAATAGTGAGCTCAACTCGACGATGCGGTGCAAGTGATGCCTGCACCGCCTCTGCAAAGTCGTCCTTGTTGTACTCAGCACCCAGCGCGATGCTGTACCCGAGAATGGCACGGGTCCTAACATCTGTCACGACCAATATCCAGATACGTCCTATCTCGATGAGTGTCTCCATCCCAAAAGGGTCAGGAATCGAAATAGTGACACGTAGGTCAACCTTGTGCCCATCAAACTGCACCACTGCGAAGGGCTGCAAAGCCAGCAGTGGCCATGCATCAGGCCGTTCATGCTCCCTATCTGGCACAGGCCCGTCCCGTATGCCGGGGTACCGATCTATATATTCGCTTTCACATTTTTTAAGGAAAGTAACAAATGATCGATAGCCCCGATAGTCTTGGTTGAATGGCCACTCAAATTCGGTTACCCCTTCCGCTCGGCACTTGTTCAAAAACTCATTGTGCAGGTCCGAAGTAGGCCTCCTCACCTGTCGCATCTCGCCTTTTTTAAGCGGTGTGATACGGTTTTTGGCTTCTCTCCTTATCCAATCGAGGATCGCTGGAAATTTACGTAGGAGTTGCTGAAGGGCACCTGCCGCAGAGGAGGCCACAAGCTTGGATGAACTGCGGATAGCCTCTACCCGCGTGTAGGCCTTAGGATGTCCTGAACAACTCGGATTCATGAGTGCTACAGGGCCAGTGTTTTCAGATAGTGCGATTGATGCCGTCTAGCCTGCGTCTTCGCACCACTTTTCACGCCCTTTCGGGCCATCTGCACCGCTTTCGCGGCCCTTTGCCAGTTGGCAGGCGCACTCATCCCTGCGCCCCCAGCAATTGGTGGCGCACCATCCACAGGTTGGACAGCGCAAACAGCGTCTTGAGCTGCAGCGTGTTCTTCTTCAATCCCCGGTAGCGCACCTTGGTGTATCCAAACTGCCGCTTGATCACCCTGAAGGGATGCTCCACCTTGGCACGGATGCTCGCCTTGATCTTCTCCACTTGGTCTATCAGCGCGTCAACCGGGTTGTTCTCTTTGTCCAGTTCTTTGCGCTTTCCCGGGCGCATCGCGATGTGCCATGTGACGCCCTCTTTGGCATCTGGGCGCTTGTGCACGCCTTGATAGCCCGCGTCACCAAACCCATCCGTCTCCTGCCCGTGCAGCAAGCTGTTGCCTTCTACAACGTCGGCCACGTTGCCCGAGGTGCCGATGACGGTGTGCACCAGTCCTGAGTCCGCATCCACGCCGATATGGGCCTTCATGCCAAAGTGCCATTCATTGCCCTTTTGGCTGGAGTGCATCTCTGGATCGCGCTTTCTGTCCTTGTTCTTGGTAGAGCTGGGCGCTGCAATCAAGGTAGCGTCTACCGCAGTACCCGCCTTGAGCAGCAAGCCCTGGGCTGCCAACAGTTCGTTGACGGTGGCCAGAATCTGCTCGGCCAGCTTGTGCTTCTCCAGCCGGTGGCGAAACCTCAAAATGGTGCTCTCATCGGGCATTCGTCCATGGGCATCAAGGCCTGCAAACTCCCGGTAGATCGGCGTGTCAAAGAAGGCTTCTTCCATCGCCAGATCCGACAGGGTGAACCACTGCTGCATGCAGTGAATGCGCAGCATAGTTTCCAAGGCAAAGGGTGGGCGGCCGTTCTTGCCTTCGGGGTAATACGGCGCAATGACTTCAACCAGTGCAGCCCAGGGAACCACCCGATCCATCTGGGCCAGCAGTTCCTGCTTGCGGGTCTTCTTGGTACTCAGGTTCAGGTCAAGGCTGCTTTGCTTCATGCCTGTGAGCATGCCATGACTGAGCTGCACCTATCAGGCTGATGGCGAGGTTTTGCAGGATTTCCCTTAACGTGTTTCCCTGGGATCAAGCCGCGCAAACCCTGAATCTGGTTGTCCGTCGACAGAGTAACCACTCTATCCAGCAATCTGTAAAGCTGCTTCTCATGAACTCCGGTGCGCCGACGAATCTCGGCGAGGCTTACATCTGGTTCGAGGACGAACAGTCGGTAGGCTTCGAGATTGGCTTCGTACTGCGCAACAGCTTCTGGCGACAATGCGGCTGTATCGACGGTAGGCAGCGCCCCGAAGTCGGCCAATATTTCGGGAATGCTGGCCCGGGTGAAGTTGGCCGATCCAAAAAGGAAAACTCGTGATACTTGGTAAGCGCTCTATTGACCACGCCCTTGCACTCGGGTGCCCGTTGAGGCAATGAATGTTCTCTCGGCGTGGTGCGGTCTGCGACGCGCGAGAATCTGGGTCAACGCCGCATTTCACATTCAGTTGATGACAGACCCATTTGCTCCCTTGTCCGAGGAAGAGTTCGAAGAACTCGACCACTTTCTGCTGTTCGGCGTTGACACGGAAGAAGGCATGACCATGGACATGGTCGATGGGTTCTTGCACGCCATTGCGGTCGGGCCGACGACCGTACATCCCAAGCAATGGCTGCCCAAGATCTGGGGTACCAAGGAGATGATGCCTCCGATGGGTTCCGTCGAAGAGCTGAACCACATGCTGGGCTTGGTCATGCGCCACTTCAACACCATCATTGCCGGCCTGGGGGATGACCCCCGGGAGATCAGCCCGTGCTGGTCAACGATGGCCTACGACGGTGACGAGCGTGAATACGACGACGCAGAATCGTGGGCGTACGGCTTTGTCCAGGGGATGAGGCTTTGCTGGAAGGACTGGCAACCGTTGCTGTCCACTCCCCAAGGGCAAGTTTGGTTCAGACCCATTGCCCTGCTGGGCGAAGACGACTATTGCGTGGATCAGGACGAACTCACCCGAACACCGGCCATGCGATCGGAGCTGGCTCAACAAATCCCGCCGGCTGTTCTGGACATGCACGCTCACTGGCTGCCACTTCGGCTCGCTGTCTATCAGCGGGAGGTGGCCAAGTCGATGCAGCCCAAGGTGGGGCGCAATGATCCGTGCCCTTGTGGGAGCGGGGCGAAGTTCAAGAAGTGCTGTGGTGCTGCGGCCGATTTGCACTGAGCCATCTCGCGCCTCGAACTGTCAGGCGGTGGATCACCGCGCCAGTCGCCAGGGCAGCAAGGCCTCGTAGTCATCGACGGTCCTGGCCCGTGGAAGTGCCACTAGCAGCGAGCGCAGGTACTGGTACCCATCAACGCCGTTGACCTTGCAGGTCTCCAGCAACGAGTACAGGTTGGCGCTCGCGTTGGCGCCGGCCACGGTGTCGGCGAAGAGCCAGTTGCGTCTTCCGATGACAAACGGGCGGATCGAATTCTCGCAGCCGTTGTTGTCTATCGGGTAGTTGCCGCTGGTGACGAAGCGCTCCAGCTTGGCCCACTGCGAGGACAGGTAGTGCAGCGCCTTGCCCAGCAAACTGCCTGGCAGCACCGCATGAACGTTGGCCAGCAGCAAGGCCTGGATCTCTTGCAGCACGGGCACACTGTTGGCTTGGCGGCTATGCAGCAGCGCATTCGCATCCAGCCCTTGCTCTTTGGCCAGGGCCTCCACGCGGTAGAGCTTGCCGATCAGCGCGATGAACCTGGCCGCCAATTGCTCAGCCCCCCGGTTGGCTTTGGGCAAGGCCTGCAGCGCGTCATTGAAGTAACGCCGGCAATGTGCCCAACACCCGATTTGCACGAGCTTGTTCGCCAAGGCGATCTTGTTGTAGACCTCGTAGCCGTCGGTCATCAGCACGCCGCCCTCGCGCGCACCGACGTACAGAAGCTGCGCCGCCTCTGTGCTGCGTGAGGGTGAGTAGGCGAACAGGCGTATGGGCGGACCTGTGCCGCTGGCGCCTGAACCATCGGTCATCTGCGCCCACATGTAGCTCTTGGACTGGGCGCTGCGACCGGCCTCCTTGAGCACCTGAATCTCGGTCTCGTCACCGAAGATCAGCGGGGCGTCCAGCACCCGGTCGCGCAGCAGGTTGATGACGGGCTGCACCGCCTGGCCCACCCGCACCACGCTGGCGGCCATGGTGTTGCGCGAGAGGTCGCGGCCTCCGAAGCGCCCCAGCAAGGCCGCCTGGCGGTACAGCGGCAGGCCGTCCACATACTTGGAAGTGATCACCCAGGCCAGCAGGCCTTCGCTGAACAGCCCCTTGGGGATGACTTGCTCGGGCTTGGCCGCCAGGCGCAGCGTGCCATCGCAGCACGGGCAGGCGTACTTGACCCGCTCGTGGCGGATCACGCGCACTTGTTGCGGAATGATGTCGAGCTGCTCGCTGGCCTCCACGCCAATCTCCCGCAGCACGGCACCGTCGTGAGGACAGACACGCTCGGATTCGGGCAGTTCGTGGCGCACCACCTCGCGCGGCAGGGCTGGGTCCAGCGGCTTGCGCCCGCGCTTGGTCCGTTTGTGAGCGGGAACCTCGACAGTGTTGTCGTCGGCCTCGGTTTCTTCCTGGGCCGGCTGGGTTGCCGAGCCGAGCGCCTCGGCCTCGTTGAAGAACATGTCCTTCTGGTGGCCTGCGCTGGCCTCGCTCTTGGCGGCGAACAACTGGCGCTTGAATTTGTTGAGCTGCTCCTTGAGCAGGTCGCGCTCGGCGCGCGTGATGCGCAGCTCACCAGCGAGTGATTCGCTGGTCTGGCTGGCCTGGGCCAGCGCCTTTTGCAAGGCTGCAAATTCTTCGGCGGTGGGCATGTGAACCATCGCCTGCTTCGATCTGCTTGTCGCTCAGGCGGTTCCTTGTGCTGGGGATTTTGCGGCAAATATTCTCAGCAGTGGCATTGCTCATTTCGGCAGCACCAGCCTCACGCAACGCGCTCGTAGAACCGCTGTGGGTGTCGCTGTGTGACCGCCAGATCAATGCCATCAAGCAACCAGTGCAGTTGTTCCACCGTCAGCGTCGGCACCACCGCCTCGTCCGGCCAGATGAAGCGGTCTTGCTCCAGGCGCTTCATCAACAACCAGAAGCCGTTGCGCTCCCAGACCAGGATCTTCACCCGGTTGCGCTGGCGGTTGCTGAACACATACACCGCCGCCGCGAACGGGTTCATGCCCAGGGCTTGCTCCACCAGGATGGCCAAACCGTTGATGCCCATTCGGAAGTCGATGGCCGGGCGGTGCAGGTACACCGTCAGCGTGTCGTCGAGCCGGAACATGGCAGGCGCCCCAGAAGTTCAAGGACGGGCAGCAACCCACCCGGGTCTGCATCGCTGAGGTCGATCTCCACCCCATTGGGCAGTCGGGCGTGCAGGCGTGTCTTGACCTCAGCGGCGGTGACGGGAGATGCCTCGGGGGCCGCCAGCCGCAACGGCACAAAAGCACTGGTGCTGGCCATGGCCACGGTCGGCAGGTTGGCACGACTTGCCTTCAGGTCCGAGCCCATGCTCTGGGTGATCCAGCGGCGCAGCAAGTTGGCGTTGATGCCGCATTGCAGCGCCATGCGCGCCACCGACACATCCGGCTGCAGGCACGCCCGCACCACCTCGGCCTTGGCCTGCGGGTCGTACACGGCACGTCCATCGTTCTTGCGCCCCGTGACCAGGCGCCTCACCACCTCTGCATCGATCTCTGACATACGTGTCCACCTTGTTCTACATGGACACGTAGCTTCCCCTCTCAGACGCTCTGTGGGAAGACGTAGTTGGCGGATCGCTTACGATACTTGCATCACGATCGCACCAATAGGGTAGTAGGCGCAAGAGCTTCCTTGGCAAGACTTGCGCAAGACAATCTGCCGCTGGTCAGCAACGTGAAGACGGCCGCTCGAACCAGCATGGCGTCCATGTCGTGAAATTGGGCTTCCGCCTGTTGGAGAGTGAACGTTGGGTTCAACTCGATTGCAAGCCGCTCTAGGTGCGCCGATGTGACCAGTCCGCGGTGAGCGACCACATGCTGCAAAATCGCTGTCCAGTTGTCATGCAGCGTTCGGCATTTAACAAAGGCGTCTGCGAAGACTTCGTGGAGAACCCCACTCTCACCCTCAACCCATTCGCGAAAATTTTCGATGGCAGGCTTTGGCTTGTTTTTTCTGTGAGAGGCATCGCCTGACAAAAGGAGATAAAAGTGTTGTCTCCCCCCGCGCAACGCCCAAAAATCCACTACTCGATTCAACTTTGAGTCGGGGATTTTGATCGGGCGCTCGCACAGCGCAGTGACCTCATGGTCTGCCTCCAGCTCGATGAACTGGCTGAGAGCCGCCTTGCCAAACAGGGTCATACGGCGTCCAGCTTTCAAACTGAATACGTCGTACCTATAGGACCCATACGGCCGCGCCACCTTCACAGGTGTTTCATACTTGAAGCTTGGCATTGCAGACCCCCCGCAAAATGCATCTTTATGCTAGCGAGAGCATCAACATTGTCAAATTTTCTTCACAGATCTTGAAGGGAGTGTGTCAACTTCTAACGGCTAAGCTATTGATTTGAATTGCGAATTCTCTCCGCATTGGACCGGGAGTAGATCTAGAACGACTCCGGTACCGCTTAATTCAATTTCTCTTTGGAACTTTCGTTTCTGTTTGACAAATTCCCTTCACAAAATCTGAAGGGAATTTGTCAAGACCGAAACGTCACATCGAGGAGAAGCCTGTTGGGAAACCGTGACATGATCATTTCAGCGGATGAAAGACCCGACATCAAGGTGCCCAAAAACCGCCCCAACGCATTGGCGGCGTAGTAGAAACCAACGTCTTCAGCCGCTTTCTCTGAGCCTGCGTATGCCAACACCAGATACGAGTGCACCGAGGAGTTGACCGCAAAAGCGAAGCCGAATACCCCTAGGCCACCGACAACGACCCACTCCAGGTTCGGAACATTCATAACCACGGCAATAGCCAGTGCAATAGGGACTATTGCCAACAACGCAGACCACAAACGCGCTGCGGGCACTTCCGTGCTTAAACCGTCTTCGCTTCTTTTGACCAAATGCGGTGCAAAAGCCTGTACGACACCGTATCCGATTGTCCAGAGCGCCAAAAAGGCTCCCACCATAGGGCGAGACCAGCCAGAAGCGTATAAAAATACTGGGACGCCTACTACAAACCATACGTCACGCGCGCCAAACAACACCACACGTGCGGCTGCAAGCAAGTTGATTCCCTTGTTCTTGGCAAAGAGCTCTTTGGCCGATTTCGAGGCTTTGCTTTTGCCCATCAGCTTGGGTACGTACAACACTACGCCCAACAGCACGAAGGCAAGCAAACCGGCCATCACCCAGAGTGATACCCTGAACCCCAGTACTTCCAGCAGAACACCACCCAGAAAGAAGCCAATGCCTTTCATGGCGTTCTTGCTGCCGGTGAACCAGGCCACCCACTTGAATAGCTGACCTGAAGCTTTCCCTGCAGTCAATTTGATGGCCGATTTGCTGGCAGTCTTGGTCAAGTCTTTGGCCACACCGCATACACCCTGCGACAGCACCACCCAGGCTACCGACATGGTGGGGGTCCATTCAGGCGACAACGCAGACAGCAGCAAAAAGCCTGATATCTGCGTTGTAAGTCCTACGCTCAGCATGCGTGCAATGCCGTACCGCGTAGCCAGCCACCCACCAATCAGGTTGGCGGCAATACCTGCAGCTTCGTAGAGCAGAAACAAGAAAGACAGGGTAAAGGGTGAATAGCCCAGTTTGTAAAAGTGCAAAAGGACCAGCATGCGTAACGCACCGTCTGTAAGCGTGAACCCCCAGTACGCACTGGTGACAATGGCGTAATTGCGTGCCCCATGGTTAGCCGATGGTGCCTGGATCGCGGTAGTTCCCATTTCAAATACCCACGGCTTCCATATGGCATGCCAAGTCCACCATGCGGCAGGCGTAGCCCATCTCGTTGTCGTACCAAGCGTAGACCTTCAGCAAAGTTCCATCAGTCACCATGGTGGACAAGGCATCAACGATGGAGCTGCGGGTATCACGTGCATAGTCTGCACTGACCAATGGCCGCTCTTCATAGCCCAATATTCCAGCCAACGTGCTTTTGGCCGCAGTCGCGAACAGGGCGTTGACTTCCTCTTCCGTGGTCTCACGCTTGAGCTCAAACACGCAGTCGGTAAGGGATGCATTCAACACGGGTGCGCGCACCGCATGCCCATTGAGTTTGCCCTTGAGCTCAGGGTAGATGAGGGCAATCGCAGTTGCACTTCCGGTAGATGTAGGCGCTAGACTTTCCATGGCACTGCGCGCACGACGAAGATCTTTGTGGGGGGCATCGACCACCAGGTTGGTATTGGTCGGGTTATGAATGGTCGTGATTTGACCGTGTTTGATACCAAGGTTTTCGTGAATGACCTTCACCACGGGCGCCAAGCAGTTCGTGGTGCATGACGCGGCCGTCACGATATGGTCTTTGGCAGGGTCATACAGCGTGTGATTGACGCCCACAACGATGTTGAGAACATTGCCGACCTTCACGGGTGCTGCGACGATGACGCGTTTGGCCCCACGGTCTAAGTGCCCCTGAATCGTCTCTGGCGTCAGGAATTTTCCGGTGCACTCCAGCACGAGATCCACACCCAAGTCGCCCCAAGGGATGTCACCAGGTGTCGCATGGGAGCTGAAGGACAGTTTTTTGTTGCCAATCAATACAGCGCTGTCGCCTTCAGCGCGAATGTGTTCACGCCATTTACCTTGAACCGTGTCAAAGGCCAACAAATGCGCAGTCGCTGCAGCACCACCCTTGAGTTCGTTCAAATGCACAACGTCCAAGCGGTTACCTGCACGAGGGTCATCAGACTGGCGCTCAGCAGCGCCCATGGCAGCCCGCAAAGCCAAACGGCCAATGCGGCCCATACCGTTAATTCCTACTTTCATCGCTGAATCTCCACTATTCAATAAATATTGAAATATTTTATCTAAAAAACTCGCCATAACCCCCAACGCAGCCTCTGAGCCTTGAGGGTCGTGCTCAACCTAACTTTTTGAAGTCTTAGCTGCCAATCACACCGCCATCACTTTTTAGTGATCACGATGGGTACCTCAATGGTTATTGAAGCATTGGAGTAAGTATTGCCATCTCACATGAAACATTTATGACGGTGGGGTCAGCGCCGGCTACGCGCTTTACTGCTCGAGCATTCGATGCCCGAGTTAATAATTAACCTTCATTGTTGATTCTCACCAGTTCATCAGGTCAGTTGCCAGTTTTTAGCTTGCGCCAGAGGTTCAAAACACAGCCGTCTGTCGGTCTGCATGCGCGAATGCCCGGTTTGGAGGAGGCAAATATGAAAATAGACGGTCGGCTGATGGCCTGAAAGAGACGGTCAAAAACGCAGTCCAATTCGGGGTTATTGGTAGGTTTGGGACCAGAACAGTGGCCTGGTTTCACTGGAATAAGGGCGGGGTTTGGAATCGGTGGCTCTGTTCTGTGGTTACGCACAAAGTCGCACCACACCCGTCAACTGCGTATCTTGATTGAGATTTCGCACCGTTTTTGAAGAGGAAGCATCCCAAGTTGGGTGTAAAAAGGCTGCTCTAAATTCGTGCTATCGAGATAACGATTATTACCACGCTAGATTCAATTTAGTCATAAACTCAATAAATGCAAAAGTACGAGGTAGCCAGTTTGGCAAAAACAAATTGCCCAGAAATCGATGGATTTCCGGGAACGGCTGAGCTTGCCGCCCTGCGCGCTTGGTACTCAGGAATGTCCACCCGGGATGCTGTTGACCAGTATCTGGGTGACCAACGGCTTTCGGGGCAGTCTTCACGATCTCAAATAGGGAACATCCGCAGGAAGCTGGCGACCCTTGCAAGGCTTCGTAGACGCGAGGATCTTGCCAGTGCCTTTGAGCATTCCGAACAGAAACGCATCCAGCACAGCCGCGCGGCTGTTGCCGCCATTGAACTGCTGCGCACCATTACCCCGCCAGCGCCGCAAATCACCGACGATATCGGTTTGTGGCTGTCTGAGCGCTCGGTGCGGTCCTTGAAAGCCCATGGCATCGACACCCTGGCCGACCTAACTGTGCGCGTACCGCGCCGGCGGCGCTGGTGGGTGGCTGTACCTGGGCTGGGAGTGACTGGTGCCCGGCAGATTGAGGCCTTCTTTTCCCAGCACCCGCAGCTTGTTGAGCGCGCTCGTGCCCTGATCGTTCGCAATGCCCAGCAGGAAGTGCAGCCCTGGGAGATGCTCGTGGTGCCCGGTGAGGTGGATGGTTCCCGTGGGACCTTTCGTGCGCCACCTGAGAGTTGCACGCTGAATTCTGCCAATGACTACGAAGCTGTCCAGGCTTGGCTGTCCTTGCACGAGGCGGCCGCCACCCAGCGTGCTTACAGAAAAGAGGCCGAGCGACTGATCCTGTGGGCCATCGTCGAACGCGGCAAAGCACTATCTTCCCTGAACACGGAAGACTCCATTGCTTACCGGGCGTTTCTGCGGCACCCGACACCGGCCAGGCGGTGGATTGGCCCACCCCAGGCGCGAACATCACCGGACTGGAAACCCTTTGTGGGCGGTTTGGCACCCCGCTCTGTGGCTTATGCCTTGGCGGTCCTTGGTGCCATGTTTCGCTGGCTCATGGAGCAGCGCTATGTGTTGGCCAACCCATTCTCTGGGGTCAAAGTGCGTGGTGCTTCGCACGCGGCACCTATGGATACGGGGCGGGTGTTCTCTGAAGGGGAATGGGCCATCATCCGTGCGGTGGCCGACGGGCTGGAATGGACCTATGGTTGGCAGGTACCGGCGGCGCAGCGTTTGCGCTTTGTGCTGGACTTTGCATATGCCACGGGACTGCGGGTCAGCGAGCTGGTCGGCGCCAAACTGGGACAAATCGAAGTCGATTCGCATGGCGACCACTGGATCAAATTGGTTGGAAAGGGCAGCAAGTCGGGCAAAGTTGCACTGCCGCCGCTGGTGCGCTCCGCGTTGGACCACTCGCTGATGCAACGGGGTTTGCCCATTACGCCAGCGCATTGGAAGCCTTCCACCCCCTTGATTGCCGACCTGGGCGACCCAGACGGAAAATCGGGCATCACCGCCACCAGGGTCTGGAGCCTTATGAAACGATTCTTCACCACGGTAGCGACTGCAATCGAAAAGGAGGCACCTGCCACTGCGGAAAAGCTGCGCAAAGCCAGTCCGCATTGGATGAGGCACACGCACGCCACGCATGCTTTGGCGCGCGGTGCCGAACTGACCACCGTGCGCGACAATTTGCGCCACGCGTCGGTGGCCACAACGTCGATCTACCTGCACACCGATGAGGTCAAACGGGCTAGGCAGATGGGTGATGCGTTTGGGGCGCGGTCATAAAGGGATGGGCAGGATAGCGCGTTCTTTTAGCTCTGCTTTATTCCATTGACGGAATATTCCATGGAGGCTATACTTGTCGCATGATTTGGGATGTTGAGTACACAGACGAATTCGGCGAGTGGTGGAACGGTCTGTCTGAAGATGAACAAGAGTCTCTGGATGCATCCGTGCGCTTGCTGGAGGATCGAGGCCCGAATTTGGGGTTTCCTCACAGCAGCGGGATTAACGGATCGAAACACAGCCATATGCGTGAATTGCGCACGCAGCACGATGGGCGACCGTATCGAACTCTATATGCGTTTGACCCTAGACGGTCGGCCATCCTGCTGATCGGAGGCGATAAGACTGGGGACGACCGGTGGTATGACGTACACATCCCGATTGCGGACGGACTCTACGATGAACACATAGAGCAACTTCGGAAGGAAGGACTGATAAATGGCAAACAAATTCTCTGACTTGCGCTCGCGCATGGCGCCCCAGGCCCAAGCGAGGGCAGCGGTTAAGGCACAAGCGATGCTTGCCGAAATGCCACTCAACGAATTACGGCAAGCCCGTGGCCTGTCCCAAAAGATGCTGGCCGAGGTGTTGCACGTCCAGCAGCCATCTATCGCCAAAATGGAAAAACGCACGGACATGTATCTATCAACGCTGCGCAGTCACATTGAAGCGATGGGTGGGCAGTTGGACGTGATTGCGCGCTTTCCGGATGGCGCGGTCAAAATAAGCAACTTTGGTGACCTTGGGTCCGCTGCGGTAGCGTGACTTTTCCGGGTGCCACGTCCTGCCCCCCAATTTGCTAGATGGGGTTCCACGCCCAAACCGGCGGAAATTTCAGACGGCTGCCAAAACAGGATGAATTTGAGTGATGCATGTGGGCATGCGTAGTTAACGCGGCACGGTGATTGCCCCCGACTGGATGCCTTGGGCAATATGCGCCAACAGTTGGACAAAGCGATCAAGCTCCGGGTGCGCCTCGCACAGGACGTTCATCTCTTCTTTCTGCGCCGACTGCATCAATTGTTGAAACAGCTCCATATAGGGGGCCATCTGGGCCAACAACTCCAACTGGTTGCCATTGTCGGTGCGTTCAAACTCACGCATTTTGGCATCCAGCAATTGGGCGATGGCCAGGCGCTCGTCGCGATTCTTGTCTTGCGGTGCCTGGGCACCTCTGGGCGTTAACTCCAAGGGGTCTTTTCGGGGGTCCAGACAGTCCACATGGTCACGGCACACCCAGGTCAGCAAAGCGTCGGGGTCCTGCGTCTGTTTCTGGATGACCTTGACCGCTTTTTGGTACTGCAAATCGTTGGTACGGGAGTTTTGCAGACGGGGCCAATGCTCACGCAAGCCAGCCAAGCGGTCGGCCTCAAACTCCGCGCGAAAGGCTGTCACCGTCGCATCGGGTGCAAGGGCCAAGAAAAAATACTGCTTGCTGGCCAGCATATGGGACAACACCTGCTTGACCAAGGGGTTGTTGGGATTGAGCAGCACGCTGTAGGTGGCAAAACCATAGAACTCAAAGAAGAGCTGAACTACTTCAAAGTCTGCATTGCCCACCAGGGTGTGGCCGAAATTGAAGCCCAAGGCCATGGCTTCCTTCGGCATGGCCTTGGGTGGACGCAGTGCCAACAGGCCCATCGGCTCTTGGCGCTCCTCCACCATGCCCAATGCAAAGCAGGGTGCCTTGGCCGCCCAAAGGTCTTCGGCAAACTGACGGTGAAGCGTTAACCTTGGCAGTAGATGCTGGACATTCATAGGCGCGGTATGTAGGTAGCTCGGACGAATTGCGGACGCAGTTTAAGCCAAGTTAATTTCCGCCATTGGTGACTCGATTGGGAGGCCACATTGTCCATTGTTGCCATAAAAACCAAGGGTAAACCCTTGCACCTTACCGTTACTATTTGCACCTAAACCGAGATTACCCCCATTTGGAATGCGGCCACCGTTCCAGCTGGCGGCACTCGCCGCGTGTTCATACCGATTCAGTCATGAGAAGCATCTGGCCGGAGCCAACGAATGGCTTTCAGAATCCGGTGGAACTCCGTGCGTTTCATCGCATGGCTCGAAGGGGCGCAGGCACACGACAGAGAGCGGGCAGTTGTGTTCTCTCGCAGCGGGCAGACCAGCGCGCTTTTCTCGCAGTTCCTCCCGAGGAAGAAGCTTCCCGTTCTACCGTCGTTGGTCATTCATGGCTGTGCCCATGGCCACCATTTCCTTGAGAGTTGACTTTTTCGCATCCAGTGAGCGTGGCAAGAAAGAGAACCATCAGAATCGTACCGGCGAAAGTCTTGAGCGTTTTCATGGGAATGTTCAATTGAAAGGTTTATCGGACAGGCGCATTGAAACGGCGCCGCGATACCCATCGCAGCGCCATTTGCTCACATCACTTTTTTGATGTCGGTGTAATCACCTCGAGTGCGCAGGATGACCTTGACGTTGGCCTGGCCCCGGTTGCGCCAGTACCAGCCGTGATTGCCCGTGAACGCAGCCTCCAGAATGCCTTCATCAGCAGCGACTCCACGACCTTTCTCGTAACTGATCGACTTGCCCGGCGCATCGCCGTGGGTATCGAAATTGACCTCTCCACCTTCGACGACCCACGAATATTGCGCTTTGGCGCCTTGGACCATCTTCAGTTTGATTTCCGTGCCCTCTCCCGGCGTCAGAGTGACGGGCATCTCGTCGCGCCATTCAATCTTGGGCGCAGCAGCCACAGCCGCCACAGCGGCTGGTGCTGTTGGTTGTGCAGCATTGGCCGAGGCCATGCCGGCCGTTGTTTCGCTTGTCTGCGAGGGTGCTGCGGCAGCATCGGCCGCAGCCTCCGCAGCCAACTGTTGCTTGATGTCACCCATTTCAGTCATGCGCAGCACTCGGCCGACTCCGGTGGGATCGATTCCGTATTCAGCCGGCAGCACAATGGCAACCAAGAGGACCACGGCCGACACGCCGGCGAGGATGGTGGAACGCAGGAGCTGCTTCGAAGAGGGCAGTTCGGCGCGCAGAGGGGTATCGCTGTTGTACATGTTGAATGTTCCTTGGGTGTTCACGACACGAAATAACCGGTGAGCTGCATGCCCACCAGAATGAAGCCCGCGCTCATCATGGCGACGTTGGCTGTGTAGGCGTGGCGGATGAAACTGGGTGTGCGGCGCCAGTAGCTCATGCCGATCAGGATGACCGCCAGGGCCAACAGCTGTCCGATTTCCACACCCACGTTGAAGGCCAGCAGGTTGGGCACCAGCCCGTCGGGCGAGATCTCGTACTCAATGATCTTGGTCGCCAGACCAAAGCCGTGGAACAGACCAAACACGAGAGTGGCGACCTTGGTGTTGGGCTGGAACCCCAACCAGCGCTGGAAAGCACCGATATTGTCCAAGGCCTTGTAGACGACTGACAGACCGATGATTGCGTCGATCAGGTAGCTGTTGATCCCGACGTTGAAGTAAACGCCCAGGATCATGGTGGTGGAGTGACCCAGCGCAAACAAGCTGACGTAGATGCCGATGTGCTTGATGCGGTAGAGGAAGAAGATCACGCCGAACAGGAACAGGATGTGGTCGTAGCCCGTCATCATGTGTTTGGCGCCCAGGTACACGAAGGGCAGCAGATTGACGCCCGAGATTTCCTGGATGTAACCCTTGTCACCTTCGGTGACGGCGTGGGCAAAGGCCTCTGCAGTGCCCAGGAGAAGGCACATGAAGAAGGCAGAAAGCAAGAAGAGACGGGGGTGCCAGATCGCCCATGGCGAACGTGGCAGCCTGTCGTGAACATGGCTGTGCATGAAGACTCCGATGGCCTGAAAGAAATGGGGGCGCTGCGTGGCGCAGCGCAAAAGCTCGAACGTGAGCGAGAGCGAGGTGGGTCTCAGCCCATGGGCGGGCGTTCGAGCCGGGATGCCTGAACCATTTCAATCCACGGTTTCACCAGCAGCCACCAACTGGGAGGCTGCGGTGCTGCAGAGCGCCATGCAAGGGGAAGGGCGTGGGCTTTGTCGTGCGAGTGATCGGCCCCGTGGTGGTGGTGGTCCGCACTTGCACTCGCATCAACCATCGCCAGTTCGCCACCCAGATCTTCGTGTGAATGTCCGTGCGACTCATCGGAGAAAGACGGAGCGACATGGAGAACTGCCGCGATGGCAGCCAAGCCATGGGAGCTTGTGCTCCCGATCGAGGAGATGAGCGCCCCGAACATGATCGTCACCAAAACCAGCCATCGCACGCCCAGTGCTGCCCTGTTGGGGCGCAAGGAACGTGAGGGACGCAGGGTCATAAGTGCAATTGGGTTCTAGGAAAGCAGACCCGCATTATCGTAACCCCCCATAGGGGATACGATCAGCCATGACACAACCGCATACACATGCTTCCCATCCAGCCATCATCAAACGCCTTCGCCGAGCCAGCGGCCACTTGAGCAGCACCATCGACATGCTGGAGCGGGGACGCACCTGCCTGGATGTCGCGCAGCAACTGCAGGCGGTGGAGAAGGCGATTCAGCAAGCCAAGAAAGCCCTGATCCAGGACCACCTGGATCACTGTCTTGAAGACCTCGTGGGCCCCCTGGGCACGGGGCAGCGAGATTCCCTGGACGAGTTCAGGGAGATCACGCGCTACCTCTGAGCCTGTGGCACCCACGGCTTCCTAGCGCATCGACACCGAGAACAGCATGCTGGACATCCTCGCCAACCGCACTTATCGACATCTGTTTGCCGCGCAGATGATTGCCTTGATCGGGACCGGGTTGGCCACGGTGGCGCTGGGCCTGCTGGCCTTTGAGCTGGCCGGCGACAACGCAGGCATGGTGCTGGGCACGGCCCTGGCCATCAAGATGATCGCGTACGTGGGCGTGGCCCCGATCGCTGCTGCGTTTGCCGATCGCCTGCCCAGGCGCACCTTGTTGGTCACACTGGATCTGGTGCGTGCGGGTGTTGCCCTGATGCTGCCGTTTGTTTCCCAGATCTGGGAGATCTACGTTTTGATTTTCGTGTTGCAGACGGCCTCGGCCGCTTTCACCCCCACATTCCAGGCCACGATTCCCGACGTGCTGCCGCTGGAAAAGGACTACACCAAGGCCTTGTCGCTCTCCCGCCTGGCCTATGACATGGAGAGCCTGGTCAGCCCGATGCTGGCGGCCGCTTTGCTGACTGTGATCAGCTTTCACAACCTGTTCGCTGGCACGGTGGTCGGCTTCCTGGCCTCGGCCGCCCTGGTGGTGTCGGTTGCCTTGCCGGCGCACCCATCGCCTCAGCGTCGCGGCATCTACGACCGCACCACACGCGGGCTGCGTATTTACCTGGCCACACCCCGGCTCCGCGGTCTGCTGGCGATCAGTGCGGGTGTCGCAGCGGCGGGCTCCATGGTGTTTGTCAACACGGTGGTCATCGTTCAGGCCGGCTTGGGCCTGACCCAGAGCGCGGTAGCCCTGGCGTTGGCCAGTTTTGGCGCAGGCTCCATGGTGGCTGCGCTGGCACTGCCTCGGCTGCTGGAGAAGCTGCCCGATCGCACGGCGATGCTCGGTGGCATCGGCATGATGGTCGTGGGGCTGTTCGTGGGCACCTGGATGGTGGTGGGGCAAACCTCGCTGATGGTCCTGTGGTTTGCGATCGGTCTGGGCTACTCCACCGCCCAAACGCCCTCCGGGCGGTTGCTGCGGCGATCCTCGAACCCGGAGGATCGCCCGTCGCTGTTCGCTGCGCAGTTCGCGCTGTCGCATGCCTGCTGGCTGTTGTTCTACCCCCTGGCTGGCTGGCTGGGCACGCGGTACGGCATGCCGGCGACCTTTGCGGTTCTGGGCGGTGCGGCTGCACTGGCTGTGTGGGTGGCTTCTCGGGTCTGGCCCGCGCAAGACCCGGAGGTGATCGAGCACGAACACCCGGACTTGCCAACCGGACACACGCACACCCAGGGAATTGCCGGTAGCGGCGATCAGGTGCGTCATGCGCATGCTTTTGTGGTCGATGACCAGCACCCGCACTGGCCCAGCGTGGGTCGTTGATGCCGGAACTCGGTGCCTATGGCGGATTGTTTGTCAGCGCATTCGTCGCTGCCATTGCTGCCCACAGCATCCGAGGCCGTGCTGGTGGCACTGCTCCTCACTGATGCCTACTCGGTCTGGTTGCTTCTGCTGGTGGCAACGGTGGGCAATGTGCTCGGGGCGGTGGTGAACTGGTTGCTGGGACGCGGGTTGAGCGTTACCGCGATTGACCCTGGTTCCCAGTCAAACCCGAATCAATGGGCCGGGCGCAGCACTGGTACCAGCGTCACGGCAAGTGGACGTTGTTGTTGAGTTGGCTGCCCGTGGTGGGCGATCCGCTCACCGTTGTGGCCGGTGTCATGCGCGAGCCATTCGGCGTGTTTCTCGTGCTGGTGACGCTGGCCAAGTTCGGGCGGTACCTAGTTCTTGCAGGTATCGTGCTCGGACTGCAGTGAACAAGTCAGTTGGCGATGTGCACCCGGCGAATGGGCGCCGGGCATGAACAGCATTACGTGATCAAGCGGTCTGTTGAGGCCGCTTTTACCAGTCTTGCACGAGTGATCCTGCCCAACACGGCCACTTAAAGGCTCGCGCCGATGAAGGCGATGGTGGGTCACTGCCAAAAGGTGTTCCACATGGCCAACGTGCATGGATCCTCATTGCATCAGGCCCTCACAAACCCGACGCAGTCGCTGCTCAGCATCCTTTGCAACAGCCTGCACCTCAGGCTTGTCGACCATCTCCATTATCACCAGCGGATCGATGAACGCCACCGTGACGTGGCTTTCACCTTCCTGGCGGACAACCACGTTGCAGGGCAGGAGCAAGCCGATATCGGGCTCTGCCTGCAAGGCCTTGTGTGCCAGCGGTGGGTTGCAGGCACCCAGGATGCGGTAAGGCGGCATGTCGACGCCCAGCTTCTCCTTCATCGCGTATTGCACGTCTATATCGCTGAGCACACCAAAGCCCTCCATTTTGAGGGCAGCCAGGACGCGCTCAATGGCTTCATCGAACGAAAGTCTAAGTGTTGCGTTGAATCCGTACATCGTGTTCTCCTCGTTGGTCATCGACCAGCATTTCACATTCGCCGGAATGGCGACCATGACGTTGTCGGAATGGCTTGCCGTCAATTGGTTCCTGCCCATGCCTGGACAATGCGTTTGGGTCGCTGCATCGGCAACGCAGTCTGCTTCACTCTTCAGCCGGAAAGCACAGCCGGGCTTCCATGCCCACGACCTGGCGCGGCTCCAGGTGCAACTCGCCGCCATAGCGCCTCGCGATGGCATCGACAATGGAAAGGCCCAGGCCGCTGCCGATATCGCCATCCACACTGCCACTGCCGCGTCTCCAGAACCGCTGCGCCGCTTGTACAACTTCAGCAGCGGACATACCCGGGCCTTCGTCAAGGACGCAGAACGCCACATGACCTGGCAGCCGCTCGATCCGCAGCACGACTGTGCTCTGCCTTGGCGAATGCCGCAACGCGTTGTCGAGCAGGTTGCGCAAAGCCGAAACCAGCAACGCCTCGGGAATTGCCAGTGATGCTGCGTTTGTCGTGGCCTGCAACTCAACGCACCGGATGCTGGCCCCACCGACCTGTGGGGCGACGGCCGACGCATCGTCGATCGCCTGCTGCGCTGCATGCAGCGCATCGGCCCGCGGCGCCTTCTCGGGTTTCGCCGCTCCTTCAAGTCGCGCCAGCAACAACAATTGCTCGAGCGTGCGGTGCAGCCGTGCCACACCCTGCTGCGCATTCGCCAGCGCCTCGCCCGCGGCGCCATGCAACCCAGATTCCCCGCACGCCAGGCGCAGCACCTGCAGATGCGTCTTGATGGCGGTCAGTGGCGTTCGCAGTTCGTGTGCTGCGTCGTCGGTGAACCGCCGCTCGCGCTCGATCGCGTCCTGCACACGCACCAGCAGGCGAGCGACGGTATCAATGAGCGGCTGCAGCTCGGGCGGCGCGTCGATGGCAGGCAACGGAGATTGGTCGTCCGCACGCCGGTTCAGCAGCGCCGTGCGCACCCGTTCGATCGGCGCGAGGCCCCGCCCGACACCGATCCACAGCAGCGCCAGGCTGACCGCCATCGCGACGGCGAACGGTACCGCTGCGGAAAGCGCAATCTCGCGCAGCAGGCCTTCGCGCGCATCCATGCGGTCGGCGGTGGCAATGCGCACCTCGCCGACTTGCAGCACATACGTGCGCCAGGGTTTGCCACCGTAGACGGAGGTGCTGTAGCCCAAAGCCGCACCCTCCAACCCGGGGCTGGTGGCCGTGCGCGCAATCGGCTGGATTGCAACCTCGCTGCGAACCAGGCTGACCTCGCACGCCAGGCCGTCGCGCGCGATCACATCGAGCGGCAACACGGGCGGTCCGTTGACCTGCAGGCGTTCGGCGGGAAGGCGCGCGACCAGGCCAGCCACCATGCGCGCCGAGGCGGCCAGCCGCTCGTCCAGAGCGCTTCGCAGCTGCTCGCGCACATCCATGAACATCCACACCGCGACGACGCTCCACAGCAGCGTCAGCGACAACCCGATGATGGCGACCAGGCGCAGGCGCAGCGTCATCGCTTTTCCTCGACAGCAGAACCGGCCTCACCCAATCGGTAGCCCAAGCCGCGCACCGTCTCGACGATCGCAGGGCCGAGCTTGCGGCGCAGGTGGTGGATGTGTACGTTCACGGCGTTGCTTTCCACGTCGGTCTCAAAGCCGTACAGACTGGCCTGGAGTTGCTCCAGGCTCAGAATGCGGCCGGGGTTTTGCAGCAGCGCGCGCAACAACGCGAGCTCGCGTCGCGAAAGCTCGACGCGCACGCCATGCAGTCGAACCTCAGCGCTGGAGGCGCTGAAGGTCAGGCTGCCGTGTTCGACGAGGTCGCTGCTTCGGCCACTGGCGCGGCGCACCAGTGCATGCAGTCGCGCCACCAGCTCGTCGAGCTCAAAGGGCTTGAGAAGGTAATCGTCGGCGCCGGCCCGCAGGCCCGCGACGCGGTGTTCGAGCGCGTCACGCGCCGTCAGCACAAGCACGGGGATCGCCTGCCCCTGGGCGCGCCAGCGTGCGAGCACTGCCATGCCGTCTTCGTCGGGCAGGCCGAGGTCGAGCACACAGACATCGAAGTGCGACGCGCCTACCGCCGCACGCGCCTTCGCGGCGGTGTCGACGTGGTCCACGGTCACGCCGAGCAGACGTAGCCCGGCGACGATGCCACTGGCAACGAGACGGTCGTCTTCAATCAGCAGGACGTGCACAGTAGTCTTCGCAGGGGCCACTGGCGAGCTCACGGTCGACAATCAGCAACAACGATGCGACGACGGCGATACACGGCCTGATGGGTTTCATGGCGCAATTATGGTGGCTGGTGGTTGCCAAGCAGGGGGGTAATTCGCCGGGAAGGTTGTTAACGCCACCTTAATCGCGGCATTCAAGGATGGCGTTTCGGTGACACCCCGTCACGCTTTGACACCAGCCCATGCCCGTACTTTCCGATCGCCTTCGAAGCAGCCTGCGCGCTGCCCTCGCCGCCCTGGTGCTGCTGTGGGGCGTGGCCTGGCCGGTTCACGCGGCAGAAGAGTTCCTGCAGCCCGAGCAGGCCTTTCGCCTGCAGGTGACGAAGTCCAGCGCCGACCAGTTGCACCTGAGCTGGACCATCGCGCCGGGCTACTACCTGTACCGTGATCGTATGGTGGTGACCGCATCCTCTTCTGGGACACGCGTGCAAACTGAACTCCCGCCCGGCATCCGCAAGGACGACCCCAACTTCGGCGTGATGGAGGTCTACCACGACGCGGTCACGATGAAGGTGTCGCCCGCCGGTGCCGCCGCACTCAACGTGACTTGGCAGGGTTGCGCCGACGCCGGGCTGTGTTATCCGCCGCAGACGCAGACGATTCAGGTGGCCGACGTCTCGTCGGATACCGCCACCACAGCACCCGCTGACACATTGGTGCGGGCGCAAGAACCGGGCGCCCCCGGCCTGTGGAACAGCGTTTCCGGCAGCGACACCCAGATCACCCAGTGGCTGGGCGAACGCTCGCTAGGTTGGACCTTGCCGCTCTTCTTCCTGCTCGGCATCGCGCTCGCGTTCACGCCCTGCGTGTTGCCGATGTTGCCCATCGTCTCCGGCATCGTCGTCGGCAGCCGGGCGCCGCCGCGACGCGCGTTCGCGCTGTCCATGGCGTTCGTGCTGCCCATGGCGCTGACCTATTCGGCGCTGGGCGTGGCGGCAGCGCTGGCAGGAGCGAACCTGCAGGCGATGCTGCAGAACCGCTGGACGATGCTCGCCTTGGGCGGCATTTATGTCGTGCTCGCGCTCGGCATGTTCGGCGTCTTCACTTTGCAACTGCCTGCCCGGCTGCGCGACAAGCTCGACGGCGCAAGCCGTGGCCTGCGCGGCGGATCGCTGCCGGGCGCAGCGGCCATGGGCGTGCTGTCGGCACTGCTCGTCGGCCCATGCATGACGGCGCCGCTGGCGGGTGCGCTGCTCTACATCGCCCAGAGCGGCAACGTTGTTCATGGCGCGCTGTTGCTGGCGGCGCTGGGTCTGGGCATGGGCACGCCACTGGTGATCGTCGGCACACTGGGCTCGCGTTTCCTGCCGAAACCAGGTCCGTGGATGGATCGCGTGAAGGGCGCGCTGGGCTTCGCGCTGCTCGGCACGGCGGTTTGGATGCTGGAACGCGTCGTGCCCGAGCCAGCCGCATTGCTCATGTGGGGCGCGCTGCTGCTGGCTGTGGCGGTGACTCTCGTTCACACGTCGTCCCGCAGCGCTGCAGCTGTCGCTGCCAACGCGGCGCCAAACCTGCTCGCGATCCGCACGCTGGCGGTTCTGGCTGGTCTGTGGGGCAGCGCGATGGTGCTCGGTGCGGCGGGCGGTGCGGTGGATCCCTGGCGGCCACTGACGCTCGCCGCGGCGTCGGCAACGGGCCCGGCGCAAACGACGAACTTGAAATTCGAACCGATCGCCAGCGAAACAGAACTTCAGGCCCGGTTGGCCGCCGCGCGGGCGCAGGGGCAACCCATCCTCGTTGACTTCTATGCCGACTGGTGCGTCTCCTGCAAGGCGATCGAGAAAGAGGTTTTCGGAGATCCACGCGTGCAACGCTCGCTGGCCGGCGTGCTGCTCCTGCGTGCCGACGTGACCGCGAACGATGCCCGTCACCGTGAGCTGATGCGCACCCACCAGGTGATTGGCCCGCCGACCGTGATGATGTTCGATGCAGCCGGACGCGAGCGGCGCGACGCCCGCCTAGTCGGTGAATTCACGGTCGAGCAGTTCTTGCAGCGACAGCCTGGGCCACCCACACCCGACATGGGAGCTCCTGCATGAACCAGTCCTTGCAGATCGGCCCTCTGTCGCTGCCGTACTCGGTGCTGCTGGCCCTGTTTGCCATCGCGCTTGGAAGGTGGGTCGCCAGGTGGATGGCGAAGGCGGCAGGCATCGAGGCCGAGCCCACGTTGACGCGCATGCTGTTTGTCGGTCTGTTCGCGGCACGACTCGCCTTCGTCTGGCAATGGCACGAGCAGTATTTCGATGCCCCGCTGAGCATCCTGGACATCCGCGACGGCGGTTGGGAGCCCACTGCGGGTGTTGTGGCGGCCTTGCTGTTCGGCCTGCAGCGCGCGCAACGCCAGGCAGGCATGCGCAAACCCGTGTTCGCTGCAGCGATCACCACAGGCATGGTGCTCATGCTGGGTGGCTTCGCTTCCGTATTGATGTCGACCACACCAGTGCCTTTGCCGCCGTTGGCGCTCGCCTCGCTGAATGGCCAGTCGGTGTCGCTTGCGGGCTTTGCCGGAAAGCCCACCGTGGTCAACCTCTGGGCCACCTGGTGCCCGCCGTGCGTGCGCGAGATGCCGGTGATGCAGCAAGCACAGGCCGCCAACCCGGACGTGAACATCGTCTTCGTCAATCAAGGCGAAGACTCAGCAGCGATTGCCGGCTTCCTCAAGCGAAACGGCTTGACGCTGCGCAATGTGCTGCTCGATCCAAAGCGTCTCACCGGCGCAGCGCTGGGCCACAGCGCCTTGCCAACCACGCTGTTCTTCGATGCGCAGGGAAAGCTTGCCGACACCCGCATTGGCGAGCTGTCGCAAGCCACGCTCACCCAACGCCTGACAATCCTTCGCGCCGACTCACCCCCGCCACAACAACTCCCTTCGCCATGAATCATCAAAACACTCCCGCCCGCGCATCACTCATACCTTCCGCGACCGTGTCCACCGTGGTCGTGCTGATTGCCCTTGCATCGGCCGTTGCATCGATTGCCCTCGCTGCCCCGCAACTCCCTGCAGCGCTTCAGGCGCTGGAAAAAAAGGGCCTGAGTATCGTTGGCACATTTCCAAGCCCGAGCGGAATGACGGCCTACGCTGCTCATGCAGGCACCGAGCCGATCGCCCTGTACTTGACGCCTGACGGCAAGCACGTGATTGCCGGAACGCTGTTCGACGCCTCCGGCAAGAACCTCACCGAGGCCGGGCTGGAAAAAGTACTCGCCCAGCCAATGACCGAGGCGGTCTGGGGCAAACTCGAGAAGAGCCACTGGATTGCCGACGGTCGCGAGGACGCGCCACGAACGGTCTACGTCTTCACCGACCCCAACTGTCCCTACTGCAACAAGCTGTGGGCCGATGCACGGCCTTGGGTCGACACGGGCAAAGTACAGCTTCGGCACGTCATGGTGGGCATCCTGACGCCGACCAGCGCAGGCAAGGCAGCAGCGTTGCTGGGCGAAAAGAACCCGGCTGCTGCGCTGGACGCATATGAACGCAGGCATGTCGCGTCGAATGCAAAGACGCTGGCCAGCGGGCGGCCCAAGCCCCTGGGTGATGACAGTCTTAAACCGCTTTCGGTGGTTCCTGCCGGGATAGCAGACCAGCTCGATGCGAACGCTGCGCTGATGGCGTCTTACGGTCTGCGAGCAACCCCGGCGTTGGTCTGGAAGGACGCCAAGGGCAGCGTGCAGATGCGCCAGGGCGCGCCTGAGTCCGATCTGGCTGCCATTTTCGGGCCACGATGAGCGCGGAAAGCTGCATCGATTGCACCGTTCGCCAACGCACAGAAGATTCGTCCACCGCGTGGTGCACTGTGATGCTAGGAATGCAGTCTCGAAATCGATCCGCCAGTCGGTATCACCTACCCATCGAGTAGGTCTGTCGGGCAGGCTGAAAGAGTCACCACCGACTCACATCATTCTTTCAAGGACTCACACATGACCCACTTCTCCAGGGCGCTTTCAGCATTAACTACGGCATTGGTGTTGGCCGCCGGTGTGGTGGGCCCGGTCCAGGCTCAAAGCGTCGTCAATGTGTACGGCCCCGGCGGCCCGGCCCCAGCGATGCAGGAGGCTGCCAAGGCGTTTGGCGCCACAAACAACATCACCGTGAACGTGGCTGCAGGACCCACCCCGCAGTGGATCGACAAGGCAAGAGAGGATGCCGACGTCATTTTCAGCGGCGCCGAAAACATGTTTACCGACTTCGCCAAGGCCTTGCCGGGCGCCTTCGAGTTGAAGGACGCCTATCCACTTTACCTGCGACCCGCGGCAATCCTGGTGCGGCCCGGCAACCCGAAGAACATCCGCAGCTTTCGCGACCTGCTGGCCCCAAACGTCAAGCTGCTGACTGTCGCCGGTGCTGGGCAAACCGGATTGTGGGAGGACGTGGCGGGGCGCACCGGAGACATCGCGATGGTGCGGGCGTTTCGCAAGAACATGGTCTTTCCCGAGGCCGCCAGCAGTGGCGCAGCCAAGGAGCAGTGGGCACAGCAGAAAGACATCGACGCGTGGCTGATCTGGAACATCTGGCAGGTGGCCAACCCCAATCTGGCGCAGGTCGTCGAACTGGATGAGCCGTTTCGCATCTATCGCGATGCTGGCGTGGTGCTGACGCGCAAGGGAAAGACCGATCCGCAGGCCCCCGCCTTTGTGGCGTTCCTGAAGTCGCCAGCCGGGCAGGAGATCTTTGCCAAATGGGGTTGGGATGCGCGCCCAGTCGCCGCCGTCGACGGAGCCCGATCCGCTGCGCCATTGAGCGTGTCGAGCCAGGCGGATGTCGAGCGGCGATTCGCGCGCATGGACACGAACCGTGATGGCGCGGTCACCTGGGAAGAGGCAGCGCCCTCGCGAGCACGCGAATTCGACTCCATGGACAAGAACAACGACCGCCGCATCACGGATGTCGAATTTCGTGGCCAGCTGCCGATCGGCAGTTTCGACATCAACACAGACGGCGCGGTCTCGAAAGCTGAGTTCCTCGCTACGCATCGATTGATGTTCATGCAGTTCGATGCTGACGCGAATCAGCGAATCTCAATTAGCGAGTTCACTACGGCACAGCGCGCTACCGCGAAACAGGCCGTATTGAATTGATCCCCAACATGACCAGCACAACACGCATCGATCGTATCGGCTCGCACTTCACCGCCGTCGTGATTGGGGCGATGCAACTCCTGCTGATGATCGTGATCACGGTAGCGGTGCTGGAGCTGTTCTGGCTGTTCTTCACCAGTGCCGCCGATTGGCTTCGCAACGTGGACTCGGTGCCAGACCTCCAACTGGCCGTCCAGAGACGCTTTGCAGGCGTGCTGCTGATCCTGCTTGGCCTGGAGATACTCGAATCGCTGAAGATCTTCTTCACTGAGCACAAGGTCCGGCTCGAACTGATTCTCATCGTGGCGGTTATCGCCGTCAGCCGCCACATCATTCAGCTTGACTTCGAACACACCGACGGGCTTGTCCTCATCGGCATCAGTGCGCTGGTGATCTCGCTGACTGCGGGTTACTTCCTGGTCAGGTGGAGAACGCTGAGCAACGCCGGGCAAAGGACCGATCCATGACCTGCTGACAAGCATTGTTGCGACTCGGCTTGATGCGCAGTCCGCTGCCCCTAGGCAGCGCGACGCTGGTCAAGTGGACCGATTCGTGATTGCCACCTCACCGTTCGAAAGACAGACATGGCTGAACGCAAACTCACGATCCTGCAGATCAACGATCTGCACGGCTACCTCGAACCGCATCCGGAAGCCTTTCGCGGTCGAGGCAAGTTCAACTACAGGACCTGCGGCGGTCTGGCGCGCATCTTCAGCATTTTCAACCGGGTACGCGCCGAGCGCCCCGGAGAAGTGCTGGCGCTGGACAACGGCGACACCTTCCATGGCACCTTCGTTGCCGGACAATCCCAAGGCGAGTCAATGCTGCCGCTGATGAATGCGCTCGAATTCGATGCGATGACGCTGCACTGGGAGTTCGCCTACGGGCCAACGCAGGTACGCAAGCTAGCTGCGGGACTGATTTACCCGGCACTGGCGATCAACATCTACGACAAGGCTTCGAACCGACTCATGTTCGATCCGAGTTGCGTGATTGAGCGCGGAGGTCTGCGCATCGGCATCATTGGCATCGCTTCGAACATCGTCGACAAGAGCATGCCGCCGAGCTATTCCGAGGGGGTGTACTTCACACTGGGCAATACCGAGCTACCAGCGCACATCGAACGGCTGCGCAGCGGCGAGAAGGTCGACTTGGTGGTGGTGTTGTCGCACCTCGGCTTCGCACAGGACGCCAAGCTTGCAGCCGAGGTGTCGGGCATCGATGCGCTGATCAGCGGCCACACCCACAACCGCTTGTATCGGCCAGTCTGGGTAGGCAGCACGCCGATCATCCAGTCGGGTTGCCATGGCTCGTTCGTCGGCCGGCTCGACCTCACGGTGGACTGCGGCAAGGTGGTCGACGCACGGCATGAGCTGATCTGCGTCGATGAGCATGTCGAACCCGACGCCGAGATGGCCAAGCGTGTCAAGGAAACCATCGCACCGCATCGCGCCTTCCTCGATCAGGTGGTTGGAAAAGTACAGAGCCCACTGGACCGTGCCACCTCACTCGAAGCGTCGATGGACAACGTGCTGCTCGACGCGATTGCCGTTGCGGCTGACACGCGCCTGGCGTTCTCTAACGGCTGGCGCTACGGTGCGCCAATATTACCCGGCGAAGTCACGATGGAGCACCTGTGGAACATCGTCCCAACCCATCCGTCCATTTCCACTGTCGAGCTCAGCGGCGACGAGTTGCGCGCGATGCTTGAAGCCAATTTGGAGCGGACTTACTCGCCTGATCCGTACTGCCAGATGGGCGGCTTTGTCAAACGCTGTCGCGGCCTGAACCTGTATTTCAAGATGGAGAACCCGAAGGGCCATCGCATCGAAGACCTGCTGGTCGACGGCGCACCAGTCCAACCGGGCCGAATCTACCGCGCCGCGATGCTGGGTGAGCAAGGCGTGCCCATGAAGTACGGCAGTAACCGCCGGAGCATCGAAATCGATGCGATCGATTCCCTGCAACAGTTGTTCTCGCGCGGCAGCCAGGTGCGCGGCAGCCGGCGCGGCAGCGTGGTGGCGGTCTGACTGCAGACACAAACCAAGAGACATTCATGAACACCACCCCAGAATGCCCAACTGTGACCATACGATGGCGCGTTTTTTCTCTCGGCCTGGGTTTGATGCTGAGTGCCAGCTGCCACGCCAACGGCGCGGCCATCGCCCAGGGGGGAGTAGGTGCGGCCCCGGCCTGCCAGACCTGCCATGGCACCGCCGGCGAGGGCATCGCGCAGGCGGGCTTTCCACGTCTGGCGGGTCTGGGTGCGCCCTACATGCAACGCCAGCTCACTGCCTTCGCAGACGGCTCGCGCGTCAGCGACGTGATGATGCCGATTGCAAAGGCCTTGTCGGCGGCCCAGCGCGTTGAGGTGTCGGAGCATTACGCCGCCTTGCCGGTATCGGCCGCGCCGGCCGCAGCGACCCCTGCCCCTGCCTCGGTCGGCAGCGTCCTAGCCACCCGCGGGCGATGGGCCGACCAGCTGCCCGCGTGCGAGCAGTGTCACGGCCCGGGTGGGCGCGGCGTGGGTCCGGACTTCCCGCCCCTGGCCGGGCAAAGCGCGACCTACCTGGCCAACCAGTTGAAAGCCTGGAAAACCGGCGCACGACCGCCTGGCCCGATGGGGCTGATGGCCGTCGTTGCAAAGAAGCTGTCCGAGGCCGAGGTGCTCGCCATCGCTGAACACTACGCCGCCTTGCCTGCGAAAGACGACCGATGAAGGCTGGACAAATACAGCTGGCTGTCGGCGCACTGGTGGTGCTGACCATCGGCATTGGCCTCCATGTTGCGGGGGTGTTCGACTACTTCAGCATGCAGGCCTACAGTGACCGATGGACCGCCAAGCGGGAAAGTGCTCAGCAAGGCGCGGACACATCGAATCCGGAAACGTCAAAGGACCTGGCAGGTGATCCACCGCGCGCCGAACTCACTGGGGCGCCAACCCAGCTGGGAAAGGTCGGCTTGTTCCGGCTGTTGATTTCCACGCAGAAGTGACCCACTAACCCCCAGGATTTCCATCTAAACCTGACCCACGTACTAACCCTAACCTGCTGCTTTGTTGAGCAGCAGGAGACCAGGAGTGATAGACGTGGCAACACTGAGTGTCATCAGGCGCTGGGCCCTGCGAGAGCAGTTGTCCATCCGAGAGATCGCCCGCCGCAC
>Ga0208887_100176_pt1 | contig 34448 bp, 29 predicted proteins | sample LakWasM106_HOW12_2_FD_183924 | JGI IMG/M metagenome (GOLD analysis project Ga0208887, IMG submission 183924) | Freshwater sediment methanotrophic microbial communities from Lake Washington under simulated oxygen tension - Sediment Metagenome... | ecosystem: Environmental > Aquatic > Freshwater >...
TCGTCGAGGTGTTGCCGGATTGGCGCCCCGTGGGCACCTTCAGCGAGACGATCCATGCCATCCGCCCCTATTCGGCCCATGTGCCGCGCGCGGTGTCGGTTTTCGTGGAATGGCTGCGCGAGGCCTTCGCCCCCGGCTTCGGGGCATGACGCACATGGGCCGCGGTCTCGGGGCCAGGACAGCCGTGCGGCCATGCGGCCGAGCCCACCGCAAGACGGGCGCCGTGGTAGCGCGCAAAAAAACCGCCCGGCAACAACCCCGTGGGCCGTCGCAAGGCAGGGCCGGCAGGGTCTGGGGGCCGCTACTCAGGCCTTGATGCCCAGCTTCTCCACCAGTTGCTTGAACGTGGCGTTGTCCCGCGCGATCAGGGCGTTGAAATCCGCCTGGTCCAGGTAGCCCTCTCCCATGTTCTGGCGGGCCATGGTGTCACGCAGCGCGGGCTCCTGCAGGGTTTTGGCGATGGCGGTGCGCAACACGGCCACCACCTCGGCGGGCGTGCCCTTGGGAGCGGCAAGCCCGCGCCAGCCACCGATCACCAAATCGATCTTGCGCTCCTTGAGCGTGGGCACCGCTTCCCAGCCGGCGGCGATGCGCTGCTCGGACATCACGGCCAGCGGACGGATCTTGCCCGCCGCCACATAGGTGGCCACCTCCACGGGCGTCACGGCCACTGCCTCAATATGCCCGCCCAGCAGGTCGAGCACGGCGGGGTTGGCACCTCGATAAGGGGCATGGTTGAACTGCACGCCCACCTTGTCTTCCAGTGCCGCCGCCGCAAGATGCCCCAGAGAGCCGGGTCCCGCATTGCCCACGCGCACGCCACCGGGGTTCTTGCGGGCGGCGGCCAGCAGGTCTTCGATGCTGCGCAACGGCGAATCCGCGCGCACAGCCAGCGTGGCCGGGTCGGCATTCAGCCGTGCGATGGGGGTCACGCTGTCGGCCGTCAGCTTGGTGATGCCCATGTGGGGAATCATCGTGATTTCCACCGTGATGATGGCCAGCTTGTAGCCGTCGGGCCGGACATTGGCCAGTTCGGTCCAGCCCACGGCGCCGCTGGCGCCTGCCTTGTTGAGGACGATGAGGTCCTGCGGCAAATGCTTGCGCGCCGCTTCAGCCAGCGCCCGGGCGAGCACGTCGGTGCCGCCGCCTGCGGCAAAGGGAACGATGAGTTCGATGGGCTTGCTGGGGTAGGCCCCGGTCTGCGCAGCAGCGGGCAGCACGAAACCCGCGGACAGGGAGGCCAGGGCGGCGCAGGGCCTGAACTGACCCCCAGAAGTTGGACGGTTGCCATCCCGCCAACTAGGCGGTGTTTCTCAGCCGGTATCCCACCGGGCTGAGCCCGTTCAATCTGAGCTTGATGCGCTCGTGGTTGTAGTAATTGACGTAATCATGCACGCCCGCTTCGAGCGCATCAATGCTGTTGGGTGCTGCAAGATGGAAATACTCGGCCTTCAGGGTGCCGAAGAAGCTCTCAATTGCCGCGTTGTCAAAGCAGTTGCCCTTACGGCTCATGCTTTGCTTGACTCCACGCTGCGCAAGCATCGCTCGATAGGGCTGCATCTTGTAGTGCCAGCCTTGGTCCGAGTGAACGATCAGTTCCGCAGTGCACGCGGTCCGCGAAAGCGCTGCCCGCAGCGTGCTGGAAACCAGCTCGAAGACGGGACGCCTTGCCATTTGGTGCGCGATGATCTCGCCGTTGTAGAGGTCCATACAGGCTGACAGATAGAGTTTTTGGCCTTTCACATTGAACTCGGTGACATCTGTCACCCACTTCTGGTTTGGCGCGGCCGCGCAGAAGTCGCGCTCCAGGACGTTCGGCACGTGCGCATCGCTTATGCCTGGGACATGTCGGGAGCGTTTCTTCGCCCGGATCACCGCGCGCAGCCCCATCTTTTGCATCAGACGCTGCACGCACTTGTGGTTGACCGGTTCCGCCATTGAATTGCACAGTGCTGCCGTAATTCTTCTGTATCCGTAGCGGCCCTTGTGCTCGTCATAGACGGCCCGGATCCTGAGCTCCATGGCGCTCTGTGGGCTCGTTCGCTGGGCCGCGTGGCACTGGTAATAGAACGTACTGCGCGCCAAGCCTGCTACCTGCAGTAGGTCCGCCAATTTATGTTGCTGCCTCAACCCGGCAATCAGACGCGCTTTGTCGGCGCAGCTGATCTCTTTGACCGGATCAAGGCTTGCAATTTTTTTAGGTAGGCCACCTCCGCGCGCAGTCGCTCGTTCTCTTCGCGCAGGGCCTGCGCCGAATCGGTGATGGCCGTACTTGGCGGCGCTGGGCAGCGTCGTTCTTTCTTCATACTGGGGTGCTCTGGCTCCCTGATCCCGAAGGCCTCCACGCCGCCTTCATCGAGCTTGCGTCGCCAGACCACGACTTGGTTGGGATTGCGGATGTCATAGATCGCCGCAACTTGGCGGCTTGATAGCTGTTCGCGGTCCTGGTGGGACAGCACCTGTAGCTTGAACTGCGCACTGTACGTGCTGCGCTTGGGTCGCAACCCGTCAATGCCGTGCAAGCGGTAGTGGCTCACCCAGGTGCGGATCTTTTCCTCAGGCACAGACCACTGCCGCGCCAGCAGCTTCGCTCCGCCGTCTCCAGCCAAAAAGCTCTTGACCACCTTGAGCTTGAACCCTGTTGGGTACTTCTTCATGAAACCCTTTGAAGTTTGTCCAACTTCTGGGGGTCAGTTCAGCCTGGCGGCGATTCATGGAAAGGGTCATGGTGTCTCTCTCGGGTCTTGTTTCCAGGGGCGAAGCCGCTCAGTCCAGGCGGATGTTGGCGGCGCGGATCACCCCCGCCCACAGCTTTTGCTCACTGCGCACGAAATCCGTGAACTGCTGGGGCGTCATGGACAGCGGCTGGATGCCGATTTCTTCAAGCTTGGCCCGTGTCTCGGGATGGCGAAGCGCCGCCGCCAGGTCTTTGTTCAGGCGCTCGACCACGGCTGCGGGCAGCTTGGCCGGGCCCACGAAGCCCTGCCAGGCGTAGGCTTCAAAGCCAGGCACCCCCGCCTCGGCCATGGTGGGCACATCAGGCAGGATGGTCAGGCGTTGCGGCGTGGCCACGGCCAGCACGCGCACCTTGCCCGCCTTGATCATCGACAGGCTGGGGGGCAGATCGACAAACATCGACTGCACCTGGCCGGCCATGAGGTCCTGCAGCGCCGGGGCCGAGCCCTTGTAGGGCACGTGCAGGATGTTCGTGCCAGTGCGCTGCTTGAACAGCTCCAGCGCCACATGCAGCGGCGAGCCCGGGCCCGACGAGGCCGACGAGACGGAGCCGGGATTCTTGCGCACCTGGGCCAGAAACTCCTGCATATTCCGGGCCGGAAAGTCGGGGTGCACGGCCAGCACCAGCGGCATGCGGCCCAGGCCGCCAATGAAGCTGAAGTCCTTCTCGGCGTTGTAGCTCAGCGCGGAATACATGGCCGGGTTGAAGGCCAGCGTGCCCGAGTCGGCCGTGCCCACGGTGTAGCCGTCGGCCGCCGAGCGCGCGATGAAGGTGGCGCCAATGATGCTGGCCGCGCCTGGCTTGTTGTCCACCACCACGGGCTGGCCCAGGTCCTGCCCCATGCGCACGGCCAGGCTGCGTGCAATCACGTCGGTGGTGCCGCCGGGTGCATAGGGCACCACCCACTTGACGGGCTGCGTGGGATAGGCGGTCTGCGCCTGGGCGCCGAGCGTGCAGGCGAGCAGTGCACCGGCAAGGATGCGAAGGGTGTGGCGTTTCATGGTTTGTATCCAGGGGTTGGCGGTTCAGGGGGCAAGGTTTTCTGCGAACCTTTTCGGGAATTGGTAGTTTTTTGTGCTCTTGCGCTTGCTGACGCTGCGTCAGAAGCTATCAAATAAGTAGCATCAGCGCGGCGCAACCATCCAGGCATGGGCAGGATCGTTCTTGAACGCCCAGCGGCGCTCGGGCCCCGCCATGGTGTTGAGGTAGTACAGGTCGTAGCCATGCGGTGCCACGCAGGGGTGGTAGCCGCGCGGCACCAGCACCGTGTCGCGGTGCTCCACGGCCATGGCTTCGTCCAGCGAGCGGTCGTCGGTGTACACGCGCTGGAAGGCAAATCCCTGCGCGGGATCGAGCTGGTGGTAGTAGGTTTCCTCCAGCACGGTTTCGGCCAGAGGCTGGCTGGCGTCGGCGCTGTCGTGCTTGTGCGGCGGGTAGCTGGACGAGTGGCCGGCGGGGGTGATCACCTCCACCACCAGCAGGCCTTCGGCGGGCTGCGACTCGGGCAGGATGTCGCAGACATGGCGCGTGTTGCTGCCCTGCCCGCGCACGCTGCGCTGCATTTGCGCAGGCTCGATCACCCGCTCGGGATACAGGCCGCGCGCCGGGGCGCTGCTCAACGCCACCTCGGCCGCGCCGCGCGCCACGATGCGCACCGCCCGGTCAGGCGGCACATACACGGCCGTGGGCGACGCCTCTTCAAACACCGAGGCGCGGCTGCCCAGCGCACGGTAGGCCTGTGCCCCCACGTGCACGTCCACCTGCCCGCGGAGCACCGTGATGCACAGCTCGCGCACACCCGTGGCCAGCGATTCCTCATCGCCCGCCGCCAGCCGCAGCGCCTTGAACCCCACGTGGGTCCACCCGGCCGAGGCCGGCGTCACATCCACCACCACGCGGCCCGTGGGATGGGCTTTGACCAGCAATGTCATGCGAGGGCTCCTACGGCTTCGGGGGCGGTTGCGGCCTGCGCCGGGCGGCTGTTGCGCCAACCCGCGATGAGGCGGCGGAAATTGGCAGCCACCTGCGCCTGCAGTCCGGCATCGTCGATCTCGCCCTTGAGCCACGCCAGGCTGGGCGCGGCCCAGGCGGTGCGGCCGATCATGAAGCCTTTGACGATGGGCGCGCGCGCCTCGGCAAAGCCGGCAATGAGCTGCTCCACCGGCTGCGACAGCCCCAGGATCACCGCGCCACGGCAGTACGGGTCGCGCTCGCGCACCAGGGCATCCAGCGACTCCCAGTGGCGGGCGGCCATGGTGCCCACCTTCCACCACTCGGGCTTGAGGCCGATACCGTAGAAGTGGCGAATGGTGCGCAGCACCGCCTCGCCGGTATCGCCCGGGGCGAGCATGTCCTTGGGCGGGATCACCTCCAGCAGCAGTTCGTGTCCGCTGGCGCGCGTGGCCTCCCACACCTGCTGCAGCCACTCGTCCTGCTCGGCGCGCAGCACGGCCGCGTCATCCGGGTGGTAGAACACCAGGCATTTCACGACCTGCTCGCGCGGCCAGTGCAGCAGTTGCGACGCCAGCGAATGCGTCCCGTCAAAACGCAGCGGACGCGAGCCGGGCCGCTCGATCGGGCGCCCCAGCCACCAGCCCCGCCCCGTGGCGCCATGCAGCGCCGCCTCGCCGATGCGCCCGTCGATCAGCACACCCATGCGCCCCCGGCATCCGGGGTCGCGCTCGACATCGGCCACCACGGCGTTGAGCAATTGCTTGAGTACGGGCAGGCGTGCGCCCTCCGCCCCGGCCTGGCGCGCCAGGTCTTCGAACTGGGCACGGTGGTCGTAGGCCAGCACGAACAGCTCGGGCCACTGCGGCCGCGCCGCCGTCACCCGGTGCAGGTGGGCCAGCTGCGGGTCCTGGTCGGGACGGGGATGGCGGTGGCCTGAAAACCAGTGCGCCAGCTCGGCCGGTGTGGGCATGGCGGGCGCGCAGCCATGGCGCGACACCACGATGGCTCCGCAGGCGTTGGCAATGGCAGCCGACTCAACCAAAGTCCTGCCGCGCAGCAAGCCCGACAGCAGGCCCGAGGCAAAGGCATCGCCCGCGCCCAGCACGTTGAGTACCTCGATGCGCTCGCCCAGCACCGTGGGCGCGTCGTCCAGCGCGGCGGGCACATCCCCTTCAACGATGCTGCAGCCCAACGGACCGCGCTTCACCACCAGCACCGCCTGCGTGTGTTCGCGCACGCAGCGCAGGCTGGCCATCAGGTCGCCCGGCACGCCACCCGCAATGAGCCACTCCTCTTCGGTGCCGATGATGAGATCGAACGACCCGAGCTGCGCCTGCAGGTGGCGACTGACCGCATCGCTGCCCACGTAGCGTGTTTCACCATCGCCCTTGGCTGCCAGGCCCCACAGCACGGGGCGGTAGTCGATGTCCAGCACCCGCACCAGCCCATGGCGTTGCGCGATGTCCAGCGCGCGGCGGCTGGCGGCCAGCACGGTGGGGGTGCTCAGGTGCGTGCCGGTGATCACCAGGCTGCGGCAGCGCGCCAGAAAATCCTCGCTGATCGCGTCCGCGTCCAACGCCATGTCGGCGCAGTTCTCGCGGGCAAAAAGCAGGGGAAAAGTGTCCTGGTCCTTGATGCCCAGCAGCACCATGCCGGTCAGGCGCTGGTCGTCCACCTGCACCTGGCTGACATCGCAGCCTTCGCGCCGCAGCGTGTCGAGCAGAAAGCGGCCATTCTGCTCATTGCCCACCCGCGACACCATGGCCGAGCGCAGCCCCAGCCGCGCAGTGCCAAACGCGATGTTGGCCGACGAGCCCCCCAGGTATTTGGCAAAACTGCTGGCAGCCTCCAGACTGCAGCCGATCTGCTGGGCATAGAGGTCCACGGCCAGTCGGCCCAGGCAGGCCACGTCGAAGGGCCGATCGGCGGGAAAGGACAGCATGCACAGGTCTCCTCATATGCGCTCCGGACGGAAACCGGTGCGCCGGATAATGGTTCGTTGCATCTATGATAATCCAAAATAGAAAATATTTTCCAATTTAATGAAAAATAGAAACGCACTGCCTGACGCCACCTCCACCGGCACGCTCGCCACGCCCTACCCGCACGCCGACGCATTTCTGGCCGCGGTGCATGCCGGCTTCGAGCCGCTGAGCCGCCAGCTCAAGACCATCGCACGCTACGTGGAAAAGCACCGCGACCAGCTGGCACTGGATGGCGTGCAGGCCACGGCGGCGCAATGCGGAGTGCAGCCCTCGGCCCTGGTGCGGTTTGCCAAGCATTTCGGCTTTTCGGGCTACACGGAGATGCAGGCCCTGTTCCGCGCCGGCGCCGTGCGCCAGCTGGCGCCCAACCGCAACTACCAGGAACGCATCCGCGAACTGATCGTGCCCGGTGGGAGCGCGCGCTCGGCGGCCCAGCTGGCGCATGAGGTGATCGACGGCAACATCGACAGCCTGCAGGCGCTGCAGCGCAATCTGCCGGATGCGCAGTTCGATGCGGCGGTGGAGCTGATGCTGCAGGCCCCTGCGTTGTGGCTGGCCGCGTCACGCCGCGCGTTTCCGGTAGGGGCCTACCTGGCGTACGCCCTGCAGCACACCGCCAAACCCGTGCACTGGCTGCACGGGCTGGGGTTCATGCACCAGGGTGAGCTGCGTGCGCTGACGCCCGGTGATGTGCTCGTCGCCGTGTCATTCGAGCCCTATGCGCAGGAAACCCTCGAACTGGCGCAGGAAGCCGTGGCGCGCGGCGCACGCCTGCTTGCAATCACCGACAGCCAACTCAGCCCCCTCGCCTCCCTCGCCTGCACCACTTTGATTGCGCAGGACGGTGCCACCTTTGGTTTCCGGTCGCTGACCAGCACGCTCAGCCTCGCCCAATCGCTGTTCCTGGGGCTGGCCTACCGGATGGAACTGGCCTACGACCACCAGCCCACAGCGAAAGCCTGACCCCGCGCAGCCCACCACGCCCACATCTCCATGCACCCCATCACGCCGCAGCAGCCGCACCCCCTGTTCAACACCGCAGCCACCCGGCGCATGGAACTGCAGGCCGCCGCGAGCCTGCCGCCCCACACCCTCATGCAGCGCGCCGGCCTGGCCGTGGCACGGCTGGCACGCGCGCTGGCACCCCATGCCCGCACGGTGTGGATTGCCTGCGGCCCCGGCAACAACGGCGGCGACGGGCTGGAGGCAGCCATGCATTTGCAGCGCGACGGGCGGCGGGTGGTGGTGACCTGGCTGGGCAGCCCGGAACACGCGCCCGCCGACGCCCGCCAGTCGTGGCAGCGTGCGCAGGCGGCAGGCGTTGCATGGGCCGACGAAGCACCCACCGACATGACTGCGTCGGACCTGTGCATCGATGCCCTGCTGGGGATTGGCGTCACATCCACCACTTCGCGGAAGCCCGACAGCCGGATGCTGGCCACGCTGACCGCCCTGCACCACAGCCCGGCGCCCGTGCTCGCCGTCGATCTGCCCTCGGGCCTCGATGCCGACACCGGCCAGTTTGCTGCGGGTTTCAGTGCCCCGGCTTCAGAAGCCCTTTCGCACCGACAGGCACGCCACACGCTCAGCCTGATGACGCTCAAGCCCGGTCTGTTCACGGCCTTGGGGCGCGATGCTGCCGACAGCGTGTGGCTGGACGATCTGGGCATATCACATGCCCAAGAGGCCCCCAGCGCGTGGCTGGCTGGCCCCGCCCTGCCCGCGCCGCGCAGCCACGCCAGCCACAAGGGCAGCTACGGCGATGTGGCCGTGGTGGGCGGCGAGGGCCTGGCGGCGCGCGGCCTGGGCATGACGGGCGCGGCGCTGCTGGCAGCATCGGCCGCATTGCATGCCGGCGCGGGCCGGGTGCTGGTGGCCCTGCTCGACGATGGCCGGATGGCGCTGGATGGGGTGCAGCCCGAACTGATGTTTCGCCGCTTTGACGCATTGGCACTGGAAGAGCTCACGGTGGTATGTGGTTGCGGCGGCGGCGAGGCCGTGCGCACGGTACTGCCCACCGTGCTGGCACAGGCCGCCCGGCTGGTGCTGGACGCCGACGCGCTCAACGCCCTGGCCGCTGATGCCGCGCTGCGCTCCCTGGTGGTCAACCGCAGCGTGCGCGGGCTGCCCACAGTGCTCACGCCCCACCCCCTCGAAGCGGCACGCCTGCTGGGCCTGTCTGCTGCTGAGGTGCAGGCAGACCGGCTGCGCGCAGCGCAGCAACTGGCGCAGCAGTTGCACTGCATCGTGGTCCTCAAGGGGTCCGGCACGGTGATCGCGGCACCGGGGCAAGCCCCAGCCATCAACCCCACTGGCAACGCCCGGCTTGCCACCGCTGGCACCGGCGATGTGCTGGCGGGCATGGTGGGCGCCGGTCTGGCAGGCGGCAGGGCCACGGGGGCCGATGCCCTGCATGCCGCCACGGAGGCGGTGTACCTGCACGGCCTTGCCGCCGACCGCTGGCCTGCCGAAGGCACATTGACGGCCGGCGCACTGGCGCGTCACATCGGAAATTATTAACAAAATAGCTGCTTGCGCCTGATTCACAAGCGCAAGCAGCTATCAATACAAGAGCGAATCATTCCCTGCAGCGCGCGCTGCAGGCGGCTCAACTGCGGCGCGGCTTGCGGCTCTTGCTTTTGCCCGCCTTGCCATTCGCGGCCGCCTTCTTGACCGATGCCTTGGCTACACCGGCAGGCGAGCGCGCCGCCTGCTCACGCGTCAGACCGGCGCGCTCAGTGACCGAGGGGTCCGGCGCCTGGACGCGCTTGCGCCCGCCCGAACGCCCCACCTTGCGGGCTGCGGATTCTGGGGCCACGCCCTTGTCCTTGAGCGCACGGCCGATCAGTTCCTCGCCCTCTCGGATCAGGCGGAAGTCGATCTTGCGCCCATCGAGGTCCACACGGCTGACCTGCACCCGCACCCGCGTGCCAATGGAATAGCGGATGCCCGTTCGTTCACCGCGCAGTTCCTGGCGCGCTTCGTCGAACTTGAAGTACTCGCCCCCCAGTTCGGTGATGTGCACGAGACCTTCCACATACATCGCATCCAGCGTCACGAAGATGCCGAAGCTCGTGGCCGCACTGACCACACCGCTGTATTCCTCGCCCAGGTGCTCGCGCATGTATTTGCACTTGAGCCAGGCCTCGACATCGCGGCTGGCCTCGTCGGCGCGGCGCTCGTTGGCGCTGCAATGCAGGCCGGCGGCCTCCCAGGCCTGCGTTTCACGGCTGGGGGGCGCCAGCTCTTTACGCGGCTTGGTACCGGGCGCTGCCACGCGGGCCGCCAGGCGCTTGGCCAGCTTGGCGTGCGCCTCGCCGGGTGTGGGCAGCGCGGGTAGCTTGTATTTGCTCTTGCCCAGAATGGCCTTGATGACACGGTGCACCAGCAGGTCGGGGTAGCGCCGAATGGGGCTGGTGAAGTGCGTGTAGGCCTCGAAGGCCAGACCGAAGTGCCCGCTGTTGATGGGGGTGTAGATGGCCTGCTGCATCGACCGCAGCAGCATGGTGTGGATCTGCTGCGCGTCGGGCCGGTCCTTGGTGGCCTCGGCAATCGCCTGGAACTCCGACGGATGGGGGTTGTCACCGATCGTCATGCCCACCGCCATCGCCTTGAGGTAGCCCCGCAGGATTTCCTGCTTCTCGGGCGTAGGCCCTTCGTGCACCCGGAACAGGCCGGGTTGGCCGCCCTGCGCAATGAAGTCGGCACTGCACACATTGGCGGCCAGCATGGCTTCTTCGATCAGCTTGTGGGCATCGTTGCGGGTGCGCGGCACGATCTTTTCGATGCGGCCGTTCTCATCACAGATGATCTGCGTCTCGGTGGTTTCAAAGTCCACCGCGCCGCGCTCACGGCGTGCCAGCAGCAGCGCCCGGTACACGTCGTGCAGGTTGATCAGGTCTTTCACCCGGTCCTTGCGTTTGCCCGCTTCCGGCCCACGGGTGTTCGCCAGAATGGCAGCGACTTCGGTGTAAGTGAAGCGCGCGTGGCTGTACATCACGGCCGGGTAGAACTGGTAGGCATGCACCTCGCCCTTGGCGGTGACCAGCATGTCGCACACCATGCACAGGCGCTCCACCTCGGGGTTGAGCGAGCACAGGCCATTGCTGAGTTTTTCAGGCAGCATGGGGATCACGCGGCGCGGAAAGTACACGCTGGTGGCGCGGTCGTAGGCGTCGATGTCGATGGCGCTGCCAGTCTCCACATAGTGGCTCACGTCGGCAATGGCCACCAGCAGACGCCAGCCCTTGCCGCGCCCCACCTTGGCGGGCTCGCAATAGACGGCATCGTCGAAGTCGCGCGCATCTTCGCCGTCGATGGTGACCAGGGGCACGTCGGTCAGATCGACCCGCTGCTTCTTGTCCTGCGCACGCACCTTGTCGGGCAGCTCTTTGGCCTGCGCCAGGCATTCGGCCGAGAACTCGTGCGGCACGCCATATTTGCGCACCGCGATTTCAATCTCCATGCCCGGGTCGTCCACCTCGCCCAGCACTTCGGTGATGCGCCCCACGGGCTGGCCAAACAGCGCCGGGGGTTCGGTCAACTCGACCACCACCACCTGCCCCGGCTTGGCCGCGCCGGTGGCCCCCTTGGGAATCAGCACGTCCTGCCCGTAGCGCTTGTCTTCCGGGGCCACCAGCCAGACACCGCTTTCCTGGAGCAAGCGGCCGATCAGGGGCTGCGGCGGACGCTCGATGATCTCCACCACGCGCCCCTCGGGGCGGCCCCGGCGGTCCTGGCGCACGATGCGCACGCGCACCCGGTCCTTGTGCAGGACGGCGCGCATTTCATTGGGGGGGATGTAGATGTCGCCTTCGCCATCATCGCGAATGACGAAACCATGGCCATCACGGTGCCCCTGCACGCTGCCTTCAATCTCGTCCGACAGATGTGCAGCGGATGCGTCGGGGGTGATTTTTTTGATATACAATCTTAGACTTTCCTGAAATGCCCAGGTGGCGGAATTGGTAGACGCACTAGTTTCAGGTACTAGCGAGTAACATCGTGGAGGTTCGAGTCCTCTCCTGGGCACCAAGTTTAACGAGAACCGGTTACGGTTTTCAGAATATTGAAGCCGCTGTATCTACAGCGGCTTTTTTATTTGCCAAGAGCTTCCCCATCACTTCCTGTTGGCGCGTGATTGCTCGCTCTCCACAAAATTTGCCAGCGATTCGCCGAAAGCCCGAAAAACTTGTTCTATAATTCGAAGCTGATCTGAAAGCCCAGGTGGCGGAATTGGTAGACGCACTAGTTTCAGGTACTAGCGAGTAACATCGTGGAGGTTCGAGTCCTCTCCTGGGCACCAATACATTCAAAGGCCGTTGCAACTGCAACGGCCTTTTTGTTTTCCGGTCCTGTGCCCGAATGAAAACCCGGTGGTGCATTCCATCCGCACTGGAAGCTAAAGGTCGGGAATCAGCCGCTTGCCCAGGCTGAGGGCATCATCCCGGGCATAGCCCAGCTTTTCATAGAACGCCATGACCTGCACATTGGCGGTACGCACCAGCACATGGACCTTGGGGCAACCCATGGCCAGCAATTGCTGCTCGACCCGCTCCATGAGGCTGCGGCCAATGGCCAGCCGCTGGCGCCCCGGCGCCACCGCCAGGTAATACACCGAACCGCGATGGCCGTCATACCCCGCCATGGCGGTTGCGACGAGCACATTCTCACCATCCAGCCCCCGTGCCATCGCCACCAGAAAAAGCCCGGGTTGCACGGTCTGCTTGCGCGCAATGTCCTTGTGGGGATCATTCCAGGGGCGCAGCAAACCGCAGTCGTGCCAGAGCGCCACCGCTGCCGCTTCGTCCTCCATTTCAAAAGGACGTATCTGGAAGGCAGTGGTCACGGGGTCACTTGCGCAGCAGGATTTTCAGCACGTTCTGCAGGCGACGCGCACTGGCAGCATCGTTGGCGCTGGCCAGGACACGCGCAGCATCTTGCCCCCAGGTCTGGGCCGGCGCCGGATCGTTGCGACGCGTGAGCAGCTGCAATTGCAGCATCCGGCGCGCACCGATATGTTCCGCCGGCGTTGGCGCCTCGGCCGCCATCTCCAGCCGGAGCAAGGCCTCGGCAGCATCGCCGGCCGCAGGGGCGGACAACGCCTGCGACCAGGCAGCACGCACGCCGGCCGTGACCCGGCCACCCAACTCCTGCGTGCTCGGCAACAGCGCCGCATCGCGCTTTTCCCAGGCCGTCAGCAGCTGCGTCAGCGCTTCACCATGGGCCTGTGCAGCCAGCTTCTTGAGTGCCAGCTGGGCGTGCTCCATCGCTTCACGCTGGGCGCGGAAAGCCGTGTCACCCAGGCGCGGCCCGCGCTCTTCATATGCAGGACGATCACCAAAGCGGCCGCCACGGTCATTGCGATCGCCAAAATGGCTGTCGGCACGCGGACCGCGGCCGCCATCGCGATCAGCGCGGCCCTCACGGCGATCACCCGGACGCCCGCCCCGGCCTGGCGCTGCGGGCGCATCCTTCTTCATGCCAGGGCGGTCATCGCCACGCACCGCCACCACCGGGCGTGCGGCCGGCTTGGGAACGACAGGGGCAGCCGCAGGCGCAGGCACTTCTTCAGCACCTTCTGCCGCGCCCTCTGCGGCTGCATTTTCAGTCGCTGCTTGCGCAGATGGGGGGGATGCTTCAAGCTGGTTCTGTGCATCTTTCTGCGCCGAAGCCACCACCTGTGCCGCCTGGGCCTGTCCGTGCAGCGCGGCCTCCAGCGCCTGCATGGCGGTGCGAATCTGCTGCGCATCGCCCGTGGCATTGGCGGTTTCCAGCGCCTTGGAGGCCTCCAGCACCACCCGGTCGCGGGCGCTCAGTTCGGTGACCGCCTTCTCCCGGTCTGCCGACTTGCGGTTGAAGGCTTCATCAATGGGCTTGCGGAAGGCATCCCACAGCTTTTGCTCATGCTTGCGGTCCAGCGGCACGGCCTGGGCCTCGACCTGCCAGCGCTGCTGCAAGGCCTTCACGGCATCGATGCGCAGCGTGGGCGCAGCGCCCAGCGCCACCGCTTCATCAATCATCGCGTGGCGCCGGGCCAGGCTGTCTTTTTGCGCGTTTTCCAGCGGCGCGGCAGCCGCACTGATGGCCTGCTTCCACAGCGGCTGCAGTTCGGCAAACAGCTTTTCCCCCACATGCCCGCCCTCGCGCCAACGGTCGCCAAACTGGTGCAGCGCGCGGTTGATGGCCTTCCAGTCACCGGAGGCGGCATGCTCCTGCGCCCACGCCTTGACCTCTTCGATGAGAGCCAGGCGCTGGGCCTTGTGTTCGGCCGCCTCGGTGCGAATCTTGTCCAGCCATGCCTCGACCACCTTGTGCGCGGCATTGCACGCCTCGTCAAACTTCTTCCACAGGCCGTGGTTGGGCGCTCCGCCCTGGTCCGACTGCTTCCACTGCTCGCGCAACTGGCGCAATGTTTCCTGCATCTTGCGGCCACCCAAGGCCTGGCCCTCGGGACGCTGGAGCAGCGCCTGCGCCTTGGCCACCAGCTCTTCGCGCACCTGGTCTGCGCTCCATCGCTGCCAGCCTTCGAGCTCACCGGCAGCCACCAGCGCGGCATGCACCTGGTGCTCCAACGGGGTGTCGATGTGCTTGCCATGCACTTTCAGCACCGCACGCAGCGCAGCAGCGGCGCCCGCACTGGCTTTGCCATGTCCTTCGGCGGTTTCCTTCTCCAGGGTGGCCAGCGCTTCGCGCACCGCCTGCATGGCCTGCTCCTGCACCTGCGGGTCCACCTTGGGGCGCGCCGCGCGGGCCGGCTTGGCCGCTGCGGCAGCGGCCGCCTCCACGGGCAAGCCACGGGCAGCACGCAACTCGTCGGCCCACAAGGGAACGGGAGGCAACGGGGCAGCTGCGTCTGCAGCAGCCGCAGCGGCTTGCGCCACGGCCGGCTGGAAGGCATCCCACACGACCAGCAGCTGCGTGCGCGAGGCCTCCAGCAGGGGCGGAAAGCGCGCCTCCACGCTGACCCAGCTGGCGTCTCCGGTCAGTTCCTGGGCCTGCTCCTGCCAGCGCACAACGTCGGCACGCAGCAATTCGAGCGCAGCCTGGGCATCTTTCCAGGATTTGGTGGATAACACTTCGATGCGCTGGGCGAGCAACACGGCGGCTTCCCGCTGCACCTGAACGCGGTGCTGCAGGTCTTCGATCACTTTCACCCGCTCGGCCACCTGCACCTTGAGCAGCGACAGAGGTTCGCGCGACAAAGGTGCACCGGCCTTGGCCGCATCGCGCTGCCACGCCAGGGCGTCGGCAATATTGAGCTTGGGAGCGGCCAGCAATGCCTGGGCCTTCTCGGCCCATTCAGCCGCAATGACCTCCTGACCCTTGGCGCGGCGGATTTCATCCAGCCGTTCACGCACCGCGCGGGCGGCGCCCTTGTCACGCCCGCTCAGCTCCTTGAAGACCTCCTGCAGTTGCTCGGGCGCCGGCTGGGAAGCGAGCCAGTCACGGATGCGGGAAGCCCGCTCACTGGACGTGGCGGCCGAAAAAGCGCCGCCAGTCAGTGCATCCAGTGGATGCGACTCTTGGGTTTTGGCCGGGGCCGGGTTCACTTCAGGTGCGTCGGACATTTTGCTGCGAGAAAAAAAAGGAAACATGGATCCAATGGATAACGAAAACCGGACAGGCTGCGGTGGAAAGCTGGCCGCTGGGGCCCTGTGCAATGCGTGCCTGCAGGTGAGAAGACTATTTTCACCGGGTTCCAGCAAAAGACCACACCACGGTCCTGGACCACGCATCAAGCAATGATCTGACGCAAGCCGGTCAGGCCAGCGGACGCAGACAGGTCGGTTGATGGACTTCATCTCCCGGTACAACGGAATGCACCCAGGAAAACTGCCCCATTATCTATATATATGTGCAACCAACGAACAGGCCAGCGTGCCCCGTCAGCCGCCCGCGGCCTTCAGGGCCGCACGCTGAACGATGCACCAACAAGAAAGCCCGGAAAACAGGCCGCATGGCCTGCCCACCGGGCTTGACGGCTGACGCAACGGTCTTTGCCATCGTTTCGCAATCTGGAGATGAAGATCCACATTGCGAGGAGGCAAGGGATTGCCTCCAAGGTTTGCCATAAAAGCAGCATCTGCTGCACCTGGGCACTGCATGCCTTCGGCGGGAGACTTTGCCTTGTCTGGCGATGCCTGAAATCCACAGGCAGCGCCACCTTACCAAATTCGCGGGACCGACTCAAATCGCATTCTCAATGGGTCGTGCGAACACGATTGAATCTGACACACGGTCGTCACAGAATGCGTCTCAACATTTCCTTGAAATGGGCAAAAATCAACCTATTACTGTGATTTTTTACAGTTTTTTTATAACAAATTAGTATTTAAAACAAATTTGTTAGTATTGACTTGGCATTTAGTGAACTTCTAGAATCCGCCAGCCCCCAAAAAGGCTGGTAAAAACCCCAACCCGCTGCCGAACCCGGCTAAGTCAGTTCCTCGCTTCGCCTTATGAACGAAGCACGAAATTGATGGCGTACCAATCCAGGTGAGTGACTGAACCGATGCTGTCGTTGACTGCGGCATCGTCTGCAGAGCTCGCCTCAGAAAGGAAGAGCTATGACAGCGTCAGGAAAAATTGTCTCCGGTGTGCGAACCTTCGTGACCGATGTGACCGAAGGTTTCCTTGAGATCACCCACAACAGTTTTGCCCTCATCGGGCTGGCCGTTGCCTTTGTCGTCCTTACCCTTACCGCCCGCCCGGACTTGCGCCAGGCAGGCGAGGAGCAGCTGAGAGACTGGCTGCAGTCCCGTCAGGTGGCCCTGCTGGACATGCCGGTCGAGCTGGATGCCAGCGAGCGCGCCACCGCCACCAATCCCAAGGATCTGCCCAAAGAGCAGGCCGCGGTGGCTTACTGGCTGAGCAAGAAGTACCGCGTCGCGCCAGAACCCCTGAGCGCGCTGGTGGCCGAAGCCTATGAAACCGGCGCCCGCACCAAGATCGATCCGACCCTGATCCTGGCCATCATGGCCATCGAGTCGAGCTTCAACCCGTTTGCCCAGAGCGCTGTGGGCGCCCAGGGCCTGATGCAGGTCATGACGCGGGTCCACACCGACAAGTACGAGAACTTCGGTGGCCATTTCGCGGCGTTCGATCCGGTCACCAACCTGCGCGTGGGTGTGAAGGTGCTGCAGGAATGCATAGCGCGGGCCGGATCGGTGGAAGGCGGACTGCGCTACTACGTGGGCGCGGCCAATCTGCCGGATGACGGTGGCTACGCCGCCAAGGTGCTGGCCGAGCATTTCCGCTTGCGCCAGGTCGCTGGTGGACGTTCTGCCCCCATGAATCCACCCGCCACCCTGTCAACCCAGGCCCCGACCCGTACCGTTCCCGTCACTGCGCCCGCCGCTGCGCCCGAAACCGCCGGCGACAAGCTCGCACTGCTGTAAGGCCCTGGAACCCCGGGCGACCAGAGCAGGCGCCAGGTGCTGGTCGGCTACACTAGCGACGTACGCGACTGGCGATAGGCGCGGCTTCCCACAGGAGGCCGCCGCTGACGTGGAAACCGGCAAGGACATGCCCCTTGCGAACCACTAGGGAGCGTGCCGCAAAGGCTCAGAACCTTCTGCGTTCCGCCGTTCGCCTGGGCAGCCCCTGTTTCAAGGGACACAAGTTCATAGGACTGCCAATACCATGTACGACCGCAAAACTCTTGTCGAGCAAACCGATCCCGAACTCTTTGCCGCCATCCAGGCCGAAAACAAGCGCCAGGAAGAGCACATCGAGCTGATCGCCAGTGAAAACTATGCCTCACCCGCCGTCATGTGGGCACAGGGCACGCAGCTGACCAATAAATACGCCGAAGGCTACCCCGGCAAGCGCTACTACGGTGGCTGCGAGCATGTGGACGTGGCCGAGCAATTGGCCATTGACCGCGTCAAGCAGATCTTCGGCGCCGAGGCCGCCAACGTGCAGCCGCACTGCGGCGCCTCGGCCAACGAAGCCGTGTTCCTGGCCTTCCTCAAGCCCGGCGACACCATCATGGGCATGAGCCTGGCCGAAGGCGGCCACCTGACGCACGGCATGCCGCTGAACATGTCGGGCAAGTGGTTCAACGTGGTCTCCTACGGCCTGGATGCCAACGAAGCCATCGACTACGACGCGATGGAGAAGAAGGCCCACGAAACCAAGCCCAAGCTCATCATCGCCGGTGCCTCGGCCTACAGCCTGCACATCGACTTCGCGCGCTTTGCCAAGGTGGCCAAGGACGTGGGCGCGATCTTCATGGTGGACATGGCCCACTATGCCGGCCTGATCGCCGCCGGCGTGTACCCCAACCCCGTGCCGCACGCCGACGTGGTCACCTCCACTACGCACAAGAGCCTGCGCGGCCCGCGTGGCGGCATCATCCTGATGAAGGCCCAGCACGAGAAGGCCATCAACAGCGCCATCTTCCCTGGCCTGCAAGGCGGCCCGCTGATGCATGTGATCGCGGCCAAGGCCGTGGCTTTCAAGGAAGCACTGCAGCCCGAATTCAAGGCCTACCAGGAACAGGTCGCCAAGAACGCCAAGGTGGTAGCCGAGACGCTGACCGCACGCGGCCTGCGCATCGTCTCCGGCGGCACGCAGAGCCATGTGATGCTGGTGGACCTGCGCGCCAAAGGCATCACCGGCAAGGAAGCCGAGGCCGTGCTGGGCGCCGCCCACATGACCATCAACAAGAACGCCATCCCCAACGACCCTGAAAAGCCGATGGTGACCAGCGGCGTGCGCATTGGCACCCCCGCCATGACCACGCGCGGTTTCAAGGAAGAAGAAGCCCGCATCACAGCCAACCTGATTGCCGACGTGCTGGACAACCCGCGCGACGAAGCCAACATCGCCGCCGTGCGCGCCAAGGTCAACGCGCTGACGGCCCGCTTCCCGGTCTACGGTTAAGTCCGGCGCGCTGCTCCGATGAAGTGCCCCTTCTGCAGCCACCAGGAAACCCAGGTCGTCGAGACCCGGGTGTCGGAAGACGGGGACTTCATTCGCCGCAGGCGGCAGTGCGGCGCCTGCGACAAGCGCTTCACCACCTACGAGCGGCCGGAAGTGAACTTCCCGGCCATCGTCAAGAAGGATGGCCGCCGCATCGAGTACGAGCGCGGCAAGCTGCTCGCCTCGTTCAACCTGGCCCTGCGCAAGCGGCCCGTGAGCACCACCCAGATCGACAGCGCCATCGAGCGCATCGAGGAAAAGCTGCTCAACCTGGGGCAGCGCGAAGTGCTTTCCAGCCGCATCGGCGAACTGGTCATGCGCGAATTGAAGAAGCTCGACAAGGTGGCCTACATCCGTTTTGCCAGCGTGTACCGCAGCTTCGAGGACATCGACGACTTCCGCGCGATGGTCGATGAGGTGCGCAAGTAAATTGCGCCAGATTGAGAGCGTTTGGGCCCAAAGCGCTTCTGTACCAGGCGCCACCAGCCATCACTTAAATAGCAAGCCGTGGATCGATGGCACCACCACGGGGCCATGGGTGCGAAAATAGGCCTCCAGCGCGCCCAGATCCTGGCCACCACTCCACAGGGCTGGCGCCTGCGCGAACACCGTGAAATTGTCACCGCCACCGGCCAGATAGTTGCTGAGGGCGACGCGCACGGTGGCCGCATCGGCCAGGGGCTGGCCATGCAGCAACATGCGGCTGATGCGCGCACCGGCCGGCTGCGAGAGATCATAGGTATAGGCAAAACCGGCGCCAGTGCGGCACAGCCCGCCAGCAGGCCCGCCGCCATGGCCATCACCGCGCGGAAGCGGTGTAGCCATCGCCGCATCGCGGGCATGCGGGTTTAGAGCAACGCCGCCCGGATGGGCGGCACGCTGGCCACCACATCGGCGCACTGGGCGCGATGGCGCAGGGCGTGGTCCATCACCACCAGGGCCAGCAGCGCCTCGGCAATGGGCGCGGCGCGGATGCCCACGCAGGGGTCGTGGCGGCCCTTGGTGATGACTTCGGCGCTGTGGCCGTGGATGTCGATCGACTCACGCGGGCTGATGATGGAGCTGGTGGGCTTAATGGCGATGCTCACTTCCAGGTCCTGCCCGGTGCTGATGCCCCCGAGCACGCCGCCGGCGTTGTTGCTGCGAAAGCCCTCTGGACTCATGGAATCGCCATGCGTGGTGCCGCGCTGGGCCACGCTGGCAAAGCCGGCACCGATCTCCACGCCCTTGACTGCGTTGAGCCCCATCATGGCGTAGGCGATGTCAGCGTCGAGCTTGTCGAACAGGGGCTCGCCCAGGCCCACCGGCACGCCCGTGGCCTGCACGCGGATGCGGGCACCGCAGGAATCGCCCGCCTTGCGCAAGGCGTCCATGTAGTCCTCCAGCTGCGCCACCTCGGCCACCGGTGCAAAGAAGGGGTTGCCAGGCACATGGTCCCAGCTTTCGAACGGGATGGGCAGCTCACCGAGCTGCGTCATGCAGGCGCGAAACTGCACACCATATTGCTGGGCCAGCCACTTCTTGGCCACCGCGCCGGCCGCCACCGTGGGCGCCGTGAGGCGGGCTGACGAGCGGCCACCACCACGCGGATCACGGATGCCGTATTTGTGCCAGTAGGTGTAGTCGGCATGGCCGGGGCGAAAGCTCTCGGCGATGTTGCTGTAGTCCTTGCTGCGCTGGTCGGTGTTGCGGATCAGCAGAGCAATGGGCGTGCCGGTGGTCTTGCCCTCGTACACGCCCGAGAGGATTTCGACCGCATCGGGCTCGTTGCGCTGCGTGACGTGGCGGCTGGTGCCGGGGCGGCGCCGGTCCAGATCGGCCTGGATGTCGGCTTCGGAGAGCGACATGCCGGGCGGGCAGCCGTCGATCACGCAGCCAATGGCCGGGCCGTGGGATTCACCAAAATTGGTGACTGCGAATAGGGTGCCGAAGGTGTTGCCGCTCATGGCGCTGGATTATCCCAGAGCCCGGCACTTGCCCCGCAATGCAGGCGGCAAAACCATCGATCCCAAAAAAAAGCTGCAGCCGCTTTACCATCAAGCGCTGCAGCCCTTTTCGACCAAAGAAATGACTCAGGCCGCCGGACGCGTGTCTTCATCCGGCCAGTCGCGGATGTAGGCCTTGAGCATTTTGTTCTCGAAGTTCTGGGCGTCCACCACGGCCTTGGCCACGTCATAAAAACTGATCACGCCCATGAGCATCCTGCGGTCCATCACCGGCATGTAGCGCGCGTGGCGGTCGAGCATCATGCGGCGCACCTCATCCATGTCGGTTTCGAGCGTGCAGGTCAGGGGGTGGTCGTCCATGGCCGAACGCACCAGCATGCTGCCGATGCTGCCGCCGTTGCGCACCATGGCCTGGATCACTTCGCGAAAGGTGAGCATGCCCACCAGGTCGCCCAGCTCCATCACCACCAGCGAACCTATGTCTTTTTCCGCCATCACGCTCAAGGCGACGGCAATGGTTTCGTCCGGTGTCACGGTGTAGAGGGTGTTTCCCTTGACGCGAAGGATGTCGCTGACTTTCATGGTGTGCTCTCCGAGGGCGCGCTGGGCGCAACAGGCTGGTTCTCGGCAAATATAGCCCACAATGCCCGGCTGACCCGACAACCCTGGAGACACAAGATGCCCGGTTACTCCGACCCCGGCTTTGACACGCTGGCGCTGCATGCAGGCGCAGCACCCGACCCCGCCACCGGCGCGCGTGCCGTGCCTATCCACCTGACCACCTCGTTTGTCTTTGAATCGAGCGACCAGGCCGCCTCGCTGTTCAACCTCGAACGCCCAGGCCATGTGTACAGCCGCATCAGCAACCCCACCAATGCCGTGCTGGAGCAGCGCGTGGCGGCGCTGGAAGGCGGCGTGGGCTCGATCGCCGTGGCCAGCGGCCAGGCCGCGCTGCACTTGGCCGTTGCCACGCTGATGGGCGCGGGCAGCCACATCGTGGCCAGCACCGCGCTGTATGGCGGCTCGCAGAACCTGCTGCACTACACGCTGGCGCGCTTCGGCATCGAGACCACCTTTGTGAAGCCTGGCGACATCGACGCCTGGCGCGCCGCCGTGCGGCCCAATACCAAGTTGTTTTTTGGCGAGACCGTGGGCAACCCGGGCCTGGAAGTGCTGGACATCCCCACCGTGTCTTCAATAGCCCACGAGGCCGGCGTGCCGCTGCTGGTGGACTCCACTCTCACCTCGCCCTGGCTCATCCAGCCATTCGAGCATGGCGCCGATCTGGTCTACCACTCGGCCACCAAGTTCCTCTCGGGCCACGGCACCGTCATCGGCGGCATCGTGGTGGACGGCGGCAGCTTTGACTGGGACGGCCCCAGGTCGCAGGGCAAGTTTGCCGAACTGACCCAGCCCTACGACGGCTTTCACAACATGGTGTTCACCGAGGAAAGCACCGTGGGCGCCTTCTTGCTGCGCGCGCGGCGCGAAGGCCTGCGCGACTTTGGCGCCTGCATGAGCCCGCACACGGCCTGGCTCATCCTGCAGGGCATCGAGACGCTGCCGCTGCGCATGGAGCGCCACATGCGCAACACCGAAAAGGTGGTGGAATTTCTGGCGGCACAGCCCTTTGTGGCCCGTGTGGGCCACCCCATGCTGGAGTCGCACCCCAGCCACGCGCTGGCGCAAAAGCTGCTCCCGCGCGGCGCCGGCTCGGTGTTCAGCTTCGACCTCCAGGGCAACCGCGAGCAGGGCAAGAAGTTCATCGAAACCCTCAAGGTCTTCAGCCACCTGGCCAATGTGGGCGACTGCCGCAGCCTGGTGATCCACCCGGCCAGCACCACGCATTTCCGCATGAGCGACGAGGCCCTGTCCAATGCAGGCATCAGCCAGGGCACCATCCGCCTGTCGATTGGCCTGGAAGACGCCGACGACCTGATTGACGATCTCAAGCGCGCCCTCAAGGCCGCCGAGAAAGCGGGGGCCTGACCATGCATATCCCAATCAACGGCGCCCCGATTTATTGCTACACCGGCGGCAAAGCCTTCGATGCGGCCAAGCCCACGGTGGTCTTCATCCACGGCGTGCTCAACGACCACAGCGTGTGGGCCCTGCAAAGCCGCTACATGGCCCATCACGGCTGGAACGTGCTGGCCGTGGACCTGCCCGGCCATTGCCGCAGCGGTGGCGATGCCCCGGCCAGCGTAGAGCAAGGCGCTGCCTTTGTGGCGGCGCTGCTCGACGCCCTGGGCATTGAACGCGCCGCGCTGGTGGGCCACAGCTGGGGCTCGCTGATCGCGCTGGAAGCGGCGGCCCAACTGGGCCCGCGCGTGAGCCACCTGGTGCTGGTGGGCACGGCCTACCCCATGAAGGTGTCACCCGCGCTCATCGAATCGGCGTTGAATGCGCCCGAGAAGGCGCTGCGCATGGTCAATGTGTTCTCGCGCAGCACGCTGGCACCGCCCTCTGGTGCGGGCTTCTGGGTGTTTGGCGCCGGCATGGCGCTGGGCCGCAAGGTGCTGCACAGCAACCGCGAGGTCAACCTGTTCCACCGGGGCTTCGTGGCCTGCGACAGCTATGCCCACGGCGAGCAGGCCATGGCGCAGGTGCAGTGCCCGGTGCTGTTTGCACTGGGTGCGCAAGACCAGATGACCGCTCCCAAAGCCGCACAAGGCCTGATCGCCATGGCCCGCACCGCCGGCAAGACCGTGCAGGTGGTCAGCCTGCCCGTGGGGCACAACCAGATGACGGAGGCCCCCGACGGCACGCTCACGACCATCCGGGATTTTTTGAACGCATGAGCATGCCGCCTGTTTGATTCCAGAACAGTTTTTTCCGCCCTGCCCCAGCGGGGATCGCGTTCAGGCGGGTCGGATATTCTGGTTGGTGCTGAACAGGTTGGCGGGGTCGTACTGGCGCTTGATCTGCGCCAGCCGCTCGTAGTTCTGGCCATAGGCCGCCTTCACCCGGTCGCTCTCATCGTCGGTCAGAAAATTGACATAGACACCGCCGCTGGCATAGGGCGCCGAGGCCTTGAAGAAGTCGCGCGCCCAGCCCATGCCGTGCGCGTCATCGGCCGAGTCGTCCCAGCGGCCGTGAACATTCATGACGAAGCGGGCATCCCGGTGGGCATAGGCGGTGGCATCGGGCGCAGGCTCGGTGGTGGCGCCGCCAATGGCACCGAAAAATATCTCGCACTGGGAGGACGGCAAGCTGGCGATGTAGTCGATGACGGTATCGAAGAGTCCGTCCTTGAGTTCCGAGAAATTGTGTGACTTCCAGTAGTTGCGTGCACCGGGCGTGAGCAGCGGATCAAAGGCTTTTTGCCAGGCCGCATAGGGCATCACGTCGACATGGGAGCCAGCCGGTGTGCCAAAGCGGTACAGCGGCTCGACCAGCGCTTTTCCCTGCACCGGGTCGCCGGCGTACAGCAGCGCCAGCACGACCACCTCTTTGCCGTGGATGCTTTCGGGCAGGAACGGCAGCGGCGGCGCCTTGCGCAGAACAACCCAGACCGACAATTCGTCAGGCGCCTTGTCCATGAATTCGCGGTACTGCTGCAGCACCCGTTTTGCCTCGGCAATCGGAAACACGATCAGCCCAGCCAAGAGATCCGGGCCGAGGGGATGCAAGCGGAACTCGAAGCGCGTCACCACACCGAAATTGCCGCTGCCGCCGCGCAGCGCCCAGAACAGGTCTGGATGCTCGGTGGCGCTGGCGTGCAGCACCTCGCCCGCCGCCGTCACCACTTCGGCCGATTCCAGGTTGTCGATAGTCATGCCGTATTTGCGGCTGAGCCAGCCGAAGCCGCCGCCCAGCGTGAGACCGGCGACGCCGGTAGTGGAGTTGATGCCCAGCGGCGTCGCCAAACCGTGGACCTGTGTGGCGGCATCAAAATCCGCCAGTGTGGCACCGCCTTCGATGGTGATGCGGCGCGCGTCGGCATCCACCTGCGCCGCCCGCATCTCCGACAGATCGATGACGATGCCGTCGTTGCACAGCGCGCTACCGGCAATGTTGTGACCACCGCCGCGCACGGCCAGCGGCAAGCCCTGGTCGCGCGCAAAATTCACCGCATGCACCACATCCGCGGTGGTCGTGCAGCAGACAATGGCTGCAGGGTGCTTGTCGATCATCGCGTTCCAGACCTTGCGCGCGGCTTCGTAGGCATAGTCATCCGGAAGAATCACCGGACCCTGAAGCCCCTCTTTCAACGTCCGCACCTGCTGGGTTTGCAAATTTTTCATGACCTTCTCCTTCGCTGCGGCTGAATTCGCCCCTTGCACAAAGGATGGAGAAAGACCGACCGGTCGCTCCTGATCAGTTGCGTGAGAAATTTACCGCTGGTGCGGTTTAGCACTACGCCGCAGTCCTTGCAAGGCAATCCGCCATCTGGAATAAAGACTTACTTGATTTACCAGTTCCTGCTCAACAGGTTCATTGGTCATTTTTCAAAAATGCAATCTGCGAGCCAGCACCCATTGTTCAAGCGCCGCCAGCAAGGCCTGCAGAAACCCGTGAAACGGCAGCTGGATGCACCCGGCAGTGCCACGATGGGCTGGCCAGGCCGGCGCAACGACGCAGAACACCTTTACCGGACAGCCGCGCACTTCGCAGCGGAATACACGGCTCCATCGCCATCCGGCGCTTTTTCCATAAACGCTAGCAGCTATTCTTTTGGAAGCACATCCGACAGATGCAACTGCGCCAGCCCGGCGCTGCCCCACAGTGGCTCCAGGCGGTCGGTGCGGTCGAGCAGCAGGCGTTGCAGCAGGGGCTCCAGCAGGGTGGTGCCGGGGTCGGCCAGCAGCACATAGCGCGGCTCGGGGTCGTCGGCAGCGCTTTGCGCCGGGTCGCTGGTGCGCCCCACCCAGTCGAGCGCCGTCAGGGCGTCGAGCACCGGCGCAAGCTGCAGCACATCCACGCGCAGCAGTTGCGCCAGCTGGCTGGCACGCAGGCCTTTGCCGATGTGGCGGCGCGCGCGCTGCAGCTCCTGCAGCACCTCCACCGCCAGCTGAAAGGTCCAGCCCGGCACCTTGCCGCGCCGCGCCACACCGGCCAGCAGGCTGGGCAGATAGGCCACCACCACCGCCCCCAGCAGCACGATGACCCAGGCCACATAGATCCAGACCAGCAAAATGGGCAGCGTGGCAAAAGTGCCATACACCACCGAATAGGTCGGAACCTTGCCCAGGTAGATGGCCAGTACCTTCTTGGCCAGCTCGATGCACACGGCCACGAACAGGCCGCCAGCCCAGGCGTGGCGCCACTTCACGGGCGTGTTGGGAACATAGTGGTAAAGCGCCGCCATGCCGGCTGCCAGCACGAAGAACTCTATGGAGTCGAACAGCAGGCGCACGCCGTCGGGTACGGCCCGCACCAGCCCGCCCGAGGCCGACATCACATACGAGGTGAGCGCCAGGCTGGCGCCCAGCGCCACCGGCCCCAGCGTGATCGCGGCCCAATAGATCAACACCCGCTGGCCCAGCGGCCGCAGGCGCCGCACGCGCCAGATGTTGTTGAGGGTGCGGTCGATGGTCAGGATCAACGCCAGCGCCGTCACCAGCAAAATGCTGAAGCCCGCCACCCCCAGCCGGCTGGCCTGGGCCGCGAACTGCGTGAGGTAGCCCAGCACCTGGCGCGAGATGCTGTCGGGCACCAGGCTGTCCACCAGCCAGCGCTGCAGCACCTCCTGCAGCTTGCCGAAGATGGGAAACGCCGTGAACACGGCCAGCGCCACCGTCACAAACGGCACCAGGGCCAGCACGGTGGTGAACGTAAGGCTGCTGGCGGTCAGGCCCAGGCGGTCTTCACGAAAGCGCTCGCGCAGCGTCTGGGCGGTGGTTTTCCAGGGAAAGTGCGACAGCTCGGTCAGCAGCGCCTGCAGGCGCTGGACCACGGTCTGTGGGGTCAAGGACATGGCCGATATGATCCTGGGGCCGCCAGGTGGATGAGAAAACGCTGCATGGACGCTGCCGATTTGTGCTGGGATCGAGCGTGCATTGTGGCCCCAACCGTCTGGCTTGAGCGCAATCCGCGCCGCCCCATCCCGACCACCTATTCCATGAATTCATCCCGCCCCTCTCCTGACAACGCCGTTGCCGCCACCCGCTGGCTCGCCGCGGGCAGCCTGCTGGCGCTGATCGCCCTGTGCCTGGCCTGGGAGCTGGTACTGGCCCCGCTGCGTCCCGGCGGCTCGTGGCTGGCGCTCAAGGCGCTGCCGCTGTGCATTCCGCTGGCCGGCATCCTCAAGAACCGCATGTACACCTACCGCTGGGTCAGCCTGGTGATCTGGCTGTATTTCATCGAAGGCGTGGTACGCGCCTGGGGCGACGCCCGCCCCGGCTCCTGGCTGGCGATGGGCGAGATCGTGCTGTGCGTGGTGCTGTTCACGGCCTGCACGCTGCATATACGGCTGCGCCAGCGCAACGCCCGGGCCCAGGCCAACGCCGACCCGGCAGCCCTCGCGCCTTGATAACTCCCTCACTGCACCCCTCACTGTTCCATTGAAAGAGCCATCTCCATGTCCACCCTGCTCGACACCTTGCGGCGCATTGTGGGTGCCGCCCATGTTCTGACCGACGGCGACCTGAGCGCCTGGGAACAAGACTGGCGCCGCCGCGAGCGCGGCAAGGCGCTGGCCGTGGTGCGCCCGGGCAGCACCGATGAGGTGGCGGCCGTGGTGCGCGCCTGCGCCGCCGCGGGCACCGCCATCGTGCCGCAGGGCGGCAACACCGGCCTGGCCGTGGGCTCGACGCCTGATCTGTCGGGCACCCAGGTGGTGCTGAGCCTCACCCGCATGAACGCCGTGCGCGACCTCGACAAGGACAATCTAACCCTCACGGTGGAGGCCGGCTGCATCCTGCAGAACGTGCAGGACGCGGCCGACAAGGCGGGACTTTTATTCCCCCTGTCGCTGGCGGCCGAGGGCAGTTGCACCATTGGCGGCAACCTGGGCACCAATGCCGGCGGCACGCAGGTGGTGCGCTACGGCAACGCCCGCGACCTGTGCCTGGGCCTGGAAGTGGTCACACCCCAGGGCGAGGTGTGGAACGGCCTCAAGGGCTTGCGCAAGGACAACACGGGCTACGACCTGCGCAACCTGTTTGTCGGCAGCGAAGGCACGCTGGGCGTCATCACCGCCGCGACGCTCAAGCTGTATCCCAAGCCCGCAGCGCAGCTCACCGCCTGGGCCGCCGTGCCCTCGATGGAACATGCCGTGGCGCTGCTGGGCCTGGCGCACCAGTACCTCGGTGCAGGGCTCACGGGCTTCGAGGTGATGGGGCGCTTCGCCCTGGGCCTGGTGGACAAGCACATGCCGCAGCTGCGCGTGCCCTTCATCGACCAGGAAGACGTGCCCTACGGCGTGCTGCTGGAAAACTCGGACAGCGAATCCGAGGACCACGCCCGCGCGCGCTTCGAGGCGCTGCTCGAAACGGCTTTCGAGGCCGGCTGTGTGACCGACGCCGTGGTGGCCGAAAACCTCGCGCAGGCGCACAACCTGTGGCATATCCGCGAAAGCATTCCGCTGGCGCAAGCCGAAGAGGGGCTGAACATCAAGCACGACATTTCGGTGCCCATTTCGCGCATTCCGGCATTTGTCGAATACGCCGACGCGCTGATGGTGCGCGAGATCCCGGGCGTGCGCCTGGTCAACTTCGGCCACCTCGGTGACGGCAACCTGCACTACAACGTACAGGCCCCCGAGGGCGGCGACGCCAAGGCTTTCCTGCGCGAGCAGGAAGACCGGGTGAACCACCTCGTCTACGAAGCCGTGGCGCAGTTCGGTGGCTCGTTCTCGGCCGAACACGGCATTGGCGCGCTCAAGGTGGAGAAGCTGGAGAAATACCAGTCGCCCACGGCGCTGGCGATGATGCGCGCCATCAAGGCGGCGCTGGATCCGCAGGGCATCATGAACCCGGGGCGTGTACTGGGCGCCGCATGAGTCTCATCCAGGCACTGCCCTCGGGGGCACTCGACATCGTCGGCGACATCCACGGCGAAATCGATGCGCTGGAACAGTTGCTGTCCCACCTGGGCTACGACGCCCAGGGCCGGCACCCGGGTGGCCGCACACTGGTCTTTGTGGGCGACTTCTGCGACCGGGGCCCCGACAGCCCCGCCGTGCTGATGCGTGTGGCGCAGCTGATGGCCAGCGGCCGCGCGGTGGCCGTGATCGGCAACCACGAGATCAACCTGCTGCGCAACGACGCCAAGGACGGCGCCGGCTGGTACTTTGATGCGCGCCTGGCCTCCGACCACGACAAATACGCGCCCTTTGCGCGCCCCACGGCCGGCGAGCGCGCGGCCATCGTCGCCTTTTTAAGCACCCTGCCAGTGGCGCTGGAACGGCCAGACCTGCGCATCGTGCACGCCGCATGGCTGCCAGGCCAGATCGCCGCCGCACGCCAGTTGCCGCCCGGCAGCGTCCGCAGCGAATACGACCACTGGGAAGCCGAGGTACGCCGCCAGGCCCAGGACGGCACGCTCGCCCGGCGCATGGCGGCCGAACGCCAGCAATGGCCGCACGATCTCGAAGACCCGCAGCACAAGCCGCCCTTTCTGCAGGCCCATGCCGACAACGAGCTGCTCAAGGCCATGCTCAACCCCCTGAAGGTGCTGACCTCGGGGGTCGAGCGCCAGGGCACCGATCCCTTTGTTGCCGGCGGCAAATGGCGCTTTGTCGAACGCATGGCCTGGTGGGACAGCTACACCGACGCCACCCCCGTGGTGGTGGGCCACTACTGGCGGCGCCCCGTCGTGGCCGCGCCCGAAACCCTGGGCAGCTTGACGCCCGAAGAAGCCGGCCTGTTCGGCCATATCCCGCCCTTTGCCTGGCACGGCCAGCGCCGCAACGTGTTTTGCGTGGACTACTCGGTCGGCGGACGCTGGCGTGCCCGACAGGCCGGCACGCCCCACGACCCGCAATACCGGCTGGCCGCACTGCGCTGGCCCGAGCGCACGCTGCTGTTCGAAGATGGCACAGAGGTGGCCACCACAGGGTTTGACGCCTAGACCCAGGGGCCGCCCGGCCATCGGTGGCACACTACCGGGCTCGGCGCCACCGCGGGCCGCCGCTTGTCAAACGCCAGTTTTTACTCCATGACTTCTACCCCTCACCTGCGCCCCATCCGCTCGCAATACGAAGATTTCATGCGCCATGTGTTCACGCACGGCGTGGACAAAGGCGACCGCACGGGCACGGGCACCAAGAGCGTGTTTGGCCACCAGATGCGCTTTGACCTGCGCGAGGGTTTTCCGCTGGTCACCACCAAGAAGGTGCACCTCAAATCCATCATCGTGGAACTGCTGTGGTTTCTCACCGGCTCCAGCAGCAACCTGTGGCTCAAAGAGCGCGGTGTCACGATCTGGGACGAATGGGCGCGCGCCGATGGCGACCTCGGCCCGGTGTATGGCGTGCAGTGGCGCAGCTGGCCCACCCCCGATGGCGGCCACATCGACCAGATCAGCCAGGTGATAGACACCCTCAGGACCAACCCCGATTCGCGCCGCATCATCGTGAGCAGCTGGAACGTGGCCGAGCTTTCCAAGATGGCCCTCATGCCCTGCCATGCCTTCTTCCAGTTCTACGTGGCACCGGCCACCACGCCCGGCGGCAAAGGCACCTTGAGCTGCCAGCTCTACCAGCGCAGCGCCGACATCTTCCTCGGCGTGCCTTTCAACATTGCGTCATACGCCCTGCTCACGCACATGGTGGCGCAGCAATGCGATCTGGAGGTGGGTGACTTCATCTGGACCGGCGGCGACTGCCACATCTACAGCAACCACACCGAGCAGGTGCAGACGCAACTGGCGCGCGCGCCCTACCCCTACCCCACGCTGCGCATCCAACGCCGGCCCGACAGCATCTTCGACTACCAGTACGAAGATTTTGAAGTGCTGGACTACCAGTGCCACCCCGCCATCAAGGCACCGGTGGCGGTGTGATGGAAATCGCCCTCATCTACGCCTGCGCCACCAACGGTGTCATCGGCAAGGGCGGCACCATGCCCTGGCACCTGCCCGAAGACCTGGCGCATTTCAAGCAGCTCACGCAGGGCAGCCCCGTCATCATGGGGCGAAAGACCTGGGACTCGCTCCCGCCGCGGTTCCGCCCACTGCCGGGGCGCAGCAACATCGTCGTCACGCGCCAACCGGACTGGAGTGAAGTCGGCGCTCAGCGTGCGTCCAACCTGCACGAGGCGCTGCAAATAGCAGAGCAATCCAATCCCACCACCGTGTGGGTGATCGGCGGCGCGCAGATCTACGCCCAGGCCCTGCCCCTGGCCCACCGCGTGGAAGTGACCGCAATCGCGCAGCGCTTCGACGGCGACGCCTACGCCCCCGAACTCGGCCCCGAATGGCTGGAAACCACGCGCAAAGAACACACCAGCGCCAGCGGCCTGCCGTTCGCCTTTGTGCGCTACGAGCGCCGGGGCTGAACGCCTACGCCGGAGCGCCGACGATCACGCTGGACGCCTTGAAGATCGCCGTAGCCGTGCTGCCCACGGCCAGCCCCAGCTCCATGCAACTGCCGTGGGTGACGATGGCCCCCACCGAGCCGCCGCCGCGCAGAGTGCGGGCAACCGGAAAAATCCGCAACCATCCCAGCTGGCACGGCATTGCCCGAGCTGAGTGCGGCCAGACGACAATGGCGCACCTTCACTGCTTCCCATAGAGAATCAACGATGCAGATCGCCACCTGGAACATCAACTCCCTCAGCGTGCGCCTGCCCCAGGTGCTGGCCTGGCTGGCCGCCCATCCGGTCGATGCGCTATGCCTGCAGGAGCTCAAGCTCACCGACGACAAGTTTCCGCACGATGCGCTGAAAGAGGCTGGCTATGAAACCGTGGCATTCGGGCAAAAGACCTACAACGGCGTTGCGATCCTGAGCCGCCACCCGCTGCGCGATGTGGTGCGCAACATCCCCGGGTTCGGGGATGAGCAGGCCCGCGTTATCGCGGCCACGCTGGATACACCGACGGGCCCCCTGCGCCTGCTCAACGGCTATTTCGTGAACGGCCAGGAGCCAGGTTCGGAAAAGTTCGCCTACAAGATGCGCTGGCTGCAGGCCCTGCAGGACATGGTGCGTGCCGAGATGGCGGCCCACCCCCGCCTGATGCTGGTGGGCGACTTCAACGTGGCGCCGGAAGACCGCGACTCCTACGACCCCGTGGGCCTGCGCGAGACCATTCACCACACCACCGAAGAGCGCAACCACTTCCAGGCCCTGCTGGCCCTGGGCCTGACCGACGCGTTTCGCCTGTTCGAGCAGCCCGAAAAAAGCTACTCATGGTGGGATTACCGCATGCTGGGCTTCCAGAAGAACCGGGGCCTGCGCATCGACCACATTCTGGTCAGCGATGCCCTCAAGTCCACCGTGACCGCCTGCGTGGTGGACCGTGCCCCGCGCAAGAACCCGCAGCCCAGCGACCACGCACCGGTGGTCGTGACACTGTAAGAGCGTAAGCACGCTCTGAGCGGCGCCGCTTCGTCTTCGGCCGCTCAGCGGCGGTCGGACGCGTCCAGCCCCTCGGGCTCGTCCACTGCCTCTTCCTGCGACGCGCGCAGCCAGTCACCCTGGTCGCGCATGGACAGCGCCGACACTCCGGGCCGCCATGCCAGTTGGCCCACGGCGCGGTAAGCGCCTAGCGGCAGCTTGCCGGGGGCGGAAAATACTTCGATCACGCGTGCGGTTTCCAGCTCTTCGGGCTGAATCCACGGGCTGTACTTGAGCTCACCCAGGATCAGAACGCGCGGCCGTTCGGCCAATCGCACGGCAACCGCGCCCGCCAGCGCCTGCTGGCCACTGACGATGTCGATGGGACCGCCCAGCACCGCATGCGCCTGCCGAGCAATGATGTCGGCCACGCGCTCGGAGGGGAAGTAGTCGGTGTGGTCGGATTTGTAGCCGCGCGGCCCCCGGGGCAAGGCCATCCACGACTGCGCCATGAGCAGCGCCTGCACCACTGCGAACCCCGCCCACGCCGCCCGCACGGTGCGCAGGGAGGTCCAGGCCGCGCGCGCGGCCAACCACTCCATCACCGCCGGCACGCTCCACAGCATGAACGCCGTGCCCCAATGGAGATGCAGCTTGGCGCCGCCGACTACCCCCATCAGCGCCATCAGGGCGAGCGGCAAAAAGCCCCACAGCAGCAGGAACTGGCGTGACAGCTGGGCGTAGCCGGCGCCAGGCGCCGCCTCCTCGCCCCGCTGGGGCGCCTCTCCCTGGCGCCGTGCCCACCACACGGCACAGCCCAGCACCAGCCAGGCCGGCAGGGCGCGGTTGAGCAACCAGTCGGCCGAGAACTGCGCCGTATGGAGCAAGCGATGGGGCAGGCTCAGGTCATGGCCCAGGGAGCTGGCGTTGGCATAGCCGAGAGGCATCCAGTCGTGCGTTGCCAGCCAGTGCAGGTGGGGCGCGCAAACCAGCAAGGCCACCGCCGCCGCCAACGGCGCGCCCACCCGATGGACGAGGTGGCGCCAGCCGCGCAGGCGCAGCCACCAGATGCCCACAACGGCCAACGCGACGATGAATTGATACTTGGCCAGCATGCCCAGCCCCGCGACCACGCCCATCGCCACCCAGCCCAGCAGCGAGGGCCGCCAGGTGAGCCGCCAGCTCAGGCCCGCCGCTAGCGATACCCACAGCATCATCACCACGTTGTGGTTGTAGTAGTAGACGCGGCCGCAGTAGAAGGTAATGCACAACGCCGCCAGCAGGGCGAGCGTCGCGTAACGACCACCACGCATGGCGCGCAGTTGGCGCCAGAACAACGCCAGCGCCCCGAGGGTGAACAGCGCGCCCATCACGTAGGTGAGCTCCACCGTGGCGCCGAAAATTGCCGCTGTGGCGCCCAGCACCCATGTGGGCAACGGCGGATGCTTGAAGTAGCCCCACTCCAGCGAACGCAGCCAGACCAGTTGCTCCACGTTGTCCACCGGCGGCGACAGCGTCGCCATCCAGTAGGCGGTCACCCAGACTGCACCATATACCGCCATCAACAGGGCCACCCCGGCCCCATCGAGCACAGGAAAGCGCAGCGCCCAAACTTGGGCAGCCGGTACAGGTACGGTGGAGGGCGACGAAACAAGCGTGGAAGAAGACACCGGGAGTCCTGCAAGCTGTGGAACGACCCGGTATTTTGCCTGTTTGTAAATATTTATGAAGATTTGTAAAGAATCCCTCACCCCATGCAACAACCCGATGGCCGCGCGCGCGTCGCGATCGTCGGGTTGATTCACTTTTAATAGCATCCCGTGCAGAGTGGAAGGGCGTTAGCGCCCGATTCACTCCAGACCCAGCTCCTGGATCTTGCGGGTAATGGTGTTACGCCCAATGCCCAGGCGCTGCGCGGCCTCCATGCGGCGGCCATGGGTGGCCAGGAGGGCGGTGCGGATCAGGCGCGACTCGAAACGCCGCGTCAGTACATCCCACACGTCTGACTGGCCACCAGCCAGCAGCGTTTGCACCTCGGCTTCCAGTGCCTGCTCCCAGCCGCGGACACCCACGGCGTCCGCGGCAGCGGTTGCGTCGACATCGGCATCGGCCGCCGGCCAGGAAGACACTGCGGGGGCAGACATCGCTGCACCTGCCGCCATGTAAGCCCCCGGGACCAGCGCGACGGCAGGCACGGCAACCGCCGGGTGCATGCCCTCCACCATCTCGGATGACGGCATGGAAACCAGGGGGGCAAGCGGCGCTGCCATCTTCCCCACAGACAGTTCGCCCCCACCGGCCCGCACGGGCGGCTGGTAGACCGGCGCTTCCAGCACTTCGGGCGGCAAGTCCTGCAGCGAGATCACCTGGGCAGGTGCCATCACCGTGAGCCAATGGCAGATGTTCTCCAGTTGCCGCACATTGCCCGGAAACGCAAACTGCTCCAGCCGCGCCAGCG
>Ga0208887_100177_pt1 | contig 34206 bp, 29 predicted proteins | sample LakWasM106_HOW12_2_FD_183924 | JGI IMG/M metagenome (GOLD analysis project Ga0208887, IMG submission 183924) | Freshwater sediment methanotrophic microbial communities from Lake Washington under simulated oxygen tension - Sediment Metagenome... | ecosystem: Environmental > Aquatic > Freshwater >...
AGGCTGTCATTCCAGTGGTGGACACTCAGGACGCGCTCAGATGAATATTTACTCATAATTCTTTCTTTTTTTGGTTATTGAACAGCTGCCGATAAAGCAGCTTTCGATTGCACTGATTTAGAAGGCGCAGCTTTTATGATGGCACTGCCTGTGATTGCACAGCTGCCGTAAGCGCAGGTATCGCTTCGAACAAATCGGCTACCAGCCCGTAGTCCGCCACCTGGAAGATCGGTGCGTCAGGATCCTGATTGATGGCCACTACAACTTTGCTGTCCCGCATGCCGTAGGTGTGCTGCACTGCGCCAGACACGCCAACTGCAATATAAAGCTCAGGTGCCACGACAACGCCGGTCTGGCCAACCTGTATATCGTTAGGCGCAAAGCCGGCATCGACCGCAGCACGCGTGGCACCTAACGCTGCTCCGAGTTTTTCGGCCAGTGGCGCCAGCACCTGTTCGAAGCTGGCGGCGCTGCCAAGTGACCTGCCGCCGGAAACGACGACTTTGGCAGAACTTAAAGCCGGACGGTCTGATAGGCTGCGTGTTTCCGATACCCAGCGCGATCTGCGCTGTGCCGCCGGAGCCGCAAGCTGCTGGATATGTGCTTTGTTTTCAATCACGCTCGCAGCAGGGTAGTTGCTGCTGTGTACAGTGAGCACCTGAATGGCGTCTGTACTTTGAATCGTGGTGTAAACGTTGCCGGCATAGATCGAGCGCACGTAGGTGTTGTCTGCCTTGATTTCCAGTACGTCAGAAATCATCGCGACATCAAGCAGTGCAGCGGCGCGCGGCAGGATGTTGCGGCTGAATGATGCATGTGCCGCCAGTATGACCTGATATTCGCGGCCGTTGGCGGCAATCAATGCAGCCACGTCTTCTGCCGGCTGATGGCTTAAATGTTCCGCATCGGCATGCAGCACGCGGCTCACGCCGGCAATTGAGGCTGCCTGCTGTGCGATGGCGCTGATATTGCTGCCGGCCACCAGAACCTCAATCGGCAGATTCCAGGATTGCGCAGCGGTGACCGCATGGTAAATGGACGGGTTGATTTCTTTGCCGTTATGCTCGGCCAGGATTAGAATTTTCATAGCTGGACTCCTTCATGGGTACGCAATTTTTCTAGCAGTTCCGTGATGCTGCCGACTTTGATGCCGGCTTTTCTGGCAGGCGGTTCTGACACGTTAAGCAGCTTGAGACGCGATGCCACGTCAACGCCAAGTTCTGCTGCGCTGATGGTTTCTATCGGTTTTTTTCGTGCCATCATCAGGTTAGGCAGTTTTACAAAGCGCGGTTCGTTCAGGCGCAGATCAGCGGTGATCACGGCGGGAAGATCCAGCGCCAGGGTTTCGGTTCCGCCATCGACTTCGCGTGTCACCACAATTTCATTGCCGTTCACTGCCAGTGCTGATGCAAAGGTAGCCTGCGGGTAATCCAGCAATGCCGCCAGCATTTGGCCGGTTTGGCCTGCGTCATCGTCAACCGCCTGTTTGCCCAGCAGGACAATATCCGGCTGTTCACGTGATACGATTGATTTCAGCAGTTTTGCCACCGCCAATGGCTGCAGGGCTGTATCGCTGTCTACGAGAATCGCCCGGTCAGCGCCCATGGCCAGTGCATGTCTGAGTACATCCTGATTGGCTGCGGTGCCGAATGAAACCGCAACCACTTCAGTTGCAATGCCTTTTTCTTTGAGACGGAGCGCTTCTTCGATGGCATTCTCATCAAATGGATTTACACTCATTTTTACGCCGTCAATATCTACATCCGAGCCATCGGGTTTGATGCGCACTTTGATGTTGTAATCGACCACACGTTTTACTGCGACTAGTATTTTCATAACAGCTTCCTTTGCAATTGCTGTGCATTTTACAGTGGCGTATAATATATGTTAAATTGATTATTAAGATAGTTTATATCTATTTTGAAGATATGCGACTTGTAGATACAGTTTGAAAAGACTGAATTTAAAAAACTAAGGCCCTATGAAATATACGTTAAGACAGCTTGAGATATTTGTTGCGATCAGCCGCACCGAAAGCGTGTCGCGTGCGGCCGAGGAGCTGTCGCTATCGCAATCTGCAACCAGTACGGCTTTGAGCGAGTTTGAGCGGCAGTTTGATTTGCAACTGTTTGACCGCCTGGGTAAGTCGCTGCGCATCAATGAGGCCGGGCAGCAGTTACTGCCGCGCGCCGTGGAACTGCTGGATCGTGCCAGGGAAATTGAAAACCTGCTGCACGGACACGCAGGTTTCGGGCATATGAAAATCGGTGCAACGTTAACGGTGGGCAACTATCTGGCAACGATGCTGGTGGCAAGGTTTTTGCAGGAACACCCGGAAAGCCGGATTCAGCTGCAGGTTCACAATACCAGCATGATCGTGCAGCAGATTGCCAGGCATGAACTTGACCTGGGGCTGATAGAAGGCGACTGCAACCATGCCGATATCGAGGTTCAGCCATGGGTGGCGGATGAACTGGTGGTGTTTGCGGCTCCGCATCACCCGTTAGCCGGGTTGAAGAAAATCACCATGGAGCAGCTGCTGCAGGAGCAATGGATATTGCGCGAGAAAGGATCCGGTACGCGGGCAACCTTTGACCGCGCATTTCATAACAGCCACGCCAGGCTGCACATCCGGCTGGAACTGGAGCATACCGAAGCGATCAAGCGTGCTGTCGAATCCGGGCTGGGCATCGGCTGCATATCGCGCCTGGCGCTCAAAGACGCTTTCCGCCGCGGCAGTCTGGTACCGCTCGTAACGCCAGGCCTTGATTTGGGCAGGTATTTCTATTTCTTATGGCATAAGCAGAAATACCAGACTACAGGCATGCGTGAATTTATCACTTTATGCAAGGCAATGACCGCCGGTGTTGAGCGCAGCGATCAGGTGAACTTGCCGGAAATATCCTGAAGGGCAGTAGAAACATGACAAATATACAGCGTGATGTAATGCACTATGATGTGCTGATTGTCGGGGCGGGGCCGTCCGGGCTGACCGCGGCAATCCGGCTCAAGCAGCTCGCAGCCGAAACAGGCCGGGAGTTAAGCGTATGCCTGCTGGAGAAAGGCGCCGAGGTCGGGGCGCATATACTATCGGGTGCCGTCATAGACCCGGTAGCGCTCAATGAGCTTATTCCGGGCTGGCGTGAGCAGGACGCACCGCTTAATACCGCGGTAGATACAGATGAGTTCTTGATATTAGGTGAAAGTAAAGCCTGGAAAATCCCACACTGGCTGATGCCGCCGCTGATGAATAACCGCGGCAATTATATCGGGAGCCTGGGCGATGTCTGCCGCTGGCTGGCTGAACAGGCAGAAGGCCTGGGGGTCGAGGTCTATGCCGGATTTTCTGCACAGGAAATGCTTTATAACGAAGACGGGCAAGTGGCCGGTATCATTACCGGGGATATGGGGCGTGATGCCAATGGCGAACCTACGGCGCAGTTTGCCCAGGGGATCGAAATCAGGGCGCAGTATACGCTGGTGGCTGAAGGTACGCGTGGTTCACTGACGCGTGAGCTGGAAAAGCATTTTGACCTGCGTAAGCAAGCCTCGCCGCAGAAATATGGCCTGGGCTTTAAAGAGATATGGCGTGTGCCTGCTGAACAGCATCGCCCGGGGCTGGTGCAGCATAGCCTGGGGTGGCCACTGAGCAGTGATACCGGCGGCGGCTCCTTTATTTACCATTACGGCGAGCAACTGGTTTCCATCGGTTTTGTCGTGCATCTGGACTACGCCAATCCGCATATCTCCCCTTATGATGAGTTTCAGCGTTTTAAAACGCATCCGGCAATCAAGCCACTGCTGCATGGGGGCAAGCGATTAAGCTATGGTGCAAGGGCGATCAGCGAAGGCGGCATACAATCCTGGCCAGAGCTGATATTTCCCGGTGGCGCATTGATTGGATGTTCGGCTGGTATGGTCAATGTGCCGCGCATCAAAGGCAGCCATAATGCCATGAAGTCCGGCATGCTGGCGGCAGAGGCAGTTTTTGAAGCCCTGGGTTTGCAGATTGAGGGTTTGCAGACCCAGGGTTTACATACTGAGGGTTTACATACTGAGGGTGATCAGACTGCACAGCCGCCACGCCTGCTGCATGCTTACCCGCAGGCATTGCGTGAATCATGGGTATGGCGCGACCTGTATGCCGTACGCAATGTGAAACCGCTGTTATCGGCGTTTGGCAGCTGGGTGGGCATGCTGTTCAGCGGGCTTGAAATGTGGCTTGCCGCCATCGGGCTGCATGTGCCGTGGACGCTGCGGCATAAAAAGACAGACCATGCGTGCATCAGGCCGGCCGCAGAGATGCCGAAGATCAGCTACCCTAAACCGGATGGCGTTTATAGCTTTGATAAGCTGAGTTCAGTGAGCTTAAGCAATATCGCCCACGATAGCAATCAGCCATGCCATTTGAAGCTGGTGGATAAACGCATTCCCATCGCGATTAACCTGGCTGAATACGATGCGCCGGAGCAGCGTTACTGCCCGGCTGGCGTCTATGAGATCATCAGTCAGCAGGGGGTGGATTACCTGCAGATCAATGCGCAGAACTGTATCCATTGCAAGACCTGCGACATCAAGGACCAGACCCAGAATATCGTCTGGCAGCCGCCGGAAGGCGGCAGCGGGCCAACCTACCTCGGTATGTAATGACTGGTCGTTAATGTTAAGCGGCAGCGTGGCGCGTCGATAGCAGCCAGTTTATTTTCCAGGACTGTTTAAAAGTTTGATACCTTTTAGATTGGCCGCGCAGGTACTTCTGATGATGTTGATCAGGTCGACGGTGAATGGCAGGGCGATGGTGTCTGATGTGCCGGTGGCATGCAGTTCTGACCACAGGCCTTTTTGCCCGATTGACTTCGCGATGACATATTCGTGGTCGACATAACTCTGGATGCCCCAGCTGGGCAGGGCGGCGATGCCCCTGCGGCTTGCCACTAACTGCATGATTGCGATCGTGAGTTCTGCCGTGCGCCGTTTAAAATTAATATTAGCCGGTTTGAGTATATTGCGGATGATATCAATCCTTTCTTCAGGCACCGGGTAAGTAATCAGTGTTTCATCGGTAAAGTCTTCAGGCTGGAACCTGGTTTTGCTGCGCTTGCCGTGATCCGGCGGCAGCACTGCCATGATTTCAAATTTGAACAGCGGCTGGTGCTGCAGGTTGCCGATCTTATCCGGCAAGCCGCCTATGACCAGATCGGCTTTACCCTCATGCAGCAGGTGCCATGGGTCGCTATGAAAGCCGGCTACCAGATCGATTTCCACTTCTGGCCACGCCCGCCTGAAAACATCCATGACCGGCGTGAGCCAATCAAAGCAAGTGTGACATTCCAATACGATCCTTAATTCACCGGAGCGGTTGTTTTTTAAACGCATCAGGTCGCGCTCTGATTTTTCCAGGAGAGGCAGCAGCTCATTGGCTAAATCCAGCAGGCGCTGGCCAGCCGGGGTAAAGCGCAGCCCTTGGGCGCTGCGCTTGAACAGCGTGATCTCGTAGTGGGATTCCAGCGTGCGTATCTGGTGCGACAAGGCAGATTGCGTCAGGAATACACGCTCCGCGGCCAGGCCCAGCTTGCCGGTTTCAGCAATGGCTTTGAGTGATTTGAGGTGGCGAATTTCTATCATGATGGCCTGATATTAATTTAGATATGAATTTAATTCAAATTTATCTTAAAAATTCTCGCTTTATTAAAATTTTTATCCGTCACAGAATGCATGCCTTTCCATGAAGTGAGAATCAATGATGACGCAACATACAATAAAGACCCATATTCTGGGTTATCCACGCATAGGCGAAAAACGTGAACTTAAATTTGCACAGGAAGCATTCTGGCGCGGCGAATCGTCGCCTGAGCAACTACAGGAAACAGCGCGCCAGTTACGCGCCGGTAATTGGCAGAAGCAGCAGGACGCAGGACTGAGTTTTTTGACCAGTAACGACTTTTCCTTATACGACCATGTGCTTGACCACAGCGTGCTGTTTGGCGCATCGCCGAAAAGGTTCAGCAAAGCGCCGTTTGGCGCCCAAAACATCGCTCCGGAAAGCGCATATTTTGCAATGGCGCGCGGCAATATTGAACAGCCGGCGATGGAGATGACCAAGTGGCTGGATACCAATTACCACTATATCGTGCCGGAGCTTAATGCCGATAGCGTGTTCTCGTTAAACGCGCATGATTACCTGGTGCAGCTGGAAGAGGCCAGAAAATCAGGCGCAGAAGTCAAGCCGGTACTGCTGGGGCCGGTCAGCTTTCTGTACCTGAGCAAGGCGCGCTGTATTAACAAGCTGGATCTATTGCCGGCTTTGGCCAAACAATACGCACAGTTATTGCAGGAGCTGCATATCAGGAAAATAGAATGGGTACAGATTGATGAGCCGGTTTTTGCCCTTGACCTGGATGATGCATGGTTAAAAGCCTTTGAGCATGCCTACGCCTGTTTCAGGAACTCACGCCCGAAACTGCTGCTGACGACTTATTTTGCCAATACCTCACGTTACCAGGCATTTATTGCCGCTTTGCCGGTAGATGGCATCCATATTGACCTGGTCAGGGCGCCAGAGCAGCTAGGCCCCTGGGTCAATGCAATCCCCAGCCACTGGGTACTGTCGGCCGGTGTCGTGGATGGCCGCAATATATGGCGTAACGATCTGGATAAAACTATCGCATTACTGGAGCCATGGGTACAGAGGCTGAAAGGCCGCCTGTGGCTGGCGCCAAGCTGTTCATTGCTGCATACGCCCGTTACATTGGCGCACGAGCTTAAACTGGATGCGGAAATAAAATCATGGCTGGCATTTGCCGATGAGAAGATTTTAGAATTGAGCATTATTGCAAAAGCATTCAATGATGGTGTCGATTCGGTTGAAGCTGAACTCGCGGCATCGCGCGCGGCTGTTGCCTCACGCACTGGTTCCGGCCGCGTGCACTCGGCGGCGGTAAAAGCACGTATTGCCTCGCTGGCCAAGGTGAATGAAAATCGCCGCAGCCTGTTTCCGGCACGCCAGGCAGCACAAAAGGCACGCCTGAAATTGCCGTTGCTGCCGACCACCACCATAGGTTCATTTCCGCAAACCGCCGAAATCCGCAGCAACCGGGCAAAGCTCAAAAAAGGGGAGATCAGCCGCAGCCAATACGATGCGGATATTCGTGCCCACATCACATACGCCATCCGCGAGCAGGAATCACTGGATCTCGATGTTCTGGTGCATGGTGAAGCGGAACGCAATGACATGGTGGAGTTTTTTGGCGAGCAACTGGCAGGTTATGTGTTTACCGAAAACGGATGGGTGCAAAGCTATGGTTCGCGCTGCGTTAAGCCGCCGGTGATTTATGGTGATGTATACAGGGCCAAGCCTATCACGGTCGATGTTGCGCGCTTTGCACAGTCACTATCGGTGCGGCCGGTAAAAGGCATGCTGACCGGACCGATTACGATGCTGCAATGGTCGTTTGTGCGCGATGACCAGCCACGTGAAACCACCGCAATACAGTTAGCGCTGGCGATACGTGATGAGGTCGATGATTTGCAGAAGGCAGGTATTGCCATTATCCAGATAGATGAACCGGCATTGCGTGAAGGCCTGCCGCTGCAAAAGGCGGCCTGGACGCATTACCTGGCTTGGGCGGTACGGGCTTTCAAGCTCAGTGCAAGTGTCGCGCATGATGATACGCAGATCCATACACACATGTGCTATGCCGAGTTTAACGATATTCTGCCAGCGATTTCCGCCATGGATGCCGATGTGATTACGATAGAAACCTCACGTTCGGCGATGGAACTGCTGGATGCTTTCGGTGAGTTCGATTACCCGAACGAGATCGGCCCTGGCGTATACGATATTCATTCGCCGCGCGTGCCTACAGTGGCCGCTATGCAGGAGCTGATGTATCACGCAGTCAGGGTCGTGCCGGTAGAGCGGCTTTGGGTGAATCCGGATTGCGGCCTTAAAACGCGCGGCTGGAATGAAACCAAACTGGCGCTGCACAACATGGTGAGTGTGGCAAAAACGCTGAGAAAACAATTCACGGCCGCTCACCAATAATGGCTTGATAAACATATATATAGCTATTTATATTTAATATTTAGCTATATATTGTGTTTTATTGGTTGAAACAACACGTCATATTGCGTTATAGTGAATGCATACGGTTCTTAATCCTTTATCTTGGATTAAGATAATAGGGAATGCGGTGCGTGGCTTTTATCGTTAAAGCCGCAATGCCGCAGCTGCCCCCGCAACTGTAATCAGCGAGTAGTTTGTCATATCCGCCACTGCATCTTTTGATGTGGGAAGGCTGGCAAAGTGCATCGACCTGAGAGCCAGGAGACCTGCCGTAGACATTTTTTACATGGCTTGAATATGTAAAAGTAATTTTTATAACGTTTGAGGCGGGGTGTCCTCGGCAGATGGAGTGGCTTGCCTGTGCGCATACACTCCGCCATGCTGGTTTTTATTTGATAGCTTGATTGTCAGTGTATTGCTGACGATATGCTATGAATAAAAAGTGTCCTGCCCTTTGAGAAAAGGGAAATCAAAATGGATGATGCAGTATCACATCATATCAGTACGTCTAATGCCAATGGCCTGAACCCGGCGTCATTGCAGTCTTTACCCACATTGCAGGTGATTCGCCGTAACGGTGATGTCGTCGCTTACCACCTGGATAAAATTTCAATTGCCATCACCAAAGCATTTCTGGCCGTAGAAGGTAACCACAGTGCGGCCTCACAGCGTGTGCGCGACCAGGTGGCGATCCTGAGCCAGCTGGTGAATAACGCGCTGCTACGCCGTTTGCCTGCCGGCGGTGCGATTCACATTGAAGATATCCAGGACCAGGTTGAGCTGGCGCTGATGCGCAACGGCAACCATGACGTAGCGCGTGCTTATGTGCTGTACCGGGAGAAGCGTAATGCGGAACGCGCTGCGGCTAAATCCAGCCAGGCAGCGCTGGAGCCTGCACATGCGCTTAATGTGAATATAGATGGCAAGCTCACGCCGCTGGATATCGGGATGCTGACCGCCATGGTTGAAGAAGCCTGCCAGGATCTGGGTGAAGCTGTGCGTGCCGACCTGGTGGTCGGGCAGGCCGTGCGCGACCTGTATGACGGCATTCCATTTGACGAGGTACGCAAGGCTTTGATCCTGTCAGCACGCAGCCTGATAGAAACCGAGCCTGCATACAATTATGTGACTGCCCGCCTGCAACTCGATCTGGTGCGTGCTGAAGTACTGGGTGAAAGCGTGAGCCAGGCCGCAATGAAAATGCACTATATCGAGTACTTCCCGCGCTATGTCAAAATGGGGATAGAAGCCGGGCTGCTGGATGCAAGGCTCGCCCAGTTTGACCTGGAAAAACTAAGTGCGGCATTGACTGCGGATCGTGATTTCCAATTTGGTTATTTAGGCTTGCAGACGCTGTACGACCGTTATTTCCTGCACATTGAAGAGCGCCGTATCGAGCTGCCGCAGATATTCTTCATGCGGGTGGCGATGGGGCTGGCCATTAACGAGATTGACCGCGAAGACCGTGCCATTGAGTTCTATCATGTGCTGTCCAGCTTTGATTTCATGAGCTCGACACCTACGCTGTTTAACAGCGGTACGCTGCATTCACAGCTTTCATCCTGCTACCTGACCACGGTGACCGATGACCTGGATGGTATTTACCAGGGCATTAAGGAAAACGCGATGCTGCAGAAGTACGCCGGTGGCCTCGGTAACGACTGGACCCCGGTACGCTCGCTGGGCGCCCGCATTAAAGGCACCAACGGTAAAAGCCAGGGGGTGATCCCATTCCTCAAAGTGGTGAACGATACTGCGGTGGCGGTAAACCAGGGCGGCAAACGCAAAGGGGCAGTGTGCGCCTATCTTGAAACCTGGCACCTGGATATTGAGGAGTTCCTGGATTTGCGTAAAAACACAGGCGACGACCGCCGCCGTACGCATGACATGAACACTGCACACTGGATTCCTGACCTGTTCATGCGCCGTGTGACGGAAAACGGTGAGTGGACCTTGTTCTCGCCTTCAGACGTACCTGACCTGCATGACAAATACGGCAAGGCGTTCGAGCAGGCGTACGTTGAATATGAGCGCCGTGCGGACAATGGCGAGATCAAGCTGTTTAAACGCATCCCCGCATTACAGATGTGGCGCAAGATGCTCTCCATGCTGTTCGAAACCGGCCACCCATGGATCACCTTCAAGGATCCGTGCAATATCCGCTCACCGCAGCAGCATGTGGGGGTAGTGCATAGCTCCAATCTTTGTACGGAAATTACGCTGAATACGTCAGATACCGAGATTGCCGTGTGTAACCTGGGTTCCGTGAATCTTCTGCAGCACCTGAAAGAGGTCAACGGGCAACTGATGCTGGATAACGACAAGCTACGGGCAACCATTAAAGTGGGCATGCGTATGCTCGATAACGTGGTGGATATTAATTTTTACGCAGTAGGCAAAGCCAGAAACGCCAATTATCGCCACCGTCCGGTAGGCATGGGCATCATGGGCTTCCAGAATTGCCTGCATGCCATGCGTATTCCGTATGCAAGCAATGCAGCGGTGGATTTTGCCGACCGCGCCATGGAAATGGTGTGCTACAACGCCTATTGGGCTTCAACGCTGCTGGCGGAAGAGCGCGGCGCGTATTCGAGCTTTAAAGGCAGTTTGTGGGATCAGGGCATTCTTCCGCTCGATACGCTGGACCTGTTACTGAGCGAACGCGGCGGCAATGTGGAAGTGGACAGGAGTGCAAGCCTGGATTGGGATGCCTTGCGCAAGCGCATACAGGCAGTGGGCATGCGCAACTCTAACTGCGTGGCGATTGCACCGACCGCGACGATCTCGAATATTGTCGGCGTATCTGCAAGTATCGAGCCGGAATACCAGAATCTTTACGTCAAATCCAACCTATCCGGCGAGTTCACCATTGTGAACGAGCAGTTGGTGGCTGACCTCAAAGACCGTGGTTTATGGGATGCGGTGATGGTGTCCGATCTTAAATATTTTGATGGTTCACTGGCACCTATCGACCGTGTGCCTGCAGACCTCAAGCAGCTGTATGCAACAGCGTTCGATGTCGACCCGAGTTGGCTGATTGAAGCTGCGGCACGCCGGCAGAAATGGATAGACCAGGCGCAGTCGCTTAACCTGTATTTTGCTGTGCCATCCGGCAAAAAGCTCAATGATACTTATATGCTGGCCTGGCAGCGTGGATTGAAAACCACGTATTACCTGCGCTCCATGGGCGCTACGGCAGCCGAGAAATCTACCGGTGCCGGCGGTGAGCTGAATGCGGTTACAGCGGCCGTACCCGCTGTGAATGAGCCTGCACCCAAAATGTGCTCCATTGACAACCCTGAGTGCGAATCCTGCCAATAAACAGGCCAGTCAGTACAGAATAAGGAAAAATAAACATGCTTACATTTGAAGATGAAACCTATACGGAGTCATCCGACTCCGGGCTATCGGCAGCACCAGCCGCCGCTATGCCTTTACCGTTCGCGGCCGGGCACACCGTAATGCCGGGGCGCGTGAATGCCTCGGATAAACGCATGATCAACGGCAAAACCGATGTCAACCAGCTGGTGCCGTTCAAATACCATTGGGCCTGGGATAAATACCTGGCGGGTTGCGCCAATCACTGGATGCCGCAGGAAGTCAGCATGAGCCGGGATATTGCACAATGGAAAGACAGCACGGCACTTACCGAAGATGAGCGCCTGATCGTCAAGCGTAACCTGGGTTTTTTCACTACTGCGGATTCGCTGGCTGCCAACAATATTGTGCTGGGTACCTACCGGCACATCACGGCGCCGGAGTGCCGCCAGTACCTGCTTCGTCAGGGGTTTGAAGAAGCTATCCATACCCATGCATACCAGTATATTGTTGAAAGCCTGGGCCTGGATGAATCTGAGGTTTTCAATGCGTACCAGGAAGTGCCCAGCATTAAGGCTAAGGATGACTTTCTGATTCCGTTCATCAATACGCTGACCGACCCGGAATTCAAAACCGGTACACCGGAGGCTGACCAGCAGCTGCTTCGCTCGCTCATTGTATTTGCCTGCATCATGGAAGGCCTGTTTTTCTATGTAGGTTTTGTGCAGATTCTGGCACTGGGTCGCCAGAACAAAATGCAGGGTGCTGCCGAGCAGTACCAATACATCCTGCGTGATGAGTCCATGCACTGCAACTTCGGTATTGATGTGATCAATACCATTAAACTTGAAAACCCGCATTTATGGACTGCCGGGTTCAGGGATGAAATCAAGGCGTTAATGCAGCACGGTGTCGAGCTGGAGTACCAATACGCCGAAGCGACCATGCCGCGCGGAGTGCTCGGCTTGAATGCGACGATGTTCAAAGAGTACCTGCGCTTCATTGCCAATCGCCGTTGCCAGCAGATTGGCCTGGAGGTGCTGTATCCCGGGGCTAATAACCCATTCCCCTGGATGAGTGAAATGATGGATCTCAAGAAAGAGAAGAACTTTTTTGAGACGCGGGTTACCGAGTACCAGACCGGCGGTGCGTTGAGCTGGGATTAGCTATAAACCGTGTTAACTAAAATCCATGTTAACCCTGATAAAACAGCCTTCACCTGAAGGCTGTTTTTTATGCATGGATAATGTTGGTCATATTCGTTTTAAATACATTAAACTACAGGCATGGCTAATGATATTTTAAAGATAAGAATTGCATGCGGCGACAAAGTCGCCATGGGGCCGGGCAAAGCGGATCTGCTGGAAGCCATTGACGACTGCGGGTCTATATCTTCTGCCGCAAAACGCATGCAGATGTCATATCGCAGGGCCTGGGAGCTGGTGGACGTGATGAACAAATGCTTTGACCAGCCGCTGGTCACCAGTTCACCTGGAGGGCAGCACGGCGGCGGCGCGCAGCTGACCGACCTCGGCCGCAGCATACTTAAAAGCTATCGCGATGCGGTGGCAAAAGCGCATCTGTCAGCCCAGGTAGAACTAGCGCAGATTCTGTCACACCTCGCCACCGCCGATTCACCAGCACTGAAGCCCTGAACCGGCAAGCAATGGTTCTCTGTTGTGATCATGTTCCATATATTGTGTTTTAATCGCTATTCCCATTTGAATATAACGGTGGTCGTGAGAGAATAGCGGCTAAGAGGCCAAATCGATATTCCATCAAGCCGTCATTTCATCAGGCCGTTATTTGATCAAGATTCATAAGGGGAAGTTATGTATATCAGTCGTCATTATTTACGCTCCATCATTACACTGTCGGTTGCTACAGCCTATCCAGCCACGGCTCTGGCGCTCGATGATGCCGAGTCACGCATCCGGGAGCTGGAAAACAAAGTGCAGCAGCTGATTCAGCAGCGCGCAGAGCAGGATAAACAGCTAGACATGCTGACTAAAGAACTGGTGGGGCTGGGTAATCAGGTCAGCCAGTCCAAGATCGTTAAGTCAGAAGAAAAAGGCAGCAGTAAAGGCAACCCTATCTATGGCGGGTTCAAGGATGGCCTGGTGTTTGAAGATGGCAGCGGAGACTGGAAACTGCAGTTGAACGGGCGGGTACAGGCGGATTACCGTAATTACCGGCCCGACGACTGGGCGAACGATACCTTCAGCATCCGCCGCGCCCGGTTTGGCGGAACATTCTCATTCCTGAAAGACTTTGCCGTGCGCGTTGAAGGCGAGTACGCCAATGATAATGCCGGCAGCAAAAGCACAACCGCTTTGACCTATGGTTACCTGGATTTTACGCGCTGGTCTGCCGCCAGGATACGCGTCGGCCAATTTAAACCGCTGTTTGGCCTGGAGCGTGCGCAAAGCACGAACTTTACTGACTTTACCGAGATCGCGCTGGCAACCAGCAATGGCTCAGCCTTTAATTCTACCTATGACCGCGGTGTGATGGTCTATGGGGATTTGCTGCCATGGGTCAATTACAATGTCTATGCCGTGAACGGCAGCGGCCAGAACAATGATGATGCTAAAGACAGCAAGGATATTGGCGCCAGGCTCAATGCAAACCTGGCGAAACTGACAGGTAACAAGAACCTGGTGCTGCATGTAGGTGCATCCGTAAGCAAAGGCAGTATTGATTTTACAACGCCGACTACCAAATCCATCAAGCAGAAAACCGAAGGTAACGGTATCGAGTTCTTCAGTGTGGGTAACATCATCAATACGGAAAAAACAGAAAGGGAGCGTTTCGGCATCGAGACCGCTTTCGCTTATGGCCCGGTGAAACTGCAGTCTGAATATATACAGGCCAACTTTGAAGGCAGGCAGGGTGCGGTTGCCCCCGGCGTGACATTCGATCACGATATTAAAACCTGGTATGCGGATATCAACTGGCTGCTGACTGGCGAACACTATGCTGATGCATACAAGAGCGGCGTATTCGGGCGCATTAAGCCGAACAATAATTTTGACGATAAGGCTGGCTGGGGTGCGTTCGAGCTGGGGCTGCGTTACAGCAAGTTCGATGCCTCGGATTTTGAAGCAATCAAGGCCGCAAATACCGCAACCAAGGCAGATGCCTGGACCGCCGGTGCAAAATGGATATTCAACCCGAATGCACGCCTGGTTCTGAATTATGTACGCACCAGTTTTGACAGTGATATTGTCGTGAACGGCAAGCGTGAAGACAGCGAACAGGCGATTAACCTGCGCGCACAGTATGATTTCTAGCACCTGGTCAATTTTAATCGCAATGAATACATTAGGAAAAACCATGTTTAAAAACAGATTACTTTCATGCCTTGCCCTCTATGTGATGAGTATTTCACTGGCGGTACAGGCCGAGCAGAAAGTTACGGTATTCGCTGCCGCCAGCCTGACGAATGCGATTCAGGAAATCGCTGCTGAATACGAGAAAGAAAAGACGGTTAATGTTCAGACGTCATTTGCATCCTCTTCCACGCTTGCCAAGCAGATTGAGCAGGGCGCACCTGCCGATATTTTCATGTCGGCAGATACTAAATGGATGAGCTACCTGCAGGAGCGGAGCCTGATTGACCCAGGCAGCAGAACCAACCTGTTGGGGAATCACCTGGTGTTGATTGCTCCCAAAGGCAAAACTTTCAAGGTTGAGATGGATAGGAAATTCAATTTCGGAACGGCATTCAACGGCAGGCTGTGTACGGGAGAAACCGAATCGGTACCGGTCGGGATCTATGCAAAGCAGGCATTGAAGAACCTGGGCTGGTGGGATGCCATAAAAATGCGGCTGGTCGGAACGCAGGATGTACGCGCAGCACTGGTATTTGTGGAGCGCGGCGAATGTGCGGCAGGTATCGTTTATGAGACCGATGTCAGGGTTTCGACAAAAGTAGAAACGGTCGCTATATTCCCCGAGGCAAGCCATGAGCCTGTTGTCTATCCTTTGGCACTGGTAAAAGGTGCAAGTGCGCAGGCCGCAGCGTTTTACCAGTATATGAAAGGCGATAAGGCAAAAGCGATTTTCACCAGATATGGCTTCAGCCGGATTTAAAGGATTCAGCCAGGTTTGTTGCGCTGGATTTGTTTTACAGGATTTGGTTAACCGGGTCTAAAGTACGGTTGCCTGGCTGTCAGGCAGCCCTGCAACACAAACCCGGTTTCTACCGGTATGTTTAGCCTGGTACAGGGCTTTGTCTGCTTTGCTGATCAGGTCATCAATGCTTTCCTCTTTGCATGACAAAGAGGATAAACCTATCGAAACGGTGAGCTGTAATGAAGATTCCGCGGCCGGCAGCGGCACTTTTGTATTCTGGATAAAGAGCCTGATGCGCTCTGCGACTTCAAAGGCTTTATCCTGGTTTGTCTGCGGCAGCAGGATGACGAACTCTTCTCCGCCGATGCGGGCACACATATCAAAGTCACGCAGGATCTTTTGCATGAACTGGGCAACATTTTTCAGGGCGATGTCACCGACCTGATGGCCGTATGTATCATTCACAAGCTTGAAGAAGTCAATATCCAGCATCAGCAGCGATAGCGGCGTGTTAAAGCGGCTGGCGCGATGCAGTTCTATCGTCGCCTGTTCCATGAACCATGAGCGGCTGCGCAGCCCAGTCAGGAAGTCATGGTCAACCTGGTGTTTGAGCTCCTCCTCCAGCGCTTTTAATTTTGAAATATCGTTGACCAGCCATAGCGACAGGCTTGCGTCATAAGGAATTGCCGCGCCGCTGATGTCTATCCACACTTTATGGCCATCGGCTTTTATCATCTCGAACTGGGTACGGTAGGGTACGCCGTTCTTGAGCGGATAGGCATTTCTGCCTACGGTCTCATACATCGCTTCATCTGCAAACAGCATCTTGGTTGAACGGCCGAGCAATTCGGATTGTTTGTAGCCGAGGATGGTACTGACTGCCTTATTGCACCAGATAATCTTTCGGTTTCTGAGCATGATGCTGCCGATCATTTCGTTATCAAGAATGACATTGGTCTCTTCGATGTAGCGGTGCAGCCTGGAAATGAAAAATCCAATCAGGGTTGACGTTAGTGCGAAAAAAACAATGGCATAGGAAACGTGAATGTGCGCAGAAAACTGGTTATAAGGCGCCATGAAGTAATATGACCCGGCAAGCCCGGACAGCACGGCGACCATGGCGCCCGGAAATGTGCCGCAGAAATAAAAACTCAATATGATTGCCGGATAGAAGGTCACGAATGGCCCGCCGGTCGCATGCGTTAAAAACGTAAAACGGGAGACCAGTGCCAGTGCAAAGAAAATAAGCGCCACACTAAAGCGGTAAATGGGCTGGAGCTTGTAATGTGTGTAATTAAAATTGACCATGTATGATTATGTTTAAATTTATTGGTTGTGATAATCAGTATGTTTGATTCTACTATCAATCAATACAATCGGCTAAATAGTCTCATGCTGCATAAGCCATAGTTTTAAGACCCGCCACTGCCTATGCGAGTTCACACAAGCCTGTGTGCGTAGATTGTTAATTGCATGGTTAACCTGCTAGTTAATTGCATACTAGTTAACTGTATATTACGCCAATATTAATCAGGCTTTAACTGTGATGAAAAAAGTATGGCTGCAGCACTCCACAATTTCTGTGGATAACGCTGTGGGGCGCATGGGGATAGCAGGGCTAAGCTGCTGGTGTGCTTGAAAAAGTCCGGATAGGGAAAACTTTAAGCATGAAGCGGACAGCGCACCTGAAAATGTACGATTCAGGCCGGCAACCGGTAAATCTGGCTGTGCAAATATGACCTTACGTTCTCAGGACAGGCCTTCGGTTATCAGGTTTGGACAATAATAAATGCACGTTGCCTAAGGCGCGTTCTTCAAAGCCTCCTTCACAGTAGCACAGGTAAAACTCCCACATTTTAATGAATTCTTCCGAATAGCCCAGTGTGCGCACCTTTGAAATGTTGCTGAAGAAGTTTTCGCGCCACATCCGTAACGTGGTTGCGTAGTGCGGGCCTATATCTTCAAGATCAAACAGGCGTAAATCCGTTTTGCCGGTAATGCTGTTCAGCATGGCGGTATTTGACGGAATGCATGATCCGGGAAAGATATAACGCTGAATGAAATCTACCGATTTTCTGGCGCTTTCATAACGCTGATCGGTGATCGTGATTGCTTGAATGAGTGCCAGGCCATCAGGCTTGAGCAGTGCGTTTACTTTGGAGAAATAAGTATCATAGAACTGGTAACCAACGGCTTCAATCATCTCTATCGAAACGAGTTTATCGTATTGCCCTTGCAGGTGGCGGTAATCGTCCAGCAATAGGGTGATTTTATCCCCAAGACCTGTCGCCTCAACGCGAGCCTTTGCCAGTTGAAACTGCTGCTCAGATATTGTGGTGGTGGTAACTTTGCAGCCGTAATTTTTTGCGGCATATATCGAAAAACCGCCCCAGCCCGTGCCTATTTCGATGACATGATCTGTCGGTTTAAGATCCAGTTTATCGCAGATCGTTTTCAGTTTCAGTTCCGATGCCTGCTGTAAAGTGTCCGTAGTGTTATTGAACATTGCGCTGGAGTACATCATTGTCGGGTCAAGAAACAGCTGGAACATTTCATTGCCCAGGTCGTAATGCGCGGCAATGTTCTTGCGGCTGCCTTCGGCTGTATTGCTGTTCAGCCAGTGCAATATGCGCATGGCTGGTTTGGTCAGCCACTGGTATCCACCCTCAAGCCTGTCCATGACTGACTGGTTAAGGCACATGATGCGGATTACGTTGGTCAGGTTATCTGCACTCCAGTAGCCTAGCATGTAAGCCTCACCGGCACCTATGCTGCCGCCAAATGCAATTTCGCCATAGAAGCGGGGGTCATGCACGTGAATCACGGCATGCAGTTCATGCGTGCAATTGCCGTAAACCCTGCTGTCATTAGCGTCAACCAGTGTCAGCCTGCCTATTTTAAGATGATTCAGGTGCCCCAGGATTTGTGATTTTGCAAAGTTGGCAACCCATTTGGAGCGGCTTTTCTGTTTGAGGCTGGCAGTCAGCGTTTCTTGTTGTGGTATGGAAATTGACATAACTATTTCTCAGTGAGTTTGGGGTGTGGGAAGAATGGAATACGTTTCAGTTTCAGCAGCAGTGCGTTCCAGTAAATACCTGCGGTTACCTTCATGGTCATGAACGGATAGCAGAACAGCAGCCGGTTCAGGCTGGCTTCGCTGATTTCGCAGCGATTGAGTGACATTGCTGCGCTGAATATCTGCTCCTGATTCTGCAGGTTCATCATGTGGATCAGAACTTGTTCATCCTGCATTTTGAATTGCCAGAAATATTCGATATCCATAGGCATGAATGGGGACACATGAAAATCTTTTTTAAACTTGAAGCAGGCATTGTCCTGATCGCTGCCAGGAAGTGCTTCAGTAAAGTCATGTACATAAACAAAATCTTCGCCCCATGGCGTATTTGTAATATGGCTGACCATTGCCTGCAGTGTATGGCTATTTGAATCAAAGCAGTAATAGAAGGTTACCGGGTTAAAACAGTAGCCGAAATAACGCATGTTGGTCAGCATGCATACCGGCCCTTGCGGACGCTTGCCGGTTTTCTCGCTGACCAGGTCGAGTATCGAGGTTTTCAAGGCCACATCTGACCTGCCGTAATAATCTTTACGGTTGAACCATGCAATGTTTCCTGTACCGGCAGACCAGAATTTAAAGCCTTTAAACAGCGTAGGCAGTTCATCGAGATTCAGGTACATCATGAATACCCTGTAATTGAAGCCGTGGCGTTTCGGGATCAGGCGCTGATGTGATACCCGGCCGGTATAGATGGCGCTTGAAGCCGGCATTACACTTTTAGCTGACGTTACACTGTTAGTCGGCATTACACTTTTAGCTGACATTACAATAGTGCTCGAAATGTTTGAGCGCTTCCAGAGCGCTTACCACGCCATCTTCATGAAAACCGTTGCGCCAGTAAGCACCTGCATATCCGGTGCGGTTGACGCCGCTGATTTCTGCATGCCTGGCCTGTGCGCGAGCGCCATCCAGCGTGTAAACCGGGTGCATGTAATCAATACGTTTGATGACTTTGTCCGGGTCGATATTTCCGGTGTGGTTGAGTGTCACCAGCAGGTGCTCGCGGGATTCGAGACCCTGCAGTATATTCATGTCGTAAGTCACTGCCACACGTTCTGAAGCCGGTTTTGTGACATGGTAATTCCATGCCGCCCAGGCAAGTTTCTTTTTAGGCATCAGGGACTGGTCGTGATGCAGAAATACCGTATTGAGCTGGTAGGGTATGGCTCCCAGTATTTCGGATTCGGCTGGCGATGCATCGCCCAGCATACGCAGTGCCTGATCGCTATGGCAGGCAAAGAACACATAATCGAATGTTTCTTCCTCGCTGAATTTAGCCTTGATGCGTACTGACTTTTTCAGGCGTCTTACGCTTTCAACCGGTGTGTGCAGGCGTATGGATTCTCTGAACGGTTGGGTAAGCGCCTTTACGTAACTGTCTGAGCCACCGCTGATGGTTCTCCATTCAGGGCGGTTATCAATCGTCAGCATGCCATGATGGTGAAAGAAACGCACAAAAAAGCGGGCAGGGAAATTGAGCATCTGCTTCGCATCGGTTGACCAGATCGCAGACCCCATCGGGATAATGTAGTAATCGATGAAGTGCTGGCTATAGCCGCCTTGCTTCAGGTAGTCGCCCAATTTTATTTCAGCACCGTCATCAAGCAGTTCCAGCGAGATTTTATTGAAGCGCAGAATATCCTTGATCATCTGATGAAATGACGGCCGGAACAGATTCATGCGCTGGGCAAATAAACTATTGATACTGGTGCCGTTGTATTCCAGGCCGCTATCTTCGCAGCGCACGCTGAAACTCATGCTGCTAGGGCGCCATGCCACATTCAGCTGCTCCAGTAACGCAATGAAGTTGGGGTAGGTGCGGTCGTTGAACACGATGAATCCAGTATCGACGGCTATGTCCTGTCCTTCGTGGCGGATATGGTGGGTATGGGTGTGGCCACCGATATAGCCTTCAGCCTCAAATACCGTGATTTCGTGATTTTTATGCAGATGATAGGCAATCGTATTGCCTGCAATCCCGCTGCCGATAATTGCGATTTTCAACTTTTATGTCTCTCGGATGTGTGGATGAACATGGATCTTTTTGGATTCACGAATCTTGACCGGCACGGCCCTGAGATCCCAGATCAGGCCGAGCATAGCAAGCAGTTTTAACCCGTAATAGGTGATGTCGATTTCCCACCAGTAAAATCCCTGGCTTGCAGAGGCAGGGTAGTGATGGTGGTTGTTGTGCCAGCCTTCGCCTAGCGTCAGCAGGGCAATCAGCAAGTTATTCCTGCTTTGGTCTTTGGTGGCATAGCGGCGTTTGCCCCATACGTGTGCCAATGAATTTACAGTGAATGTTGCGTGGTACAGCACCACGGTCGATATGACGAATCCCCAGATAAAGAGCTGCGGGCCGTTAGTGCCCAGCTCAGGGTGCATGACTTCCAGCTGGCAGCCGAGCAGGTAAATGCCAGCTCCGAGCAATACCGGCACGATGACGTCGAACCTGTCCAGCCATCTGAGTTCGGCAAACGCTGCCAGTTCTTTGACGCGATTGGTCTGCGTCATGAAATTTCGTGAAGCCAGGAACCAGCCAAAATGACTCCAGAGAAAGCCGTGCTGCAAAGGCGAGTGCGAGTCTTTGTGGTCATCGGCATAAGCGTGGTGGTGCCTGTGATGGGAGGCCCACCACAGGGGGCCGCGCTGCACGGCAGTTGCGCCAAGCACCGCAAGTACAAACTGGAACGGACGCGAAGTGTTGAATGCCTTGTGTGAAAAATAGCGGTGATAAAAACCTGTTATCGCAAACATGCGTATTGCATACATCGCCAGGGCAAACCCGAATGCAAACCAGCTGAAGCCTACCCAGAACGCCGCGACACATGCCAGGTGCAGCAATACGAACGGAATCACACGCACCCAGTCAATGTCTGACCAGTTGCCTTCCGCTGCCAGACTTTCCGCGGCAACCGCTTTATTATCGAACCATGCAATTATTCTCTTTAACATAGTGTGCTCATCTGCTTATTTGCTCGTTTGGTGATGCGGTACGCGCCGCAGTTTTTTTATGTCATATCCCATATCGATGACTTTCTGTACCAGTGACGCGTAGCTGTTGTCGCTGATGTCAGGCTGTCTTGCCATGATCCATACATAGTCCCGTGCATTGCGGGCGATAATGGTTTCAGAGTAGTGCTGATCCAGGTGGGCAATCAAAAACTCTGCCTTGATTGGCCAGATGAACTGCATACCCCAGCGTGCATTACCGGAGCCCTCAACAACGAATCCACGCGGATTGTAGGTTTTAAGCGGCCCGTCAAGGCTGCCTTTGTTGAAGGTGAATGTGGTGTTGATGGTGCCGTCTTTTTCCAGCCTATAGGTTTCTATGCCATTGAATGCCTCTGTTTCGATGGCGGTCGGAATCGCCGCGATCACATACCATGGCCCCATGAATTTTTTAATATCAACCTGGGGCACCGTGTTGATCTGGGTTTGTTTAGCGGCACAAGCACCTAAAAGACTTGCAAGTATTGTCATGACAGTCAGCTTCTTTATCATATCCATGATGCGTTACCTGAGTTTGTAATGGATGGTGTAACCTTCAGGCGTAACCGATTTAAGTGCCACCCAGTCGCTGTTGTCAGCCCGGTACCATAGGTCTATGTTCAATTTTGGTTTTCCGGCCAGGCTTGCGTTAAGCTTGTAACGCAATACTTCAATCGGCTGGCCTTTAACGTCTAGCGTTTCTTTTCCGGCCTTTACGATTTTTGTGTCCAGCCACTCGGCATTTTGCGGGTTCAGGAGTTTCGTCTGATCCAGCATTTTTTGTGACCAGTAAGCAAAAGTCATCGGGCATTGCGGCAATACCTGCCTGGTTTTTCCGTCATCCACTTCGAAGCCGGCATCGGCCACCCGGCCTTTGACCTTGGTGGATACGTCGTTTTCCAGCGTGCTTGAATCCAAACTCTTCAGGCAGCTTTCCTGCCAGTGTTCTATTGCGGTATGGTCATAGCGGTAGGCATTGATAAAAAGTACTTTGACATTGAATTTTGCCTGGCTGAGCAACTCACCCGCATCGTTCAGCTTAAAACTATGTCGGCCTATTTTTGTCTTATCCAGATACACGTCAAAGTCCCACTCTTTAGTAAACCCGGTAGCTGGAATCAGTAACGCCATGATGGATGCAAGCAGTTTTGCTATCATTGCACGCCTTTTCATTCCACCTCCTTTTTCCATCCCGGAATGAACGCATTGGTCGATTGAATGTAAGCTGTATATTCAGGACGCCGCCTGGATATGTCTTTTTCCAGAAGGGAAACACCGCTGACTTTCAGCAGCAGCAATGTCATCAGCAATGCGGAAGGCACTGCCCACCAGGCGCCTGCAGCTAAAGCGATCAGGAATAGCCCCCACCATAGGCAGCATTCGCCGAAGTAGTTAGGATGCCGGCTGTATTGCCATAGGCCGCTATTCAGCACTTTCCCCTTGTTTCCTGGGTTAGCCTTGAATCGGCTTAACTGCAGGTCTGCGATGGACTCCCATGCCAGGCCAAAGCACACCAGTGCAATACCGCTGATATCTAGAGCGTTGATGGGGGCGGCAGATGTTAATGCACCTAAAATCGGTAATGAGATGATCCAGGCAAGCATTGCCTGCAAGCCAAATACAATGTAAATACTTTTGAAGCGGAAGCCAGGGGCATTATTTTTGCGTATGGCGGCATAGCGATGATCTTCATGCGGACCCCAGTTGCGCCACGTGAGATAGACACACAGGCGTAGCGCCCATAGCATCACTAAACACAGCATAATCCACGATCTGGCTGTGAGGGTTTGCATCTGGCTTGCGTAGGTTAAACCTGCAATCACGAAAAACAGGCTCCACATGCTGTCTACATGGGTAACATTGTTACGGTATAAGCTGATTACCCAGCCTATGCATGCAAAGCCAAGTAATGCGCTCAGGCCGTTCAGGTAAATGTTCCAGTTCATGAAGCGCGCCTCGTTTTAAATCCATGCGCTTTCAACCCATTAAAGCGTTTAGCCAGAGATAAAAGTAAGGGTGTCATCACGGCCCAGCCAACAGATAAAGCGATATAGGATGCGCTGCTGTTGATGGTTACGGCACCGATTTTCTCCGCGCCTGAATAAGCGATAGGGCCGCCGGCTGCGCCGAATAAGGCAGCCAGCAGATAGCGCCCCTGCAACCATGCCAGGCTCAGGTTCAGTGTAGATGCAAACGCAACCCACAAAGCCAGAATCCATACCGGAACAAATGATGAACTCCATCCGTGCTGCCGGTATGCAACCAGCTCAGTTAAGAGCATCCCCTGATCAAAGCAGGCGCCTATCAACAGTGCAGAACCGAGCAGCAATAGTTCTGCCTTTACCTGACCTGATTGCAGCAGATGCCAGCTGACGGCGGCTAACGTGACAGCAACCCCCAGCCACGGCATGCCATAAGCTGCGCCTGCAACACAGGCAAACCAGGCCAGCTGAAATAAGGCGAAGTTGGCAATCAGCATGTTATGCGGGTCGCTCAAACTGGTAGTGTGTTACCCACCATTCCTGACCGTTGCTGTAACCGAACAGCTCTGCACAGGCCATGTAGAAAATGCGCCAGCGATTACGCCATTGTTCTGCATTTTCTGCACCATAGGTTTGTTTCAGTATCATGCCTATTTCAGCATGATGCTTGTCCATGTTAGCCAGCCATGCATTTGCGGTTTTTTCGTAATGTGTACCATCCCAGCGCCAGCGCCTTGTGAGTTTCAGGTGTTCCTGGAAATGTAACGGTAGGTCATCGCTCGGCATCATGCCGCCAGAGAAGAAAAACTGGCTCATCCAGTCATCGGCACCCTGAACCTCGAACAGATATGGCGTGCTGCGATGCACAAAGATATGCATAAAGAATTTTCCACCGGGCACCAGCCAGTCATGTATTTTCTTGTACAGCACCCTGTGGTTGCGCATGTGTTCAAACATTTCTACGGAGACTACGCGGTCAAACGGATGTTTGATGCCATGCTCGGCCGGTTCGAATTTATTCATGTCGCAGGTGATGACATGCACGTTGTCCAGCCCCAGGGACTTCGCTTTTGCCATGATGAATTCACGCTGGGAATTAGAGTTGGAAACCGCGGTAATGCGGCTTTCAGGATAATGCCTGGCCATCCATAACGTCAGCGAGCCCCAGCCGCAGCCAAGCTCAAGTATATATTGCCCATTATTCAGGTCTGCATGTTCACAGCTTAGTCTTAATGCATGGGCTTCTGCCTCATCCAGGGTTCGGGTTTCAGGTAGCCAGAAACAGCTGCTGTATTTTTTGTTGCTGCCTAGGCAGAGCTCGAAAAACCTGGTTGGAACTTCATAATGCTGGGTATTGGCAAGCTCCGGTACCAATGCAATAGGGGCACTATTCATTGCCGCTATAAAAGCACTAAGGTCTTCAGCGCCCTGTTCACAGTTGCTGGCGTTGATTTCCTCAAGACGTTGTTTTGATAGCTGGCGTATTCCATACCTGATAGCAATATCCGGAACCGCACTTTTTTCTGCCAGCTGAATGGCTAATCCTGTTATTTGCATTATCACCCTTTGTTATTCAATCATTACGCTGTAAGCACTGACCTAGGTTTGTAACAGGGTTCAGTGCTGTTCTAAAAATTCAATAATCCTGTTTGGCAGCCAATTGTTTTCGTTACTGGATCCCGGTGAATAAAAACCGACATGGCCGCCTTCTTCCTGATAATCAAGTGTCACAGAGGCAGATACTTCATCTGCTGTCGGTAGAAATTCGGCAGGCAGGAATGGGTCGTTTTTGGCGTTGATGATCAGTGTCGGCAGCGATATGTGCTGAAGGTAGGGCTTGGAGGCGTTTTGGTTGTAATAGTCTGTTGCGTCTTTTGCACCATACAGAACAGAGGTTACAGCGTTATCAATATCGTGGATTGTTTTCGCATTATTGATGCGCGCGTCATCCAGCAAGCCGGGAAATCGTTTGGATAGCGCCAGTGCTTTTGGTCGCATGGAATCTACAAAGAGCGGCGTATAGAGTATGCGGTTTAGCCCGTTATCAAGGGATACCGCTGAAGCTTTGAGATCGATCGGTGCTGAAACCGCAACCGCTTTCGATATGTTCAGCATGTTTTCAGTGCCGGCTTCACCTAGCCATTTGAGCAGTGCATTCCCGCCCAGTGAATAACCTACGGCATAAATCGGGCTGGCCGGGTGTGTAGCGCGTACTCTGGACAGCATACGGTCGATCTCTAAGCTGTCTCCTGCGTAGTAAACACGCGGCAGTCGGTTCGGCTCACCTGAGCAACCCCTGAAATGAATGACTACTCCTTGCCACCCCTTGGACAGGGCTGCGCCGAGTAAAGATTTTGCATACTGGCTTTGAGAGTTTCCTTCCAGGCCATGAAAGATCACAACGATGGGTTTAGCTGCATCAGGCTGGGCTGGTGACTGTTCGCGTGCGCTTGCAGTAGATTCTTGACCATAGGCCCAGTCAGCATCGATAAAGTCCCCGTCGCTGAGTTCCCATCTTTCGCGGTGGTATTGAATATCCGGTGCTTTGGAAAACCAGGAGGTGACGATGGTCTGAAGGTGACCGCCCGGTAACCAGAGCGGTGCCTTATAGGGATCCGCTGCATAAGCGGCAGGCTGTAAGGTAAGCATCGAAATAATGAATGCGGATATAAGGCGCATAAAAAATTATGAGGTTTTTACTAATAATGTGCAGCCCAACTCCGACCGTATTCTCCTGTGCATAGTTCCCGCTGCGGCAAAATGGTAATCGCCTTTTTTGCATAGCGTGCCATCCAGCATCACTTCACCTTCAATTACGAAAGATTCTTCGTTATGAGTGTGGCTGTGACGCGGGATTTCTGCATTTGCCGACAGTTTTACCAGGTAGGATTTTTCAGTGGATGTTTCGTGCAGCATTTTAACTTCAACCCCTGACATGGCCTTGATCCAGATGCCTTGGTCGGCAAGTATAAAAAACTTGCCTTCATCCAGGCTGTCTTCAACTTTTTTAAACAACTGCTGCTTCATGCGGGATTTTGCATCTGCAGAAGGTGTGATTGGCAGAACCGACTGTGACAGCAGATTAAGCAAGTCAGCGTCTAGGTGCTGTTCGTTTTGATTATTTGGATTTTTCATATTCCATCCAGATCGATTAATTGTTGCTTTAAAGTAATCTGAGCTCGTTTTATAGATGACTTTACTGTGCCCAAGGGCATGCGCATATGCGCAGCGATTTCTTCATGAGACAGGCCTTTGAAATAGCCAAGATATAGGAGCTGTTTCTGTGTCGCGTTCAGTGCGTTCATATATTGATGCAGCACTCCATGGCTTTGTGACTGCTGTAACTGGTTTTCAGGTTGCAATAATCCCTCGCCTGAGTACGATGCCAGTTCTTCGCTCCAGTCGCAGGCTTCTGCACTTGTATGGAAATGCGCAGCGTTGCTTCTGATCGCATCGATTGCACGGGATCTGCAGATCACAAGCACCCATGCAATCAACGGTCCTTTGTACAGCTTGTAATTCAGCGCGTCCTTCCACACTTGCCAATAGGTATCAACGACGACTTCCTCAGCCAGCTCTTTGCTGTTGGTGATCTTTACTGCTAAACCATATACCCTGGCAAGGGTTAGCTCGTAGAGTGCTTCCAGTGCATCTTCCTCTTTGTTCAGAATGCCTTCGATAATATTCTCCAAGCCGGTGTTCGGCTCATCTGCCACGAATAGATATGGGTTTGAAGTCATCTGCATAGTATTGCGTCTACATGGTTGTATAAATGACCCATTCTGCATTGCCAGGCTTTATCGATAGTCGAACAACGCAGAGTATGAGATCGGTACATGATTATTTGGCGGCCGGTGCTGCATCACCTGTTGTTGTTTCAATTACACGGTACATCGGTGCAAGTTTAGCCAACAGTTTATTCTGTGATGAAAACGGAACGTTATGCTTGTCCATTGCCAGCTGGAAGTCTTCAACCAGTGCATTGAATGCGGCACGGTTCACTTTCATGCCTGCATGCGCGGTTGTCATGTCACGGCCGGTATACTTGCAGCCGCCGTTTAATATTTCACACATTTGCTCTACCAGCATGGCTTTAATGAATGACTGTTTTTCGTTATCGAAGAAAGGTTTGGTAACAGGGTCGTTTACAAGGTTTATCATGAAATCATCCATGATCCTGACCAGACCTTCTTTGCCGCCGAAGTCTTTAAACGTATCTGTTTCCGATAAAACAGTCGTGCCTAAAGTAGTAGGGCTATGGCTTGTGTCAGCACGTGCCTGGGATGCGTTATCCATAGCGTTTGCATGAAAGGATGTGGTCAGCAGCAAAAAGGCAATGATGGCTGCGGATTCTGCGTTAAGTTTATAAAACATGATGGTTCCTTTTTATATAAGATATTGGCCTGTTTAATATAAAGCCAGATTCAGTAGCTGAGTTTAGAAGCCGAACTGCGCAGACAAGTAAACACCTTCTTGCCTGCCATAATCAGCACCTACAGCTTTCACCGTTGCGATATTGCCTAAGTTCACGTAGGCTGCAGTGAGTGAAACATGCTTTGTAGGCGCATAGGCTACAAACACATCAAATGCATCGTCTTCTTTCAGGTCCACCACATTCGCACCGCCAAAAAGTGCATCATTGGCAGGGCTTCTCAGGTTATCCGGCTTCATGCGGTATTCGGCGCCGATAGCAAGGTTTTTACTGATTAAATAAGCGGCGGAAAGTTCCAGCTCCGGTTGGTAACTGTCATGGCGGCTTCCGCCAAACCCTAATAGTCCAAATTGGTTAGCTTTGGTGAAACGCAAAGAACTGTTCAGTAGAACATTTTTATCCAGCAATAGTTTCGTCGCCGAGATATAAAAATCGACGCCGTGGTCATCTTCTGCACCAACCACCACACTTTTTACAAAGTCGCCATCGTGGTTTTTCTTATATTGCACACCTACCGCAACTTGCGGCACCCATGTATCTGCATCGAGAATTGCTTCTCCAAGCACCCGTACCTTGGCTCCGATAATGGTTTGTGTAATATTGTCACGGCCAATCACATCAGCGCCCAGGCCACTACTGACTTTATTTCTAAGATTACTTACATCGAATTTCTGTTCTGCAATGGACAATTCGAAACGGTCATAAAACCCAACCGTTACACCGTAGGTATCCAGCTTGTAATCTCCAGTCTTGGCATAGGTGTAGTGAACATTGGCACCGATCTCATTATTTGTGCCATAACCGCCAATGACTGCCCATGGGGTAAGGCCGCCCCCTGCGGCACCTTCTACCTGCGAAACACCGCCGGTCAGTAATAACTTATTGCTTATGGCGTGATCAGCTAGTGCATTACCTGATATGCCTAGTGCGCAAGTCATGCAGAAAAACACGGTAGAGAATTTTGCTTTATTCTTAAAAGTTGATTTCATTTTTATTCCCATGAGCTAAATTAAAGTTCTGTATTGGAAGTATTCTTTACCCGAACATTACATATACGAAACTTAATCAAGATTAGATGCATGCATATCAAAATATTTATAAAAATATAGGTTTCCTGAAATCTGCCTGTTTGCTTTTTAAGCGCTGGCTATCGGTACGTTATTTGAGCCTTGCACACCTTTGGCAGGCAAGACCGGCGTGGCTGAATCATGCATTGCGGCGGCTTGCTCCTTTATGGATGATTTTTTTAGTGCTGCTGCACGTCTATGGTGCATCGCTTATTGGCAAGGCATGCGCTGAAAATCCATAAAATATTATTTCCCATTACTTTTCAAGGCATTAGGCTGTGTTTTTATAACTGGCATGCAAGTTGCTTTTATGTTGCTAAATGCTTTGTTCAGGTTATGCATGCTTTCTGTAATGTTGGTAGATGATGATTTGGTGAGAACTGCGCCGCTAAGGCAGTCTTTAACAGATGCCGGATATCAGGTGATTGCGCATTTATCCAGCACTGCGAACCTTGATGATGCAGTGCGCGAGTTACAGCCCGATATTGTCATTATTGATACGGATTCACCAAGTCGCGACACGTTGGAAAATCTCTGTGTCATGAATGAAACCGTGCCTAAACCGATTGTGATGTTTACGCATGACGGCGACATCCAGAAGATGCGCGAAGCGACCAGGGCGGGTGTATCGGCCTATGTAGTCGGCAGTTTGCCAGGTGAAAGCCTGATGCCGGTGATTAATGCCGCTGTGGTCCGGTTTGAAGAGGTCAAATCCTTAAGGGATGAACTGGGCGAGGCAAAGCTCAAGCTGGCGGAGCGCAAGGTGCTTGAAAAAGCAAAAGGGCTCCTGATGAAAGCGCACAATTTTGATGAAGATCATGCTTATGCAATGTTGCGAAGCATGGCGATGCGGCAAAACAAACGTATTGCGGTCCTGGCGAAAGAAGTGATTGAAGCGGCAACGAAGCAGCTTTAGTGACTTGGGGCAGTAATGCGGTACCGGGTGAATCATGACCGGTATCAGGCAGTAAACGAATTTTGGCAGTGGGTACTGCCGCGGACAAAGGCGTCCTTGCAATGGTTATTTTAACCGGATGCAGGACGCCTTTTTTGTTTTCAGGATTTTGGTTTTTATATTAGGTGATTGATATGGTTTTAAAAAGTTCAGTAAAGACAGAGCTTGCGCCAGAGCTGTCAGAAGTGCAGGTCGGGTTTATTCCCTTGACCGATTGCGCGCCTATTGTCGTGGCATCAAAAATGGGCTTCGACAAAAAATATGGCATCAATATCAAGTTACATAAAGAGGCATCCTGGGCAGCCATACGTGACAAACTGATCAGCGGTGATCTGCATGCGGCGCATGCGCTTTACGGCATGGTGTATGGCGTTGAGCTTGGTATCGGCGGCCAGCAGAAAGACATGGCGGTGCTGATGACGCTTAACCATAACGGCCAGGGGATTACCTTATCTAACCAGTTGAAAATTCAGGGCATTAATAATGGTACTGACTTGCATGGTTTCCTGAAGCAGCAGGACTCAAAGCTCACGTTTGCCCAGACATTCCCTACCGGTACCCATGCCATGTGGCTGTATTACTGGTTAGCCAGCCATGGTATCGATCCTCTGCGCGATGTTAAGACCGTGGTCGTTCCGCCGCCGCAGATGGTCGCCAACATCAGTAGCGGCAATGTGGCCGGCTATTGTGCCGGTGAGCCATGGAATGCACGCGCCGTGTATGACAAGGTCGGCTTCACGGTAGCAACCAGCCAGGATATCTGGGTGGATCATCCTGAGAAAGTGCTGGGCGTAACTGCCGAGTTCGCAGACCGCTACCCGCAGACCTGCCGCGCCATGATCATGGCGGTGCTGGAAGCCTGCCGCTATCTTGATGTGATGGAAAACCGCGCACAGGTGACAGACCTGATTGCCGGGCCGGATTACGTCAATGCACCGAAACAGGTCATCCATGACCGCTTCGTGGGCGATTACGACAATGGTAACGGCAAGGTATGGCATGACGCCAATGCCGTTAAGTTTTTCGACGGCGGCAAAGTGAATTTCCCTTATCTCTCTGATGCGATGTGGTTCATGACCCAGTTCAGGCGCTGGGGCCTGCTCAAGTCCGCACCTGATTACCACGCGCTGGCAAGCAAGGTGAACCGTATCGATATGTATACGCAGGCAGCGCATGCCATAGAAGTAGAAGTACCGCAGCAATCAATGCGGACAAGCCGTCTGCTGGACGGTGTGGTTTGGGATGGCACAGACCCGGATGCTTACGTCAACCAATTCGATATCAGGTATTAGTGCACGGCTTTATTCAACAAAGCTGGCAAGTAAACGAAAACATTAAGTGATTAAAAGGCTGAATCAGACATGACAGGTAAAGTTTTTTTAGTAGGCGCAGGTCCGGGTGACCCTGAGTTGCTGACGTTAAAAGCCGTGAAGGCTTTAGCGGTTGCTGATGTGGTGCTGGTGGACGATCTTGTGAACGAAGCCATTCTGGAGCATTGCCGCCAGGCACGCGTGGTGAATGTCGGGAAAAGGGGTGGTTGCCAGTCAACACCGCAGAACTTTATCAACCGCATGCTGATTGCGCTGGCAGAGCAGGGGCAGACTGTGGTGCGCCTGAAAGGCGGCGACCCATTCCTGTTTGGCCGCGGCGGTGAAGAAATGCTGGCTTTGCGTAATGCCAGCATCGACGTAGAGGTGATTTCCGGTGTGACCAGCGGTATTGCAGTGCCGGCAAGCATGGGCATTCCGCTCACACACAGGGAGTATACACATGGCGTCACCATGATTACCGGACACACACAGAGTGGTGAGCCGCTGGATTGGAATGCACTGGTGGCAAGCAAAACAACGCTGGTCATTTATATGGGTATCAAGAAGGTTTCGGAAATCGTCAGGCACTTGCTGGCAGCCGGTATGGAACATGACATGCCGACTATCGCAATTCAGCATGGCACATTGGAGACGGAGCGTCATGTCAGCGCACCTTTAGCCATGCTGCCGCTGGCTGTGCATCAGGAAAAGCTGCAAAGCCCGGCGATTATCGTGATTGGCAATGTGGTGCGTATGGCAAGCAATAATAAATTATTAGCTACTTTAGAAGTAGCAGCGTAGAAGGAGAAAATAGTATGAAAAAAATGAAACTGGTAGTCGTTGGCAACGGTATGGCAGGCATGCGGACTGTAGAGGAGTTATTGAAAATTGCTCCCGATATTTATGACATCACGGTATTCGGTGATGAGCCTTATCCTAATTACAACCGTATTATGCTGTCACCGGTGCTGGCTAACGAGCAGACGATAGACGACATTATCCTGAATAGCCGTGAATGGTATGCAGAAAACAATATTGCGCTTTATACCAATGCACGCATCAATAAAATAGACCGTAAAAACAGGGTGGTGTATGCAGAAGACGGCACCAGCGCCGAATATGACCGTTTGCTGATCGCTACCGGCTCCAAGCCATTCATGCTGCCGATCCCCGGCCGTGAACTGAACGGGGTGCTGGGTTATCGCGACATCAAAGATACCAACGACATGATAGAAACAGCCAAAACCCATAAGCACGCTGTCGTCATCGGCGGCGGACTGCTGGGTCTGGAAGCTGCAAACGGCCTCAAGATTCAAGGCATGGAGGTGACGGTTGTCCACCGGAACGAGTGGCTGCTGGATCGCCAGCTCGATAAAACAGCTGGCTTGATGCTGAAGAAGAACCTTGAGGCAAAAGGGCTTAACTTCCTGCTGGAAACCAATACGGAACAACTGATCGGCAATGAAGAAGGTCGTGTCAAGGCAGTGCGTTTCACGAATGGCCTGGAATTGGCTGCTGACCTGGTCGTGATGGCCATCGGCATACGCCCGAATTTTGAACTGGCAAAATCTGCCGGTATTCATTGTGATCGCGGCATTGTCGTGAATGACACGATGCAGACCTTTGACCCGCGTGTTTATGCAGTGGGTGAGTGTGTGAGCCATCGCGGCATTTCTTATGGCCTGGTTGCGCCGCTGTTTGAAATGGCAAAAGTATGTGCGACACACCTGGCTAATTTTGGTATTGGTTTATACAAAGGTTCTGTCACCTCTACAAAATTAAAAGTAACAGGTATTGATTTGTTCAGCGCCGGTGAATTTGAAGGCGGTCAAGATACCGAAGAGATTGTTTTACACGATGCAGTTGGCGGGGTTTACAAAAAGCTCGTCATCAAAAATGACAAAATCATTGGCAGCGTGCTTTATGGGGATACCACGGACGGTTCGTGGTATTTTCAAATGCTCAGGGATAGCAAACCTATCCACGAGATTCGTGATTACCTGATGTTCGGGCAAGATTCATTGGGTAATACTGGCCATCAGGGTCAGGACAAAGCGGCAGCCATGACCAATGAAATGGAAGTGTGCGGCTGTAACGGTGTGTGCAAAGGCACGATCGTCAAGGCAATTCAGGATAAAGGCCTGTTTACGATTGACGATGTGAAAAAACAGACCAAGGCCGGTTCAAGCTGCGGTTCATGCGTGGGTCTGGTTGAACAGATTCTGGCGAGTACGCTGGGTGGCGGCTATGCGCCGCCATCTACCAGCAAGGCGATCTGTGGCTGCAGCGATAAAAACCACGAGGAAGTGCGTGCAGAAATCCGCACCCATAAATACCTCAACATCCCGGATGCGATCAAAGGCATGCAGTGGCGCACGCCTAATGGCTGTGCGACCTGCCGCCCTGCGCTCAACTACTACCTGATTTCTACCTGGCCGCATGAGGCAGTCGATGATCCGCAGTCACGTTTCATCAATGAACGCGTGCATGCCAATATCCAGAAAGACGGTACTTACTCTGTCGTGCCGCGTATGTACGGCGGGGTGACCACGCCGGATCAGCTGCGCAAGATTGCCGATGTAGCCGATAAATATGCAGTGCCGATGGTGAAAGTGACCGGTGGTCAGCGTATCGATTTGCTGGGCGTGAAAAAAGAAGACCTGGTCGATATGTGGAAAGACCTGGACATGCCATCCGGCTACGCGTATTCCAAAGGTATCCGTACCGTAAAAACCTGCGTAGGTTCCGAGTTCTGCCGTTTCGGCACCCAGAACTCCACACAGATGGGCATTGATATCGAGAAAGCGTTTGACCACATGTGGGCACCGCACAAGGTCAAGTTTGCCGTATCCGGCTGCCCGCGTAACTGCGCTGAGTCCGGCATCAAGGATGTGGGCATTATCGGCGTGGATTCCGGCTGGGAAATCTAT
>Ga0208887_100182_pt1 | contig 33791 bp, 29 predicted proteins | sample LakWasM106_HOW12_2_FD_183924 | JGI IMG/M metagenome (GOLD analysis project Ga0208887, IMG submission 183924) | Freshwater sediment methanotrophic microbial communities from Lake Washington under simulated oxygen tension - Sediment Metagenome... | ecosystem: Environmental > Aquatic > Freshwater >...
TTTCCTTGCAGCGGTTAATCTGTGTGCGCAGGACTTCCAGCTGCTGGAGTTGTTCCGGTTGATGGGCGAGGTCGTTTGCCAGCTCCTTGCTCACTACGGCCATGGTGGAAAGCGGGGTGCCGAGTTCATGCGCTGCACTGGCTGCCAGTGTGCCCAGCGAGAGTACACGCTCACTTTCGAGCGATCTTTCCCGCATGCTCGCCATCAGCTGATCGTACTCGCGCAGGCTTTGCCCGATTTTGGTCACAAAAAAAGCGATGATGCCGGCACTCACCACAAAGCCTATCCACATGCCTACCAGGTGAATATCTAGTGTTTTGCCCGCGATGTCGTGCATGTGCAGATGCGAGAGCGGAACATAATAAAACACCAGCAGTGAATAGCAGGCAATGGCGACCGCCGCCAGCAGCCAGGCATACTGGCGTTTTAATGCAACCGCCGCCACGGTGAGCGGCAGCAGGTACATCCAGACCAGGGGGTTGCTGTAGCCACCGGTGTAGTAAAACAATACGGTTAATGCCGCAAGGTCAGCCAGAAGCTGCAGCAGCACTTCCTGATCATTGACATGCCGGTTGTGTCGGTTCAGGCGCAGCAGCGTGATCAGGTTCAGCAGCAGCATACCGCTGACTGCAAAAGCGACCGGGTATTTTGGGAGTGGTATATGCAGGTAAAACAATGCCAGCGTGGCTGCCAGCATGAATGCAATCATCACGCTGCGCAGCAGGAACAAGCGCTGTAAATTACGGCGTGACGGATCTTCTAAAATAGGGAGGTTGATATCCATGACCCGGATATTATACGTGGCGAACGATAAATTGCACGTGGTCAGCTATTGCCGCAGACCCTGCCGGTGCGCATCTGCGACAATTAGTCGCATTACATTAAATGCATTATGGTTATACACTTGGTTACAGGGTAAATCACTGATGGTATAAAAAATGCAGAAAAAATTTATTGTTGCTGTTGTCGCGTCGATGTTCGCTCATGCCAGCTATGCAGAACATAACGAAGCCATTAACCTGGATGAAATCGAAGTGCGTGCGCCCTTGATTGATAGCCGTATCCTCAAGCACCCGGCTACTGTAGAGACTTATGACAAAAAGCAGATCGAAGATAGCATCAACGCTGCGACACCGGCGCAAACCCTGAAATACCTTCCCAGCATACAAGTACGCGAACGATTTGTCGGTGACCGTAACGGCATTATCGCAACACGGACTATCGGCACGCTATCGAGCGCACAGAGCATGCTGTATGCTGATGGCGTACTGCTGTCTAATTTATTAGGCAACTCATTCGCCTATCCGCCGCGCTGGGGAATGGTAAGCCCGGAAGAAATAGAAAGCATCAGCATGATGTACGGGCCATTCTCCGCGCTGTATGCAGGTAATTCATTCGGCGGTGTGATGAGTATCGCCACACGCATGCCAGAACGCTTTGAATCGCATGCCAGCATGCAGGCCTTTACCCAGAATTTCAAGTTATACGGTACAGATGAAAGCTATAACGGTAGTCATTTGACTGCATCAGTCGGCAACAAGGTGAATGATTTTGCATTCTGGTTGGGGGTGGATTACCTGGAAAACAAAGGGCAGCCGATGAATTTCTCTACGGCCACCCTTTCCGCAGTAGCAGGCGGCGCCAGCCCGGCAGTCAGCGGGGCTTACCAGGATAAGAGCGAGATGAATGCCGACCGTGTAGTGTTCGGTGCCAACAGCATTGATAGCACAGAGCAAACCAATCTCAAATTCAAAGCGGCCTATGACATCACACCTGAAATTAAAGCGTCTTATACCCTGGGTTTGTGGAATATGGACGGGAAGACCGATGTGGAAAGCTATATCAAGGATAGTGCGGGCAATGCGGTATATAACGGCCGGGTAAGTTTCAACGGTAAACGTTACGATGTTTCCGGCATGAACCCGGCAGAGGCCGAGTCGCTGCATGTGATGCATGCGCTGGATGTTAAGTCCAGCACCAAGGGCTTTTTTGACTGGCAGGTGACGTTGTCTGACTATGATTATCAGCGAGACAGGAACAGTGCTGCCAATGCATCGGCTAACGGCTCTATCACTGCCGGCAATCCCTATCTCACAAGAGCCGGCCGTGTAACGGATATGTCCGGTACCGGCTGGACCATACTGGATACACGTGCAACACTGCGTCCGCATGACCATACGATAGACATCGGCTATCACCTGGACCAATACACGCTGGAAAGTGAAACCCATAATACGGCAGACTGGTCACAGGGCGACAAGGGCACACTCAATGCTTCTGCCCGCGGCGAGACCAGAACCCATGCGCTGTATGCCCAGGATAAATGGCAGATAACGCCACAGTGGGCGCTTACATTGGGCGGCCGTGCCGAGCATTGGCAGGCCAGTGACGGGCAGAATAAAACAACCATTTCCAACATTCTGAAAACAGCCGACTATCAAGAGGTATCGACAACCAGGTTCTCGCCGAAACTCTCCCTCAGCTTTGAGCCGGTTCCGGCCTGGGGTTTTCGTGCCGCGTTCGGGCAGGCGTTCCGCTTCCCGACCGTGAGTGAAATGTTCCAGCCTTTACAGAACGGTGCCGCCGCTTATTTTGTAGAAGCGAACCCGATCCTGAAACCGGAAGAGGTCATCGCGGCAGAGTTTTCGGCCGAGCGCCGCTTTGATAACGGCTTGGTCAGGGCCAGCCTGTTCAGCGAAAACAAGCATGATGCCCTCATCTCGCAAACCCTGTCGAACGGCAGTGCCATTCCCTATGACACTGGTACCTGTACCCGGGCAGCAGGCTGCAGCTTTATACAGAGTGTAGATCATATACGTACACGGGGTCTTGAGCTGGCGACACAATGGCAGGATGTCTATCTGCACGGCCTCGATCTGCAGGGCAGCGCTACGTTTACAGACGCTGAAGTGCTGCGCAACGATGCCGCCCCCGCGACAGTCGGCAATAAACCACCGCGCATCCCGAAAAATATGTTCAAGGCTGTGGCTACTTACCATCATGGGAACAACCTTACTTACAGCCTGGCAGCGCGTTACAGCGGCAGGCAGTATAATGCCCTGGATAATAGTGACGTTAACCCTGATACTTTTGGCGGCGCCAGCAAGTTTTTTGTCATGGACGTTAAAGCCACCTATAAATTCGCCAACCGCATGACGGCCAGTTTAGGGGTTGATAACCTGAATAATTACAAATCGTACGTGTTCCATCCCTATCCGCAGCGTACCGCTTATGTACAACTTAAATTCGATTACTGATGATTAAATACCTATTCGCACTTGTTTTCTGCTGGTTTGGCTTTGCTGCCCATGCGCATGAAGAGCATACCGGCCATCGGCCAGCCACGCTTGCCGTGAGCCTGGCTCTGGACGCGCAGGATAAGCTCTGGCGTGCTGCCGTAAAAGATGGTTTCGTGGAAGTCAGCAGCAGCCAGAACCACGGTAAAAATTTTTCCAGGCCGGTCAGGGTGAACCAGGTGGCACAGAAGATCGGTGCCGATGGTGAAGCGCGCCCGAAAATCGCCGTATCGCCGGCGGGTTATATCTATGTCAGCTGGACTGAGGCGCTGAAAAAGCCGTTTTCCGGTTATATATGGTTTGCACGCTCGGTAGATGCCGGTAAAACATTTGAACAACCATATATCGTGCATCAGGATCGCAGCGAGATTACGCATCGCTTTGATGCGCTGCACGTAAGCGCTGACGGCAGCATTACTGTCGCCTGGGTGGATAAGCGGGATCTGCTTGCCGCTAAAGCCGCCGGCAAGCCATATGAGGGCGCCGCCATCTACTATGCAGTCTCTAAAGATAGCGGTGCCAGTTTCCTGCCGGAGCAAAAACTTGCAGACAGCAGCTGCGAGTGCTGCCGCATCGCGCTCGCCGGCAAGCCGGATGGCAGCGTGGCTGCCATGTGGCGCCATGTGTTTGAAGGCAGCGAGCGCGATCACATGATTGCGGAAATTCCTGCTACGGGTAAAGTGCCTGAACCGAAACGGGCGACTTTCGGTCGCTGGAAAATTGACGGCTGCCCGCATCACGGTGCAGCTCTTGCGGCTGGCGGCGATGGCGCGCGCTGGTGGGGTTACCATATGGCCTGGTTCGATGGTGGCAATGATGATGCAGGCAAGGATGCAACCCTGTTTTATGCGCGTATGGACGGTGAGGCCTGGGTATCGTCACCCCCTAAAAAATTCGGCAATATGAAAAATCAGGCTGGTCATCCGGCTTTGCTTGCTGCCGGTGAAAACGTCTGGCTGGCATGGCGCGAGAAAGACGCAGGCAAAAGCCAGCTCTGGCTCATGAAGTCGAGTGATGAAGGCAAGAGCTGGGAATCACCGAAGATGATGGCGGATGTCAGCGGCAGCGCTGACTATCCGCTCTTACTGCAGAACGGCAAGGTGTTATTGCTGATCTGGAATACGGCCGGCGAGGAGCTGAAAGTGATGCCGTTATAAGCTCTAATGGTGATTTGAAGCGTTGTGTGACGGTGTTATTTGGACGGTGCTATTTGAAAGTGCTGCCTAAAAATTCTGCTTGAAAGTACTGTCTGGAAATACTGCTTAGAAATTAAGTAGCGCACCATACCTTGGTGTTGTGTGTCAGCTCCATCCAGATCGCCCATGCGCTGGCGGCACTTAGCAATAGTCCAGCCAGCCGCATGCCGTAGGGTTCAACGGCGTTGGTTTTCAGTTTCAGCCAGAGCCAGGGGGCCAAAAATAGCGATACGCTGGAGCCAAGTGCAAAGGCTGCCATGCTCAATGCCCCACCCAGCGGGTTGGCATTGAATGATGCAATAATCAGCGCTGAATACAGCAGGCCGCAAGGCATCAACGCCCAAAGCATGCCGACATAAAAATTTCCGCCGCGTTTTAGTGCCAGCTTTTTGACATGACCCCAGATACTGCGGCCTGCGCGGTCTACCCATATTGGCTGGCGTGCGTAGATGAGCAGTAACAGACCCCAGAAAAAAATCAGCACATGAAAAAAAGTCCATAGCGGGTGCAGAGCAGAGCTGTAGCTTGAAAGCCACGCGATACTTTGAATCGCAAATGTCGCAATTGCGCCCAGCAGTGCATACCCGCACAGCCGCCCCAAGTGGTATTGGTATATGCCGTAAGGATGCTGCTGGGATTGCGTGAGTGCCGTGCATGCTGCACCGCACATGGCTACGCAATGTGGACCGCCTGCAATGCCCATGAGTAGGGCGCTATATAAAAGCGCTGTCTGCACGCCTGTTATCCAGAACCGGAATTACTCGCCATTCACGCCGGTAGCGGCATGGTTACGTGCTTTGACAGCAGGTTCCAGCGAATTCTTCTCATCGGCTGTCATGGCTTTCTTGAACGGCGACTGCCCCTGGTTTTCTTCATGAGCCAGCACTTCGTCCTGACCGTTCACGGCGATATACACGGTAGTCAGGCTGGCCACCACAACGATTGCCGGGCCGCCGAATACAAGCCAGGCAAAGCCTGATTTCCACCATTTCTGATTTTGATTCTGATCTTGTTTCTGTGCCATGGCTTAACCTTTAATGCGACATGTAAAAAATGGATTTTTCGAAGATTTTCTCTTTTGAGCCTGCGGCTTCAATCTCGAATACAACCGGGTGCGAGCCGCTCTTGATCGAGCCGTCTTCAATCTGCAGGCTGATGGCGACCATACGTGACTCAGCCGGGTTCACCGTGAAAACACCTTCAGATGCGATGGACAGGCCGCTGAGACCATTGACACCGATACGGTAGGTTTCGGGTTTCTCGGAGGCATTGGTAATCTGCAGACGGTAGACGTTCTCAACCTTGCCACCGGCTACCAGGCGTGACATCACGCCCCGGTCGCGGATCACATCGACTTTAAAAGGCACACGCATCGCCAGGGAGGCTACAAAGCCTATGCATAGCAATAACAGTAAACCGCTGTAAATAAGCACACGCGGACGCATCACTTTCTGGATGATCTGTTTCTGTGACCAGCGTTTTTCCACGGCATTGTGCGTAGAAAAACGAATCAGGCCGCGCGGATATTCCATCTTGTCCATGATGCTGTTGCAGGCATCGACACATAAACCGCAGCTGATGCATTCATACTGCAAGCCGTTGCGGATATCAATGCCAACCGGGCACACCTGGACACAGAAGCTGCAGTCAATGCAGTCGCCCAGCCCGGACTGTTTCGCATCCACTTTACGTGAACGGCCGCTGCGCGGTTCACCGCGCTCCTGGTCGTAAGTCACGATCAGCGTGTCGTTATCGAACATCGCGCTTTGAAAGCGGGCATAAGGGCACATGTACTTACAGATCTGCTCACGCAGGAAACCGGCATTGCCATAAGTAGCAAACCCGTAAAACAGGATCCAGAAGGTTTCCCATGGGCTCAGGCGATATTGCAGGATATTATCCAGCAGCTCACGTATCGGTGAGAAGTAGCCCAGGAAAGTAAACCCGGTAAACAGTGAAAAACTGATCCAGGCTGCATGTTTCAGGAATTTTTTATGGAGTTTCTTGAAGCCGAACTTCATGCCATCCAGGCGCATGCGTGCTGCACGGTCACCTTCAATCTTGCGTTCCATCCACAGGAATATTTCAGTATAGACCGACTGCGGACATGAGAAACCGCACCACAGCCGCCCGGCAACCGCGGTAAACAGGAACAGGGCCAGGGCGGCAATGATCAGGATGACGACAAGGTAAATGAGGTCTTGCGGGTAGAGTACGAGGCCAAAGATGTAAAAACGGTGGGTACTGATATCAAGCAGCATAGCCTGCCTGTCGTTCCACATGAGCCAGGGAGTACCGTAAAAAACAAGCTGCGTGATCCAGATGGTGAGCCAGCGCATGTTTTTGAAATAGCCGGAAATGCTTCGCGGGTAGATCTTTGGCTGGGATTCGTAAAGAGACCTTGGTTTAGAGGTATCTTCGGCAATAGGGATGACTTTCCTGGATTTTACTTTCTGATCAGACACTTGATTTTAAACCTTGCTTAAAATGTGACACAAAAAGGATAACGCCCACTATTTTAGCATAGGCAAAATAGCGGGCATTTTGTGGTATTAGGATAATTTAAACAGGCTGAAGTTGCATTGCCAGTTAAATTAAATCCAAATATTACTGAGCGCTTTCATTGTTTGAGAAGCGCCAAACGTAAGAAGCGAGAACGTGGATCTGTTCAGGTGTTAAACGTGAACCTTGCGCAGGCATCTGGTTGTTTTTGCCGTTGTTGATACGCTCGATAATAGCGGCTTCACCGGCACCGTGCAGCCAGATGTCATCTGACAGGTTAGGTGCGCCAATGGCCTGGTTGCCTTTACCTTCTGCACCGTGGCAAGCTGCACAGGCTGTGAATTTCTCTTTGCCCAGTGCTGCACGGCTTGCGTCATGCTGGCTGCCTGAAAGGCTTAATACGTAGTTGGCAACGTTTTTCACGTCATCTGCATTGCCAATCGCTGCAGCCATTGGCGGCATCATGCCGTGACGGCCGTTGGTGATGGTTTCTTTGATGGTTTCAGGTGCGCCGCCATATAACCAGTCTTTATCCGTCAGGTTAGGGAAGCCGCGGCTGCCGTGAGCATCAGAACCGTGACACTGTGAGCAGTTATTCATGAACAGGCGCTCACCGATTGCCATCGCTTTTGGATCCTTAGCCACTTCTTCAGGTGCCATGGATGTAAATTTAGCGTAGATAGGTGCAATACGGTCGTTAGTTTCTTTCACTTCCTGTTCATATTGCTTCAGCTGCGTCCAGCCCAGTTTGCCGCCGTAAGTTCCCAGGCCTGGGTACAGAAACAGGTAGCTGACACCGAACACACAGGTAATGATGAACATCCACATCCACCATCTTGGCATCGGGTTGTTCATCTCGATGATGTCTTCATCGTAAACGTGGCCTGTAGACTCGCCAGTGTGGGCTGTGTCATGTGATTTGCTTGTAAGAAACAGCACTGTCAGGCAGAAAATAATACCGCCAATCACGATGGCCGAAATAAAAATTGGCCAGAAACTACTTGTAAAATCACTCATTATTCATCTCCCTCAAGCGGCAGTCTTGCCGCTTCGTCAAAATCTTTTTTATGCCGTCCAGACCATGCCCAGACCCAGATACCTACAAAAGTAACCAGGGCTGCGACAGTCGCTATACTGCGTAAATCAGTAATGTCCATATTGACTCGCTTATTGTTTGAGCGCTGTACCTAGCACTTGCAAGTAAGCAATTACGGCTTCCATCTCGGTTTTGCCATATACCTCGTTTGCAGAGTTTTTAATCTCTTCATCGGTATAAGGCACGCCGGCGATTTTGAGCGCGCGCAGGTGTGACGGCAGGTTTTTCGCATCAACCAGATTTTTCTCCAGCCAAGGGTAGGCAGGCATCACTGATTCAGGCACCAGGTCACGAGGGTTGATCAGGTGAATACGATGCCACTCATCACTGTAGCGACCACCAACACGTTGCAGGTCTGGACCGGTACGTTTACTACCCCATTGGAATGGGTGGTCGTAAACAAACTCACCGGCTACAGAGTAATGGCCATAGCGCAATGTTTCTGCTTTAAATGGACGGATCATCTGTGAGTGGCAGTTGTAGCAGCCTTCACGGATGTAAATGTCACGCCCGGCCAACTGCAGCGGAGTGTAAGGCTTGAGGCCTTCAACCGGCTGCGTTGTCGATTTCTGGAAAAACAGTGGAACGATTTCAACCAAACCACCGAATGAAACCACAATCAAAATCAGCACAACCATCAGGAAACTGTTGGTTTCGATCTTCTCGTGGGTAAATCCTTTTTGTTCTTTATCTGACATTTTAGTTCTCTTAAGCATGAACAACTGTTGAAGGTATTCTGGCGCGTGTAGCTTGCCCCATCTGTACTGTTTTGATGACGTTCCATAACATGATGATCATGCCGCTTACGTACATCAGGCCGCCGATCATACGAATTACGTAGAACGGATGCATGGCTTTTACAGATTCAACAAAAGTATAGGTCAAGGTGCCGTCATCGTTCATTGCACGCCACATCAGGCCAGCGGTTACGCCGGAGATCCACATTGCGGTGATGTACAGTACTACGCCGATAGTCGCCAGCCAGAAGTGCAGTTCAATGGCTTTCTTGCTGTACATCTGCTTCAGGCCCCACAGGCGCGGTGTCAGGAAGTACAGTGAACCCATGGACACGAAGCCCACCCAGCCTAAAGCGCCTGAGTGTACGTGACCGACAGTCCAGTCAGTGTAGTGTGACAATGCATTCACGGTTTTAATTGCCATCATAGGGCCTTCAAACGTACTCATGCCGTAGAAAGACAGGGAAACGATCAGGAAACGCAGAATCGGGTCATCGCGCAGTTTGTGCCATGCGCCGGACATCGTCATCATGCCGTTGATCATGCCGCCCCAGCTAGGTGCCAGCAGGATCAGTGACAGCACCATGCCGACAGATTGTGTCCAGTCAGGCAATGCGGTGTAGTGCAGGTGGTGTGAACCAGCCCACATGTAAGTGAAGATCAGACCCCAGAAGTGAACGATAGACAAGCGGTATGAGTACACCGGACGTTCAGCCTGTTTCGGTACGAAGTAGTACATCATGCCCAGGAAGCCTGCTGTCAGGAAGAAACCCACAGCGTTGTGGCCATACCACCATTGAATCATGGCATCCTGTACACCGGCATACGCTGAGTAGGATTTCATCCATTCAGCAGGGATTGCGGCACTGTTAACAATGTGCAGCAAGGCCACTACGATAATGAATGCACCGTAGAACCAGTTAGCAACGTAGATGTGTTTGATTTTACGCTGCGCAATAGTGCCGAAAAACACGATCGCATACATGACCCAAACCACCAGCAGCAGCAAGTCGATTGGCCATTCCAGTTCAGCGTACTCTTTAGCTTGTGTGTAGCCTAAAGGTAGTGAGATGGCTGCAGCCACGATTACTGCCTGGTAGCCCCAGAACGTGTAGCGAGCCAGCAGCGGGAAGGCCAGTTTGGTTTGACTGGTGCGTTGTACAACGTAGTAAGACGTTGCAAACAGGGCACAGCCACCAAACGCAAAAATCACCGCATTAGTGTGCAGTGGACGCAAACGGCCGAAGCTTGTCCAAGGCAGACCCAGGTTTAGTTCAGGAAAAGCAAGCTGTGCGGCGATGATAACGCCCATGAGCATGCCAACCACCCCCCAGACTACGGCCATCACGGTAAATCTACGGATGACGTAGTCGTCGTAAAACGTTTCTACATTACTGTTACTCATTACTTCCGTCCTTAAATAAAACAAAATAAATCAATCAGCAGGGATATTTTTAGCAAAAATATCGCAAAAATACGCACAGCGTGTGAATTTCCCGCATAACATGTAAGTCTTAATCCGCGATTATATAATGTAAATTGAGAATTAATGCTGGATTTTCTCCAACATTTGTTCCGATTCAGGCATCAGGATTAGCTGAATATGGGATTAATATTGATGAATCGCTATCAGGACGGGGTTTTGCTACGATATGTATGCATTAAAAAATAAGGAGCGTTGGCCGCCCCTTATTTTTGCAATTCAGCAGATGAATTTAGTCAATCATCAATATGCCCAGTAGTGATCTACCAATAAAGCGGCAAACAACAGGGTCAGGTAGGTGATGGAGTACCTGAAAGTTCTTTTTGCCAGATCATCAGAGTATTTTCTATAGAGGCCGATCACGTATGCCATGAAAATTGCATCCAGCACGATGGTCGATACCAGGTAAATCATGCCGCTCATGCCCAGCCCATAAGGCATCAGCGAAACCGCGACCAGAATCACGGTGTACAGCAGAATATGCAGCAGGGTAAAGGCTTCGCCATGGGTCACCGGCAGCATCGGCATGCCTACTTTTGCATATTCTTCGCGGCGATAGAGTGCCAGCGCCCAGAAGTGCGGCGGTGTCCATGCGAATATGATCAGGAACATGATCAGCGATTCAGGTGAAATGGTATTGGTGACAGCCGCCCAGCCTAGAATCGGCGGCATGGCGCCGGAAGCACCGCCGATGACGATGTTCATCGGCGTAGCGGGTTTAAGGAAAATGGTATAGATCACCGCATAGCCGACAAATGTGGCGAAGGTAAGCCACATGGTAAGCGGGTTCACATAAAAGTATAGAACCGCCAGCCCGGTACCGCCCAGCAGCGTAGCAAACACGATGGTCTCAACGGCTGAAACCTGGCCAGTAGGCAGTGGCCGTGCGCGCGTGCGCGCCATGATGGCATCAATCTGGTGTTCTATGAGGCAATTGAAGGCCGCCGCGGCGCCAGAAGCAAATGCGATACCGACCGTGGTCGCCAGCAATAACGGCCATGGCACCATGTTCGGCGTGGCGAGGAACATGCCGATCAGCGCCGTGAACACAATCAGTGATGTGACACGGGGCTTGCATAGTGGGAAAAAGTTTTTTAAACGCGGCGCGAGCTCTTTGATCTGGCTCATCAGGTTCATATTCATTTGCATCTCGCTTTTATATTTTTGTACTGTCATGGTTTGGCCTCGTTTCCAGTGCGTTTAATTGAATTCCGTGATTTTGGAATTGATGACAACGGTGATGATAACCAGCAGCGCAGCTCCCAGATTATGCGCTACTGCCAATACTAGGGGTAAATGCAGGATGAGGTTGGCAATGCCGATGCAGACTTGCGCCACCAGCACGGCCAGCAGCAGCCATGCTGCATTTTTAAATGCTGGAATCCTGAGCAGGCGCAGTGCGAGGCTGCCCAGGTAAACAAATGTCACCAGTGCGCCGATGCGATGCGCCCACTGGATTGCGGTGAGTGCCGGCAGCGTCAGGTTGCCGCCATTGGCGCTCTGGCCTAGTTCACGCACCAGGTGAAAAGCATCTTTAAAGTCCATTTCCGGCATCCAGGCACCATGGCAGGTCGGGAAATCAGTACAGGCGAGTGCTGCGTAGTTCGTGCTGGTCCAGCCGCCCAGAAATACCTGAGCGAGCAATACAATCAGTGCGCCGCGTATCAGCAGCCTTAATGACGGTGAAATGGCAGCGGGTTTTCTGGTGCTGCCCCAGTGGCGGTGTGCAATCCAGGCCAGCAAAGCCAGGGTGGTCATGCCGCCAATCAGGTGCGCACTGACAATAGCCGGTTTCAGCAGCATGGTCACTGTCCACATGCCTAGCGCCGCCTGGAACATGATGATGAACAATAATGCAGTAGGCAGCAGCGGGCTTATTTTAATGCTTTGCCTGGCACGCCAGCCAAATGCAAATAACGCCAGCACCACCAGACCCAGAGTGCCTGCAAGGTAACGATGCGCCATTTCTTTCCAGGCTTTACCGGTTTCAATGGTGCTATGCGGAAAGATTTCCTGCGCATTCTGGATAGCGGCTTCGCTTTGCGGTACCGTCAGCGTGCCATAGCAGCCGGGCCAGTCAGGGCAGCCCAGCCCGGCATCAGAAAGGCGGACGTAGGCGCCGAGCACCACCACGCAAAGTGCGAGGATGGCGCCAAACAATGATAAGCGTTTGAAACGACTGTAATTTACCATCATCCGGCCCAGGAATATTTCATCAGTCGAATCACATCTTTACGGATCAAGGCCGGGTCGGTGTGCGGCGCATAACTCATCATGAAATGCCCCAGCGGATCTACCAGGTAGATTCTGTCTGCGTTCATGGAGGACGCGTTATTAATGTTGAATTGGTCGCTCAGAACCGATACTTCAGTGACGGGCTGATTGATGATCAGCATATCCGGGTAGTCCTGCTTGATCGGGCTGACTTCCTGCTCGGTTGTGATGAATACACGCTGCATACGCGGTATTTCTTTGTATAAGGAGGTGTGCAGCTGGCGCATGATGTGCAATTTATCGTGGCATTCCTGAGTACAGCTGCCGGCTACATATACCATGCTCCATTTGTCTTGCCACAGGTCTGGTTTTACAACGCTGCCATCACTCGATATCAGCGCATAGTTCATGGATAGCAGTTTTGCCGGAACGACCAGTTCGCCGATACTTTCGCCTTTAGGACGCCAGTCCAGTTTATACATGGTGATGACGGCGATGATGGGGGTGATAAAGAATATCAGCATGCATAGCAGCATCAGGCGGCCTTTGCGTTGCCGCTGCAGGTATTCGTTATTTTCTAGTTCAATTTGCATAATATCCAAGCTTCAGGTTGATTTCTTATTTTTACTAACGCCGGTGTACAGAAAAATCAGGATACTTGCGATGGCAAAACCAAACCACTGATAGGCGTAGCCCATGTTGGTCGCGATTTTTTCGGCGGGCAGCTGCCAGTTGCGCACAAAACCGCCGGCATTGCTTTTTGCATCCAGCTTAATTACGAGAGGCAATACCTTGATTGGCACAATCTTCCGGTAGCGCTCCATATCCATGTGCTGCCATACTTGATCCCATTGTTTATGTGCTGACTTATCTTCCAATGTAAAAATCTTTTTACTGGGTACCCAACCCAGCCCTACAATTTCTACCGTGTTTTCAGGTGTCACGATCGGCGGGATGTCTGTGTGGGTTGAACCTCCGGCAATCCAGCCCCTGTTGACCAGCACGTACTCGTTCCTGCCATCGATCTTGAGCGGTGTCAGTACATGGAAACCTGCGCGGCTGTCCTCGACCTGGTTATCCAGCAGTATCTGGTATTGGCTTTCGTAATGACCTTTAATTTTTATTTTTTTATATTTCCATTCATCCGGGCTATCAAGCCGCATCGGCAGGCTTAATGCTTCATGATCCAGCGCGCTGTTATAGCTGGCCTGGATTTCCTGCTTTAACTTAGCCTTGTTGTATTGCCATAAGCCGAGCTTGATAAATAACGGTACACAGACTAGCAGCACTAATAAACCAGCCCAGGATAGGGTGAATATGTAGTTCGAGAATCTAAATTGCTTTTGTGCCATACGCATCGCATAATGTCTCATCTACATGGATAGGACATAGATATGTTATTCAAAATTGTCGTTGTATTAGCGTTACTTGTCATTATTGCCAGCCTTTTTTCTGCCTTGTATTTTTTAGCTAAAGATAAAAATGGCGGGGCACGCACTGTAAAAGCGTTAACGCTGCGTATCGGTCTTTCTATTGCTTTGTTTTTATTGCTGTTGCTGGGCTATTACTTCGGCTTGATCGGGCCCGGTCAACGTTAGTTTCTAAAGTGTTTATGAGTTTTTGAGGTTGAAGCCTGGTTTTCGGTAAACTGAATCTCGGCAGACACTTAATCTCGGCATACAAAAGGGGCGCTGTACAGGCCCCCTTTTTATGCCTGCAATTACAGCCAGTAAACGAATATGAACAAACCCAGCCAGACTACATCAACAAAGTGCCAGTACCAGGCAACACCTTCAAAGCCGAAATGGTTTTTGGATGAGAAGTGGCCTTTCATCGAGCGCAGTAAAATCACGATCAGCATGATGGTACCCAGTGTGACGTGGAAGCCATGAAAGCCGGTCAGCATGAAGAAGGTGGCACCATAAGCGCCGCTGCGCAGGGTTAAGCCCATTTCTGTATAGGCGTGGTGGTATTCAAAAGCCTGTAATATCAGGAACGCAGTACCGAGAGCCACAGTTAAAAACAAACCAAGGATTAACTGCTTGCGATTGTCTTTCAGCAAGCCCCAGTGTGCCCAGGTAATGGTCGCGCCGGAAGATAACAATAAGGCAGTGTTGATTGCAGGAAGACCCCAGGCACCCATTGGATTAAGCGGGCTTGGTTTATACTCGGTGCCGAGTACCACACCGCCAGGGCCTGCGGAAGGCCAGGTGCCCAAAAAGTCTTTATACGGCGTGAATGCGGGGTCAAAAGCCGCTAGGTCCGGTACGGAAATGATGCGCATATAGAACAGCGCGCCAAAGAATGCGGCAAAAAAAGCGATTTCAGAACAGATAAAAACAATCATGCCAATGCGGAATGATTTGTCTTCCCATTTATGGTATTGACCCGTGACGCTCTCAAGTACCACAGCTCCCAGCCACTTGAAGGTCATGAGTATGATGATGGCGGCGCCAATGTACATCATCCATTTACCTGGTGCATGCAGGTATCCCAGCTCTTTGTTGGTATCTGTCGCCACGCTGAAGATAAAACCCGCCGCCAGTGATAGCAGCCCGGCCGATAAAACGACCGGATAAATCGCGCCATGCGGTACAAAATAATGATTACTTGAATGTGTTGTCATGCGTAAGCTCCCTATTGCATTATTCAGCCAGTGCCTGGCTGAATGTGTTTTATATTAAATTAACGCAACTATTCGTAACTACCGGTCATCACTGCTAATCATCACTACCGGCCATAACTACCAACTCATAAAATCAGCTTTTACCTTACTGTGGCTTGAATCCACACACTCAAACTCTTTTTGCCAACCCTGCCTGTTATTCCTTAGCACTGAAAAATGAGTAGGATAAGGTCATTTCTTTTACATCTGCCGGTAACTCGCTGCTTACAAAAAACCGTAAAGGCATGACTTTTATTTCGCCGGCTTTTAGTTCCTGCCTTTGAAAACAAAAACATTCAATTTTCTTTAAGTAAGCGGCAGCCTGGCCTGGCGTCACACTTGGTATTGCCTGCCCGGCAACGGTCTGGCTAGTGATGTTCTTAGCCTCAAACAGCACTGTTTCCACTTGACCAGGGCGCACTTTGATACTTGACTGTTTCGGGTAGAAATTCCAGCCCAGCCCCGGCATGACACTTGAAGTGAACTGCACGGTGACCCAGCGCGTGGTATCGACCTTATTACCTTTTAACGCAGAGGCGCTGGTGTCTGTTTTTCCATTCAAACCAGTCATCGTGCATAAAACGTCATAAAGCGGTACTAACGCAAATGCAAACACCAATGAGGCAACTACAATCCAAACCATTTTCAAGCCCAGCTTTTTATTAGCCAGGTTTCTGCGATCTGCCAGGCTTAAGCCTTCATTGTTTGTATCTATCGTCACATCTGCTTCCGTATTTTATGTTTTATTTCCATGTTTATTTCCAAAGCGTAAACATGGAAGCCAGATACCAGATGAAAGCGATAGCCCCCAGCAATATGGCTACTTTTTTATTGCTGCTTTTGTTGATTTCCTGGTTTTTCATATTGATCCCGGAAGACTCAGCCTGATGGCCGAGCCTTCATATCCGTTTTATTTAACTACCGGTTGCTCGGTAAAGCTGTGGTATGGAGGAGGTGATGGCAATGTCCATTCCAGGCCTTGCGCGCCTTCCCACACTTGGTCGGTCGCTTTCTTGCCGCCTTTGACTGTACTGATGATGTTATACACAAAGATTAATTGTGATAAACCAAGCACAAACGCTGCGATTGAAGAAATCATATTGAATTCTGCAAATTGCAGTGCATAGTCAGGAATGCGGCGTGGCATGCCAGCCAACCCCAGGAAGAACTGCGGGATAAAGGTCAGGTTGAAAGAGATAGCCGTTAACCAGAAGTGCAGTTTACCCAGCTTTTCGTTGTACATGTGCCCGGTCATTTTCGGCAGCCAGTAATACACGCCAGCCATAATACCCATGATGCCGCCTGCAAACAGCGTGTAGTGGAAGTGAGCAACCACGAAGTAGCTGTTGTGGTACTGCGCATCAGCCGCAACGTCGGCCAGCACCAGGCCGGTCAGGCCGCCGATGCCGAACAGGATGATCCAGCCTACCGTAAACAGCATTGGTGTTTCAAAGCTCATGGAGCCGCGCCACATGGTTTTGATCCAGCAGAAGAACAGTACGGCCAGCGGCAGTGAAATCGCCATCGTGCTGTACATGAAGTAGAGCAGTGCAGGAACCGGCAGACCGGCAGTGAAGAAGTGGTGTGCCCATACCACTACAGATAAAGCGCCGATGCCCCAGAATGAATACACCTGTGCTTTGTAGCCATACATAGGTTTACGTGAGAATGTTTGCAGTATCTGTGGAATGAAGCCCCATACCGGCAATAACAGGATATACACTTCCGGATGGCCGAAGAACCAGAACAGATGCTGAAACAGGATAGGGTCGCCGCCACCGGCCGCGCTGAAAAAATGTGTGCCGAAGTGACGGTCTGTCAGCAGCATGGTAACTGCGCCGGCTAACACAGGAATCGTAGCGATCAGCAGGAAAGCTGTAATGAGCCAGCCCCATGCAAACATCGGCATTTTCATCAGTGTCATGCCTGGAGCGCGCATGTTGAACAGGGTTACGATAATGTTGATAGAACCTAAAACAGATGAAATACCCAGCAGGTGAACTGCAAAAATAGCAAAATCTACGCCGATACCACCTTGTATTGAAAGCGGTGGGTAGAATGTCCAGCCGGTTGCCAGTGCGCCGTCACCGATGCCGAACAGTGCTAACGTGAATGGCAGCGTGAGTAAGATCGCAGATGGCGGCAGCAGCCAGAAGCCCCAGTTATTCAGGCGGGGCAGTGCCATATCAGGTGCGCCGATTTGCAGGGGGATCATCCAGTTTGCAAAACCGGTGGCGGCTGGCATCAAGGCCGCAAAAATCATGATCAGTGCATGCACGCCGATTAACTGGTTGAAAAAATCCGGTTTCATTAATTGCAGACCCGGCTGGAATAACTCGGCACGAATCCCCAGAATCATGGAGCCACCGACCAGAAACATGATCAGTGAGAACGTCAGGTACATGGTACCGATATCTTTATGGTTCGTTGTCGTCAGCCATCGCATAATTCCGGTCGGATGGTCGGCGTGCTCATCGTGATGTGCAACTGTTGTTGTACTCATAGCTTTCTCCTGTACCTAATCTTTAATTATTGACGCGCTGCTTTGACTTGTGACGGCTGAAGGAAATCGCCAACACTATTGCCAAGCGCGTTACGTTCGTAGGTGATAACGGCTGCGATTTCGGTATCGTTCAGATTGCCTTTCCATGCCGGCATCATGCGCACACCGTTCAGTACGCGGTCTAAATGGCTGTCAGGCAGGTATTTGCCGTCCGCACCGAAAATCGGTGAAGTGGCAATCTTGCTGCCGGTCAGTGCAGGGAAAGCTGGGGGCAGACCTGCGCCCGTCACCTGGTGGCAAACCGCACAGTTTTTCTCATATACGGCTTTGCCTTCGGCAATCAGGTCTTCTTTTGTCCACTCTTTTTCAGAGCCGGCGGCCGCCTTGGCAATTTCCGCCTGTTTAGCAGCTACCCACGTTTTGTATTCTTCTTTCGGTAGTGCATCCACCACTACAGGCATGTAACCATGGCCTTTGCCGCACAGTTCTTTACATTGGCCGCGGTAAGTGCCGGCTTTCTCTACCTGTACCCAGGTTTCGCGAATGAAGCCGGGCACGGCAACGCGTGAAGAGCCAAATTGCGGAACCCACCAGTTGTGCAATACGTCTGAGGATGTCATCAGAATGCGCACTTTTGCCCCTACAGGCAATACCAGGCGATTATCGACATCGAGCAGGTAAGGTTTTTGCGGATCATTACCCGGAGCTACTTTGCCATCGACCTGATCCTGCGGGGTAGACAGGTTGCTGACGAATTTGATGCCTTTGGCATCCTCCAGCCCGGCCTGGCTGCCCTTGTCGGTATTGCCCATGTATTCATACTGCCAGCGCCATTGTGAGCCGGTGACTTTGATGACCATGTCAGACTCATTGCGGGTGTCTTCCATCATGACCACGCTGTGGTAGGCCGGGATGCCCATGATGACAAAGTCGATCAACAGCAGAATTGCGAATGGAATCAGTGTCCAGAAAATTTCGGTTGCGGTAGACGGTGCTTTATCTGCAACGGCTTGGTGACCGGCACTCTTGCGGTGCTTTATCAGTGAGTAAATCATGATTGCCAGAACTACGACAAATATCACGGCAACAATTACCATGAATTTATTGTGTACGTGCAAGGTGTCGAGCGCCATTGGGGTGACCGGCTCGGGGAAGTTCCAACTAAAGTCAGCAAATACTTGTGGCGACGTTAGTAAAAACAGCAGACAGAAACTTAACTTCTTCATTGCTTGCCTTAACATACCTTCTCCCAAAACAAAAACTATTAGACGATTTTTAATTGTTGTTTAAGTTGCCTGGCGACCGTTATGCGCTGATCATTGTCCATATAGCGAGTGCCAAACTCTACTTCCTTACCATGAGAGCCGATGAAGATACTACATGTCCCGTCAGTACTATTGCGCAGTGAAACTTTTGCCCAATAACGCTGAAAAGTGAATTTCTCCGAATTCTTATAACTATGTTTTTCTACAACCACCTCATTATCAACTAGCGTGACCCTTTCAAAATCCCCGTAATGGAGATAGACATGGTGCAGCGCATATGCAAAAGCTAAAACTTCAAACCCGGCAAACGGTAATACAAGCCACGCTCCTGATAATGACACCCCAAGTGCGACGGTCATGGTAATGATCATGATGCTGATAAAAAGCCACAATAGCCCCTTGGGTGTAAGGGAGTTGTTTGGCTTGGCTACTATTATGTTGCCGTCAGCACTAAAAACCGTCATACATCACCTGTGAGCTATCCCTTGTGGGCAATCTTTGAAGATGACCTGCATACACATTTTTAACGTGCGTCAATTTGACGCATGTCAAAAGCTAACATAAAAACAGGTGTGTCTCAAGCATTTTTGTTACAGATTTGAAACAAAGTCGTAACCTTTCATTTGTAATTTAAACAATTAAATTACAAATGAAAGTATTGCAAGCCGCTGTCTGCCTGCTTGTGAGCAGGCTTGGCTGTAGCATGGGTTTTTTAAAAAATTCAGCCGGTTTGGCTACTGGAGTGAAATCGAATTGTGATAAAAAAACAGGATGCAAAAACAGTGCGCAAATGAAAAATAAAACATAAAAAACAGGGGTGTGCCCCTGTTCTTATTTACAGCTTCTGCACCAGGGAAGCAGGATTAAAACCGGGATTTGATGAAATGTTTTGCCGCGACCCAGGCTGCGGGCAGGGTAGGAATGATGACCAGTGCTAATGCAACCAGTGAGAAATTGGCTTTTACCCACGGATGGTTGCCTACCAGAAAGCCCAGTCCGGTCAGGCCACATACCCAGAGGATGCCACCAATAATATTGTAAAAAGCAAACTTGGGGTAAGTCATGTCTGCGACGCCCGCCACAAACGGGGTAAAGGTGCGGATGAAAGGTAAAAAACGGCCGGCAACGATGGTGATCGGGCCGTGTTTCTCATAAAAGTCATGTGTCTTGTTAAAAGCGTCTTTGTTGAACCAGCGCGAGTCTTCCCAGGCAAAAACCTTGGGGCCGAACCACCTGCCTATCGAATAATTGGCCGCATCGCCGGCAATTGCTGCAATCGTCAGCAGAATCATCAGTGCCGGCAGGCTCATGCCGCCAATCGCCGCGATCGCACCAGCGACAAACAGCAGTGAGTCTCCGGGTAGGAACGGCATGGCAACAACGCCGGTCTCTACAAAAATGATCGCGAATAAAATGGCATAAATCCAGATGCCGTAAGTAACAGCGACTGCCTCCAGATGCTTATCAAGATGCAGGAATATGTCGATGAGGCTTGTAAAATCCATTGTCAGTTTCTTTTATAGTTTTTATCAGACGTTGCAGTGTGGCTTTTGGCGGTCACAACAAAACGATTCGATTGCAAAATCCCGGAGTGCTTCGCTTGCGGTTAATCGTCATCTTCCAGAATGCGTTTGCCTTCGTCTTCGATATCTTCAAACTGACCGCGGTAAACCGCCCACCATAGACCTGCCAGCACGACGAGCGCCATGATGACCGAGAGTGGTATAAGTACGAATAATATGTCCATATCAGACTTTCATGAGGGTTTTGCGTAATGTTAACGCAGCGGTAGAAAACTTGGTCAGGCGCAAAGCGTTAACAACCACGATCAGTGAGCTGACGGCCATGCCCAGTCCTGCCAGCCATGCCGATAATATGCCAAAGAAGGCAAGCGGTATGCTGATTAAATTATACACAATTGCCCACGCAATATTTTCTTTAATGATTCTCATCGTTTGCGTCGCATGGCCGATCAGGTGCGGTATCTGGCTGATGTCGCCATTCAGGAATATGTAATCCGCATGGGCAAGGGTGAGTGGAACCCCTTTGCCCATGGCAATGGACACGTGCGCACTTGCCAGTATCGGGCCATCGTTGAGGCCGTCGCCTACCATCAGGACTTTTTTACCCTGCTGCTTGAGGGTTTGCAGGCGCAGTAGTTTATCTTCAGGATTACATGCGGATTGGTACTGTGAAATACCGATCTCTTTAGCGGTATTTTCTACGGCATCGGAGCGGTCGCCTGACAGCAGTTCTACACTGATGCCGGCATCTTTCAGCTGCTGTATGGTTTGTGCCGCCAGCGGCTTGATGGCTTCCTGCAGCGTAAAGCTCGCCAGCCAGCCATTGCTGTCGGCTAAATGCACCTGCTGTATGTGTAGGTCTGCTTCGTGAATGGCGCAGAATGTTGCCGAGCCGAGTTTCAGCTGCCCTGCGATCAGCTCAGGCTGTGCAAAAACTTCGTTTGCTGCAAAGTTTTTGATGCCGGCACTGACCCCGGCGCCAATGGTTTCTTCAACAGTATCCAGTTCCAGTGCCAGCGGTGGCTGCTGCTGTGCCTGGTATGTGCTGAACAGCGCCCGTGAAACCGGGTGGAACGAATGCCGCGCAACTGCCGCGGCCAACGCAAGCGCTGTGGATTCTGTCAATCCGGCTTTGTGATGAATTGCTTTGATTTCGATATGGTCTTCAGTGAGTGTGCCGGTTTTGTCAAAAATCACCGTATCAATATCGGCAATATTTTCAATCGCCTGCAGGCGTTTGATCAGGATGCCGCGCTTTACGAACGCGCTGGCGCTTGAGAGCATGGCGGCAGGTGTCGCCAGCGACAATGCGCAGGGGCAGGTGACAATAAGCACTGCGGCGGCAGTCATGAGTGCCCGTCCGCGGTCAATATCCCATAGCAGCGCAGCGGCAATGGCCGCACTCAGAATCACAAAAATCAGAAATGGCCGCGCTACACGGTCTGCGAGTTTTGATAACCTCGGTTTCTCAATGGCCGCCTGGTTGATCAGGTTCACGATCTGGCCATATTTAGTGGAGGCACCAATGGCTTCCAGCACAATGTTTACCGGCTGGCGCAGGTTGTAACTGCCGGCAATCACAGCATCGCCCTGACTTTTGTGTATCGGTGTCGATTCCCCGGTGAGCAGAGACTCATCAACACTGGTGCTGCCTGAAACCAGTTTGCCGTCACCCGGGAACGCCTCGCCCAGGTTCACGCGCACCGTGTCACCGATTTTAAGCCTGGTGTTCAATATACGCGTGAAGCTGCCGTCTGTATTCTGGCGTTCAGTGTTCTCCGGAATGCGGCTTACCAATGATTCCAGCGCGCCTAATGTCCTGCGGTGCAGCTTGACCTCAACCAGGCGTGCCGAGAGCAGGAAAAACACGAACATCGTCAGCGAATCAAAATAGACCGTATGCCCCCACCAGCTGTTGGGTTCAAAGGTGGCGGCGGAGCTGACAACAAAGGTAATCACAATGCCGATGGCGACCGGCAGGTCCATGCTGATCTGCTTCATTCTCAGGTCGCGCAGGGCGTTGCTGAAAAATGAACTGCTGGAAAACAGCAGCACCGGCAGGCTTAACAGCCATGATGCCCAGTTAAGCAGGTGCAGGATATCCGCCGAGATCTCGCCGGGGGTGGTGAAATAAGTAGGGCTGGCGTACATCATGACCTGCATCATGCAGAAGCCGGCAACCATCCAGCGCCAGAATGCCGCGCGCTGTTTTTTAATGGCGGCCAGGTCGCTTTCACGCTGGGTTGCGGGGCTCGCACTGTAGCCCAAGGCCTGTACCGTGGTCAGGATTCTGGAGGGAGAGGTTTGTGACGGCGACCACACGACAACCGCACGTCGTTTTGACATGCTCACGCGCGCACTGACGATGCCGGGAGATGATTGCAGACCCTGCTCGATGATGCCGGAGCAGGCTGCACAGCGTAAGCCGTCCAGCAGCAGGCTGGATTGCACCAGTGCTTGGTCAGGGTTGCTGCCAAATGGCTCGCTGAATTCCTGCCACTGATCTTCCGTATCCAGAATCGTCCATGCTGGATTGGATACGGTTTCTTCGGCGGTCAAATTGGTTGTAAGCAAGAACTCACTCCGTACGGTAATCAGATAATGGCGAGGGGTAAAATGGTCAGGGATTTACATGACTTTGTACAGCGCAATTATATATTGAAAAGTGGTTAATCAGCCCCATATGTAAACATAGATTAACTTTGTAAATTGGAGTGACTATGCGCTTTGATAAATTAACGACTAAATTCCAGCAGGCGATCAGCGATGCACAAAGTATTGCGCTGGGTGCGGATAATACGGCGATTGAACCGCAGCACCTGCTGCTGGCGCTGCTTAACCAGGAAGATGGCGGCACCGCTTCGTTGCTGGCGCGTGCCGGTGTGCAGCTTAATCAGCTTAAAACCGGCCTGAATGCCGCGATTGCTAATCTGCCGAAATCGGCAGATGCCAGCGGTGAGATTGCAATCTCACGAGATTTGAACAACCTGCTCAATGTGACCGATAAGCTGTCGCAAAAGCGTGGCGATGCCTATATCGCGAGTGAAATGTACCTGCTGGCGCTGGCGGACGATAAAGGTGACGCGGCGAGATTGCTTAAGCAGAATGGCCTTACGAAGCCTGCGCTGGAGACCGCCATCCAGGCGGTGCGCGGTAACGAGAGCGTAGATAGCCAGGAGGCGGAAGGCCAGCGCGAATCGCTCAAGAAATACACGCTTGATTTAACGGAACGGGCACGCCTCGGCAAGCTGGATCCGGTAATTGGCCGTGACGATGAAATTCGCCGCGCGATCCAGGTGTTGCAGCGCCGTACTAAAAACAACCCGGTATTGATCGGGGAGCCAGGTGTAGGTAAAACCGCAATTGTTGAAGGCCTGGCGCAGCGTATCGTCAATGGTGAAGTGCCTGATTCCCTGCGTAATAAAAAGGTGCTGTCACTCGATATGGCTGCTTTGCTTGCCGGCGCCAAATATCGCGGTGAGTTTGAGGAGCGCCTGAAATCGGTACTTAAAGAACTGGCGCAGGATGAAGGCCAGACCATACTCTTTATTGATGAAATCCATACCATGGTCGGCGCCGGTAAAGCCGAAGGTGCCATGGATGCCGGCAATATGCTCAAGCCGGCATTAGCGCGCGGTGAGCTGCATTGCGTAGGCGCAACGACACTGGATGAATACCGTAAATATATCGAGAAAGATGCAGCGCTGGAGCGTCGTTTCCAGAAGGTGCTGGTAGACGAGCCTAGCGTTGAAGCCACGATTGCGATCCTGCGCGGCTTGCAGGAAAAGTATGAGCTGCATCATGGTGTGGAAATTACCGATCCGGCGATTGTGGCGGCTGCCGAGTTGAGCCATCGTTATATTACAGACCGTTTTCTGCCGGATAAGGCGATTGACCTGATAGATGAGGCCGCCAGCCGTATCAAGATGGAAATCGATTCCAAGCCGGAAGTCATGGATAAACTGGATCGACGCCTGATTCAGCTCAAGATCGAGCGTGAAGCGGTGCGCCGCGAGAAAGATGAAGGCAGTAAAAAACGCTTTGTGCTGATTGAGGAAGAAATCACTAAGCTCGAGAAAGAATACGCAGACCTCGAAGAAATATGGAAAGCGGAAAAGGCGCAGGTGCAGGGTTCGGCGCATATTAAAGAAGCGATTGATAAAATCAGGTTCGAGATGGAAGAAGCCACGCGTAAAGGTGACTGGCAGAAAGTCTCTGAACTGCAGTACGGTAAATTACCGCAGCTGGAAGCACAGCTGAAGCAGGCCTCGAATGCCGAAGCCAGCACTACGCACAGTAAAAACAGAATGCTGCGCACCGAAGTCGGCGCTGATGAAATTGCCGAAGTGGTCAGTCGCGCTACGGGTATCCCGGTGAGCAAGATGATGACCGGTGAGCGTGAAAAACTGCTCACGATGGAAGCAAAGCTGCATGAACGCGTAGTCGGGCAGGATGAAGCGGTGCGGCTGGTGTCGGATGCGATTCGCCGCTCACGTTCCGGCTTGGGCGACCCGAATCGCCCTTATGGCAGTTTCCTGTTTCTGGGGCCGACCGGTGTCGGTAAAACCGAGCTATGCAAGGCGCTGGCAGGGTTCCTGTTTGATTCTGAAGATCACCTGATCCGCATCGATATGAGTGAATTCATGGAGAAACACTCAGTAGCACGTATGATTGGTGCGCCTCCGGGCTATGTAGGTTATGAAGAAGGCGGTACACTGACGGAAGCTGTGCGCCGTAAACCGTACAGCGTGATTCTGCTGGATGAGGTGGAAAAGGCACACCCGGATGTATTTAATGTATTGTTGCAGGTGCTGGATGATGGCCGCCTGACTGATGGCCAGGGGCGTACGGTGGACTTTAAGAATACGGTGATCATTATGACCAGCAACCTGGGGTCGCAGATGATACAGAGTATGGCCGATCAGGATTACCAGCTGGTGAAACTGGCGGTGATGGGGGAAGTGAAAACACACTTCAGGCCTGAGTTCGTAAACCGGATTGATGAAGTTGTGGTGTTCCATGCGCTGGGCGAAACACATATTAAATCTATTGCGTCTATTCAGTTGCAGTACCTGGCAAAACGCCTGGCGGCAATGGATATGCAGCTGGAATTGACCGATGCGGCCATTACCGAAATTGCGAATGCCGGTTTCGACCCGGTTTATGGTGCGCGTCCGCTGAAACGTGCGATCCAGAGCGAGATTGAAAACCCACTGGCGCGCGAGATTCTGGGCGGGAATTTTATGGCTAAAGATACGGTTAAGGTCGATGTTAAAGGAGGTAAATTTGTATTTTCAAAAACAGGCGGTTAATCATTGATGGGTTTGAAGGCTTGGTTTGCAGAATAAGCGGGCGATAGATATATGCAAACGCGTGCTGTTCGCTGTGCTGATAATCACGGCGAACACTGCTCGCGCGGAATTCAGCCGGCAGGAGCTGGAAGTTTTTGATAACGAACCGCCGGTAATCGCTGATTTGCTTAAGCGCGCAGTATCCGCCGAGCGTGACCTGAAAAACCCGGAAGGTGAATGGCAGGCTGCAGCCCTGTATTGTGAAGCATCACGCCAGGGCAGTGCCGAGGCGCAGTTCCGGCTGGGCATGCTCTATGCCGCCGGTAAAGGTGTGCCGGCTAACCGGGATTTTGCCGCTTCATTGTTCGTTGCGGCATCCATGCACGGACATTCCGAATCACAGAAAATGCTGGAGACACTGGCGCTGGCTGCCGGTGATCTGCCGCCTTGCGTGCTGGCCGCTGTGGCTCCGGAAAAAGCCCCGGCAAAAGGCGAGATCGATAGTTATGTTGCGAATTTACCGGCGAACAAGCGCTGGATTGTGCGTCTGGTAGATACCATAGCCTCCTGGCACAAGGTTGACCCGAAGCTGGTGTTGTCTATTATTTCGGTAGAGTCTGATTTTTCGGCATCGGCACAATCCAACAAACAGGCGCAGGGGCTGATGCAATTGATTCCGGATACTGCCGAGCGCTTTAATGTCAGGAATGCCTATAATGCCAGTCAGAATATCAAGGGCGGCGTTGCTTACCTGCGCTGGCTGCTCGCGTATTTCGAGGGGGATGTCAGTCTCGCTGTTGCCGCTTATAATGCGGGTGAGGGAGCGGTCAACAAATATAAAGGGATTCCGCCCTATGCGGAAACCAGGCAGTATGTACAGAAGGTGCGTCTGCGTTATCCGCTGCTGCACCATCCATATGATGTGAATATAACGGAGCCTTCGCCTTTTCTGAAGCGGCGTGGCTAGATTGAGGAATCAAAAGTGCGAAACGGTTTACTGTTGTTGATATGCAGTGCTTTGCTGCTCATGTCCGGCTGTGTTTCGACAGGCCGTGATGCAAGTGCAGAAGGCCCAAGGATTGACAGGGTTTCACCGGAGGAGTTGGCGCGCCTGATTCCGCAGCCGGTGGCCAGGCTGACGCAGGAAGACCTGGTCAGGTTAACGAAAGAGGGCAACAGCTCCGAGCAGATCATCGCACAGATCAAGGCGACGGACTCCATGTATGACCTGACACCAAGTCAAAGCGTTGATTTAAGCCATCAGGGTGTAGATGCGAAGGTGCTGGACTATATCCATGAGAGCCGGGAAGCCGCGGTGAGAAACCAGTTGGCGGATGAAATCAATCGTCGAGAAACACAAAAACAGGCTGAAGTTGCCAGGCTTAAAAACCGCCTGTGGCAACAGCAGCGTTATTATGACCCGTTCTGTCGCGGCTATTACGGGTTAATGCCATACGGCTATGGCGGCTATGGCCGTCACTACGGATCACATTTTGGCCTGGGCTTGGGCATTGGCCGGCCTTTAGGCTGCTGGTAAGGCTTTAATCATCATCGGAAATAGTAATGCAGCAAAAAACACATCAGATCACGGTTCCCACGCATGGCCGCAAACTTTATGACATCACGGGTGAGGTAACGAGCTGGGCAAAATCCAGCGGTATCAAGACCGGTATGATCACGCTGTATATCCAGCATACTTCTGCCAGTTTATTGATTAATGAAAATTATGACCATGATGTGCTGGTCGATATGGAAGCGTTTTTTAATCGTCTGGTGCCTGACGGTGACCCGTTGTTCATCCATACGGTTGAAGGGCCTGACGACATGCCTGCACATGTGCGCACGGCGCTTACACAGACCCACTTGTCCATCCCGCTGCTGGATGGGCAGGCGGCCTTGGGGCAGTGGCAGGGGATTTTTCTGTATGAGCACAGGCATATTGCCGGCAAGCGCCGGGTTCTTTTGCACTTGATCGGTGAATAAGCCCTGCCAGACAGCTTTTAAAATTATATTTAATGTAGTTGCAGATAACTTTGAATGCGCTAGAATAGCGCGTATAGGTGGAGTTGTATAAGTAAGTTATTGAATTAAATCATTGATTGTAGTTCTTAATAAGAAGAGGAAATTATTATGTCATCATTATTGCGTTCTTTATTAGTTTTGGGTGTTGCTGGCCTGCTCGTAGTGGGTTGCGGCAAGAAGGAAGAAGCCGCTCCTGCTGAAGCGGCACCAGCGCCAGCTGCTGCTGCGGTTGAAGCTGCACCAGCACCGGCTGCTGCTGAGCCAGGTGGTTATGAGCCAACTGCTGAAGAGCGTGTACCGGGCATTACGATTGATCCAGCAGTATTGGCTGCCGAATCTGCAGCACCAGCTGCTGAAGCGGCACCGGCAGCGGCTGAATAATTTCTGGTTTTATAATTACAATCCTGGAATGGGTTGATTCTTATTCAATCATTTTAGATTGACTTAAAAACGCCCGATGATTTCATCGGGCGTTTTTTTATTGATGGCTGCCATACGGTCTCCACCGCTGATGATCCTTTAACTCAGCTTTCAATCGTTCTCCGGGAAGATTAGCCCGAATTGCATGGCTTTAACAATCGCCTGCTGGCGCGTGCTGACCTTGAATTTTTTACGAATGTTAGAAAAATGGAAATTGATGGTCGCTTCCGTGCATTTGCAAACCACGGCCATATCCCACGATGACTTGCCTTCGGCTGCTAATTGCAGACATTGCACTTCCCGTCGGGTAAGTAATGACTTTTCCGATAGGTCATGATTTTGTAGCTGCGTGAATTTCCTTGATGATTCAAACACATAGTCGCGGATAAGTGCCCAGTCGGATAGTATTTCGTCCAGCTTTTGCTGTGATAGGGGTCTGGCAGTTTCTTTCATGCCCAGATTCAGCATGGCAAATTCAGCGTGTGCGCCATGAACAGGGAAGGCGATTCCCCTGCTCAAGCCATAAGCCTGCGCTGTTTTATGCAGTTGTATTTCCTGACGGGATTTAAAAGTTTTATGATCCCATATCAATGGCATGTTGCTATTGATGCAGTGCCTGGTGATCGGATCCATGCTCCAGAATGTATCCTTGTACATTTTGAGCCATATAGGCTTGTAATTGCTATAGACCAAAGCCGATGCAAGCGGTGATTGTTTGTTTGCATTGATGCTGTAGAAAACCTGCGAAAAACCGTAACTATTCGCCAGCTTAAAAAGGGTGTCTGACCAGATTCCATCCCGGTCGCACCCCATCAGCTTGAATAATCTATCGAAATTTACCATGCTGTCTTATTTTGTGTGCAGGCTTCTTGTGCAGGTATCGGTCATCAGGCGCTATGGCTTTACTATGCAGGGTTGCCACTGGCCGTGGATGCCTTGGTATCGGCCAGGAACGCTGCGTATGCGTAAACATCACCATGTAAATAATGCGCAGGAAACTCAAATACAGACCAGTAATAATTTTGCGTGCCCTTGCATACCTGCGATGGCCGACAGTAATCCATCCATTGATTGCTGATGCTGCTGTCGTATATGCCGTCACTATCAGAGAAAAATGGAATCACCTGCTGCGCTTTTAACGCTGCGAGAAGTTCCCGTGGCGCATGCTGGTGCTGCGCCATTTCATAATGAGACATCAGGCTGGCTTCGGTTTCTATCACCATTAATTTGGCGTTGCCATTGAAATCAATGAACAGGATGCCGGACGGATTGGGGAATAAATAATGCTCTACGAACCCATAGTCCTGATAAAGCTGTTCAACCAGCGTAGCAATCGCCGAATCTGCCAGGAATGTGTAGGTGTGCCTTGTCAGCAAGTCTTTAAGCGTGCTTGTCTGTTCGGTAAAAAATACTTTTTTCAGTGAGTTGATTGCAAGTTCCAGGCGATGAATTGCGGCAGGATCATTTTTTTTGATGAACTGGTCAATGAGCTTGTTGTTAAATGCATCAACGGCCACTCTTTCATCTGCTTGCCCCGTAAGCAGAATTTTTTTGCAGGGGATAGTTTGCAGCGCCTCACAAAGCTGCACGCCGTTCATCTGCGGCATTGCATAATCAACTACCAGTACCGCCGGAATATCAAAACGCTGCTTGTTCAGCACCTCACAGTAAATTTCATTCAGGTTGATTGCGGCACTGCGGCGTTCCAGGCATGAGGTTTCATCGTCGTAGCCTACCTGGATAGGGCGTGCTATATCGGCCAGATAATGCTGATACGCATTTTTTATCCAATCAACCGACACTTCAGTATCAGTGAAAGTTTTGCAGGGAAACCTTGAATCCAGCTGGAATGTGATGCTATCGAGATAGCTTTGGTTGTCATCTATCAACACCACCAGTACCGGGTGCTGATAAATAGGTAAGAGTATGTTCATGGTCTTGCCCTGCAGTAGTTGGCGTTCAGCGAAAAAATTTATTTATAAATTAAATAGTTTGCTACAATGGAAAAAAATCCCACTCACATGGAAAATATTACCATATTAATTGACATTGCTATGGTAAATAAACTACAAAAGGCGTCTTAGTTTGTACTCACAATCACAAATTGATCCATTGATCCTCTTCAAAAATACCGTGGGCGAATCCGTGCGCGGCACAATCGTCAAGCTGCAGAGAAAATCACTGGTGATGGAGGTTTATAACCCTTATTCCATCGTACAGATCAGCGAAGTGCTGGGTGAACTCACGATCAGGATCGGCGACAAGGTTGCCTATCTGGGTAAAGCTGTCGTAATCAGCCTGGTGAATACCGGTTTGACCGCTGTTGTATCTGTGACGCTGATTGATGAATGGCAGGACTTGTATGATGTAGTGATTACCCCGGGTGCTGTGGGTGAAGAGGCTAAAGCCTTTGTGCAGGACTGGAGCGAGCGTTTTCAGATTAGGCGCGATTACCAGATCGTGGTGAATGAATTGCGTGCTTATCTTTCTGATGTATCTCGCTGGGTAGAGCAAGTTGATTTGACCGAATCATTGCCAAGAGTAGATGGACAATTGCGGGAAGATATATTTTATGAACTTGCGACACCACTCATGGAGAAGTTAGGGTTTTATCTCGGTAACCTTGAGACTGAGGCTTCAATGGTTGATGTTGAATTTTCGCCTATACATCGTGCTTACACACAAGCTGCATTGCATCCATTATTGCTTCGCGCGCCTTATGTATTTCGTTCATTCGTGAAACCACTAGGCTATGCTGGAGACTATGAAATGGTCAACCAGATACTTGACGATCCGCGTAAAGGCCCTAGTACTTATTTTCAAATTATCAACACGAGTTTTTTAAAAGCACCTGTTGCATTGGCTCACTGTAATCGCATAGATATTTTAGTGGATTTCTTGATACGGGTTGCGGATTCCGCTAAAAAAGCCGGCAGGCCATTCCGTATACTAAATGTAGGCTGTGGCCCTGCGATTGAAATTCAACGCTTCTTACAGCGTTATCCCAATCCTGAGTTTTTATCTTTTGATCTTGTCGATTTTAGTGAGGAAACCTTAACGAGAACACGCAGCATATTGGCAGGCATCTCTGAAAAAGTAGGTAAGCCTATCATTATTAATTATATACATGAGTCAGTGCATCAACTATTGAAGCGCAGTGTAGATAAAAGTGTACCAGCCACCAAAGAGTACGATGCGGCGTATTGCGCGGGTTTGTTTGACTACTTTTCTGACAAGGTATGTTCGCGTCTCACTACACATTTTGAAACTCGTACACGCAGTGGCGGAAAACTGTTGATTACTAACGTGCACTCTAGTAATACAGTCAGGTTTTGTATGGAGCATCTGCTGGAATGGTACCTGGTCTATCGAGATGAAGCTCAAATGGAATCATTGCTACCCGAGCACACGACGGAGCACAAAATTTATGTGGACGCCACAGGTGTTAATGTTTTCGCGGAAGCAACTGCTAGCTGATGGCTTTGCAATTTACCGTGGACAACGCTTTATATCATAGTTATACGGATGCACTGAGCGAGGTGCGATATACAATTAGCCGAAGCGGTGCTTATACCTGCTGTAGCTTGGTATTGCTCGGGGCAGGCTTGGATTACTATCTATATCCGCATGAGTTTCTTCGATTCACGTTAGCCCGCATTCTTTGTTGTGCGCTCATTCTTTGTTTAGTCGCGATGCTCGGAACGAAATGGGGGCGACCCAAGGTGCAGTGGCTAACGCCTGTTTGGCTGCTATTCCCCCAGATTATGATTGCCTGGATGATTTATGTCACAGATGGATCTTCTTCTATTTATTATATTGGGTTGACGTTCGCTATATATGCGCTCGGTATAGTGATGGCGTTTGGTGTTTGGCAGAATGTCATTTTTGGGATATTAACCTTTTCGCTTTATATTGCTGCCTGCATTTTCCATCCAGACTGGGTTGAAATGCGCTCCGACTTTATTGCGCACTCACTGTTTTTAGTGATGTCTATTGCGATCAGCATGTTTTTTTCTTTCTATAATGAACGTGCACGTTTTATGCTATTTCGCCTTAAGGCTGAAGTTGCTGAAAAAAATACCCAATTAGAAATAACCAATCAAAATCTGGCCGAAATCAAAGGCCAGATGCTGCAGCAGGAAAAAATGGCTTCTATCGGCACGCTGGCGGCAGGGTTGCTGCATGAGGTCAATAACCCGGTCAATTATTGCCTGATGGCAGTCGGGGTGGCGATGGAAGACCCCATGGTTAAAACCAACGAGCCACTTAAAGAGTGCCTGGTTGATGCACAGCACGGTATGCAGCGCATTCAGCATATTGTTTCCGATCTTAAGATTTTCGCTTACCGCCCGAGTGAGACGGAACGCAGTGAGGCTGATTTTATGCTGGAACGGGCTGTGAATTCTTCACTGCGGCTGGTCGGGCATGAGACCAAGGGCATTACCATTACGCGCGACATTCCCCAGGATAGCCTTGTTCATGGCGATGAGGCGGCGGTGGTCGGCGTATTGATTAATTTATTCAGCAATGCCGCACTTGCGCTGCGTAAGGTCAGCCGCACTCAGCCCGCTATTCATGTCTCTGCCGTATGGCATGCTGATCGGCTGCGCGTGACCGTGCAGGATAACGGGCCCGGTATTGCTCCTGAAAATCTATCGCGTGTATTTGAGCCATTTTTTACGACAAGAGCCGTGGGGCAAGGCTTGGGGCTGGGGTTGAGTATCAGTTATGGCGTCATTGCCCGGCATGGCGGCACATTGCGCGCAGAAAGTGCCATGGGAGAGTGGACAAGAATGATTTTTGATTTGCCGCGAGCAACGTAATGAAAGCGTTGTCTACTCCTTACGATTTCAGCGCCATACCTATCTTGTACGTAGATGATGAGCACATGGCACAAAAATACTTTCTGCGCTCAGTAGGCGGTGAGTTTGATGTGATGACCGCTTCCGGGGCGGATGAAGCAGTTGAAATGCTGCGCGATAAATCTTTGAACATCGGCATACTGGTTACGGATTACCGGATGCCTGGGCGTGATGGCGGTGATCTGTTGTGTCAGATCGAGCGCGAGTTTCCGCATGTGATCCGTATTCTGGTGACCGCCTATGCAGACAGGGAGATGCTGCTGCACACTGTCAACTCGGGCGAGGTGTTCCGCATACTTGAGAAGCCCCTGAATGTCAGTGAAGTTAAGAATACATTACGTCAAGCTTATGCCTTATCGTGGGAGCGCACGACACGGCAGCAAAGGCTGATTGCCATGAATGAAACCCTTAATTTTCTTGCGCATGAACTCAATACGCCGCTAGCTTCCATTGTTAATTTTTCGCAGGGGATGCAAAACCGCATGACGGATGCAATCCGGTCGCAGCAGTCGATGCCGGATATCCGCAAGGCAGCATTGGCAATTAATGATAATGCGCAATACTGCTTGTCTTTACTGCTGTCTTTTGTAAATTCCATTCATAGTGTCAACCCGCGACTTAATTCCCATAGTGAAATGACGGCACACCAGATGGTGCTTTCGCTGCTGGACACTTATCCGTTAACCCCGCAGCAGCACGCGGCTATCCATGTTGAT